>SXGQ01408803.1_pt1 | contig 31081 bp, 19 predicted proteins | sample 3178371 | NCBI WGS metagenome assembly SXGQ01 (sample SAMN11356859, study PRJNA531348) | freshwater metagenome | isolation source: freshwater sample F1-20 | place: China: Fuxian Lake, Yuxi | collected 2017-12-25
AAACCAGGCTCAAATCCTTGAACAAATCAAGGAAACCAATGTGGGCATCGTCTACAACCTGCACCATGGACATGATCACATCGATAATTTCCTGCCTTTGTTCAAGAGAATCCAGCCCTGGCTTTTTTGCGTCAACATCAATGGCATGGACCGCATGGGTGACAAGCAAAACCGCAAGATCCTGCAACTCGGCCAAGGTGAAAAAGATCTCGAGCTTTTGAACATGATTTTGAAATCGGGCTACAAGGGCCCCATCGGCATATTGGGGCACACCAATCACGATGCGGAGCTTACCCTACGCGACAACCTTGATGGCCTGGACTGGCTTGTAAAACAAATGAAAAAGGAAAAAGGCGCGGAAAAACCAACTCCCCGAACACCAGTGCCTGCCCGCAAGGTATCACTGCAAACCCCGCCAGCCCCCGCTGTCACAACGGCGCCATTGGCTTCCTTCAAGCAAATACCATACAATGAAGATCTTGTTAAAAACATTGTAAGCGAGGCCCAGGCGAAAGGCAACAGTTCCCGGGGGGCGATGGTCTTTAGCTCCGCAAAATACGCCTGCATATCCTGCCACAAGGTCGGCACACAGGGCGGGCAGGTCGGCCCCGAACTCACCGCTATCGCAAACTGTATCAAACCCCATGAGATTGTTGAGGGTGTGCTTTGGCCCTCCAGGCAGATCAAGGACGAATACCGTGCCTACAGCGTTGTCACTTCCTCGGGGAAGGTGTTGCAGGGTTATAAATTGAAAGATACCCCAGCGGAGCTGCTGTTTCGGGAAGCCTCCACCGCCAAAGAAATTAAACTCAAGCGCGATGAGATCGAGGAAATCAAGGAAGTTGGAAGCCTGATGCCCGCGGGAATCGCAGAGGCGATGTCCCCCGAGGAAAGGTGTGACTTGGTAAAATTCCTACTCGATCTGGGCAAGGATCCCAAGGCTGTCGGCCTTATGCCTCAAATGCAGATGGCAGCCATGAAACCAGCAACCTTTGAATACACCCGTGAGCCCATCGATAAATCCGCTTCCCCTTTATGGGAAGCGTTTGTCAACCGCGAGAGACTATACGATTTTTACGCCAAGCAAGCCAATCACTTTGCAGCAAAGATTGAACGACCGCTTTTGGTCGAGGCCTTTCCCGGGCTTGACAGTGGCAAGCATGGTCACTGGGGCAACCAAAATGAGGAAACTTGGAAAAGCAGCAATTGGAACAAGGCCGAGTTGGGAAGAGTGATGAGCGGCATTTTCCGCGCTCCAGGGGTCATGGTGCCCAGGGGCATCGCGGTCCTGCTTGGCGAACAAGGCGAGCTTGCAACCTGCTTCAACCCTGAAAACCTCAATTATGAATCGCTTTGGCAGGGTGGTTTTCTCTCGTTCTCCAACATCCGTCATGGGTTTATGGATGGCATCAAACCCGCGGGCACCATGCTGCCCCCACCACCTCATAACAAGCCCGGAAAATCTTTTTCCTACCACGGTTTTCATCTGCATGGCAACCGCGTGCTATTCTCCTACTCCATCGATGGGGTTGAATACCTTGATTCCCCATGGGTTAAAGATGGTAAATTTTTTAGAGAAGTGGCACCAAGAAGAGGTCACCCCCTCGAGGGACTATTAAAAGGTGGCCCAACCCGATTCCCCCAGAAAATCATCGGAAAAGTCACATTAGGCACAGGCACACCCTATGCAATCGACACCATCGATGTTCCGTTTGAAAACCCATCCAGGCTTCCTTTCTTTCCGGGGGACCTGGCATTTCTTTCGGATGGCACCGGCCTTGTCTGCACCATGCAGGGCGATGTATGGCGGGTCGAGGGACTCGATAAATTATCCAGCTCTGTAACCTGGCGCAGGGTAGCCTCCGGTTTGCACCACGCCCTGGGCATGGTTGTTCACGATGACATCCCTTATGTCCTTGGCCGCGACCAAATCACCAGGCTTTATGACCTTAACAACGATGGCGAGTATGATTACCATGAATGCTTTTCAAACGCCTATAAAACTTCACCCTCCGGCCATGATTTCATCTGCGGCCTCGTGCGCGAAAAGAATGGCAGTTTTTGTTTTGCCTCCAGCAACCAGGGTGCCGTCCGGGTTTCCCCCGATGGCAAGACCGCGGAGGTCATCGCGACCGGATTCCGCAACCCTGATGGCATCGGCCTCACCCCCGATGGCAAACTCACCATTCCCTGCTCCGAGGGAGATTGGACCCCTAGTTCCATGATTTGTGAAATCCGCAAGGATGGGTTTTATGGTGCGGGCGGTCCCCGTAATAAAATGCCTCCAGACCTGCCACTCATCTACCTACCCAGGGGGATCGATAACTCCTCAGGTGGACAAATCGCTGTTGATTCCGATAAATGGGGCCCGCTTAAAAATCTCATGGTCCACTTTTCCTTTGGTGCATGCTCCCACATGCTGCTTCTCAGGGATGAAGTGAATGGCAAGGCGCAAGGTGCGGTGGTGCCTCTTCCGGGAGAATTCAATTCCGGTGCCCACCGGGGGAAGTTCCATCCGATTGATGGCCAGCTTTATGTCGCGGGAATGCAGGGTTGGGGCACCTATGCGAAGTACGAGGGTAGTTTCCAAAGGGTTCGATACACCGGGGATACAGTGCAGCTTCCCACCGCGATTCATTCCCACGCCAATGGTGTTTTTCTTAGGTTTAGTTCCCCGGTTGACCGCGAGTTGATCTCCAAGGCCACCAGCAGGCTGGCTATGGCTTGGAACTATCGCTACTCCCCCACCTATGGATCCGCTGAATACTCCCCATCTCATTTTGGACTTCGGGGGCATGATATTTTGGACACACCAAATGTGCATGTGCTTCCCGATGGCAAATCGATCTTCGTCGAGATCCCCGAGTTGCAGCCAGTCAACCAACTCCTATTGCATCTAAAGGTGGGTCCGGGAACACCAATCAATCTATTCGCCACCGTTCATGAACTCGACAAGGATTTCACATCCTTCCCGGGGTATCAGCCGAGGCAGAAAATTATCCGCCCTCATCCGATTCATGCGGACCTTGCGGTTGCGGTGAAGACCAATCCCAACAAGTGGAAGTATCCGATTGGTGGAACCCGGCCTGTCAAAATCGAGGCGGGACCCAATCTTTCATTTGCCCCCAACCTGATCAAGGCAAAGCCCGGTGAATTGCTGGCGCTCACTTTTCAAAATCCCGATGTGGTGCCCCATAACCTTGCGATCATCAAGCCAGGAACCCTTCCCGCGGTGGGAATGCTGGCAAATCAATTGATCAGCGACCCGATGGCCATTGTCCGCCATTATGTTCCTGAGACCGGGGATGTGATCGTTCACACTGATGTTGTCATGCCTTCGGACAAATTCACGATTTATTTCAAGGCGCCTGAAAAGAAAGGTAATTATCCAATTGTCTGTACTTTCCCCGGACATTGGATGGTGATGAATGGCAGCCTGATCATTGAATAAATCTGACTGAACATCGGAATAACTGAAGCTGAACAAGCTTATTTAACCACCCCGGTTCGGCCAGCTAGAATTTTTTCAACAAGGGGTTTAAGTTTGTCAGCATACAGCCCATATCCGTCCTGTTGGCTGAGATGAATTTTATCCGGAGTAAAAAAACTCATTTTTAGGGTACCGTCGGTGTTTAAAAGATCCTTGGTAATATCCAGCAAATGCACCTTGGGATTTGATGTAAGGTTCAAGTTTTCGATTGCCATATTAGTTTTCAATATATCCTCGTAAAAAGCGTTTCCCGGCGCATGGGCGGGAAATATTTTAACTACGATCACATCTGCCCGAGGAAACTTTTCCTGCAGGTTGGCAACACAAACCTTTACACCGTTGGCAACCGCTTTCACCCCAGTCTCAGGAGTGAAAAACATGTTATTATTGCCAATCAGCAGCACCACGAGCCTCGGATCCAACCCATCAACTCCGTGGTGATCAAGTCTCCAGAGAACATTCTGGATTTTATCGCCACCAATCCCAATATTAATGGTCTTGTATTTTTGAAAGTGTTTTTCCCAAGCATCATTGAGGTTTTTTTTATCGAGAACGCTGCCCCATTGCTGGGTGATGCTGTCACCCACAAGTAAAATATCACAAGGGCCTTTGTTTTCTTTCACATGCCCAACCAGCCTTGCATGCGTGTCAAGCCAGGCACGATTTCCCCAATGCCCAGCAGAAGGCACCACAGGCCACATTTCAGGGATATGTTTTTTCTCAGCAGAACCTGGCCGCCTTTCATGTTCAGGTCTCAAGACATACTTCAATTCGTCGTCCCCTAAAGGCCACCCTGTTTTCTGCGGTTCAGGATTTTTATAGGGATATTCCAATGCCAGCGAAAACCAACTGTTACCACTGAGAGCCAGCAGAAATATGTTAGTTAGAATAAAAGCCCTTAAAACTTGAAACATCATCTATCCTTTGATAATCAGGAGCACGACTCGTATCAAGCGAGGATTTCCTTGACCACTTTGCCATGCACATCGGTAAGGCGAAAATCACGCCCGCCGTGTTTGTATGTAAGTTTTTCATGGTCCAATCCCAGAAGGTGCAGGATTGTCGCGTGCAGGTCATGGATGTGAACTTTACCCTCAACGGCCTCATAGCCATACTCATCGGTGGCCCCGTGCGCCATCCCCGGTTTGACACCACCACCAGCCAACCACATGGAAAAGCCCTTGTTGTTGTGGCCTCGTCCATCCGAGGTGGGATCATCGGGAGTCCTGCCAAACTCGCCTCCCCAGACCACAAGGGTGTCTTGCAACATTCCTCGGGCATCCAAGTCTTCAAGCAACGCCGCGATGGGTTTGTCGATGATGGCGCAATTTTTGGTCATCCCTCCGGTCAGAAATCCATGATGATCCCAATCAGTGTGGGTGATTTCTATAAACCGCACGCCAGCTTCAGCAAACCTCCTCGCGAGAAGGCATTGCCTGCCGAATGTTTCCTCGGCATTGTACCTTGCAATGGTTGACTTGCTTTCGCTTGCGACATCCATCACTTTGGGCAGGGCATCCTGCATTCGAAACGCGAGTTCATAGGACTGGATCAATCCTTCAATCCTTGGATCCTGGTCCCTGTTCAACAATTCACGATTCATTTCCTGCAAAAGGTCCAACTGGCTTCTTTGGCCAATGGTGGCAAGCCTGTTGTTAGATACATTACCAACCACGGGATTACGGATGGGGCGGTTCGCATCACCAAGCAATGTCGCGGAATTCGCTGCAGGCAGAAAGGCACTGGAATAGTAACGCAACCCGCCAAGCGAGGTAAGGGGGTTGATAGAAATGAAACCTGGAAGATTTTGATTCTCGGATCCAAGGCCGTAAAGAGTCCATGAACCAAGCGATGGCCTTATGAACTGGAAACTTCCGGTATGCATCTGCTCCAATGCCTGGGGATGATTTTCGTTGTCGGTATGCATGCCCCTAAGCACACAAAGTTTATCCGCGTGCTTGCTGGTTTCGGGAAGGAGGTCAACAATTTCAAGACCACTTTGCCCATGCTTGCTGAACTTCCAACGGGAACCCAGAAGCTTGCTATTTTGGTTTTTGGCCACCTTGCCATTGTCCGCAGTCAATTTGGGCTTGGGGTCAAATGTCTCCATGTGCGAGGGACCACCCCGCATGCAAAGGAAGATGACCCTTTTCGCCCTTGCGGAAAAATGAGGTTTTTTAGGCGCGAGAGGTCCAGGGACACTTTTGTCAATTGTTTCGTTTGCTGTTGCCTGCGCGACCATGCCTTGTAATGCCAGGTAACCAAATCCTGCCGAAACTGATTCAAGCATAATTCTGCGGGATATCTTATTGTGATTCATGTTTGTTGTTCCCTATCTGAAATATCTAAACTCCGCAGAAGCAAACACAATCTGGCAAAAACTGGTGAGTCGTTCTATTCTAAGTTGTTTTTCATCCAGCGACTTCTTTGATTTTGGATCAGGCACCAAAGACTCAGGCTGGTTCAGATAATCCAACGCCCGGCTTAACTCCCGGGGTGATGGTTCCCGGGAATATGCCCTGCGATATATTGTTCTTACCCGTGCAGCATCATCGATTTTTTCATCACTTGATAAGTGGGCACTCAACAGCCCCGCCTGGGCAATGACCCATGGATTATTCATGAAATAAAGGGACTGGGCGGGAACAATGCTTTCCTCACGCTGGGATGTAGGGCGATCAGGTGATGCGAAATCAAACAATTGAAACACCTCGGGAAGCACGCCACGAACTACGGGAAGATACACACTGCGGTGCATGTGCTCAACCTGCTCGGGTGTGAACAAGGGCTGGAATGTCCGGTATTCATCCTCCCTGTAGGGATTGTACTTTGCCAGGAATGCCTTTTCCGGTTGCAATGGCGCCCTATCAAGTGAACCGGCAACCTGCATGATCGCATCTCGCAATGATTCCGCCTGTAGCCTGCGTGGGCGCATGTACGAAAGATAGATATTATCCGGATCGATTGATTTTGCGTTTAACGGGGATTCATCCGGCCCACCTTGAAGGTAGGTGCTGCAAAACACCAATGCGCGCACGAGCTTTTTGGTTGACCAACCCTGTTCCATGAATCGCAGTGCAAGGTGATCCAAAAGTTCGGGATGGGAGGCCCTCGCACCATTGACACCAAAATCATCAGGTGTTGAAACGAGCCCCCGGCCAAATAACTGCTGCCAAACACGATTCACATAAACACGGGCCGTCAATGGATTCCTGCGATCAACAAGCCAGTCAGCCAGCTCCCGTCTTCCACTTTGGTTCTTTGGCATCATTGGATTTCCCGCAAGGGAGACAACCTGCAAGGTACCTCTGGAAACAGTATCCCCAAGATTGGTTGTTTCACCCCTTACATGGATTTTGCAGTCTTCAATTTTTTCCCGGTCCCTTACCGCCATGGCCCAACCGGGCATCGGGGGTGGATTATCAATTGCTTTCTGCAGGGCGGTTTCATTTGCCTTTACTTTCACATCCCAATCTTTGATCTCTGTTTCCATCTTGGTAATCTCAGCCTCAAGCCTGGACTTGTCAGCATCCGGTTTCTTGATGTCGATTTTGGCTGCGGACAAACGACGGACCACCCTATACCGGTCTGACCGGGAAACATTCTGCGCGAGAGTAAGTTCCTGAAGCTTTGCAAAATAAGCGAGTCCGGCGGGACCCAATTTTTCCGCATCCGGACCCACAGCCTGAAGTTCAGTATGGGCAAACGCCGTGGCCTTGATACCCTTGGGGCTGTAGCCATAAAGAGGCTGGGTGCTCCGGAAGATTCCTGCAAGGGCATAATAATCAGAGGTTGGAATTGGATCAAACTTATGATTATGGCAACGGGCACACCCTACGGAAAGACCAAGCACCGAACGACCGACAAGCTCTATCTGCTCATCGATGACATCCATGCGAAAGACCTCGGGTTTGGATTCCTCGAAAGCCTTGGACCCCAACGACAAAAACCCCGTGGCTATGAGGTTCCGATCACGCTCCAAGGGGGATTTTGTTGGAAGCAGATCCCCTGCGATTTGCTCTCTTATGAACTGGTCAAAGGGAACATCCCGGTTGAACGAGTCGATCACATAATCACGATACCGCCAGGCATGGTAGTTATAAATGTTACGGTCTCTTCCATTGCTATCCGCATAACGGGCGACATCAAGCCAATGCCTGCCCCATTTTTCGCCGAAATGATGGGATGAAAGAAGGGAATCAACCAGTTCCGACTTCGCCTGTTCGGGATTAACAGAAAAAGCCTGAAGGAAGCTGGCACTTTCCGACTCCGTTGGTGGCAAACCCGTGAGGTCGTAATACAAACGCCTTAGCAGGGTGTTTGCGTTTACCTTGGGGGATGGTGTCAATTTCTGACTTTCCATCTTTGCGAGGATAAAAAAATCAACAGGATCAGACGCCCAATCGTTCAGGCGAACCTTGGGAATCTCGTTTCCACGGGGAGGCATGAATGACCAGAATTTTTTCCCCTCCTCGATTGAAAGCCCCTGCTTGGTTTTCAAAATCTCACCTTCACGGGGATCATACGCGCCATCCGCGACCCATTTTTCAAAATCCGCGATCACCAATGGTGAAAGTTTCCCATCGGGTGGCATTTCAAGCCCGGAATATTTAATGGACTTGATCAGCATGCTATCGTTAGGTTTTCCGGGAATGATGGCAGGGCCGTTTTCCCCACCCTGCAATAATCCCTTGCGGGTATCCAGCGCCAAACCGCCTTTAAGTTTACCCTTGGATGCGGATTTTGCAGAATGACATTCATAACAATGCATGACCAGAACAGGACGGATTTTCTTCTCAAAGAAATCTGAGCGGGCATCACTCGCGAACACAGCGTTGGAAATGCAAAAAGAAATAATGAACCCAATCATCAGCCTTAATGCGACGGATATCGGGATAGTGAACATAACCGAATGGCTAATAAATTTTAATCCATTTATCATCCCTCTCATACTAACATGGAAGGAGAAGCAAGACAAGTTATCGACATAACCAATGGCACCAAGATACCTATGAACCCCGCATAAGCCATATAATTGACAATTTCATTATCAATTGGTTTCATATCATCCCAATTTTAATCTAAAATCAAAGCAGCAATAATGACCTTGATGGAATTGAAATGGAACTACTTAAGGTTTGGAACCAACTTACAACATCCATACTGGAAACTTTTTCACCATGGGAACTCGCGGGTTTCCTGAGTGGAATTATCTGCGTGTGGCTGGTGGTTTGTAAAAAAATATGGAACTTCCCATGGGGAATACTCAGTTGTGGATGTTTTTTAGTCTTGTTTGTCCAACAACGACTTTTTGGTGAGGCCATTCTCCAGGTCATCTTCATCGCTTTGAACATTCATGGATGGGTTGAATGGCTGACCAAAGGTGCCAAGCAAGGCAATCCCGAGGTGGCGGATGTCTCCAGGATGGAATTTGCAATTTTAACCACCCTGGTTTTCCCGTTCACAGGGGCTTTATGGGCGATGTTGACCTGGCTTAACGGATCAGCCCCGTTGGTGGATGCCTGGGTGACTTCGCTTAGCCTGGTTGCCCAATGGTTGCTGAATAGAAAGTTCATCCAAACCTGGCCAGTCTGGATCCTTGTCGATGTTCTGACAATCGGCTTGGGAATCTACCGCGAAATGTATCTGTTATCCGCCCTTTATGTCATATATATTTCGATGTGCGTGGTGGGATGGTATTCCTGGAAAAAGACACTTCTTGCCTCTAGGTACAATACCAATGGCTAAAACCGCACTTGTTATAGGTAAATTTTATCCCCCTCATCGTGGACATAAATTATTAATCGATGAAGCCTCCGCGAATAACGCTTCGGTTCATGTGATCTTGTGCAAAAAAAACAACGAAGTTCCCGATGGCAGACTAAGGGAAAATTGGCTCAGGGAAATACACCCTAATGCCATCATCAAGGTTATTGACGACATTTACGACCCTGCGGATTCGGCTTTGTGGGCCCAACTTACCAAGGCCTGCCTGGGGTTCAGTCCCGATGTTGTTTTCACCTCGGAGGATTATGGGGCTGCATTTGCGAAATTTCTGGGAAGCAGTCATGTTCTCGTTGACAGGGAAAGATTGAACTTTCCGGTCAGTGGCACAAAGATCCGTGGTAATCCATGGAAATACTGGGAATTTCTTGAACCACCCGTCAGGGAATATTACGCGTTTAGGGTGGTGATGGCAGGGGCGGAATCAACCGGTAAAACCACACTTTCCAGGGATCTTGCGCGGGTGTATGAAACCAATTGGGTTCCTGAATTTGGTAGATCCTACAGCGAAAGAAAAATAAGGGAGGGAACCAATGATGACTGGGCTACTTCTGATTTCATCAAGATTGCCCATGAACAATGCCGTTTGGAAAACGCGGCAGCAAGGATTGCAAACCGTGTGCTGGTTTGCGACACCGATGCTTTTGCAACAGCCATCTGGCACAGGCGCTACATGAAAGATCGCTCGCCTGAAGTGGAAACAATCGCAATGTCACACCGCTGCCCAGACCTTGTCATCCTTACAGATATAGCAACCCCGTTTGAACAGGATGGCGTGAGGGATGGCGAGCTTATCCGAGGGTGGATGCACGATGTTTTCATTGAAGAGCTTGTCAAATCAAAACGAAGGTTCATCAAGGTGAAGGGAACCCCTCAGGAACGGCTCCAGCAGGCATGTTCAGAAATCAACAAGATGCTTGATCTTGGAATTAATCATCATGGTTGATGAGACAAATATAAGTTCTACTTTGCCGCCTTGCCCTTCTTGTTCTGCATCCCAAGCGGTTGAGGATATCGTTTGACAACAACATCATTTTTTTGCACAACCCCCGGGGAACTGCGGCCATCGGTGATAAGTTTCTCCATGAGTGCCCTCATCCGAGCCACCCTTTCTGGTTGTTCGCTGGCGAGATTCTTGGTCTCGCCCAGGTCCTCAGCAAGGTTATAAAGTTGCACATCATTCTTAACATCCTTATTTTGCCTGGGATCTGGCGCAAGGATCAATTTCCAATCACCCTGGCGCAATCCGGGAATTCCCGAAGCGGCACAACTCACAGAATTCTCCCTGACCGGTTTATCAACACCCTTTAGCAAAGGCATCAAGCTGAAACTATCTTCCGCTGAGTTCGCGGGTAATTTCACACTTAAAATTTCAGCAAGGGTCGCAATCACATCTGCATGATGCACAAGTTGACTGCATACGGTTCCCGATTTCACAACCTTGGGCCATCGAACTATGAAGGGCACACGATGGCCACCCTCATAAACATCGGTTTTATAACCCCGCAAGGGTCCACTGGGAAAATGCCCGCGCTGTTCAAGATCCTTGGCCCCCACATAACTGGCAAAACCATTGTCGCTGGTGAAAATAACCAGGGTATCATCTGCATTTCCAGATTGTTCAAGTGCTTTTAAAACTTTTCCCACGGTGGCATCGGTTTCCATTATCAAATCCGCGCATGCATTTTCCAAGCCACTCTTTCCCTTCCATTGTGCATTCACAGCAAGGGGTGTATGCGGCGTGGTAAGTGGCATGTAAAGCAGGAAAGGCTCAGGTCTCTTAGCGGCATCAGATATGAATTTAATCGCGCGATCCTCGAGAGCGGGTAGGATTGATTCCAATTTCCAATCCTTGAGGGCAGGCCCCTGATTACTTGCCTGATGATTCTTCAGCATATTTGAAGGTAAAAATTCTGATGGAATACCAACGGTTCGATTGCCATCGATGAAGCAATAAGGTGGCCAGTTAGGAACATCAGTACCAAAGTAGGAATCAAATCCCCGGGTGGTGGGCCCTCCCGCTATCCTCTGCGAAAAAACCTGGTTCCAAACCGCGCGCTGGGCATCCGAGGGGTTGCCATCCTCCATGGGTTTCCCCTTGAACAAAGCAACATTCGCTAAGGGAATGGGCCAATCCCAACCGAGATGCCATTTGCCGATGGCGCCGGTGCGATAACCATTTTGCTTCGCAAGGCTTGCGATGGTGAGGCGATCAGGGGCAATGAGTGGTTCTCCCCACATGCCGACAATGCCGGATTGCAAACGGGTTCGCCAATGATATCTGCCTGTCAACAACGCATAGCGAGAGGGGGAGCAGACACCGGAGGAAGAATGGGCATCGGCGAAACGCATTCCCTGTGCCGCGAGATTATCAATGTTGGGTGTCTTGATTTTACCGCGGGTTGGATTGTTGCACTGCAGATCCCCATACCCAAGATCATCCGCAAGAATGACAAGGACATTTGGAAATTTTTTTCCGGAGTTGTCCGCAGCATGTGAAATGCCGGCATGCAATGCAAGCAATGCGGCAATAACAAACTTATTCATGGTATATTCACTTGGGATTTTTTTTGGGAGAGGGGGGAACAGGCTTTTTCACAGCCTTGCTGGCATGGCGGCCGGTGCCATCACCTGTGTCGCGTATACCCCCGGCGGGATTAAGCTGGGCAAGCACTGAAGCCAATGAGGTGCGCGCGTTTTTGGCCGATGCATCCGGGCTATCTGAGGCAACAAGTTTTTCAGTGAAAGGCGCACCGCTCATGTCATAGAGTTCGCCAAGTTGGTTGAGTTTCCATCCCGCATTTCGGACATACCACATTGATGCAAGTTGATTGAAGACATACTGTCGTTTTTTTCCCTCGCCGCCCTGAAGCTGCGATGCCATGCTATTCCCATCAAAGACTACTTTTTCCGGAAGTTTGGCACCAATAAGATCAGCGAAGGTGGGAAGAAAATCAGTGGAATCAACCATGTCCGCAGAAACTTTCCCCGCGGGGGTTTTTCCGGGCCAACTGGTAATCATCGGCACCAATCCCCCACATTCCAACATCGTTCCCTTGACTCCGGAAACATGGCGCCCACCGATGGTCGATGTTTTATCCTGACCTTTTGCTGTCCCATTGTCACCCATGAATATGATCAGGGTTTTTTCACGCAATTTCAGGGAATCCAACTCCGCAACAAGCTTTCCCACAAGCTTGTCCAGGTAAAGGATATTGTCATTGTAAAGGTCCTTGCTGTTGGGCGAACTATCCGGGGTCGGTTGAATTTCACCATGCACATGCACCATTGAATAATAGAGGAAAAACGGCTTGGCCTGGTTTTTTCTGATAAAGCCAACCGCCTGGTCATGCATTAGATCGGGCATGTATTCCTTGGCGCCAAGTTTCAACTCTTTGCCATTGACCCGATAGGCTCCGCCCTTGGACTTGCTATTACTCCAATAAAAACCACTGCCGTTGAAACGGAGGTAATCATCAAACCCCGCCTCATTGGGTTCACCGGGTAACTGGCCCCATTTGCCAATCGCAGAGGTGGTATAACCCGCTGACTTGAATGTTTGGGCCAATCTAAGCTCGGCAATCGGCATTTTCATGCATGCGTCCTGGTTGGTGGAACCATTGCGAAACGCATATCTGCCAGTCATGATAAGGGCACGGGAGGGCCCGCAAAGCGCGGCGGTGAATGCCTGGGTATATCGGGTACCACTGGCTGCCAGCTTGTCAATATTGGGTGTCTTGTGATTATCCGAACCATAACAACCCACATTTCCGATGCCTAAATCGTCCGCAAGAATGAAAATAACATTGGGCCTTTCCGCGGCCTGAAGCATTGCGAATGGGGAAATCATCAAACCAAAGATCACCAGAAATATTTGCTTCATGAGAAAACCTTTGTATTAGTCATTGAAAACAAGCTTAATATGTTCTTAAAACCCCAGATAATTGTAACACCAAAGGAAATATAGAGTAGCAAGGAAACCTGACAAAACAAAAGTGGTTTTAAATTTAATTTGATTTCCAGTCAAACATTTCAGAAGCATTCAGGGTCTATTCATAAAGGCAACCAATATCCGTCAGGGCAAATGATAGGAAAATTTTTTACCACCTTTGTTAATAAAGAGATTGCACAATCACTAGGAAAGAACACCTTTGATCACATTCCCATGCACATCGGTAAGGCGGTAATCACGCCCTTGAAACCGATAGGTGAGCTTGGTGTGATCGATGCCCATCAGGTGAAGTGCGGTTGCATTCAAGTCATGGATATGAACAGGGTCTTTCACGATGTTGTAACTGAAATCATCGGTTTCGCCATATGCCTGGCCACCCTTGATACCCGCCCCAGCCATCCAGATGCTGTAACAACGGGGGTGATGATCTCTTCCATAGTTATCCTTGGTGAGTGTACCTTGCGAATAAACGGTACGGCCGAACTCGCCTCCCCAGATCACCAGGGTATCCTCTAGCATCCCACGCTCCTTAAGGTCAGCGAGCAAGGCTGCTGTTGGCTGGTCGGTATCATAACACTGGCTTTTAATACCACCAGGCAGGTTGTTGTGCTGGTCCCAACCGCGGTGATAAAGTTGAATAAAACGCACTCCACGCTCCGCGAGTCTTCGGGCAAGGATGCAATTTGCAGCGTAAGTGCCTGGCTTTTTCGCCTCAGGTCCATATCGCTCCAAGGTCTTGGATTGTTCCTTGGATAAATCGGCAAGCTCGGGAACAGCGGCCTGCATCCGAAACGCCATCTCGTACTGGTCAATGCGAGCCTGGGTCTCGGGATCCTGATACTCCTCGAATTTCAATTTGTTCAGTGAAGCGACATCATCAATCATCGCCCTTCTGCGTTCACTATTAATGCCGGGCGGGTTCGAAAGAAAAAGAACCGGGTCCTTGCCGGAACTGAACCGCACGCCCTGGTATCGTGAGGGAAGAAACCCCGCACCCCACATTCGTTCATGAAGTGGTTGGGCATTGGTGGGGCCGCTGGGGCGGGAAATCATCGCGACAAAAGCTGGAAGATCGGAATTTTCCGATCCAAGGCCATAGGAGACCCAAGCGCCAAAAGCAGGGCGACCACCTATCTGGTGCCCAGTTTGAAGCATGGTCATTGCGGGATCATGGTTGATCGCCTCGGTGTTAAGCGTGCGAATCACGCATAAATCATCCGCGAACCTCGCGGTATGGGGAAGAAGCTCACTAAGCCAAAGTCCTGATTTTCCATGCTGCTGGAATTTATAAGCCGAGGGTGCGACTGGGAATCTTTTCTGCCCGGCAGTCATGCCAGTCAGCCGTTGTTCACCTCGTATGGAATTGGGCAGGTCCTTGTCAAAATGGGCCTGTAGGCCGGGTTTATAATCAAACAATTCCAACTGGGAAGGGGCGCCTGCCTGGGTAAGCCATATTATGCGCTTTGCCCTGGGATTGAAATTGGGTGATTGTACCGAGGCAAATAAACGAGGGTTTAAAAGTGATGCTATCGCAGCGGCACCAATGCCCGCACTTGCCCGCCCTAGGAAATGCCTCCTGCATACTTGTTCATTCAATATTTCAGGTTTCAATTCCCTACTCCTTCGTGACAACCTCGTCAAGGTTTAATATTACGCTGGCAACAGATGTCAAAGCAGCGAGTTCGATCGGATTTAACTTTGCATCATTTTTAAATTCACCAGTGGCTAGCAGGGCTTTGGCTGCTTCCGTGTCTTTTTGAAAATCCGCTAGGTTGCGGGCATGGCTCGCACGCAGCACCTCAAGTTCCGCGGGCCTTGGCTGCCTTGCAAGCAGCAGGCGGAAACCTAGTCTGATCCGGGATTCGACCGTGGATCCACCCTCAACGATCATCCGTTGGGCCAGCGAACGCGATGCCTCGACATAAGTTGGATCATTCATGAGATTGAGTGCTTGCAGGGGCGTGTTGGTGCGGGGCCTTCGCAGAGTACAGGATTCCCTGAACGGAGCATCAAAAAGCAGCATCGCGGGATTGGGTACAGAGCGCTTCCAATAGGTGTATATACTGCGACGATGAAGGTCCTCACCTTTGCCAACCACATACACATTGTAGCCAGTGCCTGCGGTCACTTGTTCATAAAGGCCGGGGGGATGATAAGGCTTGACAGAGGGGCCGCCAATCTTATCCACCATCAATCCACTTGCAAAAAGGGCCTGATCCCTGACGAATTCCGCCTGCAGGCGAAACCGTGGCCCTCGGGAAAGCAATCGATTGTCGGGGTCCCGTTCGCGGGACTGCGGAGTGATCTTGGATTGCTGGCGGTAGGTGGAACTCATCACCATGAGTTTCATCATTTTTTTCACATTCCACCCGCCTTGGATGAATTCATTGGCAAGGAAATCAAGTAATTCGGGGTGGGATGGAGCCTCTCCCTGCGCGCCAAAATCCTCACTTGTCCTAACAAGCCCCACTCCAAAGACCTGCTGCCAAAAGCGATTGACTGTGACTCTTGCCGTCAGGGGGTTTTCCGCACTTACCAGCCATTTCGCCAGTCCCAGGCGATTGCGCGGTTGATCAACCGGCATGGGTGGAAGGATAGCAGGAGTCGCGGCGGTAACCCGCTCACCGGGCTTGTCATATGCGCCACGCATCAACACGAAAGTTGGCCGGGGCTCCTTCATCTCCTCCATCACCAGGGTCGTCTGGATTTCCTTCTCCGCGGAATCAACCTGCTTTTTCAGCGCGTCAAGTTCCTCGCCAAGCTTGCGATACTCGGGTTGTTGGGATATGCGAAAATCCAGAAGCATCTTTTTCTCGGCGGGGCTTCGCTTCGACTCTTCCTTCGCTGCAATGTTTGTGATATTCAAAGGCGCGAGTAAATCCGATTCTACATTGGTGCTTAAAACACGAAGAATAGTCGGGCCATTCGTGTTCTCAATGACCATTTCAATTTCAATGTTTGAATTCGATTCATCGATGACCAGTCCTTCCAAAAATTCAAAGGAGCCAAGCACCCTGGCACCTGGCTTCACCGCGACTGCAATCCGGGTTTTACGGTCATTATCCAAAACCTTGGCGGTTTCGATGACACCAAGCGAGTCTCCCGCAGCGACAGCTTTCAATTTCAGCGGAAGCTTGCTTTTATCTTTGCCTGCTGGCCTGAAAATCTTGAATTCACTCCATTGAAAACCAGCGGTTGCAGCCTGGGTGGTGATTTCAACCTGTAACGCGGTGGTCCGCCCCCTTGGCAGGCGAAGGTTCATTTTTATGGTCCCAGCCCGCGTTTCCTGCGGGCCAATTTCCAAGGTTTTTGCGGGGCCATTTATCTTCGGTGATAATTCACCCCCGCTTGCACCCAATATCTCAACAGCTTCCCATGCGACCGGTTTGCCCAATCGTTTGACCCACTCCGCAAGCCCTGCGGTTGATTTACCCATCATGGCCGCCTGTTGATCGCCCAATGACTTGATCTGCTCGTTTAGTTTTTTGATCTTCAACTCAATTTCAGGTGTCGGCAGCTTCAAGAATGGGGGTGCATTCTGCCTGATCGGATTTCCATACCTTCCCACGCCACTTTCAGGGACATTATGAAAAAAAGCCTTGAAAGCGTAAAAATCCTTCTGGGTGATGGGATCGTATTTATGATCATGGCATCTTGCACAATTGAAAGTCTGGCCCAGCCAGATTGCAGCGGTTGTCTCCACCCGGTCTGCGGTATATTCAGCAAGGAACTCATCCGCGAGAACACCGCCCTCCTCGTTCAACATGTGGTTGCGGTTGAACCCCGTCGCAACTTTTTGCTCCATGGTCGCATTGGGCAATAAATCTCCCGCAATCTGTTCGATCGTGAATTGATCGAAAGGTTTGTTTTCGTTGAACGAGCGAATCAGCCAGTCTCGCCAGGGCCAAAGTTCCCGGTCCCGATCAACCTGGTAACCATTTGAATCGGCAAAGCGGGCGGCATCCAGCCAGTCAACCGCCATGCGCTCACCGTAATGACGAGACTGCAAGATTCGGTCAACAACTTTTTCGTAAGCATTATCCGAATTATCCGCGAGAAACGCATCAACCTCAGCCATGGATGGAGGCAGGCCCGTGAGGTCAAGGGAAAGCCTGCGAATAAGCGTTTCTTTTGTGGCCTTGGAAGATGGGGTTAGGTTCTCCTTCTCAAGCCTTGATAAAATGAAATGATCAATTGCATTTCCAGGCCATGTTGCATCCTTGACGGTTGGAACTTTGACTGGTTTCAACTTTACAAAAGACCAATGCTGTTCATACCCTGCACCCTGCTCAATCCACTTTCGAATGATTTCTTTTTCTGCATTTGTGAGGCTTTTGTTCGATTTGGGTGGAGGCATCACCTCCCCCTTCTCCCCGCTGCTGATTCTCAACCAAGCTTCGCTCTTTTTGATATCCCCGGGAACAATCGCTCGCACCCCGTTGATTTCCGATGTGGCACCCTCAACCGTATCAAGTCGCAAGTTCGCCTTGCGGGTCTTAGGATCAAAACCATGGCAGGAAAAACACTTGTCCGAGAGTATCGGCCTCACATCCCGATTGTAGGAAACATCCCCGGCTGATGCTGGAATCATTCCATGGAAAATCACCATGATTGCAAATGTGTATTTCAAGGCGGGATTCTCTTTCTTCATTCCAAATTACAGGCAAGCATTGATAATATTATAACCAATCATCAATCCGATAGCTTTAATCTTTTATGTCAGTTTGTATTTCGAGACTTTCATGGCGATGGTAAAACCAAGGTGCGTTTGGCCTCATCCAGAAAGCGTTTGCTAAGATCTTTCACGCGGGCAGGCTCTTTCTCAGCAAGGTTTTCAAGCTCCGCGGGGTCTTGGCGAAGGTTGAAAAGTTTCCAGTTACCGCCAGGGCGGAATCCCTCACGATTCAAACCATCGTTACCAACAAGCTTCCAATCACCATCACGGATCGCACCATTGTGTTCATGCTCGAAAATCAAGGTACGGGGCTTGGGGGCCTCATTCAGAAATGCGGGCAACAAGCTTCTACCTTCAAGGGGAAGAATATCATGCCCTGCAAATTTCCCCGGATAGTTGGCACCCGAGATTTCCACGCAGGTCGCGCAGATATCCATCAAGTGCGAAAGGTGTTCACGAAACCCACCGGGCTTTTGGATTCGCGCTGGCCAATGGGCGATCATGGGAGAATGAATTCCACCCTCGCTTGCGTAATGTTTGTAAAGGGTTAGAGGGGTATTGCTTAAATTCGCCCAGGCACATCCGTAGCTGAACATGCTGCCCGGGCCACCCATCTTTGAGAGTTCTTCCCCTTCATGCAAAATGTTGGGCAACGCTTGCGTGCCCCCATCTATGCCATGACCAGCCTTTGGATTCATAAACTTTTTTGGATTCATGTCGAATCCAAAGGGGTCCCACTCAGCGCATGCGCCGTTATCGCTGGTGAATATCACTAGGGTGTTTTCCAATTCCCCATGATCCCGAAGTGATTGCACCAATCGCCCAATGTTGCCATCCATGTTTTCAACCATGGCTGCGTAAACAGCCATGCGTCGGGCGAGATCCGCCCTGCGTGGCTTATCCAGGGAATCCCAGGCTGGGTTGATTCCATCCTTGGTCATGGACCCGATTCTCTTGGCGATATCAGGCCTGTCGATGGGGCTGCGACCCGGCAGCACCAGCTTTTCATCAACCAATCCAAGTTGTTTCATGCGTTTTAGGCGCTCAGCACGCAGCACATCCCAACCACGCTCATATGTCGCGACATAACTCTCGGTAAGTTTTAAAGGCGCTTGAACAGGAAAGTGCGCGGCTTGATAACCTATGTAAAGAAGGTAGGGGTGTTTGCCCTTTCGCGCGATATCAATGAAATCAAGGGCATGATCGGTGATGGCATTGGTTGCAAAATATTCACCCGGGGCATAGGTGCGCTTTGGTCTATCCTCGGGCAACCTAACCATCATCGCGGGGTCCCACGAATCCACCGCATAGCCATGGTTGAAGCCATAAAACTCGTCAAAGCCTCGGGCGATGGGGCCGGGATCATTCACATGCCATTTTCCACAAGCGTATGAGCCATAACCCGCGGGTTTTAAAATCTCCGCGAGAGTGACACAACGATCCGCGAGGCGACCTTGATATCCAGGCGGGGCAGCTTTTGGATTGCCCACAAACCTGCCTATCCCTGCCTGATGGGGATAAAGACCGGTCAACAAGCTTGCCCGGGATGGGCAGCAACGACTGGAATTATAATTCTGGGTGAACCGTACACCCTTTTTTGCAAGCGCATCAAGGTTGGGGGTGCGAATTTCGCCACCGTAGCACCCAAGATCTGAAAACCCAAGATCATCTGCAAGGATGACTATGATGTTTGGTTTCTTCGTGGTTACTTCTGCTGCATTTAATTGACCCATCTGCAACAGGAAAGCCGATATGATCATACCATGGATAATTGTTTTCATGACATTCATTCACTTTGGCTAAGGCTTCGCATTGATGGCAAAGGATGAGGGAATCAGTTTCAATGCGGCCCAGGCCTCGTTGGACAAGGCTCCCGTGGGCTTTGGTTTATACTCTCCCACAAAGCTGACATTTGATTTTTCTGGAATATCTTTCTCGTGCCCAGTCAGGGAAAAGATCGCATTCACCATCAATCGCCTGAGGTCCTCACTCTGCCAATCCAAGGATGCACCCGCAGTTGTGGTGAAGGATCGCCCTTCTTTACCCGATGGCGCGGTATAAGTTTTAAACCAGGCAAACGGCATGCGAACATCCTTGCGCTTATCGGTTACCGGTGGATCGGTTGGATTCAAGCCAGAAAGCACCTGGCCCTTCATCAATACCACATCCTTCGGGGTCAATCGTTCAACCGAGTTCACATCGGTGTGGCAGAAAATCGTATCCGCCACCCCGCGAAGAACGGGATGGTTCCTTTGGTTGCTGACCACCGTCGCCAAGGTTGCTTCCTTCTGGAATTTGCCATAATGCGCAATCCAGGTATCTCCCAAAATCTGCTGGCCAAAACCTCCCTGCCACGACTTGCTTTGAAAATCCCAACTCTTGTAGGGGCTTGTGCTATTGGCGGGATAACGAAACGCATGGGTTGCGTTTCGAATTCCCAGCACTGGCTTCCCCGCATTGACATGATCCACGATATGCCTCATGTCGGCATCAGGCAGTTCACGAAAGCGCGCGAACACCACCATTAGATCCGCGCTTTTAAGAGCTTCCAGCCCCGGAATGTTGTTCGCCTTGTTGGCATTGATGAACCCGGTTGCAGGATCCATCGCAAACAGCACGGTGCATTTGTACCCATGATGTTGCGAAAGGATCTTGGCAAACATGCTCATCCCTTCCTCGGATCGGTAATACTCCTCCCCGGTTACAAAGACAATGTGCTGGCCTTTCCCTATTCCTTCTTTACCCTCGATCACAAGCCCCTTTTCCGCAGCATCAATAACTCCAAGATTCAACATCAATGCAAGCACTGCAGGGATTTGATACTTCATCATCCTTCAATCTCCGTTTGGAAAATCACATTTCTATTTTTCGATGGCGACTATTTCCCTGGCGCTTCGATGATACAACATTCCCTTTGCATACGAAGGGCCGCTCAGGCTCCAGGTCTCGCCCAAGGGCCCAAGATCATTCACCGCGAGAATCGCCTTTTGATCAAGCGCAGCGGCCTTGGTATCGATCACATAGGTCAAACCCAGCATGGTGGTGATATATAGCTTTTCACCAAGCACGATGGGAGTCGGGAAGAATGCATTCACCTGCCAGCCATCAGTCCGGGATCGCTCCTCATCTGCGATTTCACGGCCTTGGTTGTCGATGGTTTTAGTCTTCAGCGCGCGATTATAAATGAACTGATCCGCTTCCCCAGCCTTGCGTTCAACCCCCACAGGCAGTTGCAAATACTCCACCTTACCACTTTCGGCATGAACCCTTGCAACGCTGTTGGGTGGGCCACTGTGGCCTTTGGGTGCGTAACCATTACGGCGGTTATTGGTCGTGCAAACAAACCAATGCCAGCCATTGGCAACAGCGTTCGTATGCCATTGGGGCAACACATGGAGCACCTCGCCCGCCTTGAGGGGAAACGCGGGGTCTGCCACATCCCGAAGGCTTACCTTCTCCCTAAATTCATAGTCCTTCTTTTCATTATTCCACAACCGGATGTCCACAGGTTTGACCAGCGATTGTTCACGAACCAATTTTCCAGTCGCGCTATCAAGCACGATATGGCTCTCTTCAGGGGAATTACGAAACCAATAAACATACTTCGAATCCCAGACATTGGTATAAAGCGACATCCATGTCGTGCCATCAACAGGCGCGCCAGGTTTGGCCTCGGGAGCGAATCGCCAGACGGTCTTCCCTTCCTCCCCCTTGGCGAGGCTTGTCATGCTGATGCCAATCGGCCTTTCCGGAACTCCATGTGGCCCACCACGGCCATGCACAATGGCAGGACGGCCATCAGGCAAATGCCCAAAGCAGGGCGTGCAATAAAAGGTGCAGGAATCCTCCGCGATCCATCTGACTTTTCCCGTGAATCTATCAATCGCATGCAGGTAATTCCAATCATCTTTTTTTTCATCATAGCCAGGCGCATCCTTGGCAATCGGTTCCACCGTGATGATCAGATCCTGAAAAAGAATCGGTTCACTCTGACGGTTGAATGGATACTTTTCGGGTTGGGTGCGAAAGCTTCTGCGCCAAACTTCCTTTCCCTGATGATCCCAGCATCCCATCTCGCCTGAAGCGTTAAAAAACCACACATGTTTATCATCGCAAATCGGAGACCAGGATGTGGAATCGCTGAACGCATAAAGTTGGGGGCTGGGGCGACCTCCTTTAAGATTCACCGACCATAGCACTTTTCCCGTGCCTCGATCAATCGCATGGCCAAGAATGTTATTGCTCTGCCTTTTCGCCTTGTCATCCTGTTGAATAAAGGTGGTCAGGAAAAGCTTGTCTCCAGCAATTGCAATTCCTCCCTGCCCAGCGTTTGGGAGCTTGGTCCGCCAGCGAATGTTCTCGCCTCGTGCGACGCTCCACCGGATGGGGGCATCAATAGCAGCGCTGTGCCAGTTCCCATTTGGCCCTGCGGCTTGTGGCCATTCAACAGCAGTTTTATCTGCGGCAATTACCACGGTGCAGCCAACCAGCACGGCAAAACAAAAGCTTAAAACAGAGAGGATCCAGAATTTCATTGGAAAGCCCATCAAATTTTTTATTCATCTACCCGAATTCAAAAGTTTATCAGTTCAGGCAAGGGCTTCGCTATTATTTTCAGGAATATTGGTAATAATACCGCCCTAGGACCGAATATTTTTTCCGGTCCCTGAGCCTTTCGAAGGGCCATGTTTTTATCTTCTAATCTCTAATCATTTAAAATTAAGAATCCCATCGAGCGCAGTCCATGGGGATTTATTCATTTATTATTTAAGTTCTCCCACCATACTGGAGGGATGCAATTTCAGCATCATTGTTTTTTAGAAAACAAACTCAATACACCCAAAACACAAAGCCCCAAAAAGCCGGTGATAAAGGTGCAAGACTCAAAAACTATCGTGGCGGGCCCCTTGGTTCCCCATCCCCGGGAAAGATAAAAACCGCCAAACACCAACATTATAAAAAACGCGATTCTCAAGGTTCTCTTCATTTTTCCCCCTATACCCAATAAAAACATCACAGCACAGTTTTAAATGCTGTGATAACAAACCAATTTGTGATTCAATTACCAGGACAAATTTTTATCCGCGAACCCCATCCACATTCCAGAGCAATGGAATACGAACAGACACTTACTTTGCTTTTTTCCCAACAGACCGAAGCACCTGAATTTGAGAAATCTTTTCATTCCTTGAATCCGTCAGTATCATCGCCTTGACTCCGTCGACAGGAATATTTTGAAAAGCTTCATCATTCAAACCTTTTTCCAAGGTTAAACCCTGTGTGACTTCGCCGGATTTACGATCTATGCGACCTTCCCGAACCCTTAAATTCTTTGCTACTACCAGCGTTCTTGGATCGGATGCCTTACTTACGAATGTAACCCTGTCCATGTCTACCCGGGTAATACTGGCCTCGAACTCCTCCGACAAATCCACAGCTTCAGATTTTAAATCCCGGTTAAACTCATGAATGTGCATGCCCAATTCAATGGACATCGCCACGGCTTCCAGCACAAGAAGAATCACAATGGTCCACTCCAGGATATGACCACCACGGTACCAGCGATAATCGGCCACACGATCGTTGGCACCTTCATAAAGTTCCTCCAGCGCCTCGAGCCTGTCACTGTAAATTTCAAGGCGGTCCTCAATGTCGCATTCCCTCAGCAGCTTGGAAAAAATCTGCCTTCCCTTGGAAGAAAGAGCAGGTGAGGGAAGCCAAAACTGCGAGCAAAGCCTGGCGTAGATTAATCGATCTTTGGAGCACCGCTCGATGGTTTCACCAAAGCGTTGCCAATGCTGCTTGTTGCGATGATGGATACGGTGTGCGAATTCCACATCCTTTTGCGCCAATGGTTCCTGGGACTCAACATCGGATTCCAGGCGATGCAACTCGGCCTCATGGAAATTAAAGTCAGCCAATGCGGCTAAAACCTCTGAACGGGCTTCACTTGGGCAATTGACATGAATCCTTTGCCGCTGCCATGCGATAGCTATATTGTCCACCTTGAACGAAATACCTGATGACCCATCAGGTGGAAATTCCCCAAAAACAATTTCAACCCCCTCAAAAGGTTCTTTCTGGGAATCCAACTCGATTGCAAAGGCTTTGCGTGGCTGAGTGTACTCCCGGAGAATTTTTCCACCGGTTGGAACCTCCGCAAGAAAACAAACACGGATCATATCATCAGCCATGCGAAGGAACTCTGATTATTGCTTTGAATGAACCGGAGATTGGGATGACACAGGCACCTCAATCGGGGGCATGAAAGGATTTTGGACCTTCATGACTTCCTCAATGATGGATTCAGCCACAACATCGGCGGAATCAACACACCCATTGATTGTGGAATCAAAAAGATAATCACCCACAACAAACAATCCCTTGTGCCTTGTCGGTTCAGGAATATGACGGGAAACCGTTTCCATGATAGGACGACCTCCCGGCATGCCATTCACCGCGCCTGCGTAACGATGCACATGTGATTCCAATGCAAGGCCAGCACCATGTTTAAGGCATTCAGGCAGATTCTCCAGCACTAATTGAGTCAAGCGGGAATCATCCAGGTTACAAAGGCTTTGTGCTTGTTCGCCAGCGATTAGCCAACCAAGTATCCCGTATTCACTGTCAGTTGCCCGGGAGGACTCATCATAGACGCAACATCCACCAAAAGCGTCAAGCATGAAGTAGGAACCAGGGATCTGTTCGCGCCAGAATGGTGCCTTGAACAGCACGGTCACCCGGAGATAATGGGCTGGATAGTCGTAATGCGCATGGTGCTTTCTCATGGCTTTTTGAAGAAGCTCACCACCATACTGGATACCCATGAGCCAGTTGTTGGGTAATGCCATCACGACAAAGTCATAAGTTTCAGAGGTAATTTGACCCTTGTGACGCGAGGTTATCGTGTAAGTGTTGTTGGTTGAACCTGAAACCTGCAATACGGTTCGCTGAAGAAGGATTTTTGCGGTAAGGCGCTTGGCAAGTTCCTGGGGTAGGCGTTCAATGCCACCATCAATGGTGTAAAGCCTCATGTAATCGGGTTCATCCATCAGATAATTTTGCAAGCCATAGCTGGCGCTTGTATTTTCTGGTTCCGTTGCCAGGTCGCTATGCACGGCGACCTCGATGAATCGCCGGGCATCAGGATCGGAAACCTTGTTCAACAAACTTCGAAATGAATGTTTTGAGTAGGGATCGGCGTTATCCTGCTTCCAATCAGACTCGTAATATTCAGGAGGACTAATGGCCATTCGGGCGTTACGCAAAAAACGGCGCAATGACTTGTTGGTTTTTCTTCCAAATACTTTCGTTATGTCCCTGGAATTTTGAATGATATGATTATCGATCACAACAGCACGACCCTTCAAGGGCCGGGTGGATAATCCCATTTCAACAACCAATTCCTTGAGAGGGTCAATTCCAAGTTGTGAGTAATCATAAAGCTCAGCTGCACCTGCTTCAAATTTTAGCGGGGCCTGGCTGAATTGACGGGTAATGATTTTTCCACCAAGGCGATCACTCGACTCATAAAGAGTCACATTGCATACACCAGGAGCGCGCTTTTGAAGATAGTAGGCGGTTATCAATCCACCCGGTCCACCACCTATGATTGCGATTCGCATAAAAAATCCTTGAATTAACAGGCATTCGCTCACACAGAATCAATGCCTGAAAATCGACAAAGTTTCTAATATTCGTCCTGAATCTGATTTTTTCACGACAAAAACTATTGCCGGGGGAAAACAAAGAGTACTTTTATACTTTGATAGTTTTGGGGAACTAACAGATGTTTTCAATGATCTAATGTAGAATATTTTATCATTATAAAACTCACCCTTCAATGATTATTGAAGACATAATTTCATTATGAAATCTAATAATCCTCTCATAAAGAGAGTATGGCTAAACTGGCGAACATGGGACCCGTATTAATAAAATGATTGTATTTAAATTTCACACTGTATTCATCAATCATTGATCTTGATGAATTTTGCATCGCCAGAGAATGAAACAATCACATCTTTTTTGTCTTTAAGGCGCCTTCCTTCAAAATCATATCTGAGAATCTTTTTTTCATCATCTCGAATTTCATAAACTGCTGAAATCTTAAAATTTGGCAACCTATCCCTTAGCGCGGCCATGATCTTTTTCGGGGTATCTTGCAAATTAATTTCAGTTTCTATTTCCTCAATATCACCATTTGGCTCAACTGTCACACAAACATATCGACCTTTTGAATCAACCCCCTCGATATCGTACCAGTTATCTTTTCCATCCGTTTCTTTTACGGCTTTGTTCCACTTGGCATTTGGTACCGCGCTATCAGCCGCCTTTCGAATCACTTCTGGAAGATTGGACAATGCCACATCCTCGCCTTTGACAGGATTGACCGTAAGGCCGAATATAACGACCACAAAAAAGACAAAATGGCCAACCCAATGCTTTGGCGTGACGCTATTATTGATAAAAAACTTCATATGCATACTCTCCATTAAGATACCAGACCTTGAAATCACAACTTAACCCTTAGCTGGGCAGGATTGCCCTCAGGCTTGGAAACCAGTCCCATAAAAGTTTGGGAATCGGGCTTATCCTTCCCAACTTTAACGGTGTGCTTTCCTTCCGCATAAACTCTTGGAGAAAACTTACCACCTTGAGTGCGAACCGTGTAAAGAACCTCCCCGGTTTTTTCCTCCACCACCTGAACCACACCATCGATGCCATTTTCAAAAACAATCTCAGACAGATAACCCATAACTTTTCTACCATCGTTGGCATCCATGGCCACCTTGATTGGCCAACCGGGGAACTGAGCCTTATCCCCTTTTTTGGCATCACTGAACCGGGGCCAGCATTCAAAGGTTATCGTGCGGTCTTTCTTGTTGAACCGGGCAATGCCATAACCATCAGCCCGTTTTTTTTCATCGGTGATATCTTCGGGGTTTGCGTATGCCATCATGGATATCCTGTTGCCGAGGCCATCAAGAAAATCCCCCGTCCATGGCAAGGGGCTGCCTTTCACTGGATTGGAGCCGGGTTTCTCATCAAGAGGATGCCACCAACGGCCATAAATCGTGTTCACTAGTGCAGGGCTGGTAAAACCATAAGGGCCATCTCTAAAATCCTTGATTCCATGTTTAACAGTCACGGCAAGATGCTGGTCACCACAAAGATGAACGGCCCATGCCCTGCGGATAAGTTCCAAGGCCTTGTTACGCGGGGTCTGAGGCCAACCGTTGCAATCCAAATCCGCCAATAACCTGCTGTCGCGCCCGCCATGCATATGCACCGCGCCACAAAAAGCCGTCTGGGAAAGTACACACTTCATCTGTGCACCGGTCCAATCCTGGCTCCAGTTTTCCAAAAACTTCTCCTGCCTCGGACCCAGCAATTGAAGGTTGGGCAGGTCGATGGTTTTGGGATCATACTTGGGATCATTGATATGATCAGGGCGGGGCCCCATCTTGGGAATTTTCCCATCCGGCCCGGTCTTGAATTTTCGATCCTCAAGAATCGCAAAATCCACGCCGCCCAGGGTCAGGCGGGTGAAATAAACCCCAATGCCCCTGTCGACGGGCGCAGGATCAACCGGGTCGGGAAGGTTCCACGATTGCTGCCTTTGCACCTGGTTCACATAGTCGACAGGATAGCGGTATCCACCATCGGAATCACCGGGCTTGACCGATTTTTTACCATTTTCACCCCAGACATTTCCATGCCCGACATCATGGTCATCCGGTATGCAAATGGTCGGCCTGTCACGGATGATGTCCCTGAACTGCAAACCGAATTCAATCCAGCCCGCGGTATGCTCGGTATGGCGGTATGTCTGGTCGCCACCAAAAAAAAGAATGTCCGGGTTCTGCAGCTTCAGGTTTTCAATGATCTCAGGCCTCATGCCGACAGTGCGACTTGAATTACAAGACATGTTGGCAACGATGATCTCCTCCTTGCCAACAGGGTCCTTGCGGATCAAGCCATCAAAGGTCGCCTTTTCACCATGACAAACCCGGTAGGGAACATCCTTGGTGTTGTCCCATTTCTCAATTCGGAAATGCACATCCCAACCCGGGTAGAAAACCTCCGCGCGGGAAACCTCCACCCATTTGCCCTGCTGCAATAATTCCAAACGGGCAAAACGCTGTTCCTCAGGCATCAGGGGAAACAACTGGGCCGATACTTTAAGCACCCCGTTTTGATGGGTGTACATGGCAAATGCGACAACCTTCTCCCGGGCGACATTCATGGATGGCACGGGTGGAGGACCGCCACCCTTGCCCTTGCCCTTTGTCTGGTTTTTGGGTGCGCCATCCTGCGCCCACCATTTTCCGGTGGTCAGCGATTCCAAGTTGGGAAACTCGGTTCCAAAAGGCTTGGCGGGGGCCTGCCCAACCGTGGCGCCTGGCATCAAGGATAATACTCCCAAACCAGTCGCTGTCACCTTCATTACATCCCGGCGATTTATTTTCTTCATGTCATCCCATCACTTGAATTTTCAATATTTTTCATAAACAACTTCAACCATGCACCCCGAACTGTTTCAACGCGTCAGGATTCAACTCAATGCCCAAACCAGGCTTATCGGGCAAAGTCAACAAGCCATTCGCATCGGGGCGAAAAGGCGTTTTGATCAGGTTGTCAACATAAGGTGAAGGAGTCAGAAATTCAACATACTTGGCGACTGGCATGGCACATGCGAGATGAATGTCCGCCGCCAACCCGATTGCGGTGTTCCAGCCGTGTGGCACCCAAAGCACATTGTTTTCATACGCCATCCATGCGATGCGCCATGCCTCGGTCAACCCGCCACACTTGGTGCAATCGGGTTGAACCACATCCACAGCCTGCATTTCAAAAAGAGGTTTGAAACTTTGCCTGCGGGTAAGCACTTCGCCTGTTGCAATGGGCACGGGCGAATGCTTCCTTAATTCACTAAACCCCGCGAAATCATCAGGGGGCAGGGCTTCCTCAAACCAAACCACATCATAATTTGCAAGCATCTGGGCGGTGCGAAGGGCCCACTTGTAACCATGGGGCCAGAAAGCCTCGCTGCCACCCGCGTCAACCATCAGTTCAACATCAGGCCCGATGGTTTCCCTCGCGGTGCGAACCAGTTTTTCATCGGTATGAAAATCCCTGCGACCAAAGGGCTTCCAACCAAGCTTGATCGCTTTGAACCCATTCTTGATGGCGGCTTTGAGCTTCTCTTTCAGCGGTTCCACCTCATCGAAAAGTAGTGAACCATAGGGCTTGATCTGGGTTCGATAGTTTCCACCGAGAAGCCTTGAAACAGGCTGCTTTGTGATTTTTCCAAACAGATCCCAGAGGGCGATATCGATACCGCTGATGGCATGTTCAACGCTGCCACCCCTTCCCTGCCAGAACATGTTCTGACGGAGTTTTTCGCTGATGCGCGCGGGTTCATCGGTTCGCTCGCCTATCAAAAAAGGCTTGAGCAACTTCACAGCGGCACGCACCAGTTCGCTATTGGTGAATGTGCTGCCTATGCCAACAAGGCCTTCATCGGTGAGCACTTCAACAATCGTATGGACATTGTCCTCGGGTGTAAGTTCCTTGGCCCAACCCCCCTCAACGGTGCCGCCCGCCAATCCTGTGATGCGCAAGTCAACAATCTTCATTCCATAATCTCCAAGGATAAATTCTTTGACAAAAGTTCCGGGGTTAGATCGAATGTTGGTTCCATGGCATGGGCATGGTGGGTTTTTTACGATGAAGATCCCGCCTGACATCCTTGGGCCGGTCTTTAAACCAGGGAACAAAGCGCGCAAGTTGCCTTACTGCCTCCTCGTAAGCCTCACGGCCCTTCTCGGGAGTCGCAAGCTCGGCATCGCCCAACACACCGGTATCTGAATAACTGCTGGTCCACGAAACCACCGTCGCAGGCCCCGCAGCGAACAGATCAACCCAGTTGAACGGGCTATCTTCATTGTTAAAGCTTATGGTGCCGCTCTTGATTTTGTCCTTGCGAACATTGTCGCCATCAAGATACATGTAAAGGCTGGTTTCAAGTTCGCAGGCATGAGAGCAACCACCCGGAAATTTACTCTGCCTCCATCTGGGAAGGAATTGCTTGTCCACTGTAAGCAGGTTCCACCAGGCGATCACGCAGCATTCCGCGTCGGTTTCAAGGTTGGTTCTGCGCGCCACCAGGTCAAGGTTGGGCATGTTCGACCCGTGTCCGTTCAAGAGGATGATCTTCTTGAAACCGTGATAGGCAAGCGACTTCGTGATATCAAGCACATGATGCATGAAGTGTTCGAAATCTTGGTTGATCGTGCCGGGAAAATCCATCACATGACCCGTGTAACCATATGCCACCACCGGAAGAACCAGCATCTTTTCAGGAACTTCACGACCTGCGCCATTGGCTATCCCCACCGGGCAAACCAAGTCCACATCCAGCGGAAGATGATGACCATGCTGCTCCACCGCGCCACAGGGAATAATGCAAACCTTGCCCAGGTCCACGGCATCATTGATTTCGGGCCAGGTAAGTTTCTCGTAACGATACTCAGTCTTTGCACGGCTCATGCCATAACCCCCATGTTGATTATCTTGATTCCGCCACCAGGTACTTTTTCACAAACTTTTCGTCGAGGGTCACACCCAGGCCCGGCCTATCCGGGACCTCGATCGTGCCATTGACCGATTGCACCTTTTCAAGGGTCAATTCATGCCTCAAGGGTGAATCCTCCACGCAATCCTCGAACAGGAAGGCATCCCTGCATGTTGAAAGCCAATGAAGGCTGGCTGCAACGGTGAGCGGGCTGGTGTAGCAATGGTTGCAAAGGCGCGCGCCTATTTCTTCAACTCTCGCCCTGATATACGCGGCCTCTGTGAACCCGCAGCGCGATATATCCACCTGGTAAACATCAAGCGCTTTATGATCAATGAACGGCCTGAACGATTCCCGCCCACACTCGCCCTCACCCGCCGCTATCGGAATCGGTGATCGATCCCTTAGCCAAATATATCCCTCGATATCATCCTCCCGCAAAGGCTCTTCAAACCATTCGGGATTGAACTCGGCGAATGCGTGGGCCCTTCTCAAGGCGGTTCGCGCATCGTAAACACATCCTGCATCGATCAACAGCGTGGCATCGCCCAACCCTTTTCTAGCACCCCGCACCAGATCAATATCCACCGCTTCCGAAGT
>SXGQ01283421.1_pt1 | contig 31059 bp, 36 predicted proteins | sample 3178371 | NCBI WGS metagenome assembly SXGQ01 (sample SAMN11356859, study PRJNA531348) | freshwater metagenome | isolation source: freshwater sample F1-20 | place: China: Fuxian Lake, Yuxi | collected 2017-12-25
GCTGCAGGTGCAGGCGCACGTTCGGGTAGCGCGCGAGCCCCGCGCGCAGCACCCGGTCGAGATCGGGCTGGTGGAAGTACCAGCTGGTGGCCCAGCCCTGCGGCCCGGGGCCTTGGGCGATACCCCGCACCAGCAGGGTCCGCCCCTCGGCGTTGACGAAGTGCATGCCGCGCGTGCCCTCGCGCGCGATCGTCCCGACCTCGGCGGCGAGCCCGGCAGCCTGGAAGATGCGCATCACCTCGCCGTCGAAATGCACGGCGCGCGGCAGGCGCCAGACCTCGGCCTCGCGCTCGAACACCTCCACGGCGAGCCCGGAGGGGCCCAGCAGGTTGGCGAGCAGCGCGCCGACCGGCCCGCACCCGACGATGGCGACGTCGATCACGCGCCGGAGGTCAAGCTGCGCGTATCAGGCCGCGGCGAGCCGGGCGGCGAATTCGCGCCGCCACTCCTCGACTGGCCGGAAGCCTGGCAGCGCACGCGCCTGCGCTTCGACCGATTTCCACAACTCGGCATCGGAAAGCGAAAGATCAAGCCGCTCGCGCAGTGGCTGGTCGACGTACCAGGGCGTATCGATGAAGAGCTCCAGCCGGTTCTCTTCAGGGTCGCGCAGGTAGACCGACAGCGCGTTGCCGTGCGTCACCGGCTGGACGTCGGTGGCGCCGTGCTCCGGCGCGCGCGCGGCAAAGCTGCGCAGCGCGGCGAGGTCGTCCACGCGCAGCGAAATCTGGTTCACGGTGGTGAAGCGCGCCTCCGCGGGACGGCCCGAGGCGAGGACAATCTGGTGGTGCTCGCTCGGGTCGCGCGAGAGGAACACCAGCTGTGTCGGTCCGAGCGCGCCGCGGTCGGAGACGACGAAGCCGAGAAACCCTGTGTAGAAGCGCTCCATGCGCGCGGGATCGCGCACGTACAGGCCGAGGTGGCTGAAACGAACGGCAGGGACCATGGCTTGCTCCTTGGGGCGCCGGGAGCCACTTTTTAGCACAGCGGGCGGCGCCGCGCCGAGCCGACCTGGGCTGGGTACGCGTGACCATCGGCCCAGCGCATGCGGGACTGTTTCGCATCCAGCCATGGCGATTCAGGCAGCTGCCACAAAGGTGGCGTCTCGGCGCAAACATTGCGCAGGAGCGCCGTAGCCCTGCACGCCGCGCAGGCGAAAATTCAATTCAGCTTTTCCAGCCATGCCCCTGCGCTGTGTTCACCCGTGGCGCTGGCGCAGCTCCTTGGCGGCTTCGGATTGTGCGCAGAGCTTGAGGTAGACCTCGTCGATCTCGACCTTTGCCGCGGATCCCGGTGCGAAGCCGCAGTCCGGATTCAGCGTGATGCGTTTCGAGTCGACCTTCGTGAGCGCCCGCTCCACGCGCGAGGCGATCTGCCCGGCGTCCTGCTTCTCTCCCGGGGTGACGTCCACCACGCCAAGGCCGAGCTCGAAGTCCTCGCGCAGGCGGCCAAGGCTCTCGAGGTCGTCCGCGCCCGCCGCGGTGAACTCTATGGTCAGGTGCTGGACATTTAGCCGGTTGAGCTGCGGCAGGATCGGTCCATAGGTGCCTGCGTGGTGCTTCTCGCCGCGCACCCGCGCGCCGGCGCGGCGGCACAGGTGCACCGCGAACTTGATGCCGGTGAAGCCGTCGACCAGCGCGTTGATCATGTCGGCGGCAAAGTCCGCCGCCGCATCCGGGTCCGGGTAGCCCTTGCGCACGTCCGGGTCGACGAACAGGCACAGGTGCGGATCGTCGATCTGCACGATGTCGATGCCGATGTCGCGGATCAGCGCGATCTCGCGGCGCAGCGGCTCGATGCAGTCGCGCACGAAGTCGTTCCTGTCGGGGTAGGCCTTGCGCGAGCGCACCGGGTGCCACAGCCGCTCGCCCAGCAGCGCCGGCGCCGGCAGCGTGATCTTGGTACCCACGGTCGCGATGCCCTTGAGGAACTTCGCCTCGGCGGCGATGAAGCCGGGTTCTTTGCGCGAGAGCTTCTCGGTGACCACGGTCCACGGCCTGCCGTCAGCGAGGTTGATCTCCAGCGCAAAGCCGTGCGCGAGTTCGGCGATCACCCCGATGTAGGAGCGCCGGCGCCACTCGCCATCGGTGACCACATCCAGCCCCGCCATTTCCTGCATCGCCACTGCGTAGCGCACCGCGGCGTCCATGGCGCGTTCCTCAGTGGGGTTCCATGTTGGGCGGTCGATAAGGTCGCGCACATGCTGCGGCCGTGGCAGCGAGCCCACTACGGAAGCGGGGAACAGCGGCAATGTCTTCACTTTAACCACCCTCTCTGCGCAAGGTCCATGTCTTCCTGGGTGTCGATCTCGCGGTAGTTCCCGTGCGTGTCAGCGTGGCCGAACGCGACGCCCTGCTCGAGCATGTCCTGGAAGAGGTGGATGAGGTAGGCTTTCTGGAACTGCGCCGCCTCGCGGTACGGCTTGTCCCAGCATTCACGCCGGCGACGGTGATAGTGTTCGCGCAGCAATTCCCCGCCGCGCGCGCTGAACCTGGCGACGCCGATAAATTCGCCGGTCGCCTCTTCGTAGGGAATGGTGCGGTAGACGCGCTGCACGCGGCCGTTGGCGGTGATCGCCTTTTCGGCGTCGTGCGGCGGGTGCATGGTGCGCGGCTTGTAGTGCTCGCGCCAATTGGTGTCGATGCCCAACGCGATGTCCGCGCTGGCGGCGATGAGCCCAGCGACCACGTCCTTCGTGAACAGGATGTCCGAGTAGCTGGTGAGAAAGGGCTGGTCCATCAGTTCCTCGGCGTACATCAGGGAGACGAGGATGTTGTTCGATTCCCATTCCGGGTTGTGGCGGAAGGTGAATTCCGGGTACTCGGCCTGCACCGACTCGATACGGTAGCCGCCGATGAAGCAGATTTCGGTCGCGCCGCCGGCCTTGAGCGCGTCCACCGTCCAGTCTAGGATACGTTTACCCTGTATCTCGGCGAAGCATTTCGGGGCGTTCTCGGTCGTGGGCATGAGCCGGCGTCCGCGACCGGCCCCGATGATGATAGCGCGCATGAACCGGCTACTCTGTGGCAACGAGGGGGCGGGAGAGGCCCGCCTTAATGACCCGTGTGCGCAGCACGTGGGAAATGAAATCGATCAGCGCGACGACGATGATGATCATGATGATGATGAAGCAGACCTCGTCCCAGCGGTGCGCGCGGATGCGGTCCGAGAGCGCGAAGCCGATGCCGCCAGCGCCGATGATTCCTAGGATGGTGGCCGAGCGGGTATTCGATTCAAACATGTAGAGGACATTGGAAAGCATGATCGGCAATACCTGCGGAAGGATGCCGAACCGCACGGTCTTCACGGCATTGCCGCCTGCGGCACGCACGCCTTCCACCTGCTTGCGCTCGACGTTCTCGATGGCTTCAGCCCACAGCTTGGCAAAGATGCCGATGTCAGTGGTGGCGATGGCCAGCACGCCGGCGAGTGGACCGAGGCCGACGGCGCGCACGTAGACCAGCGCCCAGACCAGCGAATCGATCCCACGCAGAAAATCGAACGCTCGGCGCAGCGGAAAGCGGACCACCGGCATCGGCAGGACATTACGTGCGCCCAGGAAGCCGAGAGGCAGGGCAATGGTCGCCGCGATTAGCGTACCGAGGAATGCCATGCCAACGCTTTGCATCATGGCCTTCAACAGATCCCAGAAAGCGTCGTCCGGGGTCGGCGGGAATAGGGCTCCGACGATCTTGCCGAACCGGTCCATGCCGTTGAAGAGGCGCGCCGGCGTGACCTCGAAGCGCAACATGCAGAAAACGACAAACGCAAGCACCGCGACGAGGAAGCAGGTGAGAATCGCGCGTTCGCGCGGCGAGCGCGAAAAGGCACGCGGGTAGGCGGCGCGCAGCAACACAATCTGCTCCTTGCCGATCGCGGCAGTGCTCAGTCTCACTGCAGATTCTCCTTGCCGATGATGCGGTGCCGGATCCTCTCGCAGAGGAGATCGATCATCATGATGGTGAAGACGATCATCAGCACGATCGCGCTCACATCCTCGTGGTAATTGAAGCTGATGGCGTGATACAGCTCCTGGCCGATGCCGCCGGCGCCGACAAAGCCAACGATCGCCGCCGAACGGATGTTGAGTTCAAGCCGCCAGAGCGTGTAAGTGATGAAATTGGGCAGTACCTGGGGTAGCGCGGCGAAACGAATGACCTCGAACCAGTTTCCGCCGGAAGCCCGCACGCCCTCGAGTTGGCGGTCGTCGACGTTCTCGTTCGCCTCGGCAAACAGCTTGCCCAGTGCGCCGATGGTATGCGCGGTGAGTGCGAGAAAGCCGGCGAACGGCCCGACGCCGAACGCGACGACAAAGACCAGCGCGTATACGATTTCCGGCACGGTGCGCGCAATCTCCGCAATCCGGCGGAATAGGAAGTAGATCCAGAAACGCGCTGCAAGGTTGCGCGACGCCGGAAAGCAGAGCAGAAAACCTCCGATGGTGCCGCACAAGGTCGCCATCAGCGCGATCAGCATCGTGTCGAACAGCAGCTTGAGCCACTTGAAGATGCCGTAGTACCACTGTCCGATGTCGCCCAGCAGGTTGCCGAGCGTCAGTTCCGGCAGTGTCTTGCCGATGTACTCGCCGATTCGCGGCAGGCCGGCGGCCAAGCGCTGAGGCGTGAAGTTGCTGACGTCGGCGGCGAAATGAAAGGCGACGAGGAAGAGGATGGAGAAGCCGAACAACTGCGCGCGCTGGCGCCTGCGCAGCTGTGCGAATGCCTCCTCGAACCGCTGGACCTGTGCCGCGGACGCCTGGTCCCGTGCCCTCACCGCTTGCGTCGGTCCTTGGCGAGCTGCTCACGCAGGTCGACCGCGATCTGGTAGACGGAGTGCGGTACTTCCTTGTAGCCCTGCGATTCGCCGCGCACGACCTCCTTGAACACCTTCGGGTCGTCCTTGTGAAGGTTGAGGAACATGGTCCTCAGTTCGGCCTTCATTTCCTTCGGCAGGTCCGAGCGCACGGCGATGACCGGGTTGGGAATCAGGTCGGAGACCCAGATAATGCGGATATCCTCGCGCTTTAGCACCCCGCGCGACAGCATCATGTGCAGCCCGCCTCGTGTATGCTTTTCGACATCGTTGGTCCAGGTTATGGCGCCGTCATAGGCCTTGTCGAGCACGCCGATGATGCTCTGTTCGTGCCCGCCTGAGTAGACGACCTTGCCGAAATGCTTCTCTGGTTCGATCCCCATTTTGCGAAAGCCCACCAGCGGGAAGATGTATCCGGACGAGGAGTTCGGCTCAACCCATGCCCAGGTCTTCCCCTTCAGGTCGTTGAGGTTCTTGTACGGGCTGTCGGCGCGCACGAATGCGACGGCGTAGTAGCCGATTGTGCCGTCGAGATTGGTCGGAACGACCAGAGGCTCGACGCCGCCCTTGGTCTCCAGCCACGCCGCCGCGTAGCCTGATGCTCCCATGTCCATCACTTCGAGTTGCTTGGCGCCGATTGCCTGGATCACACCAGCGTACTCGGCAGACAGGAAGAGTTCCAGGTCGATGCCGAGTTTTCTCTTCACGTACTCGCCGAACCCCTTGTATCGCGTCAGCGCCGCGGCCTGTGTCTCCACCGCCTGCACGCCGTAACGGAACTTCTGGAACTGCTTGCGCCAGTCGCCGGTTTGCGCGGCAGCATCCGGTGAAGCGAACAGCGAGCCGCCTGCGGCCATTGCCAGGGCAAGGACCGACCGTAACATCGTCGAGGAACTCATTGTGGTCTCTGCATCGTAGTGTGTTCAGTGGGCAATCGCGTTCCGGTGCGGCATCAACTCGGCCGGGAGGGCGGTCGAGGTGACGCTTTCGTCGACTTCCTCGTCTCCCATCGAGCCGTAGATCTGGAATACCCGATCCTTGTCCAGGGCGTCCGGCGGACCGTCGAAGACGATCCTGCCAAGGCGCATCCCGACAATGCGGTCACAATACGCCCGCGCTGTGTCAAGCGTGTGCAGATTGCAGATGACGGTGATGCCGTCGTCGCGATTGATGCCGCGCAGGGTTTCCATGATGCGCGAGGCGCTGCGCGGGTCGAGCGATGCAATGGGTTCGTCCGCGAGCAGCACCTCGGGCTCCTGTACCAGCGCCCGTGCGATGGCCACACGCTGCTGCTGGCCGCCCGAGAGGGTGTCGCTGCGTTGCAGGATATACGGCGCCATTTCCACGCGGTCGAGCATCATGACCGCGAGTGCGCGCTCCTCAGGCGCGAAAAGCTTGAGCAATGCCCTGGGCGTCGACTGGTAGCTCAGCCGTCCCATCAGGACGTTGGTGAGTACATCCAGTCGGGCAACGAGGTTGAACTGCTGGAACACCATTGCGCACCTGCGCCGCCACAGGTACAACTGCTGCCCTTCAAGGGCGCGTACATCCACCGAGTCGCCGCCAGATTCCTGGTACCGGATGCTTCCGCTGGTCGGTTCGACGAGCCGGTTGATCATGCGCAGAAGCGTGGATTTGCCGGCGCCGGAGCGACCGATGATCCCGAGCATCTGGCCGCGCGGAACCTCGAACGACAGGTTGTCAACGGCAAGCACCTCACCGAATTTCTTCGTGAGTTCCTCGATCTGTAACGTCAACAGCTTCCCCCGAGCCTCGTTCGTGACCGATCATGCCCAGCGGGTTCATATTCAGTCAAGCATAAATGCAAGTTCCGTGCGCGGGCCGCGGCTGGCATTGCGGCTTCAAGCCAGCGGGAATCGCATATCAGCCCTCAACAAACGCACCCGGTCGCTGGGCACGGAGAACGCCTTCGTCGTCCTCGCGGAGGTGAGCGCGCTCGCGCGGCAGGGCAAGGACATCATCAGCTTGCGCATCGGCCAGCCGGATTTCCTCGCGCCCGAAAACATGCAGGGGACCGGCATCCGCGTTTATTGCCAAATGGCGGCTCACGGTGCGACATCCGCCCCGTTTGAGCGCCGATGCGCGGTGGCCGTGCTCTGGACCGGCTAGTCGGCCTGGATGCGCGCTCGCCGCTTCGGCGAGAAGCGCGCCTCCTGCTGCGAGCGCCTAGAACGTGACCTGGATGACGTAGCTCTACGGCGGTGGGGCAGTCGAGGGGACGCACAATCCATCCTCGCTCGGCTCTAATTCAAGATCGCGTCTACACCCTGCTTTTTACCAATAGCGACTCACGAGGCGACATACGGCCCATCGCGCGCCAATGATCTAGGGCCCAGGTGCCGAGGTGGGGACACTTGCGCGAGCAGTCCCGGATAGACCTTCCTATCCGTTCCGTTCACGGCATGACGCCTACGGCTTCTTCGGGATCTTGTACTCCGCTTCCTTCTGCATCGGCTTCCAGACGGTCTCGAAGCCGACGAAACCCTTCTCGTTGGCCGGCATCTGGCGCGTCGTGCAGTAGGGCGTGACGCCGTCGGGAACCTTGGCGGGGGGTGGCTTGTGATCGCTCATAAGTAGGCTTTCTCCTAGACAGGTCTCAACAGTGACGGGTCAACCGCGGCACCTTTAGGGATCGCCCCGCCCACCTGCGTTTCTTCCTCGGTTGCGTCGCGCACGGCCAGGATCTCCAGTGTAAACAGGATCTCCCTGCCGCAAAGCGGATTGTTGCCGTCGACCGTCAGTTTCTCGTCATCCAGGTGCGTCACGAGGAAACTCCGCGTCTGGCCCTGGTCGCTCTCCATCAGGATGGACGTGCCGACCTTCCGGTACTCCTCAGGGACGTTCTCGATCTGGTCGGAGAACACCAGCGACTCGTCCCGCGGGCCGAAAATCTGGTTGCCGTCGATCGGAACCTCGATGACCTCGCCGGCGGCCCTGCCCTCGAGCGCCATGTGGACCGAAGGGGCAAGGATCTCGTTGTGGCCGTGGACGTAGCCCAGCGGGAACTCGACCCGGGTGAGGACATGTCCCGTCCGCTTGTCGGTCACCTTGTAGGTGAGCTCGACAAACTTGCCGTTCCCGACGGATTGTTCAGAAGATCGATGCACCGAAGATCCTGACCTTTCCTTCCTCGTAGCCGAGGACGAGGCGGCCGAGCCACTCTCCCGGTTTCTTCGTGCTGCGCTGCCGGTATAGCACCGTCACGTGCTCGCCCCGGCGGATGACGCCGAGCGCGTCGCAGTCCTCCGAGAGGTTCCTCGCCAACTCGCTGTTCGCGAACTGGTGGCCGGCCGCGACCTGGTCCATGGCGAGCGCGAAGGCGCCGGAGAAATTCCGCACGAACTCGCCGTATGTGCCGTTGTTCGAGGACTTGACGAGGTCGCTCCACAAGGGCTTGGCCAGCGCCAGAATCTCTTCATCCGTCTTCTCGACAATGTTCACACTGCTACTAGCCATCCCCGGCCAGGTGATACAGGGGCGCCTTCTCCATGGTGTACTCGCCGGTATTGGGGTCGCGGCGCGATACCGTCAGCACGTGCCAGTTCGCGTCGTCCACCTTCATGGCGTCGCCCCGGTAATAGTAGCCCGGCCAGCGGGTCTCCTTGCGGAACAGCGTGTGCTGCGTTACGCACTCGGCGGCGCGATGGCGGTGCTTCAATTCCCACGCGCGCAGCAACTCGTGGATGTCCTTCGCCGCCAGGCTCTCGAGGTCTTCCTCCATCAGCTTTAGCTTCTTCAAGCCGATGTTGAGGAGCTTTTCGTTGGTCATGTAGTTGACCGTGACGCCGCCGCAATATTCGTCCATCAACTTCTGCAGGCGTTCCAGGCCCTGCTTCGGATTGATGTAGTGCGGGTTGACGTCGCCCGCCACGATGGCATTGCGGTAGATCCGATAATGCTCCAGCGGCTTGAAGATCTCCTGCTTGCGGCGGTTGATCTGCTCGTCGGACACGACAATGCCCTCGGCCTTGCCGTCATCGATGTACTTGCAAGCTGCCTTCGCAGCCAGCCGCCCCTCGGTGAACGAGCCCGAGGAGAAAGCGTGCGGCGTGCCGCCGACCGCGTCGCCGGCGCCGAACAGGCCCTCGATCGTCGTCATGCGGTTGTAGCCCCAGAAGTACTCCGGGGGCGAGAGGTCCTCGGGACCCGAGCACCAGGCGCCCGAGCCGGTCGCATGCGAACCCATGACGTAGGGTTCAGAGGTGGTCAGCTCCGGGTTCTCGTACTTGGGGTCGACGTCAGTGGCGGCCCACAGCACCGCCTGGCCGACGGTCATGCCGAGGAAGTTCTCCCAGCCCACCTCTTCCAGGTGCGGATCCTGGAAGGCGCGCATGGTCACCATGTGGATCGGGCCGCGACCGGCATTCACCTCGCTGATGATGCAATGGTTTCGCAGGCAGGTCGGGATCGGCCGGTGCGTCAGGTGCGAGGCCTCCGGGTCCAGGTACTCCTTGCCGACCATCTTCTGCAATTCCGGGAACCACTTGGACTCGTACTCCTCGCCCAGGCAGTTCTGCGTATAGGTTTTCAGGTGCAGGAAGTAGGCGCCGACTGGGCCGTAGCCGTCCTTGAACCGCGCCAGCACGATGCGGTTCTCCATCTGCGTCATTTTCGCGCCGGCGTTGATCATCAGGCCGTAGGCGGAGGCGGAGGACCAGGGCGCGTACCAGGTGCGGCCGGAGCCTTCGCCCACCGAACGCGGCTTGAAGATGTTGGAGGCGCCGCCCGCGCCGCAGACCACGGTCTTCGCCTTGAAGACGTGATAGTTGCCGGTACGCACGTTGAAGCCCACCGCGCCGGCGACCCGGTTCTCCTTGGCCTCATCCATCAGCAGGTGGGTGACGCAAATGCGGTTGAAGACCTTGTCAGCCGACTTCTTGGCCGCCTCGGCCACGATCGGCTTGTACGACTCGCCGTGGATCATGATCTGCCAGCGCCCTTCGCGCAGGTAGCGCCCGGTCTTCGGGTCCTTCATGATCGGCAGGCCCCACTCCTCGAACTGGTGCACCGTGGAGTCAACGTGGCGCGCCATGTCGAACAGCAGATCTTCGCGCACCATGCCCATCAGGTCTATGCGGGCGTAGCGGACGTGGTCCTCCGGATTGTTCTCGCCCCAGCGCGTGCCCATGTAGCAGTTGATCGCGTACAGGCCCTGGGCGACCGCGCCGGAGCGGTCAATGTTCGCTTTCTCGGCGATGATGATTTTTTTGTTCTGGCCCCAGAAGCGCGCTTCCCATGCGGCGCCGGTGCCGCCCAAGCCAGCACCGACGACCAGGACATCGATGCCCTCCTCGATGATCGTGTCGTTGGCCATGTCAGTAGTAGACGCCCTGCTTCAGCGTGAGGCCCGCATCCTTGAGCGAGCGCAGGCCACCTTCATCCATCCGGATCCATTTCGGCTCGTTGAACAGCAGCTCGCCGTCGCGCATGTCCTTGCTCGGCGCCGGAACGTCCGCCAGCTTCGGGATCGACTCTCCCCAAGGCTTGGTGGTGATGGGCGATAGGAAATTCTTCTCTGTGCCATTGCGAAATTTGATCTTCCAGGCGATCGTGCCCTTTTGCTCATCGCGCTTCACGCGCACGCTGTGGCCCAGCGGCGCGAAGTCGGCATATCCGCGCACATCGATTGCATCCTGCGGGCAGGCCTTCACGCAGGAGTAGCACTCCCAGCACATGTTCGGCTCGATGTTGTAGGCGCGCCGGTAGGTGGGGTCGATGTGCATGATGTCGGAGGGACAGATGTCGACGCAATGGCCGCATCCGTCGCACTTTGTCATGTAGACGAAGGTAGGCATGGTAAGGCTCCCTGGTTTCTAGTAGTGACGGGGTGCTTCGCGCTTGATGCCGAGCCCCATGTCCATCGGGGCGTTCTTCAACAGCTCCATCGAGTGCCTGTCCTGTTGCGCCGGATCGTCCCGGGTCAGCGTGGGCAGGTTATGGTGCGTGCCATCGGCCTCGGAGAGGCGCCTCTCGAACGCCGCCGCCGGTTTGAAGAACATGTGCGCGAACTTCGACCACGGCACCCCGGCGAACAGCACCGTGGTGGCGAGGATGTAGAGGCCGAACAGCACGCCAGCGCCGCCGCCGGTCGCAGCCCAGACCAGCCCCAGCGTTGTGCTCGCCAGCATCGACAGCACGAACAGGTCCGCGCGCATGACACGCAACGGCGACTGGCCCTCCGCGGCGACATCGACGCGGATGAAGAACCAGAACCAGTAGCCGCCGACGCAGACCATCAGGCCGCCGAGCCACCAGAGCTGCGCCCAGATTGCGCCCGCCGAGGGGCTGAACACCATGACGACGGTGGCGGCGAGGTAGATCACGAAGCCGTACATGCCGAGCAGGTGCGCGATCCGCCGCCGGGTATTGCAGAACTCGCCCGAGGCAAGGACGTCCACGACCAGGGTCTGGACCGCGATCACGGCCGCATCACCGCTGCCGACCGGCTTTGCACCGCGGCCTTTCGATCTGCGCATATTTTCGAAGAAGTACTTCGCGCTGCCCTTGTGGATGATGTCGAATAGCGTTCCGGCTGCAACCAGGGCCACCATGAAGAAGACGTAGCCCTGGATGAGGGCGGGGGGTATGACGGCCGACAGGGCGGCAAACGGATTGAACGTGAACATCGGCTTTTTCTCTCCTCTAGGTAGCCATTGTAGGAGGCAACGGACCCTGCGTTCGCAAAAAAGGACTATGCGGCCATAGAAAAAACTTCGAAGCGCATGGCGGCCAGATCGCCCAGAACCCAGGTGGCAGGGGCGGCGAGGCCAGCCACCGTTCCCGGGTTCACCAGCCAGGTGCGGCTGCCCTTGACGTTCGCCACCTGCTCGACGGCCGCGGCGTGCGAGTGCCCGCAGCAAACCAGGTCCCAGTCGCCGGTGCAGGCCATCGCGTGGCCGTACTCTGGGTAGTGGACAACGAAGATGCGCCGCCCGCCGAGCTCCAGCCGCGCATCGGGTCCGTGGTAGCGCAGCAGGCCGCCGCTCTTTTGCACCTGGAAATGCAGCGCCTGGATGTCGCCGATGTTGTTACCGTGGATGAGGTGTACCGGTAGGCCGTGCGCGAGCGTGGGCTTGACAGTCTGCGCGCCGATCAGGTCGCCGCAATGGATCACGGCCTCTGCGCCCCGTGCCTTCGCCTCGCGCACCGCCAGCTCGATTGCATCGGCGCGGTCGTGGCTGTCGGAAACTAGGCAGATTTTCACGCGCGCATCATAGCCGAGCCCCGGATGGTGAACGCCGGCGCGTGCTTATGGAGGCATCAGTTTCACTCGTTGCTGCAGCGCACGACCAGGCTCAGAATGGGGGATAGCCCGCCACGCAAAGGTGACCCGATGTCCTCCAAGCCGAATCCGCAGGTGAGTTACTCGGCTCTGCAGGAAGTAGTGTGAGTAAATTGAGAGGTAAATCGCCTACAAGTCTGTGTGGGTGAACGTTTTCTCCGGTTTCTGTGAGAGCTTGCAACTGTGATAATCCCCGGATGGCCAATTCAGCGAAGCAACAGCGGTGGCTGTGGGAGGCATACGCCTTCCCCGGGTGAAACTGCTCGCGGCCAACAACCGGCTCAACCGGGCTTGCCGGCTCAAGTAATCCTTCGGCCAGCTTTGGGACTACGAAAGCGAGGGTAGGGCGCGTCGTTTCTTAGAGAACTGGCGGACGGGTCTTAAGTAGCAGCGCCTGGAGCCCTACGAGAAGTTCGCCAAAACGATCGAGCGTCATTGGGACGGGATCGCCGCCTACTGCAAGCCCGAGAACAAGGTCTCGCTCGGCTTCGTCGAGGGGCTCAACAACAAGATCCGCGTTATCCAGCGCCGCGCTTACGGACTGCCCGACCAGGAATACCTAATGCTCAAGATCCTTACATACATGCTGCCAGCACTCAAAAATGCCCCCCCATTCACCCACTCGATTTCCTGAAGAGCCAATTACTCCAAGCGCGCCAAGTTCCTGGACGTCGTCGACACCTCAAGCTGGCGATCGAATCGAAGGGGTTGGTGATCGACTACCGCTCGTTCGTCAACCGCATGCTCGAGCGCACCGGCCAGGACGTGGGCTCGGCGCGCAAGCTGTACGCGGATGCACAGGCCTTCGTATTCTGCAGCGCGGTGCTGTCGCGCAAGACCATGGAGGCGGATCCGGTCAATGCCACGCTGTGTCCCTACAGCATCATGGTCTACGAGACGGCGCAGTCGCCGTGCACCGTGCACGTGAGCCATCGGCGGCCCTGGCGGCCGGATGGCTCCGCCGCCTCCAAGGCGGCGCTGCTGGAGGTGGAGAAGCTGCTGGACGGCTCGCGCGGAAGGCCCTCGGGCTGAGTTGAGGCTGACTCGCACATGCCCTGCCATGTATATTCGTGCCCTGACCGATCCGACGATGCACGACGCGGATTCGAAGAAGGCGATGGATGCCCGGCTGGCGCGCTTCGGCTAGCTGAAATCGATCGATAATCAGTCTTTCAAGATTAGTGGACGCTGACATGACCTTCGACAAGGACGTAGACGCCCGTGGCCTGAACTGCCCGCTGCCCATCCTGCGCGCCAAGAAAGCGCTCAACGACATGGCCTCGGGCCAGGTGCTGCGGATCCTCGCCACCGACCCGGGCGTGGTGAAGGACTTCCAAGCCTTTTGCAAGCAGACCGGTAATGAGCTCCTGTCGCACGCCGAGGCGAACAAGGAGTTCACCTTCTTCATGAAGCGCAAGTAGGCGGATTCGCGCCGCCATGGGCTGGCTGGAGCAAGTCGCTGCAGTGGAGGCGCTGGAGGACGCACCGCTGGATGCGGCGCTGATCGCGGCGTTCGAGCGCGCCGCACCGGGTTCCGCCCGCCGCCCGATCCGCTTCTCCACGCCGACCTTCAAGGCCTACTCCAGCTGCGAGCTGGAGGGCTGCGGCAAGAACAGCTTCCCCGCGTTTTCGGTGACCGCCGGCGGCTGCGCGCTCGATTGCGACCATTGCCAGGCGAAAATCCTGGAGCCGATGATCCCGGCCACCAGCCCGGAGATGCTCGAGCGCAAGGTGCGCGACTTGGTCGCGACCCAGGACCTGCAGGGATTCCTGCTCTCGGGCGGCTCCAACAAGCGTAACGAGATCCGCTACGAGCGCTACTACCCGGTCATCGAGCGCCTGAAGCGCGATTTCCCCGCGCTGCGGATCGCGATCCACTCGGCGCTCCTGGATGCGCCGCGCGCGCGCGCCATGGCCGACGCCGGCGTGGACACCGCCATGATGGACGTGATCGGCGCCCAGGAGACCATCCGCGAGGTCTACCACCTGGAGCGCCCGGTGGCCGACTTCGAGGCCACGCTGGATGCGCTGTGCGCGACGAAGATGGAAGTCGTGCCGCACATCGTGGTCGGATTGCACTACGGCCGCATCCTCGGCGAGCCGGCGGCGCTGGACATTGTTAGTCGCCACCGCGTCCATTCCCTGGTGCTGGTGGTGATCATGCCGTTCTATGCCAAGCCGGGCACTTTCGCGACACCGGACACATCCGACATCGGTCGCATTTTCCTCGAGGCGCGCCAGCGCATCCCGGACCAGCAGGTGCTCCTCGGCTGTGCGCGGCCGCCGGGCATGCACCGGCGCGTGACCGATGCCTACGCGGTCATGGCGAGCCTGGACGGCATCGCCTTCCCTGCCGACGGCGCGGTCGCAGTGGCGCAGGCCATCGGCCGGCCGGCCGAGCAGCAGCACGCCTGCTGCTCCATGAAGGCGGGCCGGACGATCAAGATCCACTCGCGCGTGTCTGTCGCAGCGTGATGGAGCAGGCCGACGTCCTAGTCCTTGGCCTTGGCCCCGCCGGCGCGAGCGCGGCGCGTGCGGCGGCGGAACACGGTCGCCATGTCGTGGCGCTCGATCGCAAGCGCGAACCCGGCGTTCCCGTGCAGTGCGCGGAATTCGTGCCGGCCATGATCAGCGCGGAGTTGACGGGTGTGGTGCGCCAGCGCATCGACGCCATGGCGACGTTTGTCGAGGACGATGTCGCCGACTTGGAGCCGAATTTTCCTGGACACATGCTCGACCGCGCGGCGTTCGATGCCTCGCTGGTCGCCCGCGCGGCGCAGGCCGGTGCGGATTGCCGTTTTGGCCAGCGCGTCCTCCGGATCACGAAGGATGGCACGGTTCAATTGAGCGACGGCACCCGTCTGCGTGCGAGCGTTATCGTGGGCGCGGACGGACCAGGATCGCAAGCCGGTCGCGCGGTCGGCAGCATCAACACGGAACTGGTGGAGACGCGCCAGGTGACGGTGCCGCTCAGGCGCGCGCACGCCGCCACCGACATCTTCCTGTCGGCGGACATTCCTGGCGGCTACGGCTGGCTGTTTCCGAAGGGCGGGGTGGCCAACCTCGGCGCGGGCGTGATCCCGGCACAGCGGGCGCGCCTCAAGCCGATCCTGGAGAAACTGCACGCGCAACTCGGCGATCGGGTGGGCAAGGAGATCCTGGCGACGACGGGTGGCGCGATTCCGGTGGGCGGTCTGCTGCGGTCCTGGGGCCGCCTCGAGGACACGCTAGTGCTGCTCGCCGGCGACGCGGCGGGACTCGCCAATCCGGTGACCGGCGCGGGCATCGCGGCCGCGGTGCAGTCAGGTCGCCTGGCCGGCGAGGCGGCGGCGAACGGCGATGCTGCCTTTGCTGCCTCCTACCAGGAAGAACTGGAAGACCTGTTCGGGGCGGCGCTGACGCGTGCAATGCGCCGCCGCCGCGAACTGATGGAGCAGGTTTCGACCAAGGCTGCGCTGCGCCGCGGCTGGATCGCCTACCCGGAGTACTGGCAATGAGCTGCTTCGAGCACAAGAGTGAACCGGCTGGCGCGATGGCGCCCCGAGCGCCGGGTGTGATTCCGATCGAGTTCAGGAACGGCGCCCGGGTCAAGTCGGCCGATGTGCCGCCGCAGGGCGTGTACAAGCCGAACAACAACATCCTGACGCCGAACATGCGCTCGCCGGAGTACGTGCAGATGTCCACCGCGGCAGCGCTGACGCTGGGCATCATGGACGGGCGCATGCACCGCACCTCGTGCACCCGGTGCCTCAACCTGCTGCTGACTTACCCGGAGGGCTGTCGCGCGAACTGCGCCTACTGCGGGCTGGCGCGGCATCGCGAAGCCGAGCGTGACTATGCGGACCGCAATTTCATCCGGGTGGACTGGCCGGCGGTGCCGCTGGCGCAGACCATCGACATCGTGGCGAAGGCGGGGGCCGCGAGCGAGTTTCACCGCATGTGCATATCCATGATCACGCACCCGAACTCGGACGAGGACACGCGCACCGTTCTCAAGGCCTGGACCGACCGCATCGAGCCGGAGACGATCCCGGTGTCGATCTTGTCCAACCCGACAACCATGAAGCGCGCGGACGTTGCGCAATTGAAGGACCTCGGGGCCGACATCTTCACCGTGGCGCTGGATGCGGCAACGCCGGAGATCTTCGAGCGTACCCGCGGCAAGGGCGTGCAGTCGCCGCATTCCTGGGCTCACTATTGGGAGATCCTGGAGGCGGCACGCGAGATCTTCGGCCCGCAGAAGTTCGGCGCGCACATCATCGTCGGTATGGGCGAGACCGAGCACGACGTGCTGTCCCTGGTGCAGCGGCTGGTGGATCAGGGCGGCCACAGTCACCTGTTCTGCTTCTTCCCGGAAAAGGGTTCGCTCATGGACCACCTGCCAGCCACGCCGCGCGACCAGTGGCGCCGCGTGCAACTGGCCCGCTACCTCATCGACTATCGGGGCGGGCGCGTCGAACAGATGAAGTTCGACGGCGCGGGCCGGGTGGTGGACTACGGCATCGCGCAGTCGGAGTTGGACACCATCGTCGGTGAAGGCATCGCCTTCCGCACCTCGGGCTGCCCGGGCAAATTCCGCGACGACGTCTCGGCCTGTGACCGGCCCTACGGCGACTCGCCACCCTCGAACATCGCGAGCTTCCCGTTCCAGCCCAACGGGCACGACCTGAGAAAGATCCGCCGCCAGCTGCGCGTCCCCGGCAAGCCGTGACCCTGCAGGTTCTGCAGCACACCTCGGCCGAGTACCTCGGCCTGATGGAGGATCACCTGGAGGGCCGCAGCATCCGGTTCCGCTATTGCCGGCCGTTCACTGGCAAAGTGGCGCTGCCCAAGCCCGCGGAGATCGACCGGGGTCTGGTACTCCTCGGTGGCGGGCCATGGGGAAGCGCGGGTGAGCGCGACGTCCCGACCCTTGCTGCGGAGGTGGAACTGGTCCGGGCCGTGCTCGCGCTCGGCAAGCCGGTGGTGGGCATCGGCATGGGTGCGCAGATCCTTTCCCTGGCGGAGGGCGGCCAGGTGGAGCCGGCGCCGCTGCGCTTCGGCGTCGGTCGGGCCGGGCGCGTCGTGCCCGACGCGCTGGATGGCTACTTGCCCGAGGCGTTTCCGTTCGCCACGTACATGCGCGACTGGCCATCGCCGCCGCCGGGCGCGCGCGCGCTCGCCCGGGACCTGGATGGACGCATCGTGCTGTGGCAATCCAGGCCCACGGCGCTCGGCTTCGCCGCGCACCCGGGCATCAAGGTGGCGATGGTCGAGGACCTGGTGATGGAGTTCGACGAGAACCCGCCGGACCTGAAGGCGGGCCTGGAAGCATTGCGGGCCCGGCAGCAGGCGATCGAGGATGCGCTGGTGCCCATCATGGCCGGACTGGTGCGGATCGCCGGCTGGATGGATCCGGCGACATAGTGGCTAGGCCGGGCTAGGCCGCGACTGCTTCGCGCTCCATCCGGTTGCTCCGCAGCCGCTCGTCCACGAGCGCGACGATTTCCTGCAGCGGAACCGAGGCGACGTCCAGTTGGCGCGCGATGCCCCGGACCAGGCTGTCCACGCGCTCGATGTGGAGCGCGCCGCTGAAGAGGGCGCGCGCGGCCGACGAGGGGCGCCCGAGCGAGGAAGCGGCCTGCGCGTACTTCGCGAACGGCACCAGGTCGTCGGGGGCGGCGCCGAGCCTGCCGCAGAGGGCGGCGACCCAGTCGTAGATCTCCTGCGACCGTGCCGCGTCGCCGCACACGGCCTCGGGGATCGGGATCATGCCGTCGCGCTGGATGCAGCGGTAATTTCCGGCGATCAGCATCGGCCACTTCGCGAGCGGCACAAAGATGGAGTCGTGCACCTTCAGCTTCACCGGGACCTCGGTGTCCGCGCCGTCGACGGCGAAGCGGGCCTGCTCGATGCCGGCTTCCAGCCAGCGCAGCAGCGCGGTGTGTTCATCGGCCTCGAAGCGGGCCGCCTTGAAGTTCGTCGGCAAGCCGACCTGCAGCACGTTCTTGGGTTCGTCGGCCGGGCGGAACGCCTGCGGATCAGGGCTGGCGAGCGTGACCAGACCCGGCTCGAAACCCTCCCAGACCGCCGGGTCCGCGTAGCAGCCTTCCAGCGCCCGGGTGTCCAGCCCGGGGATGCGCCGCAGGTAGGGCAGCGGCGGCATGTTCATGATGGCGAGGCAGGGCTTGCGGCTGCGCGCGATGCGGCGCATGAGCTCGCGCACGCCGGGCGCCCCGTACTGGGCCTCCTGCATGCCCAGCACCACCAGGTCGAAGGCCCGCGGGTCGATCTCGGCCGGCGCCGCGGCGGACAGCTTGCCGGGCAGCCCGCGCGAGTCCACCGTCACCGGCTCGGTGCGGCGCTTGAGTGGGAAGCGCACCCGAGTGCCCTCGCGGCGGATGAGTTCGGCGGTCGGGCGGGTGCAGGCCAGGGTGACGGAATGGCCCGCCATGAGCAGCTGGGTGCCGAGCAGCGAGCCGTAGGAGGCGCCGAGGATCAGGATGTGGGAGGTCATGGGATGCAGTGTGGGCGCCAGGCGTGGTAAATTTCACAATAGAAATTTCACACTGTTAATTTCACACAACGCCCCGGCCCGCCACCCACCCATGTCGCTGCACGCCCGCAACAGCCACTTCCTCGGCACCAAGCTGCGCGCCCTGCGCAAGCGCAACGGCCTGACGCTGGAGGAGCTCTCCGCGCGCTGCGCCCAGGTGAACTCCAGGGCGGCGCCTTCAGTGTCCTACCTGAGCATGATCGAGAGCGGCAAACGGGTGCCCTCGCCGGAGGTGCTGGCGCTGCTGGCCAGGCTGTTCCAGCGCGAGCCGCGCTGGTTCCTCGACGGCAACCCCGAGGCCGAGGCCGTGCCGGAACGCGTCGGCGGCGCCGCCGCGGTGCCCCTCGAACCGGCGTTCCTGTTCTCCAAGCACGTGCTGCAGGCGGCGATCCCCGAGCTGCTGGCGCAGACCGGGACCACCGGCCGCCAGTTCGCGCACCTGCTCATCCGTTCGCACCAGGAAATGTCGCGCAACGACTTCCCGGACCTCGAGCGCGCGGCGGAGGGCGTCGGCGGGCGCAAGTTCCCGCTCGGGGTGGAGGACCTGCTGCGCCTGTGCAAGCAGCACGGCCTCGCGGTGCGCTGGTTCGATCGCAAGCCGGTGCTGGCGCGCGACAACGAGCGCGAGATGCGCAGCATGCTGCGGTCCTTTTACGAGGCGCCGCGCACGGTTTACCTCAACCGCGGGCTGCAGGCCGAGCCCGCGCGCCTCAAGTTCGACCTCGCCACCCACATCGCGCACAAGGTGCTGCACGAGGGCGATGGCCTCCGGTCCGCGCATGCGACCGGCGGCGGCATGGGCGATGGCCCGGAAGGCGGGCCCGAACTGGCCGGCCTGAGCCCCCAGGACGTACTGCACGCCTGGCGCGATTTCGAATGCAGCTTCTTCGCCGGTGCGCTGCTTTGCCCCAAGGCGCCGTTCCGCAGGTTTCTCACGCGCGAGTCGCACCGAATCGAGGCCGGCGAGAAATTGGACCTCACGGCGGCAGCGGTGATGCGTCGTATGACCAAGGTTTCGCCGTACCCCTACTGGCACTTCTTCGACGCCTACCCGCCGGGACTGCTGCGGGCGGTCTACCGCGGCAACGGCATTCCGCTGCCCTGGGGCAACATGGTCCAGGCGAGCGACCCCTGCCCGAACTGGGCGGTGTTCCGCATGCTGCACGAAGGGCGCGGCTCAGACCGCGGCTCGCAGATCTCGGTGCTGCGCGATGGCGAAAAGTCGCTGCTCTACTGTTGCCACTCGCGGCGCATCGAGGACATGGCGGGCAATCCGCACGTGGTTTCGGTCGGCATTGATCTCGCCCCCGCGCTGCGTTCGCACGGCGACGACGCGCAGGACATCGCCGAGCGCATCACTGCGGCCTGCCAGCGCCACCACGGCGAGGCGGAGATCCCGGCCGATGCCGCAGAGGCGATCCGGCGCGTCGCACGAGTCCTCAACATTGCCTGGGTGGAGTACGCGCTCGAACGGCCTGCGCGCATCATCTGCCCGCGCAGCAGCCATTGCCCAATCGTCGGGCACTGCGAGGGCGTCATGCCCTCGCGCGCGCGCGAGATCACCGACGTGAGGCGGGAAATCGTTAGTCAGGCCCGCCGGGCGCGCTAGCGAGCTTTTTTGTGCGGCGCAGCATCGCTGCGGCGGAAAGGATTGAAATTTAGATTTCTCTAATATATTCTCCGTGCAGAGGAGGGGCGAGCATGGCCAAGAAACTCATCATCGTCATGGCGAATACCGACCCGCGCAATGGCGAGGAGCTCGGCGCGCCGATCTTTCAGGCTTCGGTGGCCGCAGCGATGGACTATGAGGTGGAGGTAATTTGCACCGCCACCTCGGGGCGCCTGATGAAGAAGGGCGTCGCCGAGAAACTGGTCGTGAAGGAGGGCTCGCCCAAGACCGTCTACGACTTCATCAAGGATGCGCACGAAGCGGGGGCCAAGTTCTACTGCTGCTCGCCCAACCTGGACCTGTTCGACATGAAGGTCGAGGACCTGATCCCGGAATGCTCGGGCATCGTCGGTGGCGCGCACCTGATCGAGGAGGTTATGGAAGGCGACAGCAAGGTGTTGACTTACTGACATGTCACACTCGGAAACGACGCGCGTCCAGACGATCATCGGCGACCCGGTCTCCGCCGGCGCGCCGCTGCCGCGCGCCAAGCTGGAGGAAATCTTCGCCGACATCCAGTCGGACCTGCGCTATGACCACGAACTGAACGGTTGCCTGAACTGCGGCATCTGCACCGCCACCTGTCCGGCGGCGCATTACTACGACTTCAGTCCGCGCGAAATCGTCCAGTTGCTGTGGACCGAGAACCTCGAGGGCATCTACGACGCCATGCAGGAGAAGATCTGGGCCTGCGCCCAGTGCTATACCTGCGCTGCGCGCTGTCCGTTCGGCAACTCCCCCGGCGGACTGGTGATGCTGATGCGCGAGACCGCGATCAAGCACCAGATGGAATCGGCCAAGAACGTGCTGCGGCCGTTCAGCCGCGTCATGCTCAAGCTCATCTCCACCGGCAACCAGCTCTCGCCGGACATGATCAACAAGGATCACTTCGCCGACTGGGGGCCGAACATCTCCAAGGTGGAGGCGCCGCTCAAGCTATTGCGCCGCGCGATCCCGATGCCGACGCTGAACACCACCTCGACGGCCTGGGAGGTGAACCTGAAGACTTCGGTGGAGCTCTACACCATCTGGGAGATGACCGGGGTGCTCGGGCAACTGGAAGGGATCGACGAGAACCTGTTCGACGTGATCACAGACATCATGGATGAGAAGCGCGAGGACTGGAAGGACTACCTCGCCGACCAGGAAGACGCCTGAGGAGGCAGCAATGACGGACAAGACAAATGAACGATTCACGGGCCACGGCGCCGAATGGCGCGACTCCAACCTGAGCACCACGGAGGCGAAGATCGCCACCTCCTGGGTGGAGCTGAAGGTCGACAAGCGATCGATGCTCACGCAGAAGGACCGGGTCGAGGATGTGCGCGACGCGATGTGGGACCTGGAGAAAGACGGCGAAATTGTCGTCCATCGCGTCTCGGACGATCACCAGCCGGTGATGGTGAAGACGCTATACGGCTGGGACAAGAAGATCCCGACCACCCGCCTGTGGCACCACAAGTCCTGCGGCCAGTGCGGCAACATTCCGGGTTACCCGGCGTCCCTCCTGTGGCTCATGAACCGCATGGACATCGAGTACCTAGACGAGACCGACCAGACCTCTTGCACCGCCTGGAACTACCACGGCTCGGGCATCGGCAACCTGGAGAGCCTGGCCGCGGTGTTCCTGCGCAACTTTCATCAGGCCTACGTGGCGGCGAAGGCGCAGGGGCTGCCGGAGTCCTACTACTACCCCCTGGTTCACTGCGGCACTTCGTTCGGCAATTACAAGGAAGTGCGTTCGTACCTCATCCAATCGGCCAAGCTGCGCGAGCGGGTGCGCGCCATCCTCGGCAAGCTCGGGCGCCTGGTAGACGGCAAGCTGCTGATACCCGAGGAGGTGGTGCACTACTCCGAATGGCTGCACGTGATGCGCGAGCGCATCGCAGGCATGCGGGAAATCGACTGTAGCCAGGTCCGCGCCACCATCCACCCGGCCTGCCATGTCTACAAGATGGTGCCAGCCGACGCGATCTACGACGACAACATCAACGGCGGCAACCGCCTGGCGGTATCCACCGGGGTCATGCAGGCGCTGGGCGCGCAGGTAATCGACTACTCCACCTGGTACGACTGCTGCGGCTTTGGCTTCCGCCACATCATCTCCGAGCGCGAGTTCACGCGCTCCTTCGCCATCGACCGCAAGATCCGGGTCGCGGTCGAAGAGGCGCGGGCGGACGTCATGATCGGCCATGACACCGGCTGCATCACCACCCTGGACAAGAACCAGTGGATCAGCAAGTCGGGCCCCAAGCCGGTGGAACTGGCGGTACTGGCCGACTGCCAGTTCGCGGCGCTCGCTTGCGGCGCGCATCCCTACAAGATCGTGCAGTCGCACTGGCATGCCTCGCCCACCGAGACCCTGATGGAGAAGATGGGCATCGACTGGGAAGCGAAAAAGGCCGAGTTCGTCGCCTACCTTGAGGAGATCAAGACCGGCAAACCAGATAACCTCTACGACCCGCGCCGCATGATCACCTCCGGCCCGGGCTACATTCCCCTCAAGGCGGTGTCATGAGCAAACCAGTCCTGATCGTGGGCGCCGGCCCCGCTGGCCTTGCCGCCGCAGGCGCCCTAGCGGGCGCCGGGCAGAGCGTGGTGCTGGTGGACAAGGAATCGAGGCTGGGGGGCGCGCCCATCCTGTCGGGCTACGCCAAGCTGGTGCCCTCCGGCGAGTGGGCGAAGGACGCCATCGGCGGCATGGTGCGGCGGGTCGAGCAGGACGCGCTGGTTACCGTAAGGACCGGCGCGCGGGTGGAGAAGTTCGAGGGCGAGCCAGGGAGCTTCCGCGCCACGCTGTCGGACGGCTCGAGCGTCGAGGCGGGCGCGGCAATCCTTGCCACCGGCTTCACGCACTTCGACTCGGTGAACAAGCCCGAGTGGGGCTTCGGCACCTTCCCCGACGTGGTGACCACGACGCAGGTGGAGCAGATGATGTCGTCGGGCCGCGGCGTGCGCTGCCCGTCGGACGGGCGTAAGCCTCAGCGCGTTGCGATCCTGCTTTGCGTGGGCTCCCGCGACCGGCAGATCGGGCGCGAATGGTGCTCCAAGATCTGCTGCACGGTGTCCTGCAACATCGCCATGGAGATTCGCGAGGAACTGCCGGACTGCCATGTCTACATCTACTACATGGACATTCGCACCTACGGCCTGAACGAGACCTACTACTGGAAGAGCCAGGAGGAGTTCAAGGTCAAGTACATTAAGGCACGGATCGCCGAGGTTACTTCCGACGGCCAGAAGCTGATCGTCAAGGGCGAGGACACGCTGGTGAAGCGCCCGATCACTATCCCGTTCGACATGGTGGTGCACGCCATCGGCATGGACCCGAACGTGGATAACAAGTCCATTGCCGGCGTGTTCGGCGTTAGCCTGCAGGAGCACGGCCACATCGCACGCGGCAGCTACGGCACGAGCGGCGCCACCTCGCGCCCGGGCGTGTTCGTCGCTGGCGCCGCCACCGGGCCGGAGACCATCGACGATTCGATCGCGCAGGGCAACGCAGCGGCGATGGCGGCGTTCGCGATGGTCCACCAGAAGGCCGCGGCCTGAGGCATGGCAAGCGCCCAGCCCGTCGTCCGGACCGACCGGCCGCAGCTCGAGCTCTCCGGGCCGAAGCTGAGGCTGTCGTTCGAGGCGCTGGTGTCGCGCGCCGAGGAGCAGGGCGGCGTCGAGGCTTTTGTCGCCGGGCTCAAACTCAAGTCCACGCTGTTCCGCAATGCCCTCGCGGGCCCGCTGGACCTCGCGACCCTGAGGACGCTGTGCGCACACATGGCCACCGTCCGGCGGCGCGCGGGCCCCTACCTTGAGCCGGACGCGTTTGACGCGTTTCACGCGCGTATCGAGCGGCTGATCGAGGGGCGCGAGGACACCAGCACGGCAGATGCGCGCATCGCACGCTTCTGCGCCGAGTTCCCGCAGGACCGCGACCACCGCTGGGTGCGCGACCTCGCGGCCGAACTGCTGCACTATGCCGACCCCGAACGCTATCCGCTGATGCAGCGCTGGGTCTGGGACACGCGCGCCAACACCGGCGTCCTGCGCGAGATCTGGCATGGCGAGAACGTGGACCACATCACCATCGGCGTACCGGACGGGTACGCCACCTTCCTCGTCCTGCGAGAGGAATTGGCGCAGTACCTGGCGACGAACGGGGTGTTCCGCGACGTCCTGTTCTATGTCGATGTGCTGACGGCGCAGGTCTACGCCGACTACATCAGCGAACGCGGCGGCACCTACCTGCGCACGGACTTCGCCACGCCCGAGGATCCGATGCTGCACACGCGGCGCATACTCGGCCTGGACGGGGTGGACGCCTCGGGCCGCACGCGCCTGAAGGCAAGCGACGGTACGGCCGTGGTGGTGGAGGCGAACTGACATGGCGATCCACGAGAAGTCGCTCATTCGGCCGGAGAACCTGAAGGTCCAGGACAAGGTGGTGGTGGACGGCGTCGACGTTTCCGGCCACTGGAGCACGTTCATCCAGTCGCGCGTCGTCACCGACTACAACGAGGCGTTGGAGGAGGAGATCGCGGCGCTGCCGGGTGGCGAGCACATCCATCGCTGCTGGCAGTGCGGCTCCTGCACCAATTCCTGCACCGTGAACGCGCTCAACCCGGACTTCAACCCGCGCTACTGGATCTACCTGATCCGCACCGGCATGGAATCCGAGCTGCTGCGCGACAAGGACATCATCTGGCAGTGCGTGTCGTGCAACAAGTGCACCTATGCCTGCCCGCGCGACGTGGAGCCCGAGGGCGTGATGAAGGCCACCGCGCACTGGCTGGAACTGAAGGGCCACACGCAGAAGTCGAAGTCGACTTTGTTCGACGAGGAGTTCACCGAACAGGTCATCGCCACCGGCAAGATTGAGGAGGGCCGCATCATCCGCAACTTCTTCGCCCGCACCGGCCAGCCGCTGCTGCAGGACTGGCTGGTCGAGATGGCGAAGCGCGTCGCGCGCCGCCTGCCGTTCAAGCAGGGCCTGATGATGGGCTGGGCGACCCTCTTCCGGCCGCGCACGCGCAAGTGGGCGAAGGCCTCGGCGGCGTTGAGCGAGTACGTCCATGAGCAGGAGCAGCGCAACCGCAAGGCGTTGCGCATCGAGGAGCGTGCATGAAGCCGGAGTACCAGAAGGTCGCCTACTACCCCGGTTGCGCGCTCGAAGGCACTGGCCACGCCTACAACGCCTCCACCAAGGCCGTGGGCAAGGCCTTGGGCCTTGAGCTGGACGAGGTCAAGGACTGGAACTGCTGCGGCGCGATGGAAGTAAAGAACGTGGACCCGAAGGTGCAGACTTACTTGTCCTCGCGCGTGATGTCGATCGCCGCGCACGAGATGAACGCCAAGGTGGTGATGGCGCCCTGCAACGGCTGCTACCACAACCTGAAGAAGGCCGAGTACGACCTCGCCAACGACGAGGCCTCGCGCCAGACCGTGGACCGGATCTCGAAGAAGGCCGGGCATGAGACCTACCAGGCCGGGAGCCTGGAGACCATCCACGCCCTGGACTGGATCAAAGACGGGATCGGCGAGGAGGAGCTCAAGCGCCGCCTGAAGGGCTCGCTCAAGGGCCTGAAGGTGGCCAACTATTACGGCTGCATGTACACGCGGCCGCGCCACATCTTTCCAGAGAAGGACCAGGGCCCGGGCAGCGAATCCACCTCGCAGCCGCACTTTATGGACGACCTGCTCGCCGTGGCCGGCGCCGAGAACGTGGATTTTCCTCTGAAGACCGCCTGCTGCGGCGGCGCGCACACGCTCTCGGACAGCGACACTTCCACGAAGTTGGTGCTCAACATCCTGCAGGCCGCCGAGGCCGCGGGCGCGGACGTGATCGCCACCGAGTGCCCGACCTGCCATTCGGGGCTGGAGATGCACCAGGTGCGCGCGGAGAAGGTGCTGGGCACGAAGACGAAAGTGCGCATGCTGTACTTCACGCAGCTGCTTGGCGTTGCGCTGGGCGTCAGCCCGCGCAAGCTCGGGGTGCACGAAAACGTGTCCGACGGTCTGGCGCTGCTCAAGGAAAGGGGCATCGCTTGACCGCTGCCAGGGAGGCGCTGCTTGCTCGCGCGGAGGCGGTTCTGGAGGAATGGGTGCGTGCGCGCGGCGAGGCGCCGACACAGGAAACGGTCGAAACATTTCGTCTGCTCGCGCTGCACCGCCAGGGCGCGCGCGGGGTGCCCAGCTTCAACGCCTGCCGGGAAACCTGCCGCGAGGTCGCGTACCACTACAATCTGCTTGGCGAGAAAGGCGGCGCGGACGGGCCCCTGGAGTCAATGATGGAGATGGTGGTCCGCCACCTGGAACTGTTCGTGCGCGGCAAGATGGAAGTGGAGGGCCTGGGCGATTTCTGCTGCGCCTCGCGCCCGGTGCGACAATCATCCGCACTGGAGGAAAGACCGAATGGCTAATGTGCGCGGCTGCAACCTGCCCGACGACCTTCTCTACGACGTCGACAACCACATCTGGTACCGCGAGGTGGGCGACGGCACCGTCAAGCTCGGCATGACTACGGTGGCCACGGCCATGGCCGGGCAGCTGGTAGCGTTCACGCCGAAAAAGGCAGGGCGCTCGGTCGAGGCCGGCAAGTCCTGCGCCACGGTGGAGTCCGGCAAGTGGGTCGGCCCCGCCAAGTCGGCCTTCGGAGCTTTGGTGGTGGCGGTGAACGACGACGTGGCGGGCAGACCCTCCCTCGCCAACGAGGATCCTTACGGCGCCGGGTGGCTTGTGATTCTCAAGCCCGAGGACTGGGCGGCAGCCAAGGGCGCGCTTACCACGGGCACGGAGGTGGCGCCCAAGTACGAGGCCAAGATGGACGCCGACAACTTCAAGGGCTGCGCCTGAGGATGGATCGCGCCGAAGCGATCGCCGACATGAACATGGGCGAGTTGCAGTCGCGCGCCCTGCGCGCCGCCGGCCTGCTCAAGGCGATGTCCAACCCGGTGCGCCTTATGGTGCTGTGCCAGCTCTCCGAGTCCGAGAAATCGGTGGGTGAGTTGGAGAAGGTCGCCGCCGTGAGCCAGTCGGCGCTGTCGCAGCACCTGGCGCTGCTGCGACAGCGTGGGCTGGTGCGCAGCCGCCGCGAAGGGCAGTCCATCTATTACATGCTGGATGGGCCGGAGGCGCCGGCGCTGCTCGCCGCGCTCTACGAGGTGTATTGCCGAAATGTCGGCAAGGCGCGCGGGCGCAGGACCTAGTCGGCCGGCCTGGGCACCGGCGTGGACAGGCAGCCCAGCAGTCGCTCCAGGCGCACGCGATGCAACTGTTCCCATGCCGCCGCCATGAGATCCTCGTCGCCCGCATACGCAGCGCGCAGGAACGTCTCCAGCGACTGGTGCAGTTCCGCGGTGCGGACGTCCCCCGGCGTCCAGCCGATGCGCGAGCCGGATTTAACGAACGCCGCTTCGTCTGCGGCGTCGCGCTTCAATTCCTCCAGCCGGCGCAGGCGCGCGAGGTCCTCGCGCAGCAGCTGCGCCCGGAACAGGCTTTCCTCGCCGGCCAGCTGCCGCTCAAGATCGGTGATCAATCGCATTGCCGCGTCCACACCCGGATTCTATAGGCCCCTGCCATGATCGAAACCACGCCCGCCCAACTCGCGCCCTATGTCACCTGGGGCGCGTTCGCCCTTGCGTTCATCTTCGGTGCCGTCGGTAACAAGACCAACTTCTGCACCATGGGCGCGGTCTCGGACTGGGTGAACATGGGCGATCTGGGCCGCCTGCGCATGTGGCTGCTCGCGATCGCGGTGGCGCTGCTGGGCTCGAGCGGGCTGCACCTCGCCGGCGTAGTGGACCTGTCGAAGTCGATCTACCAGGGGCCCAACTTCACCTGGCTGTCGTACATCGTGGGCGGATTTCTCTTCGGCGTCGGCATGACGCTGGGCTCGGGCTGCGGCTCGAAGACCCTGATCCGAATCGGTGGCGGCAATCTCAAGTCGCTGGTGGTGTTTGTGTTCCTCGGCATCGCCGCCTACATGACACTGCGCGGCCTGTTTGGCGCCCTCCGCGTCAACGTGCTGGAGCAGGCATCGGTGACCTTCGCGACGGGCCAGGACCTGCCCTCGCTGCTCGCCGCGGCCACTGGCGTTGCGAAAACAACCTGGATCGCGGCCCTCGCCAGCGTGATCGGCCTGGCACTGATTGCGTTTGCTTACGCCAGCGCAGATTTCCGCGCCAGCTTCGACTACACGCTGGGCGGCGTGATTACCGGCCTGGTGGTGGCCGGCGGGTGGTACGTGAGCGGCAGGCTGGGCTACATCGCCGAGGACCCGCAGACGCTGCAGGAGGCGTTCGTGGCCACCAACACCGGGCGCATGGAGTCCTTCTCCTTCGTCTCGCCCATGGCCTTCACGCTGGACTACCTGATGCTGTGGACCGACAAGTCGAAGATCATCACCTACGGCATCGCGTCGGCCGCCGGCGTGATCGCCGGGTCGGCGGCCTACGCGCTCGCCTCGGGCAGCTTCCGCTGGGAGGGCTTCCGCGACGCCGAGGACACCGCCAGCCACATCATCGGCGGCATCCTCATGGGTTTTGGCGGCATCACGGCCCTTGGCTGCACCATCGGCCAGGCGCTCACCGGCGTCTCGACCCTGGCGCTGGGTTCCTTTGTCACCTTCGCCGCCATCGTCGCCGGCTCGGCGTTGACGATGAAGGTGCAGTTCTGGCGGATGGGCGGCTAGCCGCCGCCCGCGCGCACGAACCGGATCGCCGCCGCTAGCACCTCGCCACGCGCTTGGTGGATGGGGTAGTGGCCGCTGCCCGGGATGCGCAGCGTTTCCAGCCGCCCCGGTAGCAGCGCTGCCAGCGCCTCCAGCTGCGCGGACGTGAAGAACTCGTCGTCCTCGCCCTGGATGGCGAGCACGGGGCAACGGACCTGCAACACATGGGGCTCAAGTCCCCAGCGCGTGCCGGGTGCCTGCGCTGTCCAGACCTCTACCAGGCGGGCGAACAGCAAGTCGGTGTTAGCACCGTGGTGGCGCCGCAAGCGCGCCCTCAGGTCGCCGGACCCGAAGTCCCGGATCTGCTCGCGGATCTGGTCCAGCGTGCGCTGCTCGACGAACAGGTGAGGTGACAGGGCGATAACCCCGCGCACGCGCTCCGGGCGCGCGCCGGCGAATGCGAGTGCGATGGAGGCGCCGTCCGACTGCCCGACGAGAATCGCCTCGCGCACGCCGGCCTGGTCCAGCACTTCGGGCAGGGACTCGAGCGCCTCGTGCAGCAGGTAGTCGCGCGCATGCAACGGGCCGAGCGGCTCGGAATCGCCCGACCCCCAGCGGTCGTAGAGCAGCGCGCCGCAACCGGTGGCCTTTACAAGCTGGTCGGGGAAGTCGCGCCACAGCCGCACGCTGCCCAGCGCGTCGTGCAGGAACACCAGTGTTGGCGCATTTCCCTCAGCCGAGCCGCGCCGTTGCCCGCGCAGGCGGCGGCCTGCGGCCCGAAAGGTCTTCTGCGCAAGCGCCTGCTCGACCGCCTCGCGGAAATCGAGTGGCGACAGGCCGGCCATCTCGCAAGGGCGATCCGCGAAGAAGGCCTCCACAGCGCCACCCGCTCCGGAGACCGCCAAGCCGCGCAGGCGCGCCTCAAGGTCGTACAGCGCGCGCGGCGGGCTGAGGAAGAAGTCTCCGGTGATCAGCGCCTCGCGGACACGGTCGCGGGCCGGACCCTCGAGCCGGATGTCGGTCCGGATGGTGCCGCCGCGTCGCACCAGCGTCGCCGACACCTCCGGGGGGTCGTCGGCGGGAACATCCAGCTGGCGCACGAACTCATCGGTGCCGTACTGTTCATCAAAAAGCTTCCGCGCCAGGCGTTCCTCGTCACCGGTGGGCACACCCCATTGCGGATTCAGGCCCAGGTGCTCGCGGAATCCCTCAAGGAGCGCGGCGTGGATCTCCTCGCGGGGCGGCACGCGGCCGAGCAGCTCGCGCAGGCTGGTGACACGGCGCCGGGCATCCTCCAGGTCGCGCCGCGCCAGCTTCTCCACCGGGATGCGCAGCGCCTCGATCATGCGCAGCGGATCGAAGTCCACCAGCAGCGTGCCCTGAAAGAACAGCGTGTTGCCGTCGATGACGCCGCCGGTGCCGCTCAGCTTGCGGCCCTCGACCTCGATGTCGTTGCGAGGACGGAATTTCGCCGGCACGCCGAGGCACTTCAGGCCGGCCGCGGCCGCGGTGCAGATGCGAGCCGTGATCTGGGCGAGGTCGGTCCCGAGTGCAAGGCGGTCGAGCACCAGCTCCCAGCAGGTCTGGCCTTCGTCGAGGTACAGGCCGCCGCCGCCGGTGATGCGGCGGCCAACTTCGATGCCGTTGGCTGCGCAGTACTCGAGTCGCACCTCATGGCTGAGCATCTGATGCAGGCCGACGAGGGCGCAGGGACGAAAGCGCAGGAAGCGGATGGTCTCAGGGCTGCGCCCCGCGTTACGCGACTCGATCAGCGCCTGGTCGAGGGCGACGTTCTCCCGCCCGAAGCGAACGCCGGTGTCGATGACGCGCACCGGGCGCGCCAGCATGCGCTACAGGGTACCGGGATAGTGCCCGCCGTCCATCAGCAGGTTCTGGCCAGTGATGTAGCCCGCGTGCACGCTGCAGAGGAACGCGCAGGCGGCGCCGAACTCCCCGATGGTGCCGAAACGCTTGGCCGGATTGCTCTCGGCGCGCGCCTTGGCGAACTCTTCGACGGTTTTGCCCAGCTTCTGGGCGTTGAAAATGAAATTCCCGCGCAGCCGGTCGGTGTCGAACGGTCC
>SXGQ01850003.1_pt1 | contig 31053 bp, 23 predicted proteins | sample 3178371 | NCBI WGS metagenome assembly SXGQ01 (sample SAMN11356859, study PRJNA531348) | freshwater metagenome | isolation source: freshwater sample F1-20 | place: China: Fuxian Lake, Yuxi | collected 2017-12-25
CAGGCGAACAAGCCTGTCCGACGCTCACTTGCCCAACTCAGTCTTGCGGCACGACCGATTGCGTCTGGGCTAAAGGTCGGTCGGAAGGCGCAATTGGCTAAGCGACGTGGAGCTTTTCCCAACATAGGTCTGGTCCAAAAAAGCCGGCATCAACAATCCCCGAAGCAGGAACCAAGGGGGGCCAAGAGGCGGCCGCCCATTGCGCCTAACAGGAGCCTCGGATAGGCGCGCGTCAGCTAATTGAAGCTAGCTCACGTGTTCGGGTTGCCGGTTGCCGCCCGCAGATTGTGAGCGGCATGTTGACGTCAAACACGGGATATGTATTCAAATGGGTTGTCGGGCCACGTTGTGTCTCGGCAGGGTGGTGGGTCGCCGCCCGCAACTGCAGCCAGAACTGTCACACTCCAGATGTTCTGGAGAGAGGCTGCCGAGGGTAGGCCCTTCCGGGGGTGATCAGTCAGTCGCGGGGATGCTCGCGCCTGTTCTCAACGAGAGCAGGCCGTCCGGCATCGATCCGCAACCTGGCTGGGAGCATCCTCCATGACACTCCGCGAACTCGTCTACGTACCTGCCTCGAAGTTTTCAGAAGTACCTACGGGAACGAACCTCGACGAAGCTACGATCGAGGCATTCATAGGCGCTCTCGAGGAGAACGGCCATTTCAACAACCCGCCCCTTGTCGCTAGGTGGGATGGCGGTTGGGAAATCATCACCGGCAAGCATCGCTGGGAGGCGCTCAAGCGCGCAGGCGTAACCGAGGCCGAGTGCGCGGTCATCCATGTTTCCGGGCCGGAAGAAGCAGCTCGCCGCGCCATTCAGGACAACCTGCTTCGGAAACCCAGAAGCGTGCTCGAGGTTGGCGAGCTCTGTGCGAAGTACGTTGCCCTGCGTCCAGAGCCCATTCCGCCCCAAGTTGGGGCGAAAGGCCGCCCAGAGGGCGGCATCGCATTGGCTGCCCGGCAACTTAACATCCCTGACACGAACATGGGACGGTTCCTCAAGATCGCGGCCCTAACGGTGGAGGCAAAAGAGGAGGCGCGAAGACTGGGGGTGGCGGACAACCAATCGCTTCTCGAACTCGCCGCGAAAGAGAGCAGCGCGGCTAAACAGCTTGCCGTCCTGCGCAGGCCAAAACCGGCTGCCCGCGCGCGCACCGCCAAGGTTAGTGCAGCCACGTCGGTTGAAGTGGCCAGCCCAGGGTCTGAGGGCGTCCAGGTTGACGCCGGGGAGGTTATGAGCGCCACATGCTCGGGTGAGGGCGCCGGCTCCGTCAACAACCACCGTCGCGCTAAAGCTTCGCCGGACGAAGAGGCCCAGGAACCGATCCAGGCCGCTATTGCTTTCGTCAAGCGCTTCGGTTGGGCAGGGGTCTCCAGTGCTTACGCTCTCCTCAGGCCGGACGACCGACAGCGTTTTCTCGATGACCTTGAGCTGATGCGTCTAAAGGATCTCCCGGCGTGCGAGCCCCCGCCGGCGACCCTGGAACAGCGTTCTGCTCGGGCGGCTACCGCTCCGAATCCTGCAGCAACTCTCGCCAGCCACCGTGGCGGTGATGAGGTCCGATCGAGCTTGGCTATTGCTGCGGGCCCTCCCCCCGGACTGAAGACGTAGAAGAAAACCCGGTCAGAGATGGCCGGGTTTAACAAGCCCAGTTCCGCAGATCTCCGGCAGCTTTGGCTGCACGGAAATCTGCTTTGGGTCTCCGAAGACCTATCCTCGGCAAGAGCAAGGGGGAGAGTGGCGGGCGGACGTCGCTCCGAACACCAGCTCTATGTCTCGCAGATGAGGGCCGAGGCTTGCCTTCTCGGCAAGTCGTCGGTGCTCCGCTCGTGTTGATCTCACCCGGTGATACGGCCGATCGAGCGAGACGCTTCGAGAATGACAAGCGCGCCCGACGAGATGCGGCCGAGGCACTTGCGCGCGATGAGAGCCGAGCCCGGGAAAACGCCCATTTCGAGGAAATGCTTGGCCGGATCCAGGAACGCCTGCGAAGAGCCCTCGCGGCCGCGGATGGAGCGAGCGCATATGCAGCCGCGGTTCGTGCCTATGCGGAGCCAGGCCTTCGCCATGCTCGGGCCTATCACGACGGGAACTGCCTCCCCGTTCCGCCTCGCCCGACCGGGAACGCCGGGGGGCGGTCCTTTCATTGCGCAGTGACTTCGTTTTCCAAGTCCAATTCCAACATCGCGGAAGCTATGGCCGGCCGGTCTGTCCGAGGCACGGCGGCCTCGCATGCGGACTATATCGAGCGTGACGGGGCGGCGGAGCTTCTGAGTCCAGAGACACCTCCAACGGAGCAGCCGGGAGGCTTGGACCGAGAACGAACGGCCGAAGAAAACCAAGCCTACCTGGAACGCATAGACACGGCAGATGAACCGGTTGTGGCCTCCTTCGGCAACATCGGTCGCACGTTCAAAGAGCGATCGGAATTCTGGGTCAAGCTCCAACAATGCGAGCAAAAGCCAGGGTTGCACGTCGTGCGCGCCGACCGTTCGCGTGACCCGGACTTCTGGACGCGGGTGATCGCGCACCGAGAGACGGGCAAGGCCATCCCTGAGGTGCTGGATGAGGCGCTCCGTGCAGCTCAGCCGTTGACGCGCAAGTTGAACGATCAGAGCGCATTGGAGTTGATCGCCTTCTTGCGCGCGATGCGTCTCGACCCTCGACAGTCCCGCCGACGTGAACCGAAAGCTGTGGTGCTCTCCCCAGCCCGCGGCGGACGGGTACAGACCCGGATCATCGCGGAGCTTCCACCTGAGCTGACCCCCGAACAACGTTTGCAGGTGGCGAGGGCGTTCTGCGCAGAGTTCGAGCATATGAGGCTGCCTTACTGGGCTGTGATCCATGCGCCCGACCGTCACAATGACGATCGGAATTTCCATGTTCACGTCGCGCTTTCCGAGCGCCCGGCGGAGCGTATGTTGAACCCGGCGACCGACGAGTGGTGCTGGGATTTCGAGATCCGCGTCGAGACCCGGGATAAGAAGCGGACCCGCGTCGTAAGGCGCCCGCACATCCAGAATAAGTCCGTCGTGCTCAGGGGCCGTGATTGGCCCGGCATCCAGCGGGAGCGCTGGGCGAAGGCGGTCAACGACGTCTGCAGCCAAGCCGGGCTCGAATTGCGGTTCGATCCGCGAACCTACGAACAACAGGGCATCGAACAAGAGCCACGCCCGCGGCTTTCGACCGGCGTATTCGCGCTTGAGCGCAAAGGAGAGGTCACGGAGAAGGGCCTCGCGGCAGCACAAGCACAATGGAGGGAGCGGGCCAGGTGGGCAGCCAACACTACGCTTGCCGTCGGAAAGCGCCTCAGGGCCCTTGAGGACCGCCTGTCCCGTTCTCCTCGGTCGACGGTGGACCAAGGGCCGACGCTGCTGGCGAAGGTCGTCGGTCTTGGAGAATGGGTCCTTCGGCAAACACGCGACGTGCTCGCTGCCGAGTACGTCCGCGAACGTTTGATCTCGCGCCTGCGTCTTCGTCACACGTCTACACTGACGCCCGCTGAGCGCGAGGTGATGGACCTCGCGAGGAGGTTGGAGGCGGACAATTCTGCCTCTCAGGCGCGCCTCCAATACTTCGAACAGGAGTTGGCGCGCTCGGTCGAGCTTGCGGAATCATGGTTGGTGGGAGGGCCTGAAAGTCTCGAGGTGGACGTCCGTTCCGAGCCGGAGAAGCATGTCTCGGGACCTGATGAGGACCCTGCAAATCCGGCAGGGACGGCGTCGCGAGAATCGGCCCCTCAACCTGATCCTCAGGCCGAAGTAGCCGTAGAGGATCTCGGGACCGAGATCTCCGGGGTGGAGCACAGAGCGGAGCTGTCGGGCAGCAACTCGCCCACGCAGCAAGGGGACAGGGGGCTAGTAACCGGGTGGAGCGACCATTCGTCCACGCCTCTAGCGATACGCGGGCTCCTCGACCGTGTCGCGCGCGGTGAATACGTGTCGAAACCGCCCGGACTGAAGCCGGGCGGGCTTGGAACTCTGACAGACCTGTCCGACGGGATAGGGAGCGCCGGGCAGGTGCTTAACGTCCGTCCCTTTGGGCATGCGGAGGCGACCGGAGCGCTCGCCCAATCAGATGAGGATCTGGCGTCCGGCCTCACCGACCAGGAAGCGGAGGTCCCGACGGTCGATCGGCTGGCCGATGAGCAAGGGCCCGCCACGATCCTGGCCCGACCTCCTGACGAACAGCTTGCGAGGCGAACGCAGCCCCTCATGACGCCTGAACGGGTTCCCACTGAAAAGGATGAGCGTGCAGCTCTTCATCCTGATAGCGTGGGATTTGGCATGCTGCTGGCTCCCGTCGGTTCCGAGAAGCCTTCCGCGACCTTTGCTGCCCCGTTGGCATCGCCCGTGCGAGTTCAGACATCGTTCGCTCCTTTCCGGGTTGAAGGCGACGGCAGAGGCCCGGGCATGGCGGGCGCTCCGGAGGATCAGCCCACATCAGAATGCGCGGTCGAAGATTGTCCTGTGCTGACCGACTTCAGCTCAGGGCCTGATCGGGATCTTGGACCGGCAACGCGAGACGAGCCGGATCGTGATCGGGGCGGAGCGCATGATCAGCCTTCCTCCCCGGGAGGCGAGCGGAAGCAAAGGGCAGCGTTCGACCTCGCTCCAACCTCGGCCAAAGCCCAGCCCCCTCAGCGCGAGCAGGAAGTCTCAAAGTCGTCTCTTTGCGACGCTCCGACGAGTGCTGCTGGTTCGACAACGGCCTGTTCGGAAACCGAGAGCGAGTTGGCCAAGGCATCTCCGCCTGCTACATCGGTGACGCTTTCGGTCGCTCATCCGAAGACGGTCGAGGGAATGGCAGTTGTCCCCGGAAGTACGTCTGAACAACGCGGTCAGGTCCGTCCAGAAGATGACGAAGATGCTGCTTATCACCGGAATGGGAAAGCGAGCCCAGCAGATCTCCGGCGCTACAAGATGCCCGGCATGTTCGAGATGTTGAGCAAAGGAACGGGCGCTCCCCGGCAGGTCATAGATCCACGCGAGTACTCAGAGAAGGTCCAGCTTGCCATTTGCAGGTATTTGGACGCCGAAGACGGGACCGACAAGATCGCCAGAGAGCAAGCTCGGGCGAGGGTTCTTGCGGGCGTTTCTCCATTCAACGCGAGCGGGATCCTGCAAAGGTTTGCTGGGTGGGCGGCAGAGTTTCCAGCACAAGCAGCGGAATGGCGGAGCGGTCAGCTCGAGATCACGCGGCCTAGCGAGGAGGCAGAGTACACCTCCAAGGCGGCCACGGTTAGCGCTCCGATACTTACCTCCCCTTCTCAGGCGGGAGCTTCCGATAGACCTCCCGCAGAGCAAGGAGAGACGCAAGTCGCCCCGGAAGCTGACGGAACTGCAGCAGCTCAGGATGCGGACCGCTTGGCTCCGACCGAGGGACAAGCGCAGGTGCGAAAGCAAATAGATGCGCTAATGGATCATTGGCGCGAGCCTCGCCGACGGAGCATTGCCACCTTGCTGACGGCGATCCACGAGGAGAACCTAACCCTTCGCTATGCTGCAGCTCGGCTCTCCGGTCTCGACAACGATCGCCTGCGCCGCCTAGTCACATGGAGCCAGGAAGATCCCGTCGGGGCTGAGTTGCTGGTACGACGCTGTCGACCCTTAACTCTCGAAGAGATTCAGCGGGAACTTAGGTCTCCAGGTATCGGAGACTAGCGGACACTGCGACCGACGCAGCTTGGGTCACCTTCGAGAATGCGCGTGCGCTTCCGGCCGCTGGTGCTGTCTTGTCTGTATCAGCCTGTCTGAGCAAGCTGATTGCGGTCCCGGCGTACCACCCGCCCGAGCCACGGCCATGAGATCGCCTGAACTGCCTCGTTGAGTTTCAGAATGGGTACGGCCCGGGCCTCCTTCTTCTGACCATAACGCGGGGTCATGCCTCCCTCGGAGTGACCCATGAGCGCCTTATTGCAGTCGCCGAAACCGGCCCGGGTCAGCCCGTCCTGAAACGCATGGCGGAAGGAGTAGAGGGTCTGATCCTCGGTCTCTAGCCCAAGATCCTTCTGAATGAGGGTCGTCCAAAACGCGCTGAAGTAGTTTGATGCGAGCGGCCAGCCCACGGCCTCTGCTTCCTTCCACAGTGTGCGACGGCCTCCCCGACGCGCTGCTTCGACGAGATTCATGAAGCCGAGATCGAGCAGTTCCTGACGGATCGGGACCGAGCGCTTTCGTGCATAAGCCTTCACCGTACGGCTACCCGCGGTGGTGACCGTCATCACTAGGATGGAAGGGTCGTCCGGGTGGGGGCCGACCGTATCCGGACCAAGCTGGCCGGCCTCACTGGTGATCAGCCCGGATGTGATCGAAATCAGCGGAAACCAGAACGCGAACTCGCCCAGCGCCTTCACGGAGCTCGGGCGCCAGCCCTCGGTAAAGAGACGGTGACCGAAAATCCGTTCCAACTGGGCCGGGCTATATGCCTCCCGTCGGTCCTCATCGGCAGGGACGGTAAGATAGTAGTTGTCACCCAGGCACTTGTCGATCCAGCCCTTGTTCTGAGCTACCTTCGACATATTGATGATGTGGCCGACCTTTTTGTTGATGGTGCTGGCCTTGAGTTTCTTCTCATCGACCATGGCATCTCTGAAAGCGATGACGTGGCGACGCTGCGCGTGTCCTATATCGATGATGCCGGACTGTTCCTGAAACTGAGCGAGAACGGCTTTCATGTCCGCGACATGATGTTGGTTTATGGGCTTTAGTGCACGATCCCGATCGCGCTCCCATGCAGCCAAGCAATCATCGAAGGAGTAGCCAGAGGGTGCTGGCAGTTTGATCGAAGGTGCCGTGACCGTGTCCTTATTCGGGCACGGGCGTCGCCAAGGACCGTCGATCAGGTCGGGATGCGTGTGGTCGAACCCCGTTCGCCGCCACTCGCGATCACGTAGCTTCTCGATCACGCGCATCTCCGCCGCGAGGCATGCGACCATGAAGCGGTCGACGTAAGGCCCGCCCGCAACGAGACGGCAGCCGAGGCGCGCGACGTAGCGCTGCACACGCCCGAGCAGTGTTCGGCCGTATTCCTCGGCCGTGATGTCTTTGAGCTCGTCCTTGCGCCGAAAAAAGGCCTTCTTGAACTCGAGGCCGAGGGGCTGGACGAGTCCCGGCTCCGCCAGGGCGCGGCCAGTCGCACGTTGAAGCCGCACGCTCAGATCTTCCTCAAGAAGGGCGGCCTCGATCCAGTTCGCCAGCGCCTGCCAGTCGGGCCAGGTCCAGCCGGTGGTGTCGAGAGTTCCGGCAGCAGGGCTGTCTGCCATCAGACCACGGGCCGACCGGATCTCGGCGAAACGCTTCTGCCACCGGGTGTTCTCGGCCAGAGCAAGACGCCGAGCCTCTGCTTCGATTGTCGTCCGCAGCGAGTGCTGTATTCGCTTCCGGCCAATGAATGGGGCGACGTCGGCCGGGACACGCAGACAGGAATGCCAGACCTTTCCGCGTCGGGTTAGTTGGTGGAAGCGGCCATCGAATCGCTCATGTTCAACAAGGTGTTCAACAGAGCGGCGGGTTTCAACGCTCCGGCACCGAGTGAAACGCGTTCGACGACAACGACTTAGGGCCAGAGTTAAGGCCTGATGGTGGGCCCGGCAGGAGGCGGCACCAGAAGCTAAATCTTCAGTCTAATCAACGGCTTAAGAAGGCTGTTACACCGCCCAAGGATAACGCCACGGTAAGGCAGTCGCAACCATCATCGCAGGCGCACGCTCTTCAAAAGGGGATGTCGTGATCGAGAGCGCTTGGGGCGGGTGTCGGCGGAAGTGCCGCCGTGGGCAGCGGGACATTCGACACGACGTACAGGTTTAGGATGTCGTCGCGGTCCATGAAGATGATCTGGCTCCTTTTCGTTTGGTCCAGGCGCCCACCCAGCCAGTTCCGCGCTGCTTTGGTGATCTCGCCGCCGGCTACGATGAAGGCGTGGTCCACTAGAACCTTTTTGTTCGTTTCTGGGTCGAAAATCTCGTGCCCTAGCATCATCGTGACTTGGTTTAGGATTTCGGCAACGTTCGCCGTCCCGGCTTTGCTGAGACCGGCCGCGTCCAGCTTGTCCCGTTTCGCCTGGAGCCCGAAGTAAAGGAAATGCTGGGTTGGCAAGACGAAGCGCATCCAGACGTCCTTGCCGTATTCGAGCGCCTTATCTTTGTGGCCGGCGGCGGTGATCCGGTGGAAGCCGAGCTGGCGGAAGAGCGGCACTAGCACCTCGCCAATCAGCTCATCCTCGGAAGCTTCGTCCAGATAGGTGGCGAGCCGCTCGCGCCGCTCCAACTCGTCCCTAGAGAGAGGACGGTGCGGACTTGCGGCAGGCGCGGCCACCGCGCCCGTACCGATATTGCGGAGGTAGCACTTACCGTCGGGCGCGTAGAAGGCCTCAAACCCCTCCCGCAGCAGCACCGCATTGAGCATGGCGAGCGCACGCGGACGTTCTGGCCCTTCGGCTATAGCGTCGGCCGGGTCCATCAGGGTCGCGATCACTCGACATATGGACGCCGGCGGGGTCTGTGCATCCGGGACCGGCTCCGCGAGCATCTCCTCCAGGACGCCGGCCACCCACGCCCAACGCGTCGAGCCGTCATGAGCGAACTCAGTGTCGGCGTCCTCAAAGAAGCGAGTCAGATAGCTGCTGCTGCGGTATGGGAACGGCGAGCCTTCACCGTTGCCGCAGATCATGTTCGCAAGGTCTTCGAACGTTCGCCGGCGCCACTTCATCCCACTTCCCTGCACAATGAGAAGCGATGGTATCTGCGCCCCGAGCCGTCCAGCAACGTCAACCCGGCGTTCGTTGGAAGACGCGATAGCTTACTAGGCGGAGGTGCAGTTCAGAGAGCTGCAAGTCCGGAGCGGCGCTGGTGTCCGGCAGAGGCGAGCCGCTCGGACAAGGACGCAAATTTGGCCGGTGCAACCGGTTTCAAAGGTGGAGCTGAGCGGAGGAAAACCGTTCCCGCCGGATCGTAAATAGATCAACAACATACGTGGGTCTGGGTTCGCTGTTGGTGCCAGAGCTGCGTCACCAAGTTGACAATCTGCCGCAGCCCTCCCGAAAGTGCAAACCGCCCCGCTCTTGTCTGGACATTCAAGGAAGCGTCGCTTCCATTCGCCTTTATCGGGGCGGGCTGCGGCGGGGTGATGCGGACTGAGGTGTTACCGCCTTTCGTTTACTCGCGATCTCAGCTGCCAGGCGCCTTCTCAACTCGCCCGTCAGGGCGCGAAATGGCGCCAGAGCCGGACCGGGAAAGGCTCTCTCGAAGGTACCAACCATCTTGTCGAATTGGCGAAGCTGCTCCTCCATGTGGGCCTGCTTGATCGACGGCCGTTGCCATTGGAGCAGCGTATGATCGACGATTTCGACTACCCCCTTCACCAGATCGACCGGCGTCAACGGACCCTTGCCCTCTTCCCCGAAGGCACGCTTCATCAACGCATCGGCTTCAGCGTCGAACGCACGCTTCTGGGAGAGGCCGATTAGGCGTCCAATCCTGTCCTGCGTGAAGCTTAAGAGTTCGGGGTCCCCGAGGTTGTGTGTGGCCTGCCAGCGCACGGGCGCGAGCACCTCTTCGTTGATCGTAGGCGTTACTTCGGCACCGGCAAGTACATCGACGGCGTAGGCGGCCCGTGCATCCTCACTACCAGCATATGGCAGGAGCACGCCGACCGACACAGCATTGAAGAGCTCGAAATACACCAGCATCTCCTGCCGTTCAGCGCTGGCCAGCAGAGCCACAATGTGGGTCACTTCACCGGGCGCGGAAATCCACGGCTGGGCTGGGATGAAGTAAAACGTGCCCGGCGGCATTTCCGGATGATCGGGGTCGAACCGGCCGACGTAATCTCTCAGGAGGGGATGAGGCGCGTGACCGTGATACGCAGCAAAGATCGACGCCGCGACGAAGAGCGCAGGAAACACGATACTCGGCCCGATCTGTAACTGGCCATGCAGCATGCCGTCAGGCCAACTACGCACGGCGACCGCGTGCTTGAGGGCTTCATCGATGTCGAACTCCGGATGGGCGGCCTTCACCCGGCCGAGCAGGGTCCGTGCTTCCTTCAGATTGCGGGCGTCGATGTGAAACGCTGTGCCATCGTTTACCTGCTCCTCTCGGTATTCGGGATGAGCCAGCGTGAGAGGCTCTCCGAACTCGATAACGTAAACGCGGCCGCTCTCGTCTGACATGCGCATTGGCTGGTTTTTACCCCGGTCACGCGAGCCGTTGAGCAACGTCATCAGCGATTGAAATGCCTGGATCAGCGGCAAATCGAGCTTATCTCCGAGCAGGCTGTTCCCGTTCTTCGATAAGATGCCAAGCGGTTTAAGCCGCCCTCCAAGGGCGCTCGGAATGACGTGGGCTTTCGAGTCGTTTTCGCGGGTGATTTCCTCGTCCGTGATGATGCACCTGGGCACGCCGACGTCTCCCATTCTCGCCCAACCGTAGGGCGCCAGCGTATAATCGATCCGGGAATGTAGGGTGGCCTCCCGCCTTCGGCGAGGGAGGTTACGTAGGGTGCGTGCGTAGGCATGGGCATGCGAGCCCAATTGGCGATCCAAGAGGGTCGACCGAGCTCCGCACCAATGCGATCCGCTGCCTTCTTCTGAGCATCCGAGCCCGCAGGCTGAAGGTCTGAGACCGCGCCCGCAGGTAAACGTCTGCCTGCGGGTAGGCGCACGCATTCCGGGACCTTAGCAGTATGTGCTCTTTGCAACCGGGTGCAAAGGTGAAGTCCACAGCGCGTCCGGCTACTGACCCGCTTCGTGGCTTCCCTACGGCGTTGAAGCAGGTGAGACCGGGCTCATATGGTTCGGCGCGAGCATCAGCTAACACGGACGAATTCCGGCCGGTCTCCCCGCGCGGCCGGGTTGAAGGTTCGGCACGTGAGTGGGGGAGCACTCACAGCGATGCCGGCCCATCTTCGGCCGGGTATGCAGGTCGCCTCTACGCAAAAGAAAGGCTCGCTCCCTTACGGAGATGCCCGTTCGAGGATATTGGACACTCTCCTACGCGTGGAGGCATTCCTATTCTGCACGTCGTGCGACAGGCCCCGAACGAGGTGATCGACGTCGCGCTCTGGGCTGCTGACGAAGACTTCCCAATCTATCCAGTCGGATCGAAGCCGAAGAAGCTCGTCGTCTCACCGGCCGAGCTTCCGGCTGCCTTCCTGAAACCCAAGCAGGGCTACCTCTTCAAGGGGGCGCACGGCTGGCAGGCCGCCTCGATGTGGAGTGAGATCATCGCTTATGAGATTTCCCGCGTGCTGGGAGTAAACGTGCCACCGTCGTTTGTAGCGGTGAACAGCAATACGGGCGAAACAGGTGCGTTGATTGAATTCTTCTACCCGTATCCCGCGCCAAAGAAGTCGCTGCGCCTGGTCCATGCAGCCGATTTCATGCAAGAGCAGTTCGCAAACGATAAAAAGGGCCGCCCGCACTCCTTGCGAGGCAACTTGGCTGTGTGCCGGCTGCTGAAGGCCCCCGACGCGCTTACGTGGTGGGCAGAGGCTATCCTTTTTGATACGCTCATCGGGAACACTGACCGACACCCTGAGAATTGGGGTTTCCTCGTCGAGCAGGCCGAAGCGCAGACCGCGATCCTTGCCCCCTTATACGACAACGGCACAAGTCTGGGATACGGGGTTCAGGAAGGTAAGCTGGACCCGCCATGGGACCCCGTCCGGGTCGGAAAATTTGTTGCGCGAGGTACTCACGACATCGGTTGGTCCCGTGAAGAGGACGGACCGACGGAACACCTCGGATTGTGCGCAAGGTTTTTCACTACCTATCCTCGTTGTAGGTCAATTGCGAAGCGCCTCCTCAGCTTCACAGACGATCAGATACGGGACATCGTTGGCTGGGCCGAGAGATTTTCCGTGCCGGTGCCGTTCACACATCGGCGAGGGCAGTTCATCGTGCAGCAGCTCGCCGTTCGACGGGACAGCCTTGTGAAAGCGATTGGGCTGTGACGGAAAATTGGATCACACACGTCACCGAACCGGAGCGCCTCATCTTAGCTTGGCAGGCGCCGGACGAGTTCAAAGATCGCACTCGCTTCGCGGTCGGTGAGCTGACGTGCGTCTCGGGGACGGTACGGCTTCGATATTACCGAGGCGACGAGTTTGCGCGCCTCAATCCGGACCGAAGCTATGAACAGTTAAAGAGCTTTGGTTATCGCGGATATCCCGGCTTCAGTCTTGAAAAGACTGAGCATACAACCGGCGTCATCGAGGCCTTTATGCGCCGGCTCCCGCCACGCTCGCGTCCAGATTTCAAAGATTATCTCCGGCACCTGCGCGTCTTGCCGCAACTCGATCTAAGTGACTTTGCTCTGTTGAGCCTATCTGAAGCCTATCTTCCGAGCGATGGTTTCTCTTTGGTCGATCCGCTGACACCAGATGGCCGGAGGCGCGAGCTACTGCTTGAGGTCGCGGGCTACCGATACTACGCATTGAAGAGTGAGGCTGCTTTGCCCAGCGTTGGAGAAGCGGTTGCGATTGTTCCCGAGCCGGGGAATCCATTCGACGCCAATGCCGTACAAGTGCTTTTCGGATCGAATAAGATTGGAAACATAAATCGGTTGCAGGCCGAGAGCTTCCTCGTGTGGACCAGGGAACAACGAGTGAGGGCGGTAGTGGATCGCGCAAACGGCTCCCCGACGAGACCTCGCCTGTTTCTGTTCGTCACAGTCGCAGGGTTGGAGGTCGATGCGAGCCCGCCCGGCGTACCGCCCACGTGACCGACTGCCTTACCGTTCTTAGTTATGGAACGTCTGTCGCTCAACGGATCACAGGATCGAAGCCATAACGGCGAGCGAACTCGCCCCGCATCGCCGCAGCAAGCGCCGCTTCGTTCTCTTTTGCCACGATGAAGCTGTCGTGAACCGGAAGCGCCAGCACACCCTGATCGAGAAGCCGCGCCAGGATCGCTATTGCGAGATCGCTGTCCTCGCGCTGCAATCGTAAGCCTTCGCCGGTTCCTAGCCACTGTGCAACTGGGCCCAACCGTTCAACGAATGCCGCAACATAATCGGCGAACCGTGCTCCTGAAGGAAGTTGTACCCGGTCAAGCGCGGTCGGGAGAAGGCGTACTCCCCGAGGCGCCGTCTTATTGAGAAGGCGATTGAAAGTTCTCTTCCCAAGTTCGCGGACGTGATCTCCCTCATACCCGGGTACAGCATAGATATCGAAATCGAGTACGACGCCTGAACGTGCAAAGAGCATCGTCGGATGCAGGCGTGCGAAGTCGCGCTCGACCACAGCGGCTCCGTTTATATTAAGTCGTCGGCGCTCGTCCTTCGGTAAATTGATCCACCATCCTCCGTATAAGCGACCGCCTCGATCCCAGCCTCCTTTGAAAATCCGATACAGTCCTGTTGTTTCTTCTCCCGCGACGAGGCGGTCATCCTCGTCGCCGTTGCCCGTCCGATAGCGCTCCGTCACACGTGCCCAGGCCTCGTCTGGGAGATAAAGCTGAGCCCGAGCTAGGGCCTCATTGAGCCGGTCCAAGAGTACCCGACTGGCAGTAACATCGGGCGGCTCCGGCAAGGCATCTTCTTCCGGCTCACGCAATATGATGAGATCGCGACGGTCCTGCCATCCAACGTCGGTTCGGCGTAGATTGAGCGACGCGAACCGGGTCCTTAGAGCTGGAGTTGCCCTGAGGCGTGTACGACGGGCGTGTCGAACTGCTCCCTCGACCACCCGCTGGTAACCACCGCTGCCCTCAACCAGGCCAAGGGCCTTGAGGCCATCTCGTGCTCGCGTGAGGGCCTTCACGCTCAGCGTGCTTCCGCTGTAATCGTTTGCGTTGAACGAGAGCGCGATGAACCGTTCAGGATCAACCCGGTTGAAAGCAGCGAGAACCAGGTTCGCTAGAAGAACCTCTAATGCGTGCTGCCATCTCGCTGCGTCCTCGGTTCGCCTAGCCCTTCGCCGTGGATAGAGCGCATCAATCTCCTGCCTGATGCCATCGATCATGTTGCGGCCGGCCATGCTCGTGAGCACGCGTAGAGGATCAAGCGGCATTGACCGCTCCAATGCCTCCCTAGTGAAGACGGATGTGGGCGGCGCAATTAGCCGGGAGTGTACGACGGCCATCTCAGACAGACTTCTGCGCGATCCCTCGCTCTGCGGGTTCGTTTTTGCAACTCGGTGCAAAGCAGGGCTTTCCCCTCGCGGCTTTCAGGACCCTATGCACGGAGGCTTTCCCGATCCCGAGTTGTCGGGAGATTTCGGATAGCGAGACACCGGTAGCATGTAGGTGGATAATGTCGTCCGCCTTGGCCCGCGCGGTCGGCTTGCGACCTCGGTACTTTCCTTCAGCCTTCGCCTTCGCGATCCCTTCGCGCTGGCGCTCTAACATCATCTCGCGCTCGAACTCCGCCACGCCTCCGAGCACGTTCAGCATGAGCTTGCCTGTCGGCGTGCTGGTGTCGATGCCCATGTTGACGATGCGAATGCCGACGCCTTTCGTCTGGAGCTTGCGGATGATGTCCCACATGTGAGGAACGGAACGAGCGAGGCGGTCGAGCTTCGTGACGACCAGGGTGTCACCCTCTCGGGTGAACTCAAGAGCACTGTCTAGAGCGGTGCGCGGGCCTATCGAGCTTACCTGCTCCTGAAACACCTTTTCGCAGCCGAGTGCCTGGAGTTCCCTGAGCTGGGCTCCCAACCCTGCCGCTTGCTCCAGGGTGCTTGTTCTTGCGTAGCCGACGAGCATTCTCTTTACCGTTCCACTAGGCTCTCGCAACGTGAGGAACGCGCGGTCCAAAACGCAAGAGCAACTTTATCGGAACGGAATTCCGAGTGAGCTACATCGTTTCGCTGGGCCAGGCTCTTGTGAAACGAGTGACTGGTGATTAGCCGGCGAGTGATCTCAGCGACCATGAGCTTGGCGTTGTGAAACAGTTTTTGAAACCGGGTTCACAGGGCAAGGACGTCTGCGTCCAGCGCTGCTCGTTTGTCCCTCCGCTTCTGCCCAGGACGCCGCGCAGGGAGTGCTCTCGCGGTCAAAGCGCATTCATGTGGAACAGCAAGGGGCGGCAACAGAGCGAGCCGACCGGGAGCTATGCAATCGACCTTCTTTTGTGCTTGGTCGTCACGGGTGGCCTGAGGCAAGCGAGAGCACATGTCGAGGCGAGTTCAACGCGGCAAGATGGAGACCGAGCAGGTCGAAGAAGGGCGCAGCACGACGAACACGCCCTGGCAAGATGCAATTCAGAGAGTACTGGGAGAAGCTGATGGGGCTATGAGCCCCGATGAGATCGCGCGGCGCATTGTCGATGGAGGCCTTCGTAAGTCGGTTGGTGCTACTCCTGCCCAAACCGTGGCAGCAATGCTGAGTACATCTTTAAGGGACCCATCCTCTCCGTACCTCCGCGTCTCTAGAGGGCTCTATACGTTGCGGGGGATGGTTTCCGCCCGTGCTTCGGACGCTACAGATCGTATTGAGACCGTTGAGGTAGCTGAAACGGGTGCTCTGAAGGCATTCGGGATGTACTGGCAGCGCGAACGCGTCATGTGGACCGGAACACCAAGGCTGCTCGGGAAACAGGGCAGCGGAGCTACGGAAGTAAACTTCGCAGAGCAGGTCGGCGTGTACCTGCTGCATGACAGACAGCGGGTCATCTACGTGGGCCGCGCAACGGACAACCTCTATGTGCGGTTGAAGGCACACACTCTTGACCGCTTATCAGGCCGCTGGGATCGGTTCTCGTGGTTCGGCCTACGAGGCGTGAGCGACACGGGTGCCCTAACAGACAGCCTCGTCCCATGGACGCCGGACGTCGTAGTGGAGACCATGGAAGCTCTGCTGATCGAAAGCCTGGAGCCTCCGTTGAACCGAAAGCGGGGCGACAACCTATCGGCTCTTGAGTTCGTCCAATCGACTGACCCTCAGTTCGAGAAAGCGCAGCAGCGTGCCTTGTTCGACAAATTCAAACGGACGCTAGGGATCGATTGAGAGCAGGCCCAAAATCGAACGAGAGAAGGATAAGCTGCGACATGGCTACCAGCGAGGAACTCGCGGAGGCCTTCTGTCAGGTGCTCGCAACAATACGGCCCGCACCGCCGCTCACCCTGATGAACCATACGGCAGAGGAAGCGGCCGTGGTCATTGCAGCAGTGGTAGACCGCTGCCACTCGGACGGGCTGGGGCTGCGTGTCGTGGCAATTGGCCCCGAGTTAGCTGAAGAACTAGGCCTAGGTGACGGGAGCCGCCTCAAACACGGTGAACAACCTCAGGTCCGGGTCGAGCCCGATCTTCTCAGGCAAGTGCGTTTCGAGGTGGGGTAGCGTGGCCTGCTGGGCAGGCACCATGCCGATGCGCGCGGTCCGTATCCGATCTATCAGCCGAGAGACCGGAGCGCAGTGACCATACGTTTTGGCGAGGGTACCCCAGAGCAAAATCCCTCATTAACCGCACGGAACTACTCTGAGCTCGGCGCGCGCCCCAGCGCTCCTTCGAGATTGCTGTGACCTAGCCGGTCGGTTGTTTCGTCAGGTGGAAGGTTGCTCGACTGTATCAGTCCCGCTTCATCATGCGGAGCAGCACTTCAAGAACGCTGGTCATCAGTCGCCGGTCGCATTCCGACCCGTCGATTTGCTTCGCAGCTTCTAGCTCGGTGTCGTGCAGGAAACGGATGGCGTTCCGTTCGCCGAATTCCTTCGAGACAGCTTGTGAAACGATGGCCACGACATTTGCTCCTCCGCCCGGGTCGAGACAATTTCGGGCTAGGGCCACATATCGGCCTGCTTGCTTGGACAGGAAGAAGGGGTCGGACATGCCGCTCGCGTCAGAAGCGGTTGTCATGGCCACGACCAGGAGCGGCACAACCAGTACAGATGCTAGCTCCCTTGGGCTCTTTCCAGACATCTCGTTTAGGTCCTGATCGCTGCCGGTTCGCAAACCGCAGGCGCCTCCCTCGAAGCGCGTTGGTCTCCCTCTACCAGCGATTTCGCAAACGGATCGCAAAGGACCCCGCCGTTGGAAAAACCCTCATTAGGTGCATTTTGAGCCGGCCGCTGCTGGGGCTCTCCCTGGGCAAGAGGCCCCAAGATGCTGTCGGTCCCCGGCGACCCTGTGTACAATCTCGAACAGCCGGCCTTGCACCCGGTTTCACGAACCAGGAGGCGAACCGTCCGGCTCATTTGCGTCCGCGTCGTTTGAGGCGACCTCGCTCTGCTCGTGCGCCGCTAGCGCAGCCTGGAGAGCCGTCCACCCGCCCCCGAGCGTTAAACCAAAGGCCGCGCTCAAACGGTCAACGACCCAGGCGTATCTCGGCACCAGTTCATATCTGGTGATCTGATCGAGCCGAGTTCCGCCGGCGTGTTGGAGGACCCCTGCGCTCACAAGTCGGGACAGCATATCATCGCTCACCTGACCTTGGGGCTCTGCAATGTGCCGTGCTGTCAGGAGCAGGCGGGTCGCCTGCTGGGCCGCCGCCCTGTTTCCCCTGGCAGCTTTGTCGATACTGGCGAACAGATCAAGCAGCGCGGGCACGGCGTGGAGCTGACTGCTGTGATCCGCCGGCACTCGGCCAACGGCGGCTCTGATGCGTGCCGCAGCATGCTCCCTTAGCTTCATGAGCTGGGGAACGATGCCCTGAACCCTATCCCAGCGGACGGTCCGACCGAGCGCCCGCAGGTAACGCGCCTCAAACCTGAGGCGGTCGGGCATCTTAGCGTAGGTCGCGAGGGCAATAGTGTCGTTGAGCTCAGTCAGGAAGCTCAGGCTGTTATGGGTGTACTCGGTGACCTTAGTAGAACGGCCCGTTCGCGCCTGGAGGTCTCGGCCATAAAAGACAGCGGTGTCGATAGCCTGGGGAGCCGCGAATTCCCAGTAAACTTCGGCCTGCTTGAGCCAAAGCCGATCCTCAGGGAACTGGATGGCATCTGCGTCACACTGGAACACACGTGCCAGATCGTCTTTGATTACGCCAAAGGCCGATGAAACGTAGACCGTCAAGGCTCGTGACCAGACGTCACCGAAGACAGCCCTGCGCCATTGATCTTCCGTGAGTGCGTTGTCCGAACCGTCTAGGCATTCCAGGCGCGCCTGCTCTGAGCGAGCTTTGTTTCCGATTACGAATTGTCGGGAGGAGTCGGTACCGTTCGCGATCTGGTGGCCACGTTGGCGGAAAAATCGCGTGGCGTTGAACTCAAGCTCCAGGTCGATGCGACGGCCGAGGCTCGATCCCTCACGGTCTATGGCAACGGTTCCCTTCAGCAGCATTCCATTGGCATAGAGTGTCAGTTTGTCCTGCCGAGGCTGCTTACCGGTCTGGGCGAGGAGCGGCCTAGTGCCACGAAGGGCTTCGTTGATGCGCCCGAGCTGCGGGAATTCGGTAGTTGTAAGCCGGCCCACCCCAGCGATCACGAACCGGTCATGAAGGCCATGAGAGGAGGGTAGGCGACGATCAGTTAGGGGAGGCGGGAGAGCGGGACGTGCTCTTTGGCGGATGTTCTGGGACATACTGACAGACGTATCTCGGTTCAGTTTGCAACGGGTTGCACACAAAAGCGCACCTACCGCGAGGCTAGCGCCCTAGGTGTTTTGCAGTGGGAGCCGCGTCTCGGCCTTCGGCCTCGGCGGCATCGGCTTTGCCATGCCGCTATGGTGGCGGCTTAGGGGAGTTGATGGTGGCGGTAGTTTGGGAGCCATACTGAAGCGGCACTGGCGTAGTTCGGACCCGCAATAGAAGGCACTTGGGCCGGGCGTTGCGTCGGCCGACGACGTCGCCTGCGCCAGCCTTAGCTTCTTGGCCGATCTCCTGTTCGTGTGCACCCCGGCACAGGCCCGAATTAGAGCAAATAAAGATGAGAAAGGTCGAGCCCTAGATAACGTATCCGGTCGATCTCACCTCCGATCTCCTCCACCAGCTCGGGGCGTTCAAACCAATTTCCGTATCGCTTATCCTGTCCCGCTCCGGTCCACCCGCCAACGGCCTGTACTCGCTCCTCCGGCACTCTCGCCTGCCGAAGGGCGTCGCGCCACGTGTGCCGAAAGCTATGAAAGGATGCTTTGCCGTCGGTGATCCCGATCCTCCGCTGAAACGTTCCAAAGCGCTTCTGAAAGCTGCCAGACATGTACCCTCGGGTGTCCAGCCGTAGCTCGGGAAACAGCAGGAGGGCGCCGCTCTGCCGAACTGTCCTCGCGTACTCGAGGAACCCAATCCGGACCAATTCCGGGTGCAAAGGAACAACTCGTCTCGCCCGCTTAGATTTTAGGCGCTGCCATGGCTGGGTCTTCTGGACCCGAATAATTGGACGGCCGGCAAACGTGTCGATATCAGAGGCGAGGAGCTGTGCAATTTCATTCTGTCGCAACCCTGCAAATAAAGCGATTAAGGGAAGCCAGAAACGGGATCGGCGGGGCTTGTTGGTGCCCGGCTTATAGAAATTCCTCTCGTCGTCTTTGCAACCGGTGTAGAGGGGAGCGCCAAAGATGGCTCGCAGCTCCTCAACCGTGAAGGATCGCCTACCGTCTTCCTCTTCGTCTTCCGGTGCTTCGATTGCGAGCCCGACAGCCGGATTTTTTACCATCCGCTCCTCTCGAACGGCCCAATTGAACAGAGTGCTGGTTTTGTTGAGATGAGAGTTGATTGTCTGGTAGTTCAAGCCAGGGAGTCCCTGTGTCTCAGCCTGCTCGGCGGCTTGCTTGAGCGTTTTGGTCGGAAATTGTTTGACTGCGTTCCTCGGAAGAGTGCTGAGAAGCTCCCGAACAGCTTTGCAATCATCTCGCGTTATCTCTGTGACGGCCGTTTCGCTCCCGATAATCTCCCGGAGCACCCTAAAGACCATGCCGTAATCCAGTTGAGTTTTGCGCGTCATGGAACGCCGAGAGGGGTCGCTGCTGAATTCGCGGATAAGCCCGTCAAGCGTGAGGCCAGCCCCACAAGAATTTCTGCGTGACCCCGGGGAGAAAAGAGGGTCGCTGGGGATGCTGATGTCTGGGGCGACCCGTGCCCGCTCCATGCGGTTTAGGATAACGGCGCCTCTCCGCACTAGACTTTCCAGCTCCCGATATTGCGGCGTCGAGGGGTCGACGGCCAAAGGCCAGCGTTGGGGGTCTGTGGCTCGGACCGGTCCGCTGGGCTCGACGGTCGGCACGCCCGCCGTCAGTAGAAGGCGATGTACGGTGTGCTGAACCGCTGGGCCGAAGTCGTCTGGCCGGAGCGACCTTAGCTCGGCGTACTCTTCATCGTTTTCCTCAAGCAGTGCGTCGATGACCTCAGGGTCACGCGGAACGGTCCGTTGACGGACAGCCTGCATCGCCGTCTCGAACCACGACCGGACGAGGGCTTCGATGTCCGACGTGGCGAGCTGTTCCAGCCTGCCGCCCGTGAGCAGGTTCTCCCGACGCCCCGGAGAGCGGGCTGGTCGCCGCAAAGCTTCGAACGATTTTTGAACCTCTCCCTGTGCGACCTTGAGGCGAGCCACCGCCGTTCGATGGTCGCCAGTTCGGAGGCTTCTGACGAGAATCTCCTTACCGAATGCCTTCCTGACGTCCGCCGGGACCTTCATTCGCAGGTAGTAAGTGGAGCCCCGACGCCAAAGATTTGGGTGCTGTCCGGTCAAACGCTTTCCCTCTCGGTATGACACTGCGGTGTCACAGTCCGTCTCAGAAAGCCGTTTAAGTCGAAAAGCTTAGCGCTTCCAGAGCGCTGGAAGAAGGTGGTGGGCCCGGCAGGACGCCATCCCTGGCCGCCTGGACCCCTTGCCATAGAGGGCGCGCAACACTCAGTACCTCGGCATGTTACACGAGGTGTTCAACAGCGTTCAACAGGGATCCGGCCTTGCTCATCGGACAGGTCCGATCGACACATTGTTGGGCCGCGGTCCTCGTGGCACGGTAGGCGCATGATCGTGCGCTTTGACATTCGGCCAGACCCGGACGGCTGGACCATCTACGACAAAGACACGAATGAGCCTGCCGTCGTGGACGGGCTCGCCTCGGTCGGACTGCTTTATGCGGACGCGGACGAACTCGTCGACCTCCTGAACACGCTCGACCTCCTCAAGGGTCGCACCTTTCACTAATGCCTCAGGCGCCTCTTCAACATACGGCAGGGTTGCGTGAGACGCTGCGCCTCGCGAATACCGAGAACGCCCACTCGATCGCGAGCCAGCTCGGAAGCCGTATCGCCCAGATCAGCTCCGCTACCCAGGACGACCCGTCGGTCCGCGAGATGCTCGTCAAGGTCCGCAAGACCAGCATCGACTTGCTGGAAGCCCTCAGCCGGCGGAAAAACGAAGAGGCGGCACGGCAAGATGCCTTCGCCGCGTTGGACGAGCTCGAGATCGAGCTAGCTCGCCTGAACGAGCTTGGAAGAGCGGCGCACCGGGAGGGGGCTGGCGCTGTCGGCCCAGCCCTGCGCCGCTAACCTCAGGATTGTGCCACTCGTGGGCAGGAGGCCCAGCTAGGCTTCGTGAGCGTCAGGGCCGTCCGGCAGCAGCATCCAATGCGAGATCGCATCCTCGGCAATTGAGCGTCGCATCCCAACTCGCACCCACTGCTTCACCTCGTAAGAGACGATGGCAGCCGAGTGAGGCGCGTTCTGCCACTTGACCCAGACCAGGATGGGGGTCCCGTCGCGCGGCGCTGTATCCATGAACTGCCAGGCTCGAGAGGCTTCAGCTCTCGGCCGAGTCTCGAGCCGTCTTGCTACATGGAAATCCAGAAATGGGTCGGCATGACCGAAGATTGTTCCAGGACGACGCATCTGACGGCCTATCGCAAGCAATGAGCTCCGGTACGTGCAGGCCGCGTACCGGCTTCCAAGCGCTTGAATGGCCTCAGTCGCGATCTCAGCCGTACCCTCCGTACCCACGGTGCGGAGAGTGATTTCTGGCGGTCCCCGAACCTCTCTTGCCACCGTCTGAGCGGCAGCGGTCCCCAGATTACATTTTATCCACGTCCTTGTTGAAGCGACCGCGCCGCCACAGCTCTTGGCCGCCGCGAGGTCACGATGCTGACCATGCGGGCTGAGGCAAACGATGTCGTTGAAGCACGCACTCGCGGCGGCTTTTTCTCTGGTTCTCAGTGCCTCGGCATCTTTGGCCCTTGCCGGTGAACCCTCAGCCATTTGGGACCTCAAGCCCGAGCAGCTTCGAACGCTCGTTGCCGCGCCCCAGGTGATGGTCACCCGAACCAAGTCGGGCTGGGACGCCTATTGCCGCTGCCCTGTTGCTCTCAGGCCGAAGGAGATCCCGGAGGCCATGAAGAAGGCGATCATCGCGGTCGAGGACCGACGCTTCATGGATCATGGCGGCGTCGACTTCATGGCCTTGGTGTCGGTCCTTCGCGGCGGGCTCAGCCGTGGGGGGAGCACGATCCCCATGCAGCTCCTGAAAAACCTAGTCCTTCACGACCTTCAGGGGCGAGACACCCTCAGCAAGCTGGAACGCAAAGGCTCCGAGCTACTCCATGCGGGCACATTCGACGGAGCGGTCGGCAAGCAGGAGCTACTGGCAGCCTATCTCAACCAGGTCGAGTTCGGCGGCCGTGAAATCGTCGGCCTGTACAGGGCGACGCGGCACTACTTCCGGAAGGAGCCAAAGGACCTCAACCTCTACGAGGCCGCCCTCCTGGCCGGAATGGTTCAGGCTCCCGCTCGCTTCAACCCGATCAAAGAGGCCACGAAGGAGCGGGCACACGCGCGAGCACGTCTGGTTCTCAAGCTAATGGCTCAACAGGGTGGGATCACCGAGGCCGAGCTGCGTCGGGCGGAGGCGACAGGCATTCGCCGCGGAGCGCTGCCGGAGTTCAGGATCCAGACGCAGCCATTCACCGAGTGGGTGGTCCAGACATCGGCATCGGAGTTCGTGAAGGAAGGGGAGACGGTCCGGTTCTTCGTCACGCTCGAGCCTCGGTTTCAGCGGGTGGCGGAGACAAACCTGAAGGCCCTCGTTTCGTCGGGCGCTGTTCCGGCCGAATACGACGCGGGCGCGGTTATGATGACCGGCGACGGACGCGTGCGGGCAATGATCGGAGGGGTGGACTGGTCGAAGCGCCAGTTCAACACGGCGGTCAAGACGCAAGTGCAGCCGGGCTCGACTGCGAAGTTGCCCCTCCTTGTTGCCGCATGTGAGGCAGGCAAGAAGCCGGGGAGCCGGGTCTTAGACATTCCGATAACCGAGACTTGGCCGTCGAACGGGCCCCAGGGCTACAAGGGCGAGACTACCCTCATCGAGGCGATCGCGTCGTCTCGGAATGCCGCTGCTGTGCGACTGGCCCAGGAGCTCGGACCGAGGAAGGTGGCCGATGTGAGCCGCCGGCTCGGGATCGACCCCGGAGCCAATCCAGATCTCAGCTTCGTACTAGGATCATTCTCCGCGAGTGTTCTCGGGATGACCGCGGCCTACACGGCTGTCGCGAATGGCGGTTATCGGGTCACGCCGACCGGCGTGCTGGCCGTCGTTGACGGGCGCGGCAACGTTCGGGCGAACTTTCAAGAGCAATCCCGAATTCGAGTGATCCCGGAAGCGTGCGTCCAGTCCGCCCGGACGGTGCTGAACGAAGTTGTTCGCACCGGCACGGGCTCTGGTGCGCGCCTCCGCCGCTGGCAGGCCTACGGGAAGACCGGAACGACCACCGGGAACGCGGATGCCTGGTTCATTGGCTGGAGCGAAGGCCGAGTGCTCGGGGTTTGGATGGGCAGGCGCCGTGATGCGGTGGGCGACGTCATCGGCGGCAAGAACGCCCCTGCGGAGTTCTTTCGCCTTGTCTCGAATGGCACCAACGAGATGATGGAGTACAGGGCACGCCAGGGACTGCAAGGAAGTGCGACCCAGGTGGCCGAAGCAGTTCCCGAGCGCCCTAAGCCGGCGCAAAAAACGCAGGCTCGCAAACCGGCGCCGTCGAAGCAACTATCGTCCGCGCATCCCGCGACCACTCTCCCGAGGATCTATGAACCAGACACATCCTCGGATCTGTACGAAGAGGACGCCTGGTACGAAGAAGAGGACGAGCCTCTAGGACGCTGGTAGGGCCATCGGATGGCCAGCGGCCGGCCTGCGCTCGCCGAGATACTGGGCCTGCAGAGGGCAATTGTGACCCATTGCTGACCTCCCGGAAGTCCGGTTCTGGGCAAGTCGTTTGGCTCAAGCTGCGCTCCCGATTACGACCGAGCTGGGTTGGAGGCGGACGTAAGAGTCCTCTCGCCTGCTCTAAGGAAGCAGCGGACAAGGATCCTGGTCGGGCGTCATTAACACCACGCCACGCTTGGCCCTGGTCGCAGCGACGTGCAGATTGAACCGGGCCGAGCGCTCCCGATCGCCTCCGTTCCCTGACAAGTATCGTTGGTACTGACCTTCGAACACGATGACTTCGTCAAACTCCTTCCCTTTAGCCTTATGGATCGTCATGACGGAGACCCCGCGATGAGGCCGCGTCGTAGCGGCGAACTGGTCTTCGACCACGGCGGCAGCGAGGAGCTCGCGGGCGGCGCGATAGGTGCCGTGTTCGCGCCAGGCCTCGGCAAGTCGACCTTCGATCTGGGCTCCACGTTGGAGCAGCCGCAGATGACGCGCTTCCCGGGCGACCTGCTGCAGCTCTTTACGCGGGCTCGTAGCCAGCGCTGCTCGTACCTGCCGCCAATCCGACATAGGATCGCCAGTGAAAACGATCTGCTGGACTCGTCCGACCAAGTCGAATGCGTCAGCCGGTATTCCGCGACCGCCATAGCCGGCATCCCCGTACTGGCGGACCTGCGCGGCCACCTTCCGGAGGCGGGCTGCCTTCTTTACGGCCCCTGGGCGGGCGATTTCGTTGCGGCCTAGCTCGAATGAGGCCAAGCCTTCGAGCACGAGAGCACCGAGTGGGTAAGGGCCGTGGTGCGGCTCCAGCAAGAGCGCGATGAGGGCAGAGGCGAGTATCGGTCCTTCTGCAGCAACCAGGATCTCTGCTGGATAGGCCGGCAGTCCGTGCTCGGCACGGCCAATGTAGTCGAAAACGGTGATCGCCAGGGCATTGGCCGGGACGAGAATCGCTACCGACCACTCCGGTGAGCGGCGATGGCGGCTCACGGCCTGCAACATGGTCTCTTTCAAGGTGCGCAGGCCCTGTCCACGGTAGCGAGAGACAGTCACACCTGCATAGGGCTCAGGTCGGTACACTCCATCCAGGATTGCGTCAGCGAAACGGGTGATATCGGTGCCGGCACTGCGATTGTTCTCGCCGCCGAAGTCGAATGGCTCTGGCTGAAACGCGGCGATAAAATCGTCGAAGCGTCGGGGGTCGGCGCCCTTGAAATCGTAAATGCGTTGCTTGGGATCACCGAGTGCGATCAGGCGGCTGCGTTGGCCGAGGGTGAAGATCATCGCCCATTCCTCGGCGTTCGTGTCCTGGAACTCATCGACGATGATAAGGGGATAGGCGCGGGCATACGCGTCGGCTAGAACCGGAAGCTGGGTGAACAGCTCGACCAGCAGCGTCGGGAAGAGGTCGAAGCCCACCAGGCCTTCTTCGTCGAACAGCTGCCGCTGACGGGCGAGCCGGGCCTCTCCACTGAGGCCAGCCAGTTGGTCCCGCGCTTGGCTCGGCAGGAGTAGCCGCACCCCCGGTTTGGCGCACAGCAGGTAGCCGTGGCTCTTCAAGATGTTCCAGGCGAACCCATGATACGTGTTGATCTCGATCCGCGCGCGCTGCTGCGCAGCGATGGTGGCTATTGCCTGCTCAGCGACACGGGCGACCGTGGCGCGGGCGAAACTAAGAAACAGCGCCTCGCCCGCCGCGCCCAGGCGCCCCGCGTCGAGGTCGACGCAGGCCTTGGCCAGAGCGATCGTAGTTTTCCCCGACCCTGCGCCGCCGCGAACAAGAACGTGCCCTTCGGTAGCGAGGAGCCGTCGCTTCTCGTCGGTGAGAACCAGGGCCATCCGGTCTACTCGAACAGCTCAGCCACGGCCGGCGCGGCTAGAGGCGGAGCTGGAACCCGCGGCGGTGGCGGTGGCGCAGCCATAGCCTTCAGGGCGGATAGGATCGCCCGCATGGTGGGCGGCAGGTGCCCCAGACCGCTGCATTGCTCGAAGAAAACGGTGAGGTAGTCCGCTCCCTTCTTATGAAGGAACAGAGCCGCGAAGGCGGCCTGGGGCGAGCCTGCCGGTGGCAGGACGTTGGCCAGGGCCGGCGGCCATTCCCCCTGCGCATTGAACCAGCCCACGAACGAGGCCTGCATCTCGGCCGGGACCTCCGCGCTAAGCAGGGCCTCGAACCCCGGATAGGGCTGTTCGTAGGCCTGGTCACAGGCGGCCTGGATCACCGCCTTCGCTGCCGGCACCTGTTGGTCGAAGATGGTGGCGGTCATCTTGCCCAGGCCGCGAAAGAAACGTGCGAAATCCGCGACTGCGGTCTGGCTGCCTGCGTCAAATGGCACCCACCCGAGCGTGTCCAGACGATCGTAGGTTTGCGGCTCGAATTCGGCAGCGCGGCGTGCAGCGGCGCTATAGGCGACGAGTTCCGTCTTGCCTTCGACGACCAGTACACGCCGAGCCAACAAGGCCTCGCAGAACCGGGTTCTGAAGCCATCGCGGAAGACCTTGAGCTTGAGGTTGTTTGGCAGCACAACCCGGGCAGCGTTTAGCAGGCCCGTGGCGTCACGCCTCATCACCATCATCTGCTCAGGCGAGAACTGCTCGATGACATAGGGCGAGTGGGAGGTGAAGAGCGCCTGGGCGGATAGGTCCCGGACCTGGTCGACGACCCGTTTCTGAACGTGGGGCGGCAGCGACAGCTCCGGCTCCTCCATCGCGAAAATGACCCGGCCCTGCCGCCGTTTAGCGATCAGGCCCAGCATCGCCAAAACCAGAGCATTGATGGTGCCGGACCCCTGGTGTTGGAAGGGTGCGGCGTAGCCTTGGACACCTGTGGCCAGAAAGGACTTCAGGACACGCCGGAGATCCTCGCGTGTCAGTTCAGAGACCCGAAGATGGGGCGCGTCGGCCCACTCCCCAGGCACGATCTCGCGCATGGCGTCGCGGATGTCAGTGAGAATCCTTCCGAATTCCGGGTCGTTCGCCCCGACCACGTCGAGCTCTCGGAGCCCGTCCAGCAAACCCTCCCACATGCGGGTGCGGACCTCGTAGGTGCGCAGGATCACGTCGAGCAGAGATCCGCGCTCCATCGAGAGGGCCCGGCTACCGGTTCTCAAGGCTCGCAGATGCAGGAAGCCAAACTCGCGCTTGTCGGCGGACCTACACTCGGCCCGGGGGACTCCCTGCTCGTCGCGAGGAACGGCGAACCAAGTCTTGGCGGTGAACTCGTCGGCGTCTGGATCGTAGGCGCCCTCGAACCGTATCCGGACAGCGGGCCTCGTGCCCGGCGCGGCGGCAGCCAGAAGGGCCGCCGCCATGTCCCGGGTGGCCGGCCGCCAAAATTCGAGGTTGTTACGAAACTTGGTGGAGAGCTGATTGTCGAGATCGGCGATCACCACCTCGATGACGATCTTGTTGCCGGGCTGGCCGTTGCGCGCGTGGTAGTCGCCTCCGAAGAAATCGTGCTCGTCGATCGCCTGTGTCCGAGCCAAGCGGTCTGCCCCGATCGCCAGCTCAATGGCCTCAAGGACGGTAGACTTCCCGGTGTTGTTGTCGCCCAACAACACGACCGTCCCGTTTAGTTCGATGTCGGCCTGCCTGACTCCGCGGAAGTTCGCAATTTGAACATGGACGATCTGCACCGCATGACCCTTGTTAGCTTGACACCGCCGGAACCTTAGCAGTTCTATCGCGGCGCAGCTGGTTCTGCGGGCGGCGACGCCAAAGGTTTGTCCTTAAAGTCTCTTTATGTCGAGCGGGCGTAAGCCGAACTCCGCCGCGAACGTCCGCGTCCGGGCAGCCATCGAATGTGGGCGCCGTGGCGGTTGGCGGAGCCGAGCCCGCTTTCATGTCGCGGCCTGCTTCGGACACGCAGGTCCCAGGGGACGGCGTATGATAGAGGCATCGAACATCTCGACCTGCCGTTCCAGACGCCATCTACACCTTCTTCGCCGCGTCGGATGTACCAGCATCTCCAGGTCGGCGTCGTGCTCTTCGCAGCGGGTTGAGTTTTCCGGCTCGACGCCGAATCTGGGCACATGAAGCTCGACTGTTCCGGTTTTCCGACGACAACCCATGCCGCGCTCAATGACCTTACCGACCTGTCAGTTGACCTGCAGGACCTGACGCGCGCAGCAATGACAGTCGGCTATCCGAGCCGCAACTTGGCGACCGCCCAGGTCGGCCCTTGGCGAGCGAGGGCGTTGCGTCATCTAGTGCAGGGCTACATAACCCCCAATATTGCACCCACTCATTACTTCCGGACTCTTGAGACCACTGAGAAGGCGGCAATGTCGTTTCTGCTTGCCGAGGCCTTCACCTTACTCTTCGCTCAGAAGGCGATGGGGCTCTGGTATCTGGTCCATGTTCGCGGCTGCGGGTTTGAGCTCGACGCCGGCACACCTTCGCTCAAGCCCAACGCTATTATGAAATCTTCCGACATTCGGCCCGATTTCGTTGGCCGAAAGACCGGCGAGCACCACGTGTTCGAGACTAAAGGCCGACAACGCGGGCTGAGCGCCCTAGATCGCAACCGCGCCCTCGGGCAGGTCTCGGCTATCTCGAAGATCAACGGCAAACCGCCCACCACTCGCGTCGTCGCCGCGTTCATCTTTGGAAAGGCTGGCATCCGCGGCCAGCTCATCGATCCGGAGCCAACTGCCGACCACAACCTCAAATATGACGAGGCGGCCGCCGTCCGGAAGTACTACGCCCCTTTCTGGGGCCGTGCGCTCGCCAACATGCGGCAGATCGGGGACTTTACCTGCCTCGATCTGGGCGACGGCTTGATCTGGGGCGTAGATGCGAAGATTCCGCTGCTGTTAAGATTCACGGCAGCCGACGAGGTGGACGGAGAGTTCGCGCTGTTAAATCACTTGGAGAACAGCCAGGAGACCTACGCCGCGCTCAATGGAGAACACCTGTCAGTCGGCCCAGATGGCATGGTCGTCGGGCCTGCGGATGAGCTTCAGCTACGCCAGGGAAGAAAATAGAGGTCGTTTCGGGCGAGCACATGCGTTGAGCGCCTCGCTGGATAGAACTGCTGAGAAGCTGGCTGGTCGGATCGGAGAGGCGTTACCCCACAGAAGCGCCCAACTTCTGCTTATGGGCTGGCCCCTGATGTCCGGTGTTGGCGCACCACGGAACCGCGAGGTCGCGAGTTTAACGGCCGGATTGCGCCCAAGCCGGTCGTGCACGTGGACGTTGCAAGCGCCCAGAAGCGGACGCGCGTACGGCCAAATCGTACACCGAGCGATACCGGCAGCGACAGCCACCTCGATCATCCTGGGCTCGCCCTTCCTGCGGCGGGCAGAAGCGCGACGAGAGCAACACACGCGAGCGCTACGAAGGCTGCCGCCGCGAAGCCGTCGATGTAGGCGAGGACGCTGGCCTGCCTGGCCACGGCGTTGCCGAGCAATCTCAGTGCTGCCTCATTGGTGTCCGCCGGGTCGATATGGCGCGGCGCCAATGCCCACCCATACGCGACGAGGCGACCGGAAACCTCGCCGGCCTGGGCCTCGACATGCAAGCCGAGAAGGTTCGAATGGACCTGCTCCCGCACGCGAACGAACGTCTGCATGAACGCAACGCCAACCTCGCCGCCGAACAGGCGGCTCGTCTGGATGAAGGCTCCCAGCGTGACCGCCTCTTCCGGCTTGATGCGCGTGGCGACCAGCACGACGATGCTGGTCAGCGCGAGCGACTGCCCGATCGCTTGGAGCACCTGGGAGAGTAGGAAGTTGGCGGTCTGCCACGTATCGGTCAGCCCCGTCGCCATCAAACAGGCCACCCCAACGAGAAGCGAACCGGTGGCGAGCGTCCAGCGTGGATCGACCCGCTTCAGCAGCGTGGCGAGAGGGAGGACGAGCAGAACCTGAGGCAGCGCGATCCAAAGCAGCACCGCGCCGACCTCAAGGCCGCGGAAGTTCTGAATCGTCTGAAGGTAGTACGGGATGATGTAGGCCGTCGACAGGATGATGAAGCGGAAGCCGGCGAGTAGAACGAACAGGAGCAGGAGCGACGGCCTCCCCAGTAGCCGCAGGTTCACGACCGGGCGGTCTGCGGTTCTCTCGCGCAGCACGAAGGCGCAGAACGCCAGACATCCGACGACGAGCAGCGCGATGACGAATCCGCTGCGGGTCCAATCCAGGCGATTGCCCTGATCTAGCGCGGTGAACAGCGCCGCGAAGGCGAGCCATGCATAGGCTAGACCCGGTCCGTCCAGCCGTCCCATCGTACCGGAGCTGGGCGGATCCTTCGGCATGCCGACGAGCACGCAGGCGAACATGGCGGGCAAGAGCAGGCAGTGCTGCCAGGCGATCCAGCGCCAGGACCAGTGCTCGGTATAGAAGCCTTCGAGCGAGGCAGCGACGTTCTGCGAGAATTCCGAGTTCATCGCGTAGATCGCGAGCCCGGTAATCAGGAGGTGCCGCGGTAGGTGCCGCAGGATGAAGATGATGGTGAGAGGTATGAAGGTGCCCGAGCCGAACCCTCCGATGAACTGGACCGTGAGGTAGGCCCCGAGGTTCGGCGACAACGGTGCGAGCAGGCTCGCGGCGAAGAAGGCAGCGATGCCGGCGAGCAGCACGCGCCGGCCGCCGAGCAGGGAGGCGAAGTATGGGGACGAGATGCCGGACAGGAGCTGCCCGATCCCGAACGCAGTGGTGATCCAGGCGCCTTCGTCGAACCCGATCCCGAGCGCGCCGCGCAGGTCGGCCAGGCCGATCGTGGTGACGCGGTTGCCGAGAACGGCCATCGTCGACCCGAGGAGGACGCCGACCAGGCCAATATAGGGCCGCGTTGCGTCGAGCGGCGCTCCCCGTCCGATACCGAGCACCTGCGCCGTCGCGACCGTCACGGGCGGGATCCAGGGGACCCGGGCGCCTCGCGTTCCGTGTCGATCGTCGCGATCACCGACATGCCGGGCCGGACCAGCGCTCCGAGCGCCGGATCGGGGTCAAGGGTGACCTTCACCGGGACGCGTTGGACAACCTTAGTGAAGTTGCCGGTGGCGTTGTCGGACTTCAGCACCGCGAACTCG
>SXGQ01120861.1_pt1 | contig 31044 bp, 25 predicted proteins | sample 3178371 | NCBI WGS metagenome assembly SXGQ01 (sample SAMN11356859, study PRJNA531348) | freshwater metagenome | isolation source: freshwater sample F1-20 | place: China: Fuxian Lake, Yuxi | collected 2017-12-25
GACGACCTTCACCGGCCGGCCGGCGGCGTCGAGGATGGGGTTGTACGAGGCCTGGATCCAGACCTCCTGGCCCGTCTTGGCGATGCGGCGGTACTCGCCCGCATCGAACTCGCCGCGGCCCAGGCGGTCCCAGAACGCGATGTATTCCTGCGAGCGGGTGAACTCCTGGTCGCAGAACATGCGGTGGTGCTGGCCCATCACCTCGTCCAGCGTGTAGCCGAAGGCGGCCAGGAAGTTGTTGTTGGCGGTCAGCACGCGGCCGGTGAGGTCGAACTCGATGACGGCCTGCACGCGGTTGATGGCCTGCGTGCGGCCTTCAAAGTCGGCGCCGCGCAGGCGGGCCTGCGTGATGTCGGTGGCGAACTTGACGACGCGCACCGGCTTGCCGTCGGCGTCGAAGATGGGCACGTAGGACGCCTGCAGCCAGATCTCCCGCCCCTGCCGGGCCACCCGGGAAAATTCGCCGGCATGCGTCTTGCCACTGCCCAGATGGCTCCAGAATGCGGCGTATTCCGTGCTGCGGATGTAGGCCGGGTCGCAGAACATGCGGTGGTGCTGACCCACCACCTCGTCCAGCGTGTAGCCCATGGTGGACAGGAACCGGTCGTTCGCATGCTGGACGTGCCCGCTCATGTCGAACTCGATCATGGCCTGCGAGCCGTCAAGCGCCTGGTACAGACTGGTCAGGGTGTTGCCGTCAGGATTTTTCAGGAAAGAGGTATGCACGGGCGTTCCGATACGAGGCCTGGTTCGTGTCCTCAGTGTCGGATGCAATCGATTTTCATGGGGTGAAGAATGCGCGAATTCGTGCTTCGGCACCGCGCATGGCCTGGCTGGAAAGACAGCCGTCAGGAAGGAATCCAAACAATGTCACAGAGCCCCGCCCCCGCTGCCGGCACTCCTGCAAGCACCGTGCCGGACCTCCCTGCCCGCGGGCCGGATCTCCCGCCACCCCAGGGCATCGAGGCCCGCAAGCACCGGCGCGCCCGCGCGCACTGGCCCATCCGCTTGATCGGTGCGTCAGCACAGGTGGCGTCGGGCTGGGTCTGGGACGTGTCCGAAGGCGGCATGGGGCTGGTGAGCCCCGCCCACATGCCCGTCGGCGCCATCATTGAAACGGCGCTGGCCATTCCCAACCCCAAGGACGCCCGCCGCAGCCTGGCCGTGCAGGCCAAGGTGCGCGTGGTGTTCTCGTCGTTCACCGGCACGCAGACGCGGCTGGGCGTGCAGTTCCTCGCGCTGCCGCTGGAGGCGCGCGTCGCCATCCGCACCTACGTGCTGAGCCACTCCTGAAGGGCTGGGTTTGCACCCCCTCGAACATGTGACGCCCCCGGCGGTTGTAGGGGTGCCTGCCGTTCGCACCCGCTCCTAGCATCGGCCGCGCCGGATGACCGGCGTGGAGAACACCGATGCGCACGCTCCCCCCAGGTTTCCATTCCCACCGGCTGCTGCTGGCGGGCGCGTTCTGGCTCGGCGCGTTGTCGCTGGCCAGCCCGCCGGCCGAGGCCGCGGAACTGCAGGCCTACGCAGGCGCCGTGGGGGGCATTGCCTCCGGCACGGGCAGCATCTTTGCCTGCGCCACGAGTGGCCCCACCATCGGCAGCGGCTGGTTCGCCGGGGTCTCGATCCCCACGGAAGGCTTCGCCGCCTGCAATCTGGGTGGCGGCATCCAGGACAAGACGGCGGCGTCCGGCCTGCTGACCGCCTACCAGAACGTGGCCGCACCGGTGGGCGGCGGCAGCTTCACCGGCGAGGCCAGCGCCCGGGCCGAGTACGGCCGCCTCGGCGTGGCGGCCAACGGCACGATGACGGGCGCCTCCACCTCGTCCACCTACCGCCAGACCGCCGGCTTCGCGCGCTTTCAAGACACGTTGACGCTGACCAACCCGGGCATCGCTGACGGCACGGCAGGCTCGGTGGATTTCGCGTTCCTGATCGACGGCGTGATGAAGAGCCTGCCCAACGCTCCCTCCTCGCAGCAGGGCGACATCGCGCTGGGCATCCGGGTGGGCAGCGGCGTGGGCAATGCCGGCCGCGCTCCGTGGTACTCGTTCCAGGCCACCGTCGGCAACGACGGCCTGCCCTACGTGCGCGGCGGCGGCACCGGGCTGCCGGGCAGCTTCGTGCTCGGCCCCGGCAGCCTGCAGGGGTCGGCCGAGGTGCTGAGCACCGCCAACTTCGACATCCGCTGGGGCGAGGCCTTCGAGGTCGAGGTCGCGTTCTGGACGTCGGTCTGGCCCTGCTGCAACGGCGCCTCGGTGTCGTCGGACTTCATGAGCACCGCCCTGCTCACCGGCATCAGCGCACGCGCCGGGGGTGTTGCCATCACCACCGACTTCTCGGTGTTGTCTGCCTCCGGCACGGCCTATGGCCCCGGCGGGCTGCTGCCCGTGCCGGAGCCGACCAGCGTGGCCCTGCTGTCCAGCGGCCTGGTGGTGTTGCTGGCACGGCGCCGCTGGCGCCGTGCGGCGGATCAGTCTTCCTTGTAGATCCGCACCCAGTCGACGTTCATCTGCGCCGGCAGCGGCGTGGTGGTGTGCGGCGGCCCGGTTCAGGATGACGAAGAAGGGCTTCTCGAATACCTAGGGTGCCGACGCGGCGGGGGCCACAGGTGCACCCGGCATGTCGGGCACCGACCACGCGAAGCCTTCGAAGCCCTTGCCGAACTGGTCCATCACGTCCTGGTAGGAGCTGCTCGCCGGCGCTTTCAGCAGAGCGATGAGACGGTAGCCGTTCTTCACGGCCACGTAGCTGACGGCCCGGGTACCGCCCGGCAGCTTGCCCTCGTAGCGTCCACCGTCCACGCCGCCCACTCGCACAGGCTTGGCGGCATCGCGGGTCAGGCTCTTGTCGGCCGGATTGCCGAACTTGACCGCGCCATCGAGCGGGTCGTAGGGCTTGGCCGGGTCCGGCTCGGCGTAGTTCCACACGACGATGAAGACAGCCTTCGGGTCTTCGTTGCGCGAGAACACGGCCATGCCCGCGGGCTTGCCGGTTTTGGGGTCGATCTTTTCTTCGCGGTTCACGACCGACACGGTGTCGGGCGCGACAAAGCTGCCGTAGGCGGTCTTCACGTCGACCGCCTGGGCCGCGGCGCCGGCCATCAGGCCGGCGATCAGCACGAGTGCGGAGGCAGGATGGGGCATGGTGGGGTCCTTTGCCGGTGATCGTCGCGGGTCGTGAATGCCAACGCGGGGTCGAGCCGCAGGCGCGGCCTCGCCCCCGCGCGTGGCGTTCAGTCTTCCTTGTAGATCCGCACCCAGTCCACGTTCACCTGCGCGGGCAGCGGCGTGGTGGCGTCGGGCGGGCCGGGCCAGTCGCCGCCGATGGCGAGGTTCAGGATGACGAAGAAGGGCTTCTCGAACACCCAGGTGCCACCGGCCGGCAGCAGGGCCGGCGTGAGGCGGTGGAACTCCTTGCCATCGACGTACCAGACGATCTCGTTGGGCCGCTTGATGATGGTGTAGGTGTGGAAGTCGTTCACCACCGGCGCGCCGAGGTCCACCGGCTTGCCGATGCCCTTGGCCCCGGAGTAGCCGGGGCCGTGCAGCGTGCCGTAGGTGGAGGTCGGCGTCTGGGGCACGAACTCCATGATGTCGATTTCTCCAGAGGCCGGCCAGGGGTTGGTGGCGATGTCGGTGCCCAGCGCCCAGAACGCCGGCCACACGCCCTTGCCGGTCGGGAGCTTCATGCGCGCCTCGACCTTGCCGTAGATGAAGCTGACCTTGTTGTTCGTGTGGATGCGGGCCGAGGTGTACTCGCAGGGCTTGTCGTTCCAGCACGGGCCGGGGTTGGTGGCCTTCTCGGCGGTGATGACGAGCATGCCGGCGCCGTTGGTCTGCGCGTTGCGGGCGTCCTTCGTGTAGTACTGGAACTCGCGGTTGCCCCAGCCGCTGGCTTCCTTGTTGCCGAGGTCGTAGTTCCAGTAGGCCGGGTTGGGCACGGTGCCGGCGGGGGTGTCGAACTCGTCGCTCCACACCAGCGTCCATTTGTTGGAGGGCGCGGGCGTCGATGCCGCCGGCGCGGGGGCCGGAGCGGGTGCGGCCGTGCTGCCGCCGCCACCGCAGGCCGTCAGCACGGCGGCCACGACGGGCAGGGCATGGCGCCAGGGGCTGGGCGGGCGGGTGATGTCGGTCATGTCGTTGTCTCCTGTGTTGTCGTGTTCGGGGTGGCGGGTCAGCCGCGCCAGTCTTTCAGGAACTGGCGGTACCACTCGGCGCTGGCCTTGGGCGTGCGGGCCAGCGTGTCGTAGTCGACATGGACGATGCCGAAGCGCTTCAGGTAGCCGCTGGCCCATTCGAAGTTGTCCATCAGGCTCCACACCATGTAGCCGGCCATGGGCACGCCCTGGCGCATGGCATCGGCGACGGCGCCGATGTGGTCGCGCAGGTAGGCGATGCGGTCGTCGTCCTGCACGCGGCCCTGGGCGATGGCGCTGTCCTTGAAGGCGCCGCCGTTCTCGGTCACGTAGACGGGCGGCAGGCCGGGGTAGTCGCGGTGCAGCAGCACGAGCAGGTCGGTCAGGCCGGGCGCGTAGACCTCCCAGCCCATGTCGGTCACGGGCAGGCCGCGCGCCTCGGGCTTCCAGTCCTCACCGCTGGCCGAGACGACGGAGCGGGTGTAGTAGTTGACGCCCAGGTAGTCCATGGGCTGGGCGATGGCGGCCATGTCGCCGGGCTCGACGACCGGGGCGTCGTCGCCCAGTTCAGCCATCACCTCGTCCGGGTAGCTGCCCTTGAAGAGCGGGTCGGCGTACCAGCGGCGGCCGCGGGCATCGGCCATGGCGGCAGCAGCGATGTCTTCGGGCATGGCCGTGGCGGGCACGCAGGACGCCAGGTTCAGCACGATGCCGAGTTGGCTCTTGGCACCATCGGCACGCAGCGCCTGCAGCGCCAGGCCGTGGCTGAGCAGCAGGTGGTGGCAGACCTGCGTGGCGATCTTGCGGCTCTTGATGCCGGGCGCGAAGTTGCCCTGCTCGTGGCCCAGCACGGCGACGACCCAGGGCTCGTTGTGCGTGGTGAGGCCGTCGAGCCGGTCGCCCAGGCGGGCGTTCACGTGGCGGGCGTAGTCGACGAAGCGGTGCACCGTGTCGCGGTCGTTCCAGCCACCGCGCTCCTGCAGCGCTTGCGGCAGATCCCAGTGGTTCAGCGTGGCGAAGGCACCGATGCCGCGGGCCTTCAGGCCGTCCACCAGGCGCTCGTAGAAATCCAGGCCCTTGGGGTTGAACTCGCCGTAGCCGTTGGCCTGCACGCGCGGCCAGGCGATGGAGAAGCGGTAGGTGTTGACGCCAAGCGAGGCGATGAGGTCGAGGTCTTCTTCCAGGCGGTGGAAGTGATCGCAGGCCACGTCGCCGTTGCTGGCGTCGGCAATGACGCCAGGCTGCTTGCAGAAGCGGTCCCAGATGGACTCGCCCTTGCCGTCGGCATGCGCAGCGCCCTCGATCTGGAAGCTGCTGGTGGCCACACCCCAGACGAAGTGGGGCGGGAACTGGCGGTGCAGGGGAGCTTGGGACATGACAGGTCTTTTTTTCTTACTTGACCGCGCCTGCGGTCAGGCCGGCGATGAGCTGGCGCGACGAGACGACGAAGAGGACGAGCAGGGGCAACGTGGCGATGGCGGAACCCGCCATCAGCGCACCCCATTCGGTGCTGGTGGTGCTGAAGAGGCTGCGCAGCGCGAGCGGCAGCGTGTAGTTCTCGGCGGTGCGCATGACGATCAGCGGATTCATGAAGTTGTTCCATGAACTGATGAAGGTGATGAGCCCCAGCGTGCCGAGCGCGGGTTTCATCAGCGGCAGCGCGATGCGCCAGTAGATGCCGAGCTCGCTGGCGCCGTCGATGCGTGCGGCGTTCAGCAGCTCCTTGGGCACCGTGCTGGCAGCGAACTGGCGCATCAGGAAGATGCCGAAGGCGCTGGCCGCCCCGGGCCGGTACAGCGCGCGGTGGGCGTCGATCCAGCCCAGCGCGTCCATGATCATGAAGCTGGGAATCATGTTCATGAAGGCCGGCACCATCATCGTGCCCATCACCAGCGCGAACAGCGCCTTCTTGAAGCGGAACTCCAGCATCGCGAACGCGTAGCCCGCCATGGAGCAGAACAGCAGCGTGAGCGCCGTGGACATCAGGCCCACGTACAGGCTCCAGCCCACGTTCTTCCAGAACGGCAGGCGCGTGGTGAGCACCGCGATGTTGTTGAGCAGTTCGGTGCTGAAGAACAGCGGTGGCGGCACGTTGAAGATGTCGGTGCGCGACTGGGTCGCGAACACGAACATGAAGTAAAACGGCGCCAGCATGATGAGCGCGCCGATGCCGACGATGGCGTAGGCCAGGAGCTTGGGGGTGTGCTTCATGCGCTGGCCCGCCGGTCTGCGAACGCCTGGTTCGTGAGCCAGGTCAGCAACGCGATGATGCCGAACATGATCCAGGCCAGCGCACTGGCGCCGCCGAAGTCGCTGAAGTCGAAGGCCAGGCGATAGAGGTACATGGCCACGGTCATGCCCTGCTGGTCGGCGCCGCCCTTGCCGTTGGTGAGGATGAAGGGCTCCTCGAACAGCTGCAGCCCGCCGATGATGGACAGCGTGACACCGAACAGGATCATGGGCTTGAGGCTGGGCAGCGTGATGCGCCAGAACTGCTGCCAGGGGCCGGCACCATCGAGCTTGGCGGCCTGGTAGAGGTCGTGCGGGATGGTTTGCAGCGCGGCCAGGTACAGCACGAGGTTGAAGCCCACGTAGCGCCAGAACACCACCAGCGCCACGGCGGGCTTGATGGCATCGGGCGAGCGCATCCAGTTGATGTGGTCGATGCCGAACATCGCATGCAGCGCCTGGTTCACGAGGCCGTAGTCAGTGGAGAACAGCGAGCCGAACAGCATCGCGATGGCCACCGTGGACGTGATGTAAGGCAGGAAGTAGGCGCCCGAGAACAGCCCGCGCCAGCGGCCGAAGGACTGATGCAGGAAGACCGCCAGCGGCAGCGCCACCAGGTGCTGCGGCACACCGGACACGAAGGCCAGCCACAGCGTGTTGCGCAGCGACTTCCAGAACCACCCGTCGGTCAGCGCGAAGACGAAGTTGTCGAGGCCGACGAACTGCATGGAGTCGATACCGCTCGTCGGCTCCCACGACTGGAACGCCAGCCAGGCGGAGAACAGCAGCGGGAACAGACCGAACACCGCGAACAGGATCAGGAACGGGCTGACCAGCAGGTAGGGCGCCCAGGCGGCGGGAATGCGGAATCTCATCAGCGGTTCGCCCGGTGCAGCAGCAGCGCCTGGGCGTCTTCCAGCGCCTGCGGGATGGGTTTGCCGTACTCCAGCACGTTGTCGAGTTCGGCGTTGATGACCTCGTCGGCGAACTTGTGCTGCTTGTGCATCTTGACGACCGGGATGCGCTGCGCGGCGTCGCGCCAGAGCTGGCGGGCCTTCTGGCCGCCGAGGAACGGCACAGGCTGGTCGAAGAAGGCGTCTTCCTGCGCGGCGAGCAGCGCGGGGAAGGCATCCTGCGACTTGAAGGCTTCCAGCTGGCGGCGGCGGTCCAGCGTCAGCTCCTGCACGAGCTGCCAGGCCAGCGCCTTGCGCTCCGGGGCCGAGCGGCGCGGGATGGCGTAATACGTGCCGCCATAGGAGCAGAAGGTGTTCTCCGGCAGCTGCGCCACGCGCCATTTGCCGGCGGTGTTGGGGGCCACCCAGTTGGCCATCTGGCCGGCCATCCAGCCGCCAGAGACTTCGGTGGCCAAGCGGCCGCGCTTGAGCATCTCGGCCCAGTCGTTGAACCAGACCTCCACGCGCGCGTCCAGGCCCATCTGCCGCACCTTCTTCGCCAGTTCGAACGCCCGCACGAAGCGCGGCGAGGTGATCTGCGGGCGCTGCTGGTTGTCGAAGAACTGGCCCTCGCCGGCCGGCGTGCCACCGCGGACGATGACGTCCTTCAGCAGCCGCACGTCGCCGATCAGGTAGGCCCCCGTCTTGGCCTTGAGCTGCGCGCCGGCCTCGACGTAGCTCTCCCACGAGCGGGTCAGGTCGGCTTCCTTCAACCCGGCCTGCGTCAGCAGGTCCAGGCGGTAGAACAGCGACCCCGGGCCCACGTCGCTCGGCATCGCGACGATGGCGCCCTGGCGGTTGCGGGCGGTGTCGATGGCGAAGGACACGAAGCGGTCCTTGAACCGCTCGGCGCCGAAGGCGGGGGCGGACAGGTCTTCCAGCCCCGAGCCCAGCGAAAAGCGGCCGAGGTAGCTGGTCTCCAGCGCGATCACGTCGGGCAGGTGGCCCGAGGTGGATAACGCTGTCGTCATCGCCGTGTGATGGTCGTCGTACTGGCGGCTGATGACCTGGGTGCGCACGTCCGGGTGGGTCTGGGCCCAACCCTTGAGCACGTCCTTGGCGATCACGTCGACCAAAGGGAAGGCCGCAACGGTCAACGCACGCTGCTGTCCGGACGCCGCAACGGGCCCGGCGGCTGATACCAGTGCCGCGGCGAGCGAGTCCGCCAGCAATTTCCGGCGGGTGGTGGACGAGGGAGAAACGTGCGGCATGAAGTTTGAAAGCGCTTTCATGATTGTGCATTGCCCCCTCCCCCAGCCCAGCCGCACAAACCCTAACCCACTCTTAATGGCACCTTTGCGTCTATGAAAGACGTCGTGTCACCACCCATTCCAAAACATTTGGAAACCATGCCTGCGGGTTTTCACTCGTGACGCGGTCTGTTGTCATTTGCAAAGTGGTATTCAAGAGGTTGTAGTAGTTGCAAGCTGGTTGCATACCAGTTGAGCAACCTCAACACCTGGGATGGGTCGGCCGATGCGATCCGGGAGTTCGGCCAGGTGATGCGCGGGGTGCGGCGACGCCCAACCCGCTTTCGAAGCCCTTGAACAGGAACGTTTCATGAACCCGCTTTCAACTGACATCCCCGCCCATCAGCTGCAACGCCTGGCCGCCATCACGGCGGCGGCCTTCGCGTCGGTGGCCATGCCGACGGCCGCCCAAGCCGCGGCTTGCGCAACGGCGTGGGCCAACTCGACCGTCTACACCGCTGGCAACGTCGCCAGCAAAGGCTTGGTGAACTACAAGGCCAACTGGTGGACGCAGGGCAACGACCCGGCGACGAACAACGGCGGTGCAGGCAGCGGCCAGCCGTGGACTTCACAAGGCGCCTGCACGGCAGGTCCCGCGCCCGGCCCCGCCCCTGGCCCCGCCCCGGCGCCTGGCCCTGCGCCCGGTCCCGCTCCTGGCCCGGCGCCCGCCCCCTCGCCCTCGCCCGGTCTCACTGACCCGGCCGCCAAGTCGGCCACGCAGAACGGCCGCGCCTACACGGTCTACTACCCGAGCTGGAGCGACAACTGGTTCGATGCCACCGGCAAGAACATGAACCAGGTCTTCCAGGCCAGCAACTTCGCCCGCATCCCGGCGAACTACACCCACGTGGTGGCGGCGTTCGCGCAGCCCAACTTCTCGTGGGGCGGCATGGCGGCCAACAACTGGTCCGGCACCGGCATCAACTTCAACGGCCGGCCGTCGGACATCAAGGCCGCCATCGACGTGCTGCACGCCCGCAACATCAAGGTCATCCTGGCCGTGGGTGGCGCGACGTACAACAGCTGGAGCACGCTGTCCGCGGAAGGCCATGCCGGCAGCGGCCCGACCATCACGGCGCTGGCCAACATCATGAAGGACGTGGGCTTCGACGGCCTGGACGTGGACTACGAGATCGAAGGTCTCGACGGCTACGCCGGTGCCGTGAAGGCGATGCGCAAGGCGGTGGATCTCGCCGGCGGCGGCCGCATCCTCAGCGTGGCGGGCTGGTCGACCGGCGCGGACTGCACGGGCGCGACGCAGAACGACCCGCAGTGCGCCGGCGTGGGCGTCAGCTACTGGGGCGGCAAGGCCGGCCTGGAGCGGCAGCTGGTGAACAGCTACCCGGCGCTGAAGACCGCGTTCAACCTCGTCAACATCATGACGTACGACGCGCGCTACGAGCACTTCGACGGCCCGACCGCCTGGCGCCAGTACCGCCAGCTGTTCCCGAGCAGCACCATCGTGTCCATCGGCTTCGAGACGGCGCCTGAGGGCTGGTCCGGCGCGCAGCTGGTGGTGAACAACGCCGATGCGCAGTGCACGGGCTCCGTGATCCTGCAGAACAGCTACGGCGTCAACATCAACCAGCCGTACTCGGTGGAGCGTTACCTGAATGCGGTGACCGGCAGCACGCTGGCCAACAAGAACCCGCGTGACGGCGCCATGCTGTGGCAGGCGCTGAAGACGGCGACCGGTTCGTGCGGCAGTGCGCCGCTGGCCTCGCCGGGCAGCATCGGCAAGAAGGCCGCGAGCAGCCTGGGCCTGGTGGACGACCCGGCGCTGCAGAACGCCCCCTGGAAGTAAACCGGCTCACCTGAGCTGACACCCGCCGCCGCGTCGAGATCGCAGATCTTGGCCGGCGGCTTTTCTCCACCCGCTTTCTGGAGACCCTCATGATTTCGCGCCCCCCTCTGCCGCGCGCGGCCAGCCCCTGGCTGCTCGCCGGCGACCTGATGCTGGCGACCCCCGCGTTCGCCCAGACCTATCCCGCCTGGAAGGCCGACACCTACTACACGGCCGGCACGGTGGTGACCTACCAGGGCCGGATCTACCGCGCCAACGTCAACCAGACCGACTACGCCAGCACCGGCTGGAACCCGACCAACGCATCGCTGTGGACGGACATCGGCGCCGCCAACGGTCCAGCCCCGTCGCCTGGCCCTGCACCCACCCCAGCCCCCACGCCCGCGCCCACCCCGGCGCCGACACCGGCGCCCACACCCGCGCCCGCCCCCAGCGGCAGCTGCGCGCCCGCCTGGGTGGCTGCCACCGCCTACAACGGCGGTGCCATCGCCTCCAAGGGCACCACCAACTACAAGGCCAACTGGTGGACCCAGGGCAACGACCCCGCCACCAACAGCGGCCCCACCGGCAGCGGCCAGCCGTGGACCTCGCAAGGCGCCTGCTCGACGAACGGGCCTGCCCCCAGCCCCTCGCCAAGCCCCAGCCCGTCGCCGAGTCCCTCGCCGTCGCCCTCCCCCAGCCCGAGCCCCAGTCCTTCGCCCAGCCCGGCGCCCTCGCCGTCGCCCAACGGCAAGCACCAGTTGGTGGGCTACTGGCACAACTTCACCAACCCGTCGGGCCCGACCTTCCCGATCGCCGACGTGCCGAACGCCTATGACGTCATCGTCGTGGCGTTCGCCGACGACGGCGGCAACGGCAGCATCACGTTCAACCTGGACCCGGGCGCGGGCGGTGAAGCCAAGTTCATCGCCGACATCGCCGCCGCCAAGGCCAAGGGCAAGAAGGTGGTGCTGTCGTTCGGCGGCCAGAACGGCACCGTGACGCTGAACAACGCCACGAACGTCACCAACTTCGTCAACAGCGTCGAGGCCATCCTGCGCAAGTACGGGTTCGACGGCATCGACATCGACCTGGAAAGCGGCGCCGGTGTCACGTCCGGCGCGCCGGTGATTGCCAACCTCGTCACCGCGGTGAAGCAGCTGAAGGCGCGCATCGGCAGCAGCTTCTACCTGTCGATGGCGCCGGAGCACCCGTATGTGCAGGGCGGCTACACCGCCTACAGCGGCATCTGGGGCGCCTACCTGCCCATCATCGACGGGCTGCGCAACGAGCTGAACCTGCTGCACGTGCAGTACTACAACAACGGCGCGCTCTACACGCCGTACGCCACCCAAGGCCTGGCCGAGGGCAGCGTGGACATGCTGGTGGGCGCCAGCAAGATGCTGATCGAAGGCTTCACCACCAACAACGGCACGGGCAGCTACCGCTTCCAGGGTCTGCGGCCGGATCAGGTGTCGCTGGGCATCCCGTCGGGCCCGTCGTCCGCCAATTCGGGCCAGGCCAGCGTCGCCACCATCACCGCCGCGCTGAACTGCCTGACCAAGCTCACGCAATGCGGCGCCATCAAGCCCGCGGTGGCATACCCGACGTTCAGCGGCGTGATGACGTGGTCCATCAACTGGGACAAGAAGGACGGGCAGTCCTTCTCGAACGGCGTCAGGAACGCGTTGAACGCGCTCCCGTAGTCGTCCCAACCCGGCGCTTGCAGGCCAAGCGCCGGGCCGCCCCCAAGACAGCCCGCACCCCCTCGGCGGGGGCTGAGGCCGGACACAACAAGTCCAGTGGACTTGTTGTGTCTGCCGACCAGCGACGCCCGCTTTCAACGGTGCGTTGCTGGGCGAGGGGCTCATGCCCCCCAGGGTCCGCCCGTCCCTGAGTTCTGGCACACGCACGTGTTGCCGCCCAGGTGTCCGTCCGCTTAACGTTGAAAGCGCTTTCAAGTCGCCGATACAGGCGGCGGGCACCACCACCTTGTTGGAGACACTTCATGAGATTCCTTCGCTCTCTCATCCGTCCCGCGCTGGCCGGGCTGCTGATGGCCGCGGCCAGCGCCGCACATGCCCAGTGGCAGCTCGTCTGGAGTGACGAGTTCAACGGCAGCATCGGCCCGAACTGGGTCTTCGAAACCGGCACCGGCGCCGGCGGCTGGGGCAACAACGAGCTGCAGTACTACCGCCGCGAGAACGCCACCATCGAGAACAACGCACTGGTCATCACCGCCAAGCGCGAGAACTTCGGCGGCATGGCCTACACCTCCGCGCGCATGAAGACGCAGGGGCTCAAGACCTTCAAGTACGGGCGCATCGAGGCCCGCATGAAGCTGCCCTCCTTCCTCGGCGCCTGGCCGGCGTTCTGGATGCTCGGCGCCAACCTGCCGCAGGTGGGCTGGCCGGCCTCCGGCGAGATCGACATCATGGAGAAGATCAACGACGAGCAGAAGGTCTACGGCACCATCCACTGGCAGGACCATACCGGCCAGTACGCCCAGTACAGCGGCAACGTGGGCACCAGCGTGACCGACTGGCACGTCTACGCCGTCGAGTGGGACGCCAACGCCATCCGCTGGTACGTGGACGGCACCAAGTACCACGAGGCCAGCATCGCGGGCAGCGTCAACGGCACCGAAGAATTCCACCGGGACTTCTTCCTGCTGCTGAACTTCGCCATCGGCGGCAACTGGCCCGGCTTCAACGTCAACACGGCCGCCCTGCCGGCCAAGATGTACGTCGACTACGTGCGCGTCTATGCCCCCGCGTCCAGCGGCGTGGCCACGGTCTACCAGCACTGCAACTACGGTGGCTATGCGGCGGCGCTGCCCGAGGGCCGCTACACGCTGGCCCAGCTGCAGTCCCGCGGCATCAGCGACAACGACCTGTCGTCGCTGCGCGTCAACGCGGGCTACCAAGTGCAGCTGTTCGACGGCGACAACTTCACCGGCGCCAGCGTGACCCGCACCGGCGACACCGGTTGCCTGGTGGACCAGGGCTTCAACGACCGCGCCACGTCCCTCATCGTGTCCAAGGTCGGCACCGCCTGGTCGCGCCAGATCGAAGCGGAAGCCTTCAGCGCGATGGCCGGCGTGCAGGTCGAGGCCTGCACGGAAGGCGGCCAGAACGTCGGCTACATCGACACCGGCGACTGGATGGCCTACAACAGCATCAACTTCCCCACCAGTGGCAGCTACCGCGTCGAGTACCGCGTGGCGAGCACCAGCGGCGGCACGGTGTCGCTGGACCTGAACGCGGGCAGCGTCGTGCTCGGCCAGGTCGGCATCCCCAACACCGGCGGCTGGCAGAACTGGACCACCGTGTCGCAGACCGTGAACATCAATGCCGGCACCTACAACGTCGGCCTGTTCGCGGCCCAGGGCGGCTGGAACATCAACTGGATCAAGTTCACCAAGCTCTGATCCCGCCCCACGGGTGACCTCGACGGCCGCAGCAGCGGCCGTTTTCACGACGAGGCTTCGACGCCGGCGCCCCGCCTGCCGCCCGCGGGGCGTGCGGAGCCTCGCGCCTACACTCGCGGCTTCCTCCGCCTGTTGCCGATGAACACCAAGCAGCCCTCCGCCAAGAAAGCGCCGTCAAACCGCCTCGACGGCGCCGTCACGCTGGAACAGGTGGCGGAGCTGGCCGGCGTCTCGCCCAGCACCGTCTCGCGCATCCTCAACGGCACCGCGGCCGTCAGCCAGGCCAAGAAAGACGCCGTGCAGGCCGCCATCCAGGAACTGGGCTTCCGCCCCAACCCCGTGGCGCGCGGCCTGGCCGGCGGCAAGACACTGTCCATCGGCGTCGTCACGCAGATCATCTCCAGCCCGTTCTACGGCGAAGCGCTGCTCGGCATCGAGCGCGAGCTGGAACGTGCCGGCTACGTGCCCATGTTCGTGTCCGGCAACTGGCACGAGGACGACGAACGCAAGGCCATCGAGACGCTGCTGTCGCGCCGCGTCGACGGCGTCATCGTGCTGGCGGGCCGGTTGTCCGACGAAGAACTCACCCGCGTGTCCGACAGCCTGCCCATGGTCGTCGTCGGGCGGCAGCTGAGCGGCCCGCAGCTGTTCAGCTTCAGCTTCGACAACCGCCTGGGCGCCAAGCTCGCCACGCAGCACCTCATCGAGCAGGGCCACCGCCGCATCGCCTTCATCGCCGGTGATCTGGTGCACGACGACGCCGTGGAGCGCCAGAACGGCTACTTCGACGCCCTGGCTGCGGCCGGCATTGCCGTCGACAACAACCTCATCGTGCAGAGCGACTTCACCGAAGCCGGCGGCATGCTGTCGGTCACGCGGCTGCTGGAGCGCGACGCCCACTTCACCGCGCTGTTCGCCTCCAACGACCAGATGGCCATCGGCGCCTGCCTGGGCCTGCACCGCCGCAACCTGCGTGTGCCCGACGACGTCTCGCTCGTCGGCTTCGACGACCTCATCATGGCGCGCTACTCCATGCCGCCGCTGACCACCGTGCGCCAGTCGGTGTACGAGATCGGCACCGAAGCCGCCACCGCCATGCTCGACATGCTGCGCGGCAACCCGCCCAAGGCGCACCTGCCGCAGCCCGAACTCGTGGCGCGGGAAAGCACGCGGCGCCTACACCGCTGACGCGTCGCCCCTGACGGTCGCTCGCGCCGCAGCACCGTCCCGCCCCTTTGAGGCGGCCAGCCAGCCCGCCGACTGTTGCTCTGCCAGGGAAAACCATGTGGCCGACACCCTGCGGGCGCCGCATGATCAACTGAAAGCGCTTTCATCGACTTCAACGGTCGGCCGCTTTTCAACCCCGGACAACCCGGATTTCGCCTGAAACATCGTTCCGCCCTGCTGCAAAAGCCCGGGATGGCACCTTCGGCGAGACCGGAGTCCCTTCGGTCAGGCGTTGCCCACGCCGCACACCAAGGGTGTTGCCTAGGTTGAAAGCGGTTCCAATGACGTATTCTTGAAAGCGCTTTCAGCCACATTCATTCAAAGTGGCATCACTACAAGATCACAACTCTGGAGACAAGTGAATGAGACAGCCTCGTCGCGCCCTTCGCCTCACCCATCTGGCCGCCGCGAGCGGCCTGCTGTTCGCCGGCAGCGCCGTGCAGGCCCAGGCAGCCGCCGCGCCGCCGGCCGCTGCGGCCAGTGCTGCCCAGCAGCTCGAAACGGTTGTCGTGACCGGCATTCGCCGCAGCCTGGAGTCCTCCGTTGATCTGAAGCGCAACGCCCACGGCGTTGTCGACGGCATCGTCGCGGAAGACATCGGCAAGTTCCCCGACACCAACCTCGCTGAGGCCATGCAGCGCATCAGCGGCGTGTCCATCGACCGCTCGGCCATCGGTGAAGGCTCCAAGGTCACCGTCCGCGGTGTCGGCCCCGACTTCAACCTGGTGCTGCTGAACGGCCGCCAGATGCCCGCGTCGGCCATCAACGACACCAGCGCCTCGGATTCGCGCGCGTTCGACTTCGCCAACCTGGCCGCCGAATCCATCGCAGCCCTGGAGGTCTACAAGACCAGCCGCGCCAGCACGCCCACGGGCGGCATCGGCGCCACGATCAACATCAAGACCGCCCGCCCGCTGGACACGCGCACGCCCGTGGCGAGCGTCGGCGTGAAGCTGGTGAAAGACCAGTCCGCCACCAACCTGCCCAAGCATCTGCAGGGCGACTCGGTGACGCCTGAAGTCTCCGGCATCTACAGCAACGTGTTCGCCGACGGCCGGTTCGGCGTGGCCGTGTCCGGCAGCTACCAGCGTCGCGATCTGGGCTACAACCAAGCCGGTGTCTTCAACGGCTGGCACACGATTCCTGCCAATGGTGGCGGCTGGGGGGAGATCGCTCCGGGCAGCACGGCCACCAACCGCCCGACCAGCGGCGTCTACTCCACGCCGCAGAGCATCGGCTACAGCTTCACCGGCGTGAAACGCGAGCGCACCAATGGCCAGTTGACACTGCAGTTCGCACCGGTCAAGGACCTGACCGCGACGCTGGACCACACCTATTCCGAGAACAAGCTGCAGTCACGTCGCAGCGACGTTTCCGCTTGGTTCGGCTTTGGCCCATCCAACACGGTCTGGACCGATGGCCCGGCCGCTGCGCCACTGATCTACTCGGAAATCGTCAACGGCCCCGGCAGCGGCGACATCGCCATGGGTTCAGGCCAGTTCGCCACCAAGAACACCAACCATTCCACGGGCTTGAACGTGGCCTGGAAGCTCAGCCCCGCACTGCGCCTGGAACTTGACGCCCACCACTCGACCGCCGTTTCCAAGCCTGACAGCCCCTATGGCTCCAACGCCACGCAGGGCACGGCCGTGTTCAGCCGCGGCACGACGACGGTGGACTTCAGCCAGGACGTCCCGGTCTGGTCGATGCCCGGCGCCACCACCGACGCGTCGCGTCAGCTGGCCACCGGCTCGTCGTACCGCAACAGCTACATGAAGTCGGAGGTCGACCAGGCCCAGTTCCGCGGCAACTACAAGATCAGCGACCAATCCAACCTCGACTTCGGCTTGAGCCTGACCAACGTCAAGAACCGCTCGGCGTACTCCGTCAACGAGAACGGCAGCTGGGGCGGCGTGGCAACGGCCGCCGACTACCCGGACGATCTGTTCCACGCCGACTCGATCAGCAAGTACTTCTCGCGTGTGAATGGCAGCGGCAACAGTGCCATGTTCAACACGTTCAACACGTTCGACTTCGCCGCGATGAATGCCATCACAGCCAAGCTGGACCCGAACGGCAAGTACCTGGCACCCACCGACTACACGCAAGCCGGCTCCGTCGACCGTCGCACGAAGGAGAAGTCACAGAGCCTGTATGCCCAGTACAACACCGAGTGGGACTGGTTCGTGCCGGTCGGCGCGTCGCTGGGCGTTCGCTACGAACGCACCGAAGTCACGTCGCGCGCGCTGGTGCCGACGGCAACGGGCATCTCCTGGCGCGCCTTCAACGAGTTCTCGCTGACCTACGGTCCCGCCAGCTTCACCGAATTGAAGGGCAAGTACGACTACATCCTGCCGTCGCTGGACATCGACTTCGAACTGTCGACGAACACCAAGCTGCGCGCCAGCTACGGCGAGAGCATCGGCCGTCCGGGTTGGGGCGCCATCCAGGGTGGCCAGACGCTCAGTGAAGTCCGCGTCGGTGGCGGTAACGGCTCCCAGGGTGACCCGAACCTCAAGCCGCTGAAGTCCAAGAACTTCGACCTGTCGCTGGAGCATTACTTCGACAAGGGCTCGTACGTCGCAGCAGGCCTGTTCCGCAAGCAGATCAGCAACTACATCGGCAACACCATCGTCAAGGGCACGCCGTTCAATCTGCCCACGCCGATCGGCGGCACCTTCTTCAAGGAAGCCGTGGCGGCTGGTTGCGCGAGCACGGACAACCCCTGCATCCGCAACTACATCTTCCGCAACCACCCGACCGCGCCTGGCGTGACGGTGACGGGCACGGATGCGCAGGGCAACATCAACGGCACCATCGTCGGCCAGCCGGGCGACCCGATCGCCGTGTTCGACATCACCGTGCCGGCCAACCAGCGCAACGACCACATCAACGGCATCGAACTGAACGCCCAGTACGCCTTCCGCAACGGCTTCGGCTTCTCGGCCAACTACACCTACGTGAGGTCCGGCCTGAAGTACAGCGACACCACCATCGGTGACCAGTTCGCGCTGGAAGGCCTGAGCAACTCCGGCAACCTGGTCGGCTTCTACGAAGATTCCAAGTTCAGCACCCGGTTGGCCTACAACTGGCGCGGCAAGTTCCTGGCCGGACGACACGACGGTCGCGAGCCGAACCCGGTCTATGTCGAGCCCTACGGCCAGTGGGACCTCAGCATCGGCTACAAGTTCACCGACAAGCTGTCGATGCAACTCGAGGCCATCAACCTGACGGACGAGATCCAGCGCGCGCATGAGCGCCGCACGGAAATCCTGCAAGCCGTGACGCAGACTGGTCGTCGCTTCATGATCGGAGCACGCTACAAGTTCTGAGGCACAGTCTGGTTCGGCGGCACTCGCGCTCTGGGGTGCTGCCCTTGTTCGCCGATGGGCGAGGCCGCGCAAGCGGCCCTTTTTGTTTCAGGACCCTGCTGTGAACCATCGCTTGCGTCACATCGTCGTGCTGGGTGGCGGCTCGGCGGGCTGGCTCGTGGCCGGCCTATTGGCCGCCGAACATGGCGGCCCCGACGGCTCGTTGCACATCACGCTCATCGAGTCGAGCGAGGCGCCGCCCATCGGCGTCGGCGAGGGCACCTGGCCATCAATGCGCGACACGCTGCGCCGCATCGGCATCTCCGAGGTTGACCTCGTTCGCGAGTGTGATGCCAGCTTCAAACAGGGGTCACGCTTCGACGGCTGGGCCACAGGACAGCCGGGAGAGCACTACTACCACCCCTTCTCCCTGCCCTCGGGCCATGGAGATGCCGACCTCGTCGGCGCTTGGCTGGCACAGCACGCGAGCCAGCCTTTCGCACACGTCGTCAGCCCGCAACCCCAGGTCTGCGATGTCGGGTTGGCACCCAAGCAGGCGGCCACCCCGCAGTTCGCGGCAGTGGCCAACTACGCTTACCACTTCGACGCCGGCAAGTTCGGCGTGCTGCTGCGTCGGCACGCGGTCGAGAAACTCGGCGTCCGGCACATCGTCAACCATGTCGATGACGTCATGGCTGCACCCGACGGGAGCATCGCCGCGTTGCGCACACGATCGGCCGGAGACCTGACGGCCGATTTGTTCATCGACTGCTCCGGCCTGCCATCGCTGCTGATCGGCAAGCACTTCGGCGTGCCGCTGATCGAGCAACGCGACGTGCTCTTCAACGACTCTGCGCTCGCAATGCAGGTACCTTACGCCCAAGCCGACGCCCCCCTGGCAAGCTGCACCATTGCCACCGCCTGGGCCAAGGGCTGGATCTGGGACATCGGTCTGCCGCATCGCCGCGGTGTGGGTGCCGTGTATTCGAGCCAACACGCCACGCCAGACGAAGCGGCGGTGGCATTGGGTCAGTACCTGCGAGCCACCGGTGCGCCGGAGGCGTTGCCGGGGATGCGGTCGATCCGTTTCACGCCCGGTTACCGTGAACGCTTCTGGGTCAAGAACTGCGTCGCCATTGGTCTCTCCAGTGGGTTTATCGAACCTCTCGAAGCCTCGGCGCTGGCGCTGGTGGAGCTCAGCGCGCAGTGGATCAGCGAGTCACTGCCCGCCGGCGTTGACGCACTGCCCACGCTGGCACGCCGCTTCAATGACGTCTTCAGCTATCGATGGTCACGCGTCATCGACTTCCTGAAGCTGCATTACGCGCTCAGCGAGCGCGACGACAGCGATTACTGGCGCGCGCATCGTGACCCGACCTCCTGGCCGGATTCACTGCATGAGTTGCTGCCGCTGTGGCGCGAACGCCCACCGTCCCGGCTGGACTTCGGTCGCATCGATGAGGTGTTTCCCGCAGCCAGCTACCAGTACGTGCTGTACGGCATGGGCTTTCGTCCAGAATCGACCGCAACGCCCGCCGCAATCCAGGCCGCAGCACCGCACCTGCACGATGCCCACCGGCTCGCGCAACGCATGCTCGCCGGCCTGCCCAAGCACCGTGCACTCATCGACCACATCGTCCGGAGTGGCCTGCCCTCCATCTAAGGCTTCCCATGGCACGTCCCGACCTGCTCAACAACATCACCCACGCCGCACTGCACGTGCACACGGGCCACGGCGCCCGCTTCGGCGATGCCGTTCAGTCCGCCCTTGTCATGCTCGACGAGTTCCGCAACGCACAGGCCCACTACCCCATCGCCTTCCAGAAAGGCGCTGACGGCACGCAGTTCCACGCCGTGGCCATGTTCGGGCTGGAAGCAGGTCAAAACCTGTTTCTCGACGGTGACTGCTGGGACGCCCACTACGTGCCCATGGCCATCGAACGCCAACCCTTCCTCATCGGCACGCAGGGCGAGGACCTGATGATCCAGGTGGACCTGGACAGTCCGCGCCTCGTGACCTCGCCGACGGAGGGCGCCCAGCCCGTGTTCCTGCCGCACGGCGGCAACACCGACTATTTGGACCGCATCAATTCACTGCTCCTGGCACTGCACAACGGCATGGGTGAAATGCGCGAGTTCACCGCGGCCCTGCTGTCGCTGAACCTGCTGGAGTCCTTCGTGCTCGACGTCGAGCTGGACGATGGCACACAAGGCCGGCTGGCCGGCTACTACACCATCCACGAGGAACGGCTGAATGCCCTGGGCGGCGACGTGCTGGACCGGCTCAACCGCGCCGGCTACCTGATGCCCATCTACATGGTGCTGGCCTCCATGTCGCGCTGGCGCGACCTCATCGAGCGCCGTCGCCGCCTGCCATGACGCCCATCCGCGAGGTCAGCGGCATGGGTCCTCGGGACCTGGGCACTGACATTCTGCAGTCGACCGAACCCCTGGTCCTGCGCGGTCTCGTGCGCGACTGGCCTGCAGTGCAGGCCGCCCAACGATCAGACCACGATCTCGCCGGTTATCTGCTGAGTCACTGGCGGGATGCCACCGTCGGCATCATGCTGGCGCCACCCGAAGCGCAAGGCCGACTGTTCTACAACGACGATTTCACCGGCTTCAACTTCGAGCGGAAGGTAGGCCGCTTCGACGTGGTACTGAATTCGCTGCTGCAGGTACTCGCGCTCGAGCAACCACCCGCGCTGTACATCGGCGCCACCAGCATCGACACCTGCCTGCCGGGCTTCCGTGCCGAGAACGATCTGGGCCTGAACGTCGACGATCCCATCGTCAGCCTGTGGCTGGGCAACCGCAGCCGCATCTCCGCGCACTTCGACCTGCCCGACAACATCGCCTGCGTCGTCGCCGGTCGGCGCCGCTTCACGCTGTTCCCGCCTGATCAGATTGACAACCTCTACGTCGGCCCGCTGGACTTCACGCCCGCCGGCCAAGCCGTCAGCCTGGTGGACTTTCACCACCCCGACTTTGAGCGCTACCCGCGTTTCCGCGACGCTCTGGCACATGGGCTGGAAGCCGAGCTGTCCGCGGGCGACGCCATCTTCATCCCCAGCATGTGGTGGCACCACATCGAAGCACTGGCGCCACTGAACCTGCTGGTGAACTACTGGTGGCGCCGAACACCAGATTTCATGGATTCGCCCATCAATGCGTTGATGCTGGCCATCCTCACGATGCGCGAGTTGCCGCCCGAGCAGCGCGCCAGCTGGCGCCGTCTGTTCGACCACTACATCTTCTGCGCCAGCGAACAAACTGTCGCCCACATCCCCGAGCACGCCCGCCACGCGCTGGCGCCGCTCGACGACAGCGGCGCGCGGGCCATGCGCGCCCACCTGCTCAACCGACTCAAACGCTGAAACATGCAAGCTTCCGCTCAGCCCCTTCGCTCCACTCCGGTCCGCCGTGTCGTCATTGCGGGCGGCGGCACCGCCGGCTGGATGGTTGCCGCGCTGCTGTCCAAGGTTCTCGGCAAGACGCTGGACATCCGCCTCGTCGAGTCCGAGGAGATTGGCACCGTGGGCGTGGGCGAAGCGACCATCCCTACGCTGCTGACCTACCACCAGCTGCTGGGCATCAATGAGCAGGAGTTCATGGCCGCCACACAGGCCACTTTCAAGCTCGGCATCCAGTTCGAAGGCTGGCGCAACGTCGGCGAGAACTACGTCCACTCCTTCGGCATGACCGGCAAGGACCACTGGACGGCGGGCTTCCAGCACTTCTGGCTGAAGGGCCGCGAGCGCGGTCTGGCCAGCGACTACGGCGACTACTGCCTGGAGCTGCGCGCCGGCATCGAGAACCGCTTCGCCCACCTGCCGCGCAACGGCCTGAACTACGCCTTCCACCTGGACGCCTCTCGCTACGCCGTCTTTCTGCGCAAGTTCAGCGAGGGTTTCGGCATACAGCGCATTGAAGGCAAGATCGCCGAGGTGCTGCAGCACGAGCCAGGCGGCGATATCCGCGCTCTGAAGCTGGCCGATGGCAGCGAAATTGAAGGCGACTTCTTCATCGACTGCACCGGCTTCCGCTCGCTGCTGCTGGGGCAGACGCTGGGCGTCGGCTTTGAAGACTGGTCGCACTGGCTGCCCTGTGACAGCGCCGTGGCCGTGCAGACCGAGTCCGTCGGCGAACCCGTGCCCTACACGCGCTCCATCGCCCACCCGTTCGGCTGGCAATGGCGCATCCCGTTGCAGCACCGCGTGGGCAACGGCCTGGTGTTCAGCAGCCAGTACCTCAGCGATGACGAGGCCAAGGCCACGCTGCTGCAGAAGATCGAAGGTGAGGCGCTCATCCAGCCGCGCGTGCTCAAGTTCACGCCAGGTCAACGCCATCAGACCTGGCATCGCAACTGTGTCGGCATCGGCCTGGCGAGCGGCTTCCTGGAACCGCTGGAGTCCACCAGCATCCACCTGATCCAGCGTGGCATCACGCGGCTGATGCAGAGCTTCCCCGCCGGGGGCATCCATCAGACCGACATCGACGAATACAACCGGCAGACCCGCGACGAGATCGAACACATCCGCGACTTCATCATCCTGCACTACACCGTCACCAACCGGCGCGATGCACCGCTGTGGCGGCACTGTGCGGAGATGAGCCTGCCCGCGTCACTGGCGCACCGCATCCAGATGTTCCGCGACACCGGGCGCGTGTTCCGGGCGCCGCATGAACTGTTCGGCGAGAACTCATGGATCCAGGTCATGCTGGGCCAAGGCATCATGCCGGCCGCCCACCATCCCACGGCAGACCTGATGGGTGACGATGAACTCGGCCAGTTTCTCGGCGACATCCGCAAGCAGGTGGCACGGCAGGTGGCGCAATTGCCCCAGCATGGTGACTACGTTCGCAACTACTGCGCGCCCATGCGGGCTTGAAATCCCCACGGCTTGCCCGACATTGATCGCAGACGGACAATCGCACCCATCATGAAGCTCAACCACACGACCCAAGCCCGCCTCACCACCTAGGCGCCTTCGACCGTGTTCGGAAGGCGCAACGCCTTCCGGTTCAGCAAACGCAACCCCGGCAGGCTCGCACCCTCCGGGGTTTTGTTTTTACTGATCCGAGTTCCGCCATGTTCACCCGCACCTTCGACAAGCTGATCGCCACGATTCCCGAGCGCCGGAGCGCGGCTCGGCTGTGCCTGTCGCGTGCGCGCTTCGGCGTCCTGTCTTCGCGCTGACCCCGTGATTTCCACGGGGTTGGCAACACACCCCGAATCAGGAATCACCATGAACTCGAACACCAACGCCCTTCGCAACCTGCGCAACATCGGCGTCATCGCACACGTCGACGCGGGCAAGACCACCACCACCGAACGCATCCTGTTCTACACGGGCGAAAACCACCGCATCGGCGAAGTCCACGACGGCGCCACGACGATGGACTTCGACCCGCAGGAACGCGCACGCGGCATCACCATCCACAGCGCGGCCACCACCGTGCACTGGCACGGCACGCAGATCAACCTGATCGACACGCCCGGGCACATCGACTTCAACATCGAGGTCAAGCGCTCGCTGCGCGTGCTCGACGGCGCGGTCGTCGTGTTCGACGGCGTGGCGGGCGTGGAGCCGCAGACCGAGACCAACTGGCGCCTGGCCGACGACTACCGCGTGCCCCGCATCGCATTCGTCAACAAGCTGGATCGCGCCGGTGCGGACTTCTCCCGTGTCGTCTCGATGATGCAGGAGCGCCTGGGTGCGCGTGCGCTGCCGGTGCAGCTGCCCATCGGCGCGGAAGGCGACTTCCGCGGCGTGGTGGACCTGCTGGCGATGAACGCCCTCGTGTGGGACCGTGACGACGCCAAGGCACCGCCACGCGTGACCGAGATCCCGCCCGAGCTGCAAGGCTCGGCGCAGGCCGCCCGTGCACGCCTGGTGGAAGCCGTGGTGGAACGCAACGACGCGCTGCTGGACGCCTGGCTGCGCGGTGAACAACCGTCGGTCGACGCGCTGCGCGCCGGCCTGCGCGCGGCCACCGTCGCGGGCGAGCTGGTGCCGGTGCTGGCCGGCTCCGCGTTCCGCAACCGCGGCGTGGAACCGCTGCTGGACGCCGTCGTGGCCTACCTGCCCGCCCCCGGTGAAGCGCCGGGCGCGGCGGGTGCCGACAGTGCGCTGTCTGCCCTCGCGTTCAAGTTGACCGCCGACGACCACGGCGCGATGGTGTTCGTGCGTGTCTACAGCGGCACGCTGGGCCGTGGCGACACGGTCTTCAACGCCAGCACCGGCAAGGCCGAGCGGGTGTCTCGCCTGTACGAGATCCACGCGAACCGCCGCGTCGAGCGCGACCAACTGGTGGCGGGCGACATCGCGGGCGTCGTGGGCCTGAAGGACGTGCTGACCGGCCACACGTTGGCCGACCGCAAAGACGCGCCGGTGCTGGAAAGCATCGCCGTGCCTGAAGCGGTTATCGACGTGGCCATCGAACCGCGTGCGCAGACCGAGGCGGCGGCGCTGGCAAAGGGACTTGGCGTGCTGGTGCGCGAAGACCCGTCACTGCGCCTGCGGCAGGACGCCGACTCGGGCCAGACACTGCTGTCCGGCATGGGCGAGCTGCAACTGGAAGTGGCGGTGGAGAAGCTGCGCTCCCGCTTTGGCGTGGACGTGGCGGTCGGCCGCCCGCAGGTGGCGTACCGCGAGACGATCACGGCCGCGGCCGAGGTGCGGCACGTGCACAAGAAGCAAAGCGGCGGCCCCGGCCAGTTCGCCGAGCTGACGTTGCGCGTGGCGCCGCTGCCGCGCGGCACGGGCATCCGCTTCGAGAGCACGGTGGTGGGCGGCGCGATTCCGCGCGAGTTCATCCCGACTGTGGAAGCGGGCGTGCGCAAGGCGGCGCTGAGCGGTCCGTTCGCAGGTCATCCGCTGGTGGACTTTGAAGCGGTGCTGGTGGACGGCAGCGCGCATGTGCGCGACTCGTCGGCGCTGGCGTTCGAGCTGGCGGCAGCGGCCGCGCTGCGTGAAGCGGTGCTGAAGGCGACGCCCGTGGTGCTGGAGCCCGTGATGGCCGTGGAGGTCATCACGCCCCAGGACTATCTGGGCGATGTCATCGGCGACGTGCTGCGTCGGCGCGGGCAGGTGCAGGGCCAGGACGCGCGCGGCAACGCCGTCGTGGTGTCGGCGCATGTGCCGCTGGAGCAGATGTTCGGCTACATCGGCCACCTGCGCGCGCTCAGCTCGGGCCGCGCGCAGTTCACGATGCAGCTGAGCCACTACGCCGGGGCGCCACTGCGAGCCGCTTTGGCGGCGTAAAAAACGGTGGGGTCTTGGCCGGCAACGGCTGGGCCCCATCTCTTTTCCATATGCCCGTCAGGGGCTTCAGGCTGGCAATAACACCCATGTCGGCGTCGACAACGGGCGGCAGAATGCCCGACAAAATTTCCGGGAGGGATGGATGTCGGACACCTTGGACCCACGCTTTGCGCCGCCACAGGCGCATGTGGCGGATGTTGCCGTGGAAGGCATGGCGCTGCCGAGCCGAGGACTGCGTTTTCTCGGCGCCTTGGTCGACGCGGTCGTGGCCTTCGGGGTGAGCTGGGCCGTGGTCAAGCTCCCGGGGCTCCAGTCGATGGCCAAGGCCCAGCTCGAGGAGGCCAACACCAGCCTGTGGTCGCTGATGCCTGTCTCCGTGGTCTTGGGATTGGTGTCCTTGCTGGTGGTGCAGGGGTGGCTGTTGGTCACACGAGGCCAGACCGTGGGGAAACTCTTGTTCAAGATGCGCATCGTGCGCTCCGATGGCTCCAAGCCAGACGCGTGGCGCCTGCTGGGCTTGCGCTACGGCATCGGTGTGCTGGCGTCCATCAACCCGCTGATCTCCGGCATCTACGTCCTGGTCGACGCCTTGCTCATCTTCCGCCCCTCGCGCAAGTGCCTGCATGACTCGATTGCCGACACGCAGGTGATCAAGCTCTGAGCACGGTGTACACCGCCGCGGCGGCACAGCGCGTCGACACGCTGGCCCTCGTCGAGACTCCCGAAGGCATCGTCCTGTCGCTGCAGCCCGCCGGGCTGGTGGCGCGGACGATGGCTTTTCTGCTCGATTTGCTGATCCGCCTGGGCATCTACCTGGCCCTGGTGATGGTGCTCGGTAGTTGGGGCAAGTTCGGCTATGGCCTGATCCTGATCGGGATGTTCACCATCGAGTGGCTCTATCCCATCGTGTTCGAACTGGGCCGCTGGGGCGCCACGCCGGGCAAGCGCGCGCTGGACCTGCGCGTCGTGATGGACACCGGCCTGCCGGTGACGCCCGCCGCCTCCTTCACCCGCAACATGCTGCGCGTGGCGGACTTCCTGCCGCTGGCCTATGGCTTCGGCATCGTCACCCTGCTGCTGAACCGCGAATGCAAGCGCCTGGGGGATCTCGCCGCCGGCACCCTGGTCGTGCATGCCAAGCCCGTCGTGCTGCACGCGGCACCACCGCCCGCCGAGCCACTCGCGCCCGCCAGGCCGCTGAACGCGCGCGAGCAGGCCGCCATCCTGTCGTGGGCCGGCCGGGCCAAGCGGCTGACACCGGCGCGCTTCGAGGAGCTGGCCGCGCTGGCGGCACCGGCCTTGCGGCCCGCACACGCGGATGAGCCTCAGCGCACGGCGTCCGAACGGCTGCTGGGCGTGGCGCAATGGCTGATGGGGAAGCGCGCATGACGCCCCTCCGTTTCGAAGCCGCGTACGGCCCATCGTGGGACGCCTTTGCCGAGCAGGTCGCCCTGGCCCGCGAAGGCAAGCCGGTCGATGGCGCCCTGCTGGCCGCGCGCTACCGGCGTGTCTGCGAGAACCTGGCATTGGCGCAGTCGCGCGCCTACCCCATCCATCTGGTGGCGCGACTGGAAGCACTGGCGCAGGACGCGCACCAGATCATCTACCGCCGCCAGGACTATGGCCTGCGGCGCTTCGGCCGGCTGCTGCGCGACGACCTGCCCCGTGCCGTTCGTGCGCAAGGCCGCTGCGTGATGTTGGCACTGCTGCTGTTCGCGCTGCCCTTGGTGCTGTCGTTCGCACTCTCGCTGGCCGGGCCCGACTTCGCGCTGCATCTGCTCGATGCCCACCAGCTGCGCGACTTCGAGTCCATGTACGCCGACGGCAAGGAGTCGCTGGGCCGCCTGCGCGATGCCGGCAGCGACTGGCAGATGTTCGGCTTCTACATCTTCAACAACATTGGAATCGGTTTCCGGGCGTTCGGTGCCGGCATCCTGGCCGGCGTGGGCAGTGCCTTCGTGTTGGTCTACAACGGGCTGCTGTTCGGCGCGGTCGCCGGGCACCTCACGCGGGCGGACCTGGGCCACAACTTCTGGCCCTTCGTGGCCACGCACGGGGCGTTCGAGCTGACAGGCATCGTGCTGTCGGGCGCGGCCGGGTTGCGCATGGGCCTGGGTTGGCTGGCGCCTGGGCGGATGACGCGGCTGGAGGCGCTGCGCGCCGCCGCGCTGGCCGCGGTGCCATTGGTGTACGCCGCCTTCTTCCTGCTGTTCGTCGCGGCGGCGTTCGAGGCGTTCTGGTCCAGCGCGGCCTGGATCGCGCCACAGGTGAAGTACGGCGTCGCGGCCTTATGCTGGGTGCTGGTGCTGGGCTGGCTGTTGTTGCTGGGACGTGGTCATGCGCGTTGACGGCCTGGCCATCGCGCTGCGCCCGCGCAGCCAGAGCGAGGCGTGCGATCTGGGCGCCGCCCTCGTGCGCCGGCACGCGCGCTCGATCTGGCGCTGCTTCACGCCGCTGTTGCTCGCGGTGGGCGTGCTGGCGCTGTGCACGGTGGACCTGTTTGGCTGGTTGCCCATCCTCCTCGTGTTCTGGCTGAAGCCCTGGCTGGACCGCAGCCTGCTGTTCGTGCTGTCGCGCGCGGTGTTCGGCGAGGCCACGCACTGGCGCGACCTGTGGGCGGCCCGGCGCCATGTGTGGGGCGGGCAGTTGCTGCGCACGCTGCTGTGGCGGCGCTTCTCGCCGTGGCGCGCATTCACGCAGCCCATCGAGCAGCTCGAAGCGCAGCGCGGTGGGGCCCGGCGCAAGCGGGCGCGCCTGATGCTCAACGACAGCCGCGGGGCCGCCCTGGCCTTGCAGACAGCGTTCGTGCACGCGGAGGCCGTGCTGAGCTACGCGCTGATGGCGCTGATCTGGTGGTTTGCGCCGGAGAACCGCAGCAGCGGCGTGTGGGACTGGTTCTTCAACGCCGGCACGCACGCCGGTGGCGAGATAGGGCTCGACGTGATGCTGACGGCCAGCTACCTGATCGTGGTGCTGTTCCTGGAGCCGTTCTACGTGGCGGCCGGGTTCGCGATGTACCTGAACCGGCGCGTCGCGCTGGAGGCCTGGGACATCGCGCAGGAGGTCCGCCGTGCGTTTGCGTGACGGCGTGGCCATGTCGATGCTGTGCCTCGCGCTGGCAGGCGCCGGTGCGCAGCCGGTGGTGCCGGCCACATCCCCCATGAGCGCCAGCGCCGTGCAGGCGGCCGCCAGCGCCGTGGCGGCCGATCCACTGATGCCCGGCCTGGAGAAGACCAAGTCGCTGCGCCTGAAGCGGGACGACGAGGACGACGCGAAGCGCCCCCACCGGGACGACGTCAACTGGTGGGTGGATCTGCTGGCCAACATCTCGGCCGGCCTGCGCGTGGCGATGTGGCTGGTGGGCGCGGCGCTGCTGATATGGGTGCTGCTGCGCCTGCGCGACTGGCTGGGCGGCCGCGCCGGGGCCGACACACCGGCCGCGATGCCGCCCAGCCATGTGGGCACGCTGGACATCCGCCCCGAGAGCCTGCCCGACGACATCGGCGGCGCAGCACGGGCGCTGCTGAATCGTGGCGAGCAGCGGGCCGCGCTGTCGCTGCTGTACCGCGGCGCGCTGTCGCGGCTGGTGCATGCGCACCGCGTGCCCATCCGCGCGGCCAGCACGGAGCGCGAGTGCGTCGTCCTGGCCGCGCCGCGCCTGGCGCCGGCTTCGCACGCCTTTCTGACAGAGCTGGTGTCGTGCTGGCAGACGGTGGCCTATGCGCGGCGCGAGCTGCCGATGCAGACGCTGGATGCGCTGTGCCAGGGCTTCGATGCACAGCTGCCCGCGGCCGCTCCCGGGAGGCCCGCATGAAGGCCGAACGGCTGATCTGGTTGCTGGCCGTGCTGGCGCTGGGCGCCGCCGGCTGGTGGTTGTCGGCCAACACCGAGTGGGTGGAAGAGGACCAGCCGCGCGGCGCACAGGGCGAGGCCCGCGAGAACCCCACCTATGCCGCCGAGCAACTGCTGCGCGGCCTGGGCATGTCGGTGGCGCACAAGGAGGCGCTGGACACCATGCCGCCGCCGCAGGCGCGGCTGGTGCTGCTGTCCAACGACTGGGAGCTGATGCCGCAACGGGCCGAGCAGTTGCAGCAGTGGGTGAAAGCGGGCGGGCACCTGGTGCTGATGCAGCCGCCGGACTGGAGTTCCACGGTGCTGTTCGAGTGGGTACCCATCTATCGCGTGAGCTTGAAGTTGCCCGACAAGGACGAGAGCAAGCCCACCGTGCCGGCGCAGCCCTCGTCGCAACCCAAGAGGAAGTCACGGTCGTACTGGCAACCACGCCCCCTCACACCCACGGAGACGGCCTCCACGCCGCCGTTGTGGGGCACCACCGAGTGGGTCGCCGCGTGTGCCGGCTTTGATCCCGAGCGGGCCTTGCGCGCGCGGCGCGGTCACGACCCGAGCTGGACGCTGACGCTCGTGGAGGGCACGCGTGCCACGCGCGCCGTGTTGATTCAGCAGGACCAGGCCTTGCAGGTCGGGCAGGAACGGATACCGTCCGTCCAGGCCCTGCGCGTGCCCATCGGCAACGGCAGCGTGACCGTCATCAACAGCCACAACTTCGCCCTCTACAACGACCGGGCTCTGAGCTGCGAGAACCCACTGCTGCTGGCCGGCGCCGTACAGGCCGAGCCGGGCGCGACGGTGTGGGTCTACCTGCAGGAGAAGCGCGAAGCCTTGCTGCCCTGGCTGTGGCATGGCGGCTGGATTGCCATCGTGCTGGGCGGCCTCGCCCTGGCCGCGTGGCTGTGGCGCGCCACCGTGCGATTCGGGCCGCGGCTGGCGCCCGCGCCACGGCTGCGACGGTCCATCTCCGAACAGGTGCGTGGCCTGGCCAGCTACCTGCACGGCAGCGGCCGCGAGGCGTTGCTGGCGGCCCAGCAGCGCGCGCTCACCGAACAGGCGGCGCGGCGCGTGCCGCGCTTCTCACGCCTGCCCGCCACCGAGCGCGCACAGGCCATCGCGCAGGTCACCGGCCTGGGCGTCGGCGACCTCTCCACGGCACTGGCCGCCCGCTTCTGCACCCGGGCGGAGCTGTCACAACACCTGCAAGTGCTGGAGGCGGCGCGGCGCCGGCTCCGCTGAACTTCCGAAGAAAGACCCACTCATGATCAAGCCCGAGGAACTCAAGCTCGCCACGCAGTGGCTGCAGGCGCTGCGCAGCGAGATTGGCAAGGCCGTCATTGGCCAGGCGCAAGCCGTAGAACAGATGCTGGTGGCCGTGGTGGCTTCCGGCCATGTGCTGGTGGAAGGCGTGCCGGGCCTGGGCAAGACCTTGCTGGCGCGCGCGCTGGCTCAGGCATTGCAGCTGAGGTACGCCCGTGTGCAATTCACGCCCGACCTGATGCCAGCCGACGTCATCGGCCACAGCGTGCTGGACGACACGGGTGCCGGCCTGGGTCGGCTGCGCGTGCGCAAGGGCCCCGTGTTCACCAACCTGCTGCTGGCCGAC
>SXGQ01841337.1_pt1 | contig 31035 bp, 37 predicted proteins | sample 3178371 | NCBI WGS metagenome assembly SXGQ01 (sample SAMN11356859, study PRJNA531348) | freshwater metagenome | isolation source: freshwater sample F1-20 | place: China: Fuxian Lake, Yuxi | collected 2017-12-25
TCAAAGCGCACTGAAAGATCTTTACGGAAAAATCCTCACGGAAGCTAAAGGTACGCAAACGCCTGAAGTTGGCGAACTGTTCTTCTCCAAGCAGCCCAAGTACAACGCCAACATGGCCAAGGCTGGGAAGATCACCGATCAGCTTGTGTCTGAGCGCCCGGGCTTTTTCGGTAAGATGAAGGAGAACATGCTGGGTATGCGCTTCCGCACCCAGTTCATCGACGCGCTTGCTCCGCTGGAGAAAATCTCTGGTCAGGTAACCGATGCCGTCAAGGGCATGCAGATGATGTACTACCTGCGCATGTACGGGCAGCGTATGAACTTCATGTCGCTGGCCATCACCGATGGTGTACCGCAACTGGTGAAGAAGCAGCGCAAGGACGGCAGCAGCGAGTGGGTCATCGAGTCTGTGCCCGGTGTCAACATCAAGGACATTGTCGGCACGCTCAGCGCCAAGGATGTGATCAAGGCTGCGGGCAGCCCCGATGCTGCCAACCGCTTGTTCACCCTGTATATGGCCAAGCTGCGCGCAGACAGCAAGGGCTACGATGCCCTGAACTTTGGGCGTGCTGCAGCCGAGGCAGAACTCAAGGAGATTGAGCGCGAACTGGCCAGCGGCAAACTGTCGGCTGACGACACCGCCCGGGTCAAGCAGCGTCGTGCCCACCTGGAGAAGACCAAGGACTCGCTGCCTACCGAGAAGGACATCAAGGAGGCGTTTGCTGAAATCCAAGCTGACCGTGTCCTGCGAGAGGCGTTTGCCACGGCCCGTGACCAGTACAACGAGTACAACCGCAACCTGCTGCAGTTCATGACGCAGACCGGGGCGATGTCCAAGGAGGAGGCCGAGCGCCTGCTCAAGAACAAGGACTACATCCCGTACTACCGTGTGCGTGGTGGCGTAGCGGAGTTAATGATTGGCGGCGAGACGCCTGTGCGTATCGGCAACCTCAAGGATAGCCCGCACCTCAAGGAGTTAGTTGGTGGTGAAGAGCCTATCTTCAGCTTCCTTGACAGTAGTGTGCAGAACACGTCGATGCTGATTGATATGTCCATGCGCAACATCGCCGTGAAGAACGCGATGGTGGAGATGGCCTCGCTGGGCTACGCCAAGATTCGCAAGACCGGTAAGGCTGGCGCTCCCCAGGGATCGGTCGAGTTCAAGAAGGACGGCGAAGACTGGTACGCGATGGTGGACACCGAGCACATCGGCATCCAGTCTGATCTGCTGGTCAAGGGGCTGTCGGGTATCCCGACCATGTTCCCTGCCGCCGTGCAGGTCATGGGCATCCCGTCCAGGTTCCTGCGCCGTGCCATCACAGCATCGCCCATGTACGCGTTCCGCCAGTTGATGCGCGACTCGACCTCTGCGTTTATGGCCAGCGGTGCTAACGTCACCCCGGTGCTCAGCGCCCTCAAGCAAATTGGCAAGGCCAGCGCCATCGACAGACGCGGTATCACGGGCGGGCAGGTGTTCACCGGCACGGCAGAAGACAGGGATCGCTTGCTGGCTGAGATGCAGTCTGGTCGTCCCGGCTGGGCCAAGGCGTTCTCCAAGCTGGAGGCGATGTCGATGGAGGCCGATGCCGCCAGCCGTCGTTCACAGTACGAGAGCTACATCAATCAGGGGCTGTCCGAGATGGAGGCCACCATGATGACGCTGGAGTCTATGAACTTCAGCCGCCGTGGCGTATCCCCCAGCATGCAGATGCTGACCACGCTGATCCCCTTCGTCAACGCACAGATCCAGTCGCTGGACGTGCTGTACCGCAGCTTCCGTGGGCAGATGCCGTTCAACGACCGGCTAAAGATTCGGGAGAAGCTGATCACCCGTGGCCTGCTGGTGTCTGGCATGACGATAGCCTACGCCCTGGCGATGCAGGACGACGAGGATTACCAGAACGCCACGCCTGACCAGAAGTACAACAACTGGTTCGTGCGCATTCCTGGTGTGGAGGAGGCGGTTCGCATCCCCATCCCGTTCGAGTTGGGCTACATCTTCAAGGCGCTGCCCGAGGCCATCGTCAACGCGATGTACGCCGAGCGTGGTGCAGACGAAGCCAAGGACGCTGCACTCAATATCCTGCGCAACCTGATCCCAGGTGGCAGCAACTACATGGTGCCTGCAGCCGTGAAGCCCTTGATTGAGGTGGGTCTGGGCAAGTCGTTCTTCACCGGACGCGACCTTGAGACTGGCGCGGAGAAGATGCAGGAGCCCTGGGCCCGCTACCGGGATACCACCTCGGAGATAGCCAAGGGTCTGGGCGCGATGTTCAACATCTCCCCGATCAAGATCGAGGCGCTGGTCAGTGGGTACACCGGAGGCATGGGGCTGGCGCTGCTGCAGGCTGCCAACTTCGTGTTGCCTGGGCCGGAGTCAGCCAAGGCTGAAAAGCGCCTGTCTGAGTTGCCTGTGATTGGCTCAGCGTTCCAGCCCAAGGATGCAGCGGGCATCATCAACGATACCTTCGACCGGCTGAAGGAAGCCACCGAGTCCAAGAACACATACGACGATCTTGTTAAACGAGGTGAGTACAAGCGGGCTGACGCTTACCTGTCCCAGAACGCTGACCGTATGGCGCTGGCCTCCCTGGCTGGTCAATACCGGCAGCAGATCGGCAAGATCACCGAGGCTGAGCGTCAGATCCGGGGTATCGACATGGATTCGAAGGAGAAGCGGGAGATTCTGGATGCGATGCGGCAGCAGAAGATACTGGTTGCTTCTTCGGTGCGGGCGGTGCTCGCTGGAACAGCACTCCAATAAGCCCGTCACGTAAGCAGTAGGTAGCGCGTGCATCAAGCACGCGCACCTTCACCGCTGCACGCAGGCCAGCCTCACGCTCAGCCTCTAGGTCAAGGGCAGGGACGAAGAACCCCTGCCCTTTTTCAATCTCCGTCCACGGGTAGTGTTTCAGCATGCGGGTCAAGCTCGGACTTGCGGCTTATGCACATGGCATGCACCCGCATCTGCGGGCCACGGGTCTTGGTCATCATGTCCTTGCGAATCATCTTGACGGTGTAGCCATCGGCCACAGCGATCTGCCGTTTGAAGTCGTCATACCCGAACGACATGGACACACAATGCGCTCGCATTACCGACTCCTCGATGAAGTAGTCAATCACCCCAGGCGTTTCAATCTCGTGCTCCACGCGCCCCATGACCTTGCTGCGGGTAATGGTCTGGTCGATGGGCTCGCCACTACCTAGTGCAGACAGCAGCTTGCCGTCGCTCTTCTTGACCACCACAAACTGGCCGTAGTTGTCACGGGTGAAGGAGTTCAGCACATCCTCGGCTGTGCGTGCGCCTGTCTTGATGACCTTGCGCGCCTTGTCCACCAGCTTCTTCAGGCTTTTGATGATCTCTTCAACGGGGTAGTCCATGACATCGGCGTACCGGCTAGACGCCAGGATCGCACCGGCCACAACGCAGGCGCAGCCAGCTATCCAGTAACGCTCATCACCAGAGGCGTTCCACTCCCGCTTCAGGCGCTCCATCGTCTTGCGCGTGACGTTGATAGCTACGTCCCGGTTCTGCACCAGCCACCGTACATACTTCTCGCCAGCCGCCCCGTGGTTAGTGTTGAGCAGACGCAGGATTTCTTCCTCGTCAATTGTCCAGTTCAGCTTCTCCTCGGGTGTCCACTCCAACATGCGGAACAGTTCACCCTGGGAGGTGTGCTCCCGCACCCCAGCCATGTAGTCGTGCATGTGGGTGTTGGAGGTGAGGAAGGACAGCGCGTTCCAAGAGACAAGGTTGATGCGCTCACGGTTGTGGTGAACCTCAGACTTCTCCTTGCCCTGGCCCTCGGACAGATCGAAGATCAGCCCGGGAAACCACTCCATGTCGTGGCGCGACTTGTGCGTTATTTCGTCCGAAGTAAACGGCAGGCTGTTGAGGTTGCCCATCCGTTGCTGCATCGTAACGGCAGAGGTGCTTTTGCCTGTGCGATACCGCACCGGGTGACCCCAGACAGAATTGAGCAGCGACAGCGCTAAGGATTTACCCGTACCTGACTGCGTGGAACCAGCGTGAAACGTCAGGCAGGCGAACTGGGTGAACTTCATCAGCGGTGAGCCGAACGCGATGCACGACATTGCCAGCAGGTCGTAGTGCCTGCGCTTGATCATCAACTGCGGGAAGCGTCTCCATTCCTCCAGCGTGCCCATCGCACGCGTGTTACGCGTTAAGTTCTGCAGGTCGGGCATGGGTACAGTGCGCACTGCACCATCGGAATAGAACACCCTGCCGCTGTAGACGAACGAGTCGTCCTCTTGCCAGCCGTACTGGGCCGGTATCCTGACCACCTGCTTGTTGACGCTGGCCTCCTCCACACAGGCGCGGACGTACTCAAACAGGTTCTTGTCGTTGCCCGAGCCAAACGCAGCCATGATGTTCTGGTTGGCCAGCGCCTTGAGCAGTTCATCCTTGGCCACCACCGACTTCTGCGGGAATAGCACATCTGCAGGTTTACCCGGACGGTTGGCCACCATGTGCACGGTGTGCTCGTTGTCCTTCTGCAAGAGGTCTACTACGAACAGGTCGTACGGCAGGATCATCACCTGCTGCTTGCGCTTGGTGCCGTCTGCCTCCTCCACCATGCGGTCAGCGTACACGCCGCCATTAGCCCCGTATGCGTAGCCCTTGGGGGGTGTGGGGCGCACAACCTTGACGGGTGGCGCAGCAGGATCATCCGGGTCAGCCGGTTTGATCTCGATCTCTTTCTCGCTGTTGTCCGCAACCAGTTCCCTGCCCAGGGCCAGGGGGTTGGTGATCTTGCCGAAGTGCTTGCAGCCAGAGCAGACGCCCGGGTTCTCGCTGTCAAACTTGATGCATGGGTACGGCCCCTTGATCTCACGCAGCTTGTCACGCATGCGCTCTTCACCGTACGGGTGAAGCTCGGTGAGCATGATTGCTGCCTTCTCACCATCGGCGCAGTACTTGGCCTGACTCAGCCAGCCCCGCCACAGCGGCTCCATGCCATCGTCCGTGGCGCGATCAAAGAAGTGCTGAAGCTGCAGGCAACCATCGTCATCGCCCGTGCGCTTCATAATGGTGCCAAACCGCACGACGCTGTTGGCCAGCATCTGTACGCCGGTCTTGGATGTAGCCACCGGGCGTTTACCCGGCAGGCTCATGGGGTTGGCACTAGGCGCAGGCAGCTTGTCGCCCAGCAGATCACGCAGCTTGGCGAAGAACTCCTGAGCGTTGATGGGTAAGTCGCCCGTAGTTAGAACTTCTACCGGCCTGGGCTCACCATACTTCTTCTTGAAGTTCTTGGTGCCCGGTACGCGCAGCACCCGGGCAGCGTCTGCCGTGACCGTGTTGTCGATGGCCAGTGAGCGCTGCTTGCACAGGCGCTTGAACGCTTCGGCCAGGGGCTTCCACTCCGCTACAGTCAGCGGCTTGTCGAATGTCCAGTAGCAATGCAGGCCACCACCCGAGGCGACGATCCACGGTTTGCCGTAGGCGTCTAGCCCAGTGTCGGCAAGGAACTTGTCGAGTGCCTGTTGTGCCGTCTCACGACTCTCGTATCCGTCCATGTCGATGAACACAGACTTGATGTACTCAGCGTTGTCGGCGGTGCGACTTCCTTTATCTGTAAATGTAGCAAGCGCAAAGTAGATGTCCTGCTGCCCCTCAAGCCAGCGATCAACGTGAGGGCGTATCTCCGCGATGTCTTCGGTAAAGATGTGCTGCTTTCTCTTAGAGGAAAGCTCTGCTGCACAATAGTACCCATGACCTGGGGACGGCAGGACAGCCGCTAAAAAATCTAGCGGTTCCATAAGTCTCCCGAATTATTTGTTGAAGGGCAGCGGCAGTTGCTTGGGGTTGCTTTGGTTCTGCACCTTCTCCCAGTCTCGACCGTCCTGACGCTGGCGCTGGGCCAGTTCCTTGACTACTTCGGACGGCAGCGATCCGGCTGCGCTCATCGCCATGTAAACGGCGCGCTCGAACTCTTCATCGTTTAGAGTTGAATGTTGAATTCCTGACATGCTTTGCTCCATGCTTGGTCTTTGTCCTTGGCCTTTATGAGGATGGCCAACAGGCGCTCTACGTTTTGACGGTAGCCGTTGATGACGGTGGATTTACCCGTGAACCAGTTGTACACCGTTTGGCGGGACGCGCCAGTGATGACAGAGACTTGGGACACAGGGAAATCCAGGTGCACCGCCCATCGCCCTAGCTGATTGCCGAGGGTTTTGGGTGCGGCCTTGACTGAGTTAAGGGTTTTTACTGAGTAAGACATGGTTAATGAGGGGGGCGAAGCCCCCGGTGTTGTTACTCGTCATCCCACTCAGCCGCCAGCTTAGCCAGAGATGGCTTGCCTGCAGCAGGAGGTTCGTCCGACTTGCTCTTGCGCTTGGTGGGAGGTGCATTCTCCTCCTCATCTTCAGCGACCGGATTGTCCTTCGGTGTAGCCTTGGCCTTGGGCTTGGCACCTGCCAGCGCCAGGGGTGCGGGCTCAGCAACCTTGTCCATCTTGGCTACTGTCATGGTGATGGCGCGCTTGGCGTCATCGGTCTGACCTTGGCGCTCAGCCACTTCGTATTCGTCCTCAGTCAGCCAGCGCACGGGCTTGAAGAACAGCTTGGGTGCTTCGGCCTTGGTATCGAACTGCATGCGGGTGATCATCATCTCAGGGCTGGCTTGGTTGGCCACGATGTAGCGGGCGTACGCCTGCAGCGGGCGCTTGTCGCCTTCCTCCTTGCCAAAGATAGAGGTGGCAGGCAACTGCAGTTGCATGACGTGACCCTCCAGGTCGTTGGCCAGCACCACCGCCAGACGCTGCGAGAAGCGGCAGGCGCGGGACTCACCCATGCCAGAACCCTTGGTGTTCTTCTCACAGGTGGCGCAGCGATCCGATTGAGGGTTGACAGCGGAGGCATCAGGCTTCTCGCCATCAGCCGACCAGCAGTCCGGGGCGGCTGGTGTGTCGCCGTCGTATGCCTTCATGTAGAAGGTGCGTCCGATCTTGGGCGCAGCGTTGACGATGACCACATCGAGGTAACGCTCGTCAATGGAGGCTACTTCCTTGCCGTCTACCAGCAAGCGGAACACACCGCCTTTGATGGAGATGCGTTTGCCGCCGCCACCACCTGCGCCACCGGCGAGGGACTTAGCGATGGCAGACAGTTCACCGTTCTTGGCGAAGGTGGGAACATTGGACTTAGAAAAAAGAGCTACGTTGCTCATGGTGTTTCTCCTTAGCGAGGCTTGGTTACAGAGACTTCGAACTCAGACATGCTGTTGAGTCCAGGGGGATGCAGCTTGGGGTTCTCTTCCAAGAACGTCTGCATGTTGGTTTGAGCGATGCGTTTCTCCAGCAGGTCAACGGCATCGTGCTCGATGATGAACTTCTTGAAGCTGTCCCAGTCCTGGGTGTAGAAGCGAGACTTCTCTTTGATGGTGATGGTGCCATGCTCAGTGCGCACAGACTTGGTTCCAATCGCCATCATCTGATCCTTCATGGCGTTCTTCACCTGCTGTTGCGCGTCCTTGATGTTCTCGATCTGTTTGTCTAGGTCTTGGACGGCGTTGCGCATCTTCACGTACATGCGTGCAAGCTTATCCATCGGTATGGTTTCGTATGTCATGTTGTTGCTCCTGTTGTTCTGTCTAAAAGTATACATTGTCTAAAGCTATTTACAACCCCCTTTCTTCAATCTCGCTGTTGAACAAGCTCACGAGCAGGGCGTTGTCGTCCACCTTCTGCGCGAGCGCCTTGAACATCTTCTTCTCTACGGGCGAACCCTCTATGTGGATGACGGTCACCTTGTCCGAGTTCTGTCCCTTGCGGTCAGCGCGTGCTATGCACTGGGTGTACTGCTCTACTGACATGAGTGGGCCGTAGAAGATCACGGTATCCGCAGCAGTCAGCGTAATGCCGTGCGCTGTGGCCGCAGGCTGCATGACCAGCACCCTTGGGTTGGGCTGCGTCTGAAACCGCTTGATGATGTCGCCCCGTTTGGTGGCCGTAACGCCGCCGTGAATCTGCTCGTTGAGCACACCGTTCTTGTTAAGGAAATCACTGATGTTGTCAATGGCTGACCGGAACAGAGCAAAGATGATGACCTTGCGCTCGGTTTGTTCAAGCGCCTCCATCAGCACGTTCAGGCGTGGCGTCGCGTCGAACTCCACTGTCTCCTTGGTGTCGGTGTACGCCACACCTGCACTGATTTGCAGGAGCTTGTTGAGCGCAACGGCTGCGTTGACTGCGGTGATCGTCTCGCCTGCGGCCATGACCAGCATCTGGGTCTTGAGCAGGTTGTAGTACTTAGCCTGCTGCGGGGTCAGCGGAACCTCGCGGGTGAGCGTCAGCACTGGGGGAAGATCAAGGCACTGGGCTTTGGTGTACCGGATGGCAGGCTGCAGCGCAGCGTGCACCTTCTCTGCTGCGTCAGCCTTGGGTGACCACTTAAACATAGTGATCTTGTTCATCACGGCATCGCGCCATGCGGTGTAGAACTTGGGCACTCCAGCGGGATTAACCAGCTTGGCTAGACCGTACGCATCTACAGGACTCTGAGAAGCAGGCGTGCCAGTCATCATCCAAAGGTGGGTATCAGGCGCGAGGATGGAGTTCAGTGCACGCCAGCGCTTGGTCTGCGGGTTCTTGTAGGCGTTGGCTTCGTCCACGATTATCAGGTCGAACCTGCCATCAGCCTTGACTTCGTTGGCGATAAGACTCAAGCCCTCGTAGTTGACGATGACAAACTCGTAGTTCTCCTGCATAAGTTCGATGCGTCGTGCGGCCTGAGCATGATGCGCCACCACCGCGCTGCGGTGAATGATGCTGTTGCCCAAGTCCTGCATCCAGGCGCTGTGCATGATAGACAGCGGGCATAAAACAAGACAGCGTCGAACCTCACCACGCTTCATCAAGTAGTCGGCGGCCCAGAGCGCACTTAAAGTTTTACCAGTTCCCGGCTCACTAAGCACGAACGCGCGGCGATTGAGCGTGAGGAAGGAGGCTGTCTCTTTCTGGTGGGCCATCGGCGTGAACCGCCCAGGCCACTTGTACCTACCGAAGATCGGTGACGGTACGTTGTTGACGCCCATGTTCCTGAGAACACGCGCTTCGTCCAACCCCCAGTGAACTGCTACCTCGAATCCACCTGGGATGGGGAACGCTCGACTCTTTGGAATGAGGGCGTACTTGCCCGGGCTGCGCGTCTTGAAGACAAGCAGCTTGTTATCTAAGACTTCCATGTTTCTCCTAATGTTTTGAATTAAATGTGCAGGTAGATACGGGGCACCAGCCGCACAGCGGCGACTGCGATGGGTTCCACACGCCTGTGTCTTGCGCTGCTTCTAGTTTTGCTACACGCTCTCGATACAACCACCATGCTTCATCAGCTTCGCTCCGCAGCATGGAGTGCGTGGTCATCGTCTCTTTGACCAGGAACATCAATGCAGACTTGACCTGCCTGATATGGGGGAAGTGAATGAAGACCATGAGCGACATCAGAACAAGCTGATCCCGGTCGGGGTACTTGTTGTTGCCGGTCTTCCAGTCCACTACCTTGGCAGTCAGGTTGTCGTCGTTAATGATGAGCAGATCAGCGATGCCGCGCACCCAACGCTTGGAGTCGTTGAATCCACAAGGCTGCAGGTCAAGGGTTACACCCATCTCATGCTCAAAGAGTTTCCTCCCCGGCTTGCGCAGCACCGCCTCCACCACAGGTACGAACTGCGCGTACTTCTCTGGTATCGGGGTGCCGTCCTTGCCGTAGTCCTCGATGGCCTTGTGCACATCCTTCCCGTAGATGGTGTGCGTTGTTTCTTGGAACGGGTAGTTCTTCAGAACCTTGACCTCGTGATACCGACGGGCGCACCCCTCGAAATCCTTGAGGCCACTGTGTGACCATGTGACTGACTCGCTCATTTGAACTTTGCTGATCTGATTGCACGCGCCAGATGTTTGGCGAACGCATCGACAAACTTCTCGTCTTTGTGTAGCTGGCTGTCCATCTCATAGAGGATGGCGTGAACAAGCTCATGCCAGAAGGTTTCGCTCATGCGTATGGTGGAGTATTTACGCCCCGTCACGTTGCTGAACTCGCCGATCTGAATGTTGCCTGCTTCATAGGCCACCCGACCCATCTCACGCTTGCGCTGCATAGAGCGCACGACATCGATGGAATACATCTTGTCCCCCACACGGACGCGGTAGGGGATGGGTGGATCTCGTTTGGCTCTCATGTTTCTCCTTGTTTGTTAAGCCGATCCATATCGTTGGTGGTAACCAACGTCCGAGTTGAGCGGTATGCCGGGAAGGTAAGGAACGGGCGCAGTCATCTGCGCCAAGACCCAAGTCTTCGCGTTTTCCGCTTCTTCTTCTGGTACCACGGCAATCAATTCGTCATGCACCGTGCCTACCAAAGGGTACTTTTTAGCTACCCTTAGCATGCCGTCGGTCATGACGCATCGCGCCGTGCCCTGAACAATGTTGTTGGTGATCTTGCCACCGTACAAACCGACGCGCTTCTTGCCGTCGGCGTATGTCCATGTGACTCTGCCACCCTCGCCTTTGTCGGGGCGAAGATCAGGATACCGCACGGCCATGCCGCTTGGCAAGACAATTTCCTCCTTTCTAAACGTGATGCATTTGTGGGTGTACTCCTTGCCCATGTACAGGCTGTTCTCAATCAGTTCCTGACACATGTACCAGAACGCCACCACGGACTGAGACGCTTCGCGGAACTTGTCGATGATGGCCTTGGCTGCGAGGCAGTGGATGGCAAGCTCGATCTCGCTGCAGGTGTGCGGGATCTTCTCCATGCGTTTGAGGTTCTCGTCCCAAGACAGAAACTTCTTTACCTCCTCGCCCGCCACGCCCAGCTTGATGGCATCCGCTTTGACGTAGCGCAGGGGCTTGGCACCCAGAAACCCAGTCAATAGCTGCGCAGCGAACGACGACCAGCCAAGCTGGTAGCCTGCACCAAGCAGCGCCGACTTGGCAGACTGCCTCTCCACGGGGTGCGTGTCTTTGTTCATGTCGGGGATGCCGAACATCTGCGCACCGAACGCGGAGTAAGGATCGGCACCCGAACGGAAGATGTCTAGTAGAGGATCGTTATCCGCCAGTACCGCAAGGATTCGCGGTTCGATCTGCGATAGGTCACCAACCACCAGCACGTGCCCCGGCGGGGCCATGATGGATTCTCGGAGGAAGCTGCCACGTTTCAAGTTCTGCATGTTGATGGCGCTGCCCTTGCTGGCTGTGTACCTGCCGGTGTTAGCGCCGAAGTAACTCAGGGGTACAGGCAGTGCGCCTCTGTTGGATATATCTAGGAACCGCTGTGCTCGGGTGCGTTCGCTTGTGGACTTGACCCGCATACGAGCCTCGCATAGTAGAGCGACTTCCTCGTTGTCACCATTTAGTAGCGCAAGGAATAGCGCGTCGTTCTTGGCCAGAGCGTATGTCTCAAGGCCAGTTGTCTTGCTAATTTTGGTGGGCGGTAGTGCCCCGAGCGAGGCCAGGAGTTCTGCAAACTTTTCATTGGACGCCAGCGCAGCTTCGTCTACGCCGAGCCTCTGTAGTAGTCCTTCACGCAGTGTCCTTTCTTCTTCAATCGCCTTAGCCAGCATCTCTTGGTCAAGCACCAGCAGCGGGCGGGTGTACATCTTGAGGGTCAGGTCGATGAGGCGCAGCTCCTTGGGCGGGTACCCAGGCATCAGTCGATCAAAGATCGCCTCGCACAGGAACACGTCGTGCTTGCAGTACTCAGCCAATTCGCTTTCCGTCTCCCGGTCTATGGTGTCAAGCAACCCATCCGTGCTGTACACCGCCTGCCCCTTGGGCGGCAAGCCAAACTCTTCAGCCAGCTTGGCCAGGGAGTTACCTGCCTCGATGCCACGCAGGGCGCGGGCCATAGACAGGGTGTCGAAGATGAAGCACGGCTGCACACCGTAGCGCCAGGACAGGATAGTCACATCGAACTGCGCGTTGTGTGCCAGCACCGCCGTGGTTGACCAGTCGATGCCATCGGCCCAAACTTTTATATCCTTGCCGCGTACCCAGACGGCTGCACCTTCTTCCCCCATCTCTTTCCAGCACAACCCCCAAGCCTTGAACCTGGGGTCACGCACGTACTCCTCGGTGGTCATCTTGGACAGGGTGTATTCGCGTCTGTCCCACGCTGTCTCAAAGTCGATGACCAGTACTTGTTTGAATGGCAGACTCAATGTTTAACCTCGCTGTCTTGAGAATCTTTGGTCTGTTGAAAAATGTAGTTGGATGCGTTGACAAGATCGGCTGCCTCGTGCCATGAGGCATTGATACCCGTTGTATGCAGGTAGTTCTTGTCATCCATGATGAGCAGCACCCCCCGCGTATCTTCCTCAGTGAACGCACGCAGCACCGCCTTAATTAAATCTATGAGCGCCTGCTGTCTAGCTTCGGGCAGTGCTGCGATTAGCTCATCCATTCGAGCGTAGTACGCCCGGTCATCCTCGTTCATGTTTACTCCTAGCATGTAACCACTCCTTTAGTTTATTGATGTTGTCTTCGTTGATCACCAAGGTCGACCCGCCTGCGCTGCGGATCTTTTCCATCTCTGCCTCCTGCAGCGCAGTAGGTTTGTTTGCTCCAGCCTTGCACTCAATCCCAAGGAAGTGGCCGTTGATGCAGGCAATGATGTCCGGTATACCCACCCGCCCGTAGCCATTGGCCACGGGGAAAAAGTAATACATGCCATAGCTATTCAGCAGGGCTACGCACTGCTTCTTGACCTTGACCTCGGGTGTTGCTGCCATGTTGGATCCTTATTGGTGAGGGGGAGATGCAGATTCCCAGCCCCCTCGGTTCTGGGCGTGGAGGTTCCTGTTCAGCCAAGTAAGTTGGCGACACTGAACAGGCCACACTACAGGTCACATCTGCAAGGCTGACTGCTGTGTGTTATGGACGCCGCCAATTAAATCTTTTGTTGTTCTGTTTCAATTAGTTTGTCAATGTAGTGACGCGCCTTCTTCAGGTCTTCTATTCCCCCCTTGTGTCGCCATCGGCTGAGGTACTTGACGGCGTTGCCGTCCAAGTAGCCAAGACGCCAATCAATGATGACGTCCCAGGTTTCGTGCTTGAACTGTTTGTAGTGACCACCGCCGATTTGACAATCGTTTGCTCGTGACGATGCGGGTTGTTCCGTGGGTTGACACTCAGCTTTTCCGCTGTCCCCACTGTCGTAAATCGACACCTGCACTGTGTGTTCTGACATTCGTACCTCCTTCTTTTCAAGCCGTCTCGGGTTGCTCTTGTCTCAAGAGTGTGGGCGTCTGCCCCGCAGATAGGGCAGAGCATCACATGACGCCCCACAAACAAGACAAAAGCATGGCCAACAAAACAAAGGGCGACAGCAGGACTACAAGGAATAGAGCCAGGAGCCATGCCATTGCGATGAAGTCAGCGGATTTCACTCTTCACCTTCTTGAATTCTTCTTGTGCTTCCCACCCTGCTTTGAACCCAGCGTCCCACGCCTTACTCCAACACAGGCACCACAGGTCGTACGATCCGTCACTTGGGAACTTGAAGTCCTCCTTGCCCTGCATCAGTTGTTTCACATCCTTGCGCTTGATGAAGGCTTCCCATGCCTTCTCCCGCTCCAAGTTGATGAGCGGTGCATCATCGAACAGTCCTTGCGTCATGCTGACTCCTTGATGATGTTGGCGATGAACAAGTAGTAGTTATGCCTTTCCTCCTTGGCATGCATGTCGAGCAAAAGGTCAACTATGCGCTCGCGTTCTGCCCCACACGCATGCTCGGCAATCAGCTTGGCAAAACGCTCCAGCGTGTCGGTGTCGTCAGCAGTCCAGTATTGGTTGTACTCATCCATAGACTCAGTGAGTCCCGCAACACGCGCCAGTTCAAGTACGGTTCTTTTGTTCATGACAGCCACCCCGCCCAATGCAGCGTGTAGATCAATGCACCAAACAAAAAGCCCAGTGCTGCAAGCATGGCAATCAGCCAGCCCAGGGCATCGAGATCGTCTTCTTCGTATCTGTTCATTACTTACCTCCAAGGGATAACCAAAAGATTAGAAAAGCAATGGCACCCACGACCATTGCCAGCGTCTTCATAAGTTCAAGCCAGTTCATTCTGGTACGGGGTATGTAAGTTGCTCAGGCATGACCAGCTTGGTGATGGACTTGCCTTCAGTAAACAGACTGATGGCGCGCTGAACTTTCTTGCTGGACTCAATGCGCGCGCTGCCAACCCATGCTGCCGAACCCACCTGCAGCAGGTACTCACGCAATCGGATGGCTGAGTTCTCATACGCACCGGAAATCTCGCCGTGAATCATGATCTCACCAAAGCGGGACAAGGTATCCCGGGGAACACCTGCACAATCAGCGCACATGTAGTTGGCTAGCACCGTGGCAGTCGTCAGATTGCGACGCTTCTGTGGGGCCAGTGACTGGGCAAACTGCAGCGCCTCTTCGTGCTTGCGAATGTACGCGTTGATCTCTGCTACCGACTTCATGTGTGTGTTGGTGCCCAGCTTGCTGAGCAGCACACGGGCCAGGGCCACGATGTCTTTGTTAATCCAGCTATCACCACCAGCGATGCGGATAGCGTCATGCACCATGCGTGGGATGTGCTGGTCGATCATCTCACCTGCAGCACGGGGCACATTGGTGGTGACCGGCATCTTGACCGCCTTGTTGTAAATCGTGATGGCAAACAGTCGGTGCTGCCCGTCAGCCAGCGTGCCATCGTCATAGAAGGCGATGCCCTGGTGCGATGAAAACCACCTACCATCAGCCATGTCCTTGGCATAACGGTGTGCGATGTCCTCGCGCATGTTGCGGTTGTTGTTGTTCTTTATCAACCATGTCTTTGCAACTGTTGGGCTGATGGTCATGAGTTCAGTCTGCATTTTTTTGATAGCCATTTGTTTCTCCTAAATGAAAGCAGGCACAGCGTCCTGCCAATTGATGCGCTGCTTGCGGCTGCGCGGTTTGATGTACGGCTGCCCCATGTATGTAGGGAACGGCCATACGGGTTGCATCACTGTTGCTTTAATACGGGCTGAGCAAGCAGCCACCTGTTTCCCAGCCTTGCTACTGCGCGTGCCCACTTCAGTTGGTTGGCACGATTTATTTCCCTGGTGGTGTAGCTCACCCCCCACAGGCGGCGCGTCATGCGCAGCAGACGCGTCTTCATGCTGCCCTCCCGAGGAAGAGGATGCGCAGTCGCTGCCAAAAGGAGAAGTGGTAAAAGGGTTGCGGCACAGGCACCTCCACATACACAGGGTGCGGGCGTGTCACAGCCATAGCTTCGGCGTGCATCCGCGAGTTTTCACCACGCATCACAGCCAACTTGCCCTGCATACTGCGCAGCACAGCTTTATTGGCTGCCTTGACCTTCTGCTTAGCGGAACTTTTAACGCCGTACACATAGGTGACCGACACATCCAACACGGCAGCAACAACCTTGGGTTTATGGCCATCGGCCAACATAGCGCGTATCTTTGCAGCTTTGCTTTCAGAGTGTTTCGTCATTTGTTTCTCCAGTTAGTTTTAACCCTGGGTCTTTGCCCAGAGTCCAAGTTTAGACAATGTATTGATGGGATGCAACCCCTTTTAGTGCACCTGTGCTCCTTCAAAAAGCTCATCGAGAATCATCTCAACGGGCGTGTCTTTGAACAACGCGTCCTCTGCCCAGGCTAGGACATCGTCGTTCAGTAGGTTCCTGTTGATTTGTTTGCGTGCGATGTTTGGGTCTTCTGGGTAAGCATGCTCTGCAATCATCTCAATTAGCGGGGTGAGCAAACCCGTGAACGCATCATCAATGGCGTCCGCAAGCTGGGCGTAGTCGTCGTAGTCACGCACCAGCTTCATCGGCTTGGCCCCAGCACCGGGCACCATCGTGTTGCCCCAGTCCCACTCAGCCCAGCGTGAGGTGTATTCTGCGGGGTCAGGCACGCTGGGGTCACGCTTGGTGGGCAGTGCATCCCAGTCAATCTTGGCAGCGGCTGCAGCCAGCGTCTGGATGTAGTAGATGTCGAGCCACTCGCGGTCGGAGTGCGCACCCTCGTAGCCGACGCTGATGTTGGTGCACTCGGGTATCTGGTCAGTGAACTCGGCGGTATCTGTATACACACCGCTGTTGTCTGGAGCTAAGAAGAGTTCCTCGGAGGATGCATCGTTGAGCGCAGTGGCCACGGCTTGAGCGAACTCGTCCGAGCAGCAGCGTCCCATAGACTGGTGAGTGATGACGCTGTCGATACTCTTGCGGTCGAAGGTAATGGCTCGGTCGTGCTCCATCAGGGTTACCCCGTGGTTGTCAGCCAAGAACCTAGCGCCGATGCCGCCGCACTCCTCGCCTTGGCTGAAGACATAGTAGCCAGGGACACCACTGTGCAGCAGGTGCATGAGCATGGCCACGCCAGCGCCATCGTCTGCACCCAGGCACTTGTCCTTGTCGCCTGCCGTCCACTTGGTGGGCGTCTTGACAATCTTGTTGGGCCCGCCGCTGCGGTGAACAGTATCTAGGTGAGCGATGAACAGGGTGCGATGGTGCTTGTCGGCACGCGCATCGATGTGGATGTTGCCCGCTGCGTCAATGCTGCAGGACAGGTGCTCTGGCATGTTGTGTATCAGCCAGTTGCTCAAGTCAGCCACCTGACGGGAGCCGTGCGGCCTAGCCAGGGACAGGGCAGCGTCAAGCGTGAGCATGAGCGCTGTGTCGGGAGTAAGTTTGGTTGTCATGTGTTGTACCTCCGGGTGTGGGTTAGGCGTTAATTGATTCTCGTGCGTGCCATGCATCGCACGCTGGACACTGGAAGCAGTCGTCCTTGAGTCGGTACTTGTCATCGTCGCACTCGACTACATCGTCATCGTCTTTGCGGTACCAGTCGTCATTGATTTGCACGATGTCGTCATCGAACTTGCTGTACCACTGGTCGTTGACCTCTACGCAGTTCTCCACTAGTTCGTACTCACCATCGGTTAGCTGCACTATCTTGTCAGAGTCTGATGCGTAAAAGCAACCATCAACCTCGATGACATTATCGACATGCTCGTAGTGACCGTTGTGCAACTGCACGATGAGGTTGTCGGACAAGTAGCCAACATCGTAGTACTCGTCCTTTGAGTCGATGTACACCAAATCATCGTTGTGGATGAAGGCACGGTAGCCGTTGCGAGTGAGTGCGTGGGTGTATTCATGATTCCGGCACGAGTAACACACAAAGTGGTCCTCACGGCGGCCGACCCAGTGGCCATCGTCATCGCAGACATGGTCACCGCAGTCTTCGCACGGCGTGCCGGGGTTAACCTCATCGGGTGCGCCATCAGTGTTGCAAAGCTCCCAAGCGGCAATGCTCCTGTCGTCTACCACCAACAGGTATGTGCACTGCTTGTCGCTGTCGTACTCCTCACTCACATACCGCGCACCACCATCGAGATAGGGCGCGAGGAACGGGCTTGCGTCGACCCATTTGAGCTTGCAGCCAGACCATGAGTTGCGATGCTCGTAACCCTGCTCGTGCTTGAGCCACACCTCCAACTTGTTGTCGGAGTGCGAGTAGCCACCGCTGCGGTCGCGGTTGTATGAGCGTACAAAGAACTTCTCCTTGGTTGCCGAGTCCTCGTAGCACAGCGCCCTGCCGCAGGTCATGCCATCCTCCTCGATGCGCACCGCCATGTGCCAACCATACTCGGGAGCGTATGCCTGATAGGGATGCTCTTTGTTGGTGGAATCAGGCCAGCGCATACAGGAGTGCGGGCCGTTGTTGAGGTGGTTAATCATCTCGTGCGTGGTGTGGACGAACACCATGCGCTCATCGCCCACCGTGTGCAGCGCCACGAGGTCACGGACATAGTGGTCAGGCAGCATCGGGAATTGGCGGCCCAGATACTTGCCCATGCTGGTGGTAACCACCCTATCAGCCTCACCGCCACGCTCGTCACGCGTGAAGGCCACGATATTGGGGTCGTTTTCGCTGCGGTGCGGCCACTCAAGCAGAAGCTGTTGCCAATCGTCCGGACGGCACAGCATCATCGCTGCATGAACGATGGGATGCAGCGGATACTTGAGCCGCTGCCGCTGGAACCAAGGACGGTGTTGGCTTACGATGTGCCCAGCCTCATCAAAGACCTCGCGCATGGTGTCCTGCTTGTATTCAGGGTCGAGTTTCTCTATTGCGTACATAAGTACCTCCAGTTGAAAACACAAGGGAAAGAAGGGGGAGCCGAAGCTCCCCCACATATCGGGGAGAAACCTCCCCAACTCAGGCGGCAGCGAGCGCCAACTCCACTGCCTTGTTCTTCAGTGCATCGCCCGGGCCCCACAGGGCAGAGGCGATGCGGTTCTCCGCGTTGTGCGCGCGGATGTGGTGGTCGGTGTACTCAGTCACCGCATTGAGCCAGCCCCAGGCTGTCTCGCGTGCCGTCACAAGCTCGGCACCCTTGGCCGCACCGTTGAACAACTCCATCACCCGCAGGAAACCACGGCTTTCGCGGATGGCATCCGCATCCTTGGTGCCTGTCTTGAACAGGTGCATGGTCATGTCCTCGGCCAGCGGGCGGGACACGCGTATGGCAGCAAGCTGCCTGCTCATCTCGATGAACGCCTTGAACTCCTGCTGCGCACCCTCCAGCACAGAGCGCAGGTCTTCGGGCTTGAACTCCGAGCGATGGGTGAGGCGAAAGGCGGCTGAGTCCTGGCGTGCCATGCGTAGGGTGTTGTCACACACAGTGCGCACCGATGTCCAGCGTCCCTCGGTAGCCAGCGAGCCATCTGCGCTGGTGGAGAGCAGGGCATAGGGCTTGATTGTGTCGAGCTTGCCGTCCAGCCCCACCGCATCGGCCAGCTTGGCCGTAGCAAAGTACCGCTTGCCGCCAAACAAAACCCCCGCACTTTCTATCGTCAACCCACCAGCTTCGGCCCACTCGCGGAAGAACGCCAGCACCTCACGGGGCTGCACCACTTTGTAGCTGTCCGATACCACGCCCAGCGCGTCCTGCGTGTCGCTGCGGAACAGGACTACCTTGTCCTTGACCACCTTCATCTGCTCGGCGGTCTGACCACGCTCGGTGGCGAAGCGCACATACCCACGCTGCACTTCGTAGTCCATCCCAGCAGCGGCCTGCCACGCCTCGATGCTCTGCCCAGCGGGCATCAACTGCCCGAGGCCGTGCCACTCGCGTTGGGTGGATGCGTACTGAGCGACGCCGTTCTTAGTCATGATTTGATGTGCCATTTCTCTGCTCCTGTAAACAACCGGGGAGGTTTCTCCCCAAGAAAGGGGGCCGCAGCCCCCGACGAAAGCCTTGATTGTTAGTCAAGACTTGGACTCTGTCAACTCTTCCGGTATCTCTACCTCATCGCCCAGTTTGCTGGCGACATAGCACCGCATGGCTGCGACTAGGATGGTCGGCCCGTCCATGCAGAAGGTGCGGTACAACCCACCCAGGCTGGGCTTGCGAGCGCCGTACCGGTGCGCCTTGTGTGACGAGGGCAGCCACTGCCACTCAATTTTTTCGCGCTCCACTATCGGCCCGCCTTGTGCCCAGTCGGTTGAGGGGGTGTAGGCATGCAGGGGCAGGTCGACTTCGCCGTTGACAACCAACCACGGGTCTTTCTTGAACCCGTCGTCAATGAAGTAGTGCAGCGTCTTGCCGTTGCATTTCGCCACCGCCCAGTCGAGGTCGGCGTCGGTCAGTTCACTCGTCTTTATCTTCATGTGTTCTGCTCCTGTTGTTGCCGCTTCCACTCCTTGTAGTCCATCGCCTGCTCGAAGGCGTCGATGAAGTGGTCTTTGAACGCCTGCATGAGGATTTCCTTGTTGCTGCTGTCCGCTATGCGCCAGAGGTGGGCCAGCGTGCGGTTGAACGACCCGCCGCAGCGGTCGAAGTGTGCACAGGCGGTGTGCACCATCTCTTCATTTAGCTTCATGCTTTTCTCCTCTCAGTTGGTTGCAGCAAGGACACTGAGGCGGGGGTCTGCCTCACGATGGACGATGAGCATTGACCCATCGGTGTACAGGTACAGGGCGTCGGTCAGGAACCCGGACTTCGGCTCACGCTTGGCAGCAATCAGCTTGCCGACAAATATGGGGAAGGTGCGTGAGTTGAGCCTTGTGCTCTGCCACAGGACACCCCTGGCGAAGTCAACCCCACCGCGCCCAATAGACTCGGCGTTGTACTTAACTTTCTTGGCCATGCTCATCACCATGGCCTCCACATCACCATGTCCAGCATCACTACCACGATGGCGATGATGTACACCACCACGAACGAAACGAGCAGGCCCACGCCTGCCTCGGCTCGCTCCACTGTGCGCTTGTACCGCGCGTCGTTCTCGATATTCGTTTCACTCATCTGTATTACCTCCGTTGGTTTGGGGTTCTACCTTGGGGAGATTTCTCCCCGCTGGTTCTTCAGGCTCCTGCCAGGACAATAACCACGGCTCACGGGTAGGAGCAAAGCGTGTGCCGGGTATTTGATATTGCGTTGCGTAGTTTGTTTTCAGGGCATGGTGTTCCTCCTTGGTTATGTAGGTGCGGGGGTTTGTCTGTTCGGGCGTGGGTTTGGTGAGAGTATTGAAACGCTTGGATTCCACCTCCATTTGCTCTCGGATATTTTTCAGCGCTGTCCAGTATTGGGCGAAGAACTTAATGCGCTCGCCAAACTTCTCTTGGTTCTTCGCATAGCGCTGGATAGCCTGCCGCACCCAATGCATCTCCTGCCTCATCTGCCTCAACACAGCATCGTCCCACCCAGCTTGGCGCTCCTTGGCCCACCGGCGCAACGCTTGGGCTGGCCGTACGCTGGCGTTGTGGTGCGCCTTTTCCCGGTCGCTGATGCCCAGGATGTAGGCCACCGAGATGTGCTTGTGGGTGGTGGCAATAGCGTTGAGACGCTCACGCTTGGTCATGCGCTTGAGCGTTTTGGGTGGGTCGCAGGTGTTGCAGACAGAGCAGAGGCGGCTTTTGCCTCGACGGACACGCCGGAACTGGCGTAGGGGTTGGGTGCGTTGACACACCGGACAGGTCTGATTTGGACGCATTTTTGTAAGTCCCGTGTAAGGTTTTGGGCAGCTACCCAAGCGCAAGCAGGGTATGGTCAGAACATTGGACGCGGCAAGTGCTTGATTGTGCAGGCAAAAGTTGGTTGCTACCCAACTACCCACAAAATTTCAACTACAGCACTTACCCTAAGAAAGTTGAAGCCCAAAGATGGCCAACAATCACATACAACAACATACCTTTCCACTATAGATATAAATAAATGGGTAGTTGGGTAGAGATGTGGGTTTGTGAATGTAATCAATGGCTTAGCGCGTCCAATGTTCTGACCAAGGGTTGATTGCGCTTGGGTTGCTACCCAAAAACAGGTAGAAACCCTGTAAAGAGTCAAGAAGTGGGGAGAAATCTCCCCGGATGTGGTTAGCGGCGTCCTTTCATGGGGATGCTGGACAGGCAAACCTCCTGCCAAGTCTCGTAGCGTTCGGCGTTCTCAAGGGCGCGCTGCTTGCGCCTGTTGTCCTCGCTGCGCCGGACGCAATCTGCCCGTAGCTCGGCCAGTCGAGCTTTCACCTGGGTTGGGATGTTGGAACCCAGTTTGAGGGACTTCTGATTAGGGTCGTAGTGCTTACGCATGATGTGGAACCTCCAAAGTAAAAAAGCCACGCGAAGGTGGCGAAATAGCCGCAGCCCCCTCACACCGAGGGAGTGCGACTGAGAATGCGAATGACTCGCATTACGCTTGGGGAGAAATCTCCCCGAATCACATCGCAGCAGCGACAACAGCAGCGCGCTCGGCAGAGCCGCAGACCTTGACGAACTTCTCCCAAGCCGCACGCTCGGCTGCGCTGACGCGAACCTTGGTGGGCTTGGCTGGCTCGCCGCGCCCGGAGGACTTGTCGGTGCGGCTGATGTGGTAGGCGAACTTCTTGCCTGCCTTGTTTACCACTAGCTCTTGCTTAGCGGTGCGCTCTTTGCGGGTCTTGGCGCAGATGGCCTGCGCCGTGGACACGGGAATGTCCAGGTTGCCAGCCACAAAGTTGACGACCCATTCGGCGCGCCATGCTTCCCGTGTTTCAGGCGTGGCCTTGAGGTAGGCCTTGTGCCAGACAAGGGAATGAGCAAGGGTTACGCGGTCGTGTGCGCCAAGCTGCCAAGCAAATTGATTCAGTGTGTTCATGACACCTCCAAAGTGAAAGCCGGGAGAAATCTCCCCCAGATGCCGGTGAGCGATTTCCCAACCGACAAGGTCTATTATAGCAAACCGGGGTTTTCGGAAATTCAGTTTTGGAGTATCTCGACCCCCACCATACCCCCTCCCCCCTGTATGGCAGCAAGTAGGGCGTAGTTGTGTGAACACTAATCTCCACCCATATTCAGTATTTTCTACAAACTCGCTTCAAATACCCAGTATAGAACCCACCCCCATACAAAAATAAATACAATACCCCCGGGTATATTATAAAAATTTGGACAAAAAAAGGCCCCGCGCTTTGCAGCCGGGGCCAATACAGCTTTGCAACTGTCAGAAGGAGAAACAAACAGAACAACGAGCCGCGCTTGCACACGACTCAAGAAGCACTATACACTCTATCCTGTTCGGTCACAAGCCCCGCGTTGAAATGCTTGATCATCTATTAGACTTCAAACCACCGTCGGCTACACCCAAGGGCGTCACACCGCTAGATGACGCCTTGACCCAGGAAATTGTGGACGCGCAGTTGAATACTGCTGAGTGGTTGGAGAAGATGGGCGCGCCCTCTGCTGAAGAAGCCGAGAAATCTGCAGCGGCAGCAGCAGCCCAGCAAGCGTTTAGCGCCTTAGCTACGCAAACTCCCGAAGAACAGCGTAAGGCGCTCGTTCAGATCAAGACTCCGGCTGCCGTTCGGCACCTCACGGGCATGCTGACGGCCTATGACTGGGAGTTTGTGGAGCAGGCCAAGGAGCTTCGGGGCTATGCAATGGCTCAGATCCTTGAAGAGACAAAGCACCCCGATGCCAAGATCCGATTGAAGGCGCTCGATATGCTGGGGCGCGTCACAGAGGTTGCGCTGTTCTCCGAACGCATAGAGATTAAGAAGACCGACCTGTCGGATGCCGAGATTGAGGCCAAGATCAAGGAAAAGATCGGACGCTTCATGCAGGTTACGGATGTGATGGATGTGATTGACGTAGTGGATGATGCAGAAGTTGTGGAAAACACAACACCCGCCGTCGAAATTTCCGAAACAACCCCTGATGAACCTCCAGCAGCTAACTAACCTCACGCCGCGTGAGCTTGCCGCCATTCAGGCGGCGCTGCCGACGTTGTCTAAACAGGAAAAACTCGAACTCTTTGACGCCCTCGAAGAGAAAGACCGCCGAATGTCGCGCACGCTGGCCAAAACCAGCCTGCTTGAGTTTGCCAAACATGTCTACCCTGGGTTCAAGGTCGGGCCACACCACAGAAAGCTGGCCAAAATCTTCGAGGACGTGCTTGCGGGCAAGAAAAAGCGGGTGATCGTCAACATCGCGCCCCGCATGGGCAAGTCTGAGTTCTCTAGCTACCTGTTTCCAGCGTATTTTCTGGGCCGTTTCCCTGAAAAAAAGATCATCATGGGCACGCACACAGCGTCCCTGTCAGAGGACTTTGGCCGTCGGATCAGAAACTTAATTGCCAGCGATGAGTACGCCGAGCTTTACCCCGAAACCATCATTGCCGAAGATCAGAAAGCCGCAGGCAAGTGGTCAACGAGCACCGGGGGCCAGTATTACGCTGCTGGTGTTGGTGGCGCTCTGGCTGGTCGCGGCGCTGACCTTTTTGTTATTGATGATCCTCATTCTGAACAAGACGTAAAGATCAACAGCCGCCTTGCCTTCGACACGGCGTGGAACTGGTTCCAGACTGGCCCGTTGCAACGCTTGATGCCAGGGGGCGGGATCATCGTGGTGATGACGCGCTGGTCGTTGCTCGACCTTACTGGGCGTCTTATTGACTATCAAACTAAAAATCCCAACGCTGACCAGTGGGAAATCGTAGAACTCCCGGCTATCCTGCATGAAGGGCAAGACCACGAGAAGAGTCTCTGGCCAGAGCAGTGGCCCCTTGACCAGCTCAAGTCCAAGAAAGCCAACCTCGACCCCAGGTTCTGGAACGCCCAGTACATGCAGCAGCCAACGGCAGATTCTTCTGCCATCGTGGGGCGGCAGCACTGGCGGGTGTGGCTAAAGGATGACCCGCCTAAATGCGAGTACGTTATACAGTCTTGGGACACGGCGTTCGAGACAAAGACCACCAGCGACTACAGCGCCTGCACCACCTGGGGCGTGTTCTACAACGAAGAAGAAGGGGACAGCCCCCAGTTAATCTTGCTCGATGCGTTCAAAGACCGGATGATGTTCCCCGAACTTAAAGCCGTTGCGCTCAAGCATTACAAGGAGTGGGAGCCCGACGCGTTCATCGTGGAAAAGAAAGCCGCTGGTGCGCCGCTAATCTATGAGCTTCGCAACATGGGCATCCCGGTAGCGGAGTACACGCCCAGCCGAGGCAACGACAAGGTGGTGCGCATGAACGCCGTGGCTGACCTGTTTACCTCGGGCAAAGTCTGGGCACCCGACACACGCTGGGCACGGGAGGTCATTGAGGAGATGGCAGCTTTCCCGGTAGGCGAGCACGACGACTACGTGGATACTACGACACAAGCCCTGCTGCGCTTCCGCCAGGGCGGCTTCATCAGCCTAGACTCTGATGAGCGAGAGCAGGGTTACTTTACGCCACGCAAGGCGGCGTACTACTAAGGATTCAAGATGGCAACCAACATCGACAAAGCGTTGTACAGCGCGCCTGTAGGTCTGGAAGATATGGCGCAAGCCGAGTCAGAACTGGAGATTGAGATCGTTGACCCCGAGTCAGTCAAGATTGGCATCGACGGCATAGAGATTGAGATTGAGCCGGGTAAGGACGAGAAGGGCGAGTTCAACGACAACCTAGCCGAAGAGCTTTCTGAGTCGATACTGGCTACGCTGGCCTCTGATTTGTCGGGCGACATCACGCAGGACATGGGCTCCCGCAAGGAGTGGGAGAAGGCGTATGTGGACGGCCTGAAGCTGTTGGGCTTGAAGATAGAGGAGCGCACCGAGCCGTGGAACGGCGCATGTGGCGTGTTCCACCCCATGATTACTGAGGCTGTGGTCAAGTTCCAGTCCGAGATGATCACGGAAACTTTTCCCGCGCAAGGCCCGGTGAAGACCAAAATCATTGGCAAGGACACAGCACAAGTAAAAGAAGCCGCTGTTCGTGTGCAGGACGACATGAACTATGAGTTGACCGAAGTCATGAAGGAGTTCCGGCCTGAGCACGAGCGCATGCTGTGGAGCTTACCGGCCACCGGCTCTGCGTTCAAGAAGGTCTATTACGACCCGAGCATGGGGCGACAGGTCAGCATGTTCTTCCCCGCTGAGGACATCATCCTGCCGTACGGCACGACCGACCTGGACACTTGCTACCGCCTCACGCATGTGATGCGCAAGACCAAAAACGAAATCTTGAAGCTGCAAGCTGCTGGGTTCTATCGTGATGTGGACTTGGCCGAACCGGACAAGAACCGCACCGACATCCAGATGGCCAAGGACAAGGAGACTGGGTTCTCCGACTTGAACGACGACCGCTTCACACTGTACGAATGTCACGTTGACTTGTGCATTAAGGAAGACCAGTACGGCGAAGGCGAAGACTCAGAGATCGCGCTGCCATACGTGGTGACCATGATCAAAGGCACAAATGACGTGCTGGCCATCCGGCGGAATTGGAGAGAAGACGATGACTTCAAACTCAAGCGCCAGCACTTCGTGCACTACCAGTATGTCCCTGGCTTTGGGGCGTATGGCTTCGGTTTGTTCCATCTTATTGGCGGCTTTGCCAAATCGGCTACCAGCCTAATTCGCCAACTGGTTGACGCGGGTACGCTGTCAAATCTGCCTGGGGGCTTAAAGAGCCGAGGCTTGCGGATCAAGGGGGACGACACGCCTATTGCCCCTGGCGAGTTCCGCGATGTGGACGTTGCCTCTGGCAATATCCGCGACAGCATCCTGCCGCTTCCATACAAAGAGCCCAGCCAAGTTCTTTACCAGCTTCTTGGCAATATTGTTGAGGAGGGCCGTCGCTTTGCCGCCACCGCAGACATGAAGGTGGCCGACATGAGTGCGCAAGCGCCTGTCGGTACAACCCTCGCTCTGCTGGAACGCCAGCTTAAAGTCCTCACCGCCGTCCAGGCGCGCACGCACTTCTCGCTCAAGCAAGAACTCAAACTGCTGAAGAACCTGATCCGCGACTACACGGAGCCGGACTACACCTACGATCCTGAGTACGGCAACAAACGAGCCAAGCAGGGTGACTACGACTTGGTCGATGTCATCCCCGTCAGCGACCCCAACGCGGCCACGCTGTCTCAGCGCGTTGTGCAGTTCCAAGCTGCCATCCAGATGGCGCAGATGGCTCCGCAGATTTACAACCTGCCGGAGTTGCACCGTGGGATGTTGGAGGTGCTGGGCATCAAGAACGCTGAGAAGATCGTCCCGCTGCCCGAGGATGAGAAGCCCACTGACCCCGTTACCGAGAACCAGAACATCCTCAAGCTCAAGCCGGTCAAAGCGTTCCTGCATCAAGATCACGACGCTCACATCGCCGTACACAACATGATGGTGCAGGATCCGATGATCGCTGCACAGTTGGGTCAGAACCCGCAGGCGCAGCAGTTGGCTGCATCCTTGCAGGCGCACATTGCTGAGCACCTGGGCTTCAAGATGCGCAAGATGGTCGAGGCGCAGTTGGGCATGATGCTGCCGCCCGAGGATGAAGATTTGCCGCCGCAGGTTGAGATTGCCCTGTCCACGATGATGGCGCAGGCGGCCAATCAGGTGGTGCAGCAGAACATGCAGCAGGCAGCGATGATGCAGGCCCAGCAGCAATCGCAAGACCCGGTGATTCAGATGCAGCAGCAAGAGTTGATGCTGCGTCAAAAGGAGTTGGAGCTTAAAGCCCAGAAGCTTATGCTCGACGCTAGTGCTCAGGCTGACAAGCAGGAGCTTGAGGAAGAGAAGGTCAAGGGTGATCTAGAGTTGCGGGCTATGAAGACTCAGTCCGATATTGAACGCGGTAAAGCCATGCTTGTCGCGCAGCAAGAGCGAGAAGGCGTCAAGCTGGGCATCGACATTGCCAAAAATCAAACGCAGCAGCGCAAAGAAAGGATTAGGCCGCAGTGATCAAAGACTTCGCACGCGTATTGCGCGAACAAATACGCACCGACATGAACAACTACGCCGACGACATCGCCGGTGGGGTGTGTCGCAACTTTGAGGAATATCAGAAGCTCGTAGGGGTGATCCAAGGTCTGGCCCTTGCCGAGCGCTACCTCCTAGACCTTGCAAAGAAAGTTGAAGATGCAGACGAATGACGCGGGAATCATCCTCCCACCGGGCATTAGCTTGCCCAAAATCATTCAGCCTATTGACGAGCCGGATGAAGACACCCCTGCGGAAGACCGTGCCACGTCGCTTCCAGAGCCAGCAGGGCATAAGCTGTTGTGTGTAGTGCCTGATGTATCGGACAAGTTTGACAACTCTAGTCTGATCAAAGCGGACATGTACATGCGGCAGGAAGAACACGCCACCACGGTGCTGTTTGTGCTCAAGACAGGCCCCTCGGCCTACAAAGACCCCGAGCGTTTCCCCACAGGCGCTTGGTGTAAACCCGGAGATTTTGTGCTAGTAAGGACTTACTCCGGCACTAGATTCAAAATTTTTGGCAAAGAGTTTCGTCTCATCAACGATGACCAAGTTGATGCTGTTGTGCAAGACCCTCGCGGACTCACCCGCGCTTGAAGGAGTGAAAGATGGCAAACGACAAGCAAGAGTACAAGTTTCCTGACGAGCAGGAAGCTGAGGTTAAAGTCGAAACGTCGGGTGAAACCGATGTTGAGATCGAAGTCGTAGACGATACGCCTGAACGAGATCGTGGCCGCAAACCCCTGGATAAGGAGGTTGCTGACCCAACCGATGAAGAGATTGACTCTTACTCTGCAGGCGTGCAGGCGCGGATCAAAGAACTGACCCATGCCCGTCATGATGAACGCCGTCAGAAAGAAGCCGTAGCCCGGGAAAAAGCCGAGCTTGAGCGTCTTGCACAGCATCTTGTTAATGAGAATAACCGGCTCAAACAAAGCTACAACGAGGGCCAAGAGGTTCTTGTCAACAGCGCCCGCAAGGAAGCTGAGAGTGAACTCGAAGCAGCCCGCCGGAAGCTGAGAGCTGCACAGGAAGCGTTCGATACTGACGCCATCATTGAGGCGCAAGAAGAATTGGCTGCGGCCAAGTATCGTACTGAAGAAGCAAAAAGATTTCGTCCGCAGACTTTACAGCCCACTGAAAATGCTGTACAAACTCAACAACAACCGCAAGCACCCGTTCAACCGGACGAAAAGTCACTGCGCTGGCAGGCACAAAACCAGTGGTTCGGCCAACCGGGGTTTGAGGAGTACACCAGCTACGCACTAGGGCTGCATCAAAAGCTAGTCACCGGGGGCGCTGATCCCCGCTCTGATGAGTACTTCGACCAGATCAATGGTCGCATGAAGTCAAAGTTCCCCGAACTATTCGGTGGTAATGAAGACAGGCCGAGAACGGGTGAGGTTCAAAAGAAACCCACAACGGTCGTGGCTCCTGCCACCCGCACAACGGGTGTCGGAAAGATCCGTCTAACTCAAACGCAAGTTGCGTTGGCGAAAAAACTGGGCCTGACCCCGCAGCAGTACGCTGCACAAGTGGCAAAGCTGGAGAATCAAAATGGCTGAAACTCAAAACCGTATGCCTCGTGATCTAGCATCACGCGAAAAATCTGCTCGCACGGTGTACACACCGTCGAGTACGCTGCCTGATCCAACGCCTGAGCCGGGTTATGTGTATCGCTGGGTTGCGACGCACATCCTGGGTCAGTACGACCCAACCAACGTATCTAAGAAGATGCGTGAAGGTTGGGAGCCGGTGAAGGCAGTTGACCATCCTGAACTTATGCTGTCTGGAAACGAGAAGACTGGGAACGTGGAGATTGGTGGGCTCATGCTTTGCAAGATGCCTGCTGAACTTGCGCGCTCTCGGGATGACTATTACGGGCGTCAAGCACAAGCTCAGATGGACTCAGTGGACAATCACTTCATGCGAAACAACGATCCACGGATGCCGCTGTTCTCCGACCGCAAGTCGAGCACAACGCGCGGAGGTGGGTTTGGTTCTGGTTCAAAGTAACAAGGAGTCCTTAAATGGCATCTACCGCATCTCCCTACGGGCTACGCCCCGTAAATCGCGTTGATGGCATGCCCTATGCAGGTGCAACTCAGACTTTTCTGATTGATCCTGCTGGCGAAGCCACCAACATCTTCTATGGTCAAGTTGTCATCATTGGCGCGGACGGCTATCTGGCCATCTCCACCGCCACTGGTGCTGACGTTACGACTAACAACCTTGGCGGCAACGGCGTAGGCGCAATCGGCGTTTTTGTCGGTTGTGAATATGTCAATGCGCAAGGTCAGGTGATCAACGCTCAGTACTACCCTTCCGGCACAACCGGCGTAGTAACAGCCAAAGTCGTCACCGATCCTAGCGTTGTGTTCCAAGCACAGCTAGATGGTTCTGGCGCTCAAACAATTTTGGGCACTAACACCTTCTTTGCCGCTGTACAGAGCACTTCTACTGGATCGACCACCACCGGCAACTCAACCAGCGCTTTGGAATCAACCGTGGTAACCACTGCTGCGGCTTTCCGTATTGTGGGTTTTGCTGAGTTGGAAGGTTTTTCAGAAATTGGCGACGCGTTCACTGATGTGTTGGTTAAGTTCAACCCCAGTGCCCACTCGTACTTAAACAACGTCGGCCTGTAAGGAGTAATTCAAAATGGCAATTTCTCGTGCCCAACTACTGAAGGAACTCCTCCCAGGTCTTAACGCCCTGTTTGGTATGGAGTACGCTCGCTACGGCGAAGAGCATAAGGAAATCTATGAGACTGAGAAGTCCGAGCGTTCCTTTGAAGAAGAAACCAAGCTGGCTGGCTTTAGTGCCGCTCCGGTGAAGAACGAAGGTTCTGCAATTGCGTATGACAATGCGCAGGAAGCTTTTACCGCTCGTTACAACCACGAGACTATCGCCCTTGGCTTCTCGATCACCGAGGAGGCTGTGGAAGACAACCTGTATGACAGTCTGTCTGCCCGCTACACCAAGGCTCTGGCCCGTGCCATGTCCTACACCAAGCAGGTGAAAGCCGCTGCCGTTTTGAATAACGGCTTCAACGGTTCTTACTTGGGCGGTGATGGCGTGACGCTGTTTGGTAACAATTCCAGCAACACTCGTGTAGGTCACCCTCTGGTTTCCGGTGGTGTGAACTTCAACAGCCCGACCACTGGCGTTGACCTGAATGAGACTTCTTTGGAAGCCGCCGTCATTCAGATCGCCGCGTGGACGGATGAGCGTGGTCTGCTGATCGCTGCCAAGCCGGTTAAGCTGGTTGTTCCGCCTAGCCTGATGTTCGTTTCCAAGCGTCTGCTTGACACGGAACTACGGGTGTCAACTGCTGATAACGACATCAACGCTATCAAGCAGTTGGGTTCCATCCCCGGTGGTTACACCGTTAACCACTTCTTGACCGACACGAACGCTTGGTTCCTTTGCACCGACGTTCCAAACGGCATGAAGCACTTTGAGCGCGTGGCTATGGCCACCTCGATGGATGGAGACTTCGACACCGGCAACGTGCGCTACAAGGCTCGTGAGCGTTATTCGTTCGGCTGGTCTGATCCCCTGGGAATGTGGGGTTCTTCGGGTTCGTCCTGATCTACTGAGCAAAAAGGGGGCTTCGGCCCCCTTTTCTTTTTTCTTTGGCGGGTGTATAAACCCGGTAAGTCCAAGACTTCCAACTGCTTGCTGACCGGCTTGGCGGACTGACCTCACAGACAGCAAGCGCAATTTGAGGAGCCTTCAATGGCACGCACTACCTTTAATGGGCCGGTTGTTTCGCAAAACGGTTTCATCCAGGGTCATCA
>SXGQ01639602.1_pt1 | contig 31022 bp, 28 predicted proteins | sample 3178371 | NCBI WGS metagenome assembly SXGQ01 (sample SAMN11356859, study PRJNA531348) | freshwater metagenome | isolation source: freshwater sample F1-20 | place: China: Fuxian Lake, Yuxi | collected 2017-12-25
AATACAATATAACAACAAACCATGCAACCAGATTTGCACAGATTTAACACCGGAGATATTCTATTATACAACACTACCAAGCACTGGTACTCTCGTTTGATTGAGCGGTTCACTAGTTCGGACTACAGTCACGTGAGCATTGTATTGCACCGCCCTACGTGGTTGGATGAAAGCCTGTGTGAAGAGGAATATTATGTATTAGAAAGCGGCAAAGAGACGTTTCCCGATGCAGTTTCGGGCGAATTCAAGTTCGGGGTGCAGGTATGTCCGCTATCCAAAGTATGGGCTGAGTATGTGAACGGGGACAATGGACACTTGTATGTGCGTCGTATCTGGTTTTCGTCTGATCATGATGGTAAACGTGCCATGATAGAAGGGATAAAAACTGCGTATTTGAAAACCAAGAGCTGTCCGTATGACCTGAACCCAATCGATTGGATTAAATGCTACTTTGATGAATCCAAGACATTGGAACAAATCGACACATCGAACCAATGTGTTCAAAAAACAACGTCATTTTGGTGCAGCGCATTGGTATCATTTATTCTGGTTGTGGGAGGGTTTTTGGACAAGACGGTTCCGTGGACGGTGATTACTCCGTATGATTTTAGCGCATTTTGCAAACAACAGAGACTTACGTTTAAATATTGTAATTTTGATGCGGACGTAAAATTATGTTAATTCGGAATCGTTTATTAACCTATTAACATCAAAATAGAAATATTTTAAAAATAAAAAATATAATATTATATAAAATAAAAGAAACGCATATTTAAAAAAAAATGATAGAAATAAGAACCGCTATTGCGGGATTATATTTATGGTTATTGTTTGGATTTCTGTCAACCATTGTCAGCTGTGACATAAAACGACTAATGACACATAATGTATTTTTTCGTCACACAGTGGGAATAATTTCATTCTTTTTATTGTTTACCGTGATTGAACCAGACAATGAGATGGATGTATTTAGCATTTGGATAAAAACGATTTACATATATTTCATATTCTTGTTGATGACCAAATCCAAATGGTATTTTTCCATACCCGTTCTTTTTCTGCTTTTAGTGGATCAATCTTTAAAATTCCAGATAAGTTTTGAAGAGAAACAAAAAGAAAAAATTGAAAAAAGAGAAAACGGAGAAAATGGGAAAACAGTAGAAACCGGAGAAAAAGTAGAACCCGGAGAAAAGGACTCGATAATAGTGAGATATGAAAACATTCGCAACAAATTAAATGTTTCCATTATTGCACTAATTGTTGTTGGATTTTTGCACTATACATTTCGCCAATACAATGAGTTCGGCCCCAAATTTTCACTGGTTAAATTGATTTTATATCACAGTTGCAGAAGTGATAAAAGAAATGTTGAATGAATTGAAATATGAAAATATGAAAATATGAAAATATCAAAATATGTTGAAATATTAACATACCCGACCATGATAACAAATTCACGTCAAATAATATATATTACTAATATTACTATATATTATATTATGTTCGAAAATCACTTAAACAGACATTTATAGTAGGTGTATAACCAACAACCACACCACACACGCTCTCAAAATGGTCAAAGTCGCTTCTGCTTCTACCCCCGCTTCCGCCGCTCCTTCTGTATCGGCTACTGCATCTGCGCCCTCCGTTGCCGCCGTCGTCGCTAAACCCAAGACTTCTAAGCCCGCTGCGGCATCCCCTGCTCCCGGTGCCGTTTCTTCTGGCGGTGCCGCTGCCGCTGCACCCAAGCCTAAGATTGTTAAGCAGAAGTCTGCTGCGTCCGCATCTCCTGCTCCCGGCGCAGTTGCGCCTGTTATCGCCGATGCCACTGCATCGATCGTAGTCTCTGCTGACAGCGGACTATTTGCCGCATCCCATTCCAAGTTGCAGACTCTTGTTTCTGCTCTTGCATCTCTTCGCTCGGAGCTTCGAGGCATCGAGCGCCAGGTTGAGCGCGAGTTGCGTGCTGCCCGCAAGGCCACTGAGAAGAAGCGTCGCAAGAATATCAACCGCCAGCCTTCCGGTTTTGTCAAGCCCACCCTGATTTCCAATGAGCTTGCTGCATTCCTCGGGAAGAGCAACGGTTCCGAGATGGCCAGGACAGAGGTTACTCGCGAGATCAACACCTACATCCGCGACAACAAGCTCCAGGACAAGGACAATGGTCGCCGCATTCTTCCCGATGCCAAGCTGAAGAAGCTTCTCAAGTTGAAGGATGGTGACGAGCTGACCTACTTCAACCTGCAGCGCTTCATGTCCCCCCACTTCTCCACCGCCGCCAAGGTCGCTGCCGCTTCCGCTGCCGCCAAGTAAAGTATAAAGTAGACTTTTGGTATAAAGTAGACTTGGATTTTAAACTTTAAATTCGAAATAATTATTAATTATAACAAATTAAAATCAATATAAAACCGTAAAAATAAAAACTAAAAAATATAAATTATAATGAATTAGTGAAAATGACTGAAAACCGAATATAAAAATGAGTATTGCCGAAATTCGGTAACTCATTTTTAATTATTATTAATAATAATAATAATAATCGTATTATTGTGCATCCGGAAGTTTTCCAGAATTAAAATTCCTCATCAATTTATTTATTTTTGCATGTATTTCGTTATACAATTCGCGTGATTCTGACTTCATATCTCTATTTAAATTGCGGCCGGTTGAACCTATTTCTGATTTAAAATCTCTGATTTGTTGTGGTAGTATTCGCTCAAGTTCAGACTGCTTGTTTTTGATTTGTTCTTCCAAAACTGTATTTTGTGTTGTTAGTTCTGTATTTCCCTTTTCTTTTAATGCTTTTATTTTTTCATCTCTTAATATCTGAGCATCTTTACTTATTTCATCGGCAATTCGTTTTTTTCTGGTTTCAAATTCAGCATGTTTAGCAGCATTTTGCCTTTCAAAAGCTTCTTGTTTTTTCTTATGTTCGTCCTCCAACGTCTTGATTTTATTTTCCGCATCTGCTTGTAGTTCCGTCTTTTTTTTTATATACAACTGAATGATTTCTTTAGTAAGTTTTTTATCATTGGTGTCAATTTGAGTTTGGAGTGCATTTAATTCTGTTTGAATTTTTTCTATCTTATCGTCATCTCTTTCGGGAGATGGAGTTGAACGGCCTGACGCATCGGATGACGGTGTTGGTGAAGGAGACATACGACGAGGAGATTCTGGAGCAGGTGCGACAGTAGCCCTGCTAAGAATATTCCACTTAAACCTGCCGAAAAAACCACCCTTAGTCATCGTGCGATGTCTGGTTCGTCGATTGGCATTGTTGTTTCGATTCGTGCGGCGAACTGCTCGCCTACTTGATGCAGTGCGTCGTCGACGAAGTCTGCCTAAACTTTTACTACGCAGTTTATATTTCCTTGTAACCATTGTGTAATTTCAATAACTTCGTTTATACTATATTATATATATTATAAAAAAAGAAATTATAATAAAGATAAATGTATATTAATCACAGATACAACAACACATACGAGATACGAATAAAATGAACAATAATAAAAATAATAACAATAATAACATTAATATGGGTCATCCGGTCACAATTACAATTGGTATTTCGTGTACTGTGTTTGATTCATACCAAGATATTCCGCTTACACTATCGCAATCGTTTATAAGTGAGGTGCTGAATATGAATTCGAACGACGGGATGAAAGCGCTATCTCGGCACATTTGCACGCACGCAATAAGTGTCATTTATGAAGATTTAGCGTTTCGCAACGATCAGCCGAAAATACGACAACTGATACAAAAAGTGCAACTGTTTCACATCCACGGTCGAACTGCGCGCGACATTATTTATCCGTCGAATTACGACGACGCGCATGCGCACCACGGAAGACATGTATATGTATGCACACACTGTTAACTAACGCATTATGATTATGGTTAATGATGAATTGTTAATAATGAATAATTATAATTATATAATAATTTAACAATTATAATTATAATTATAATAGTAAAATAATTTATATCGACGCAATGATACTATTAATCAATAATAAGCGGTCATTAAAAGAATATGCGCCGTCTATAAATACGAAACTATCATCGGTTCCTAAATTAAAACGCGCATTACGACATCTTCATTTAAAATTACACGAAGTAAAAGGAGTAGACGAACGGCTGCTGAATCCGTCATCGCACTTGCATCGACAAATCACCGGCGTCATCATATCCGGAAGTTCCATGAAACTGAGTCGCGATTTGGATATATCGCAGTATGTGCACATATTGCGATACTTGCAAGCGTTCAGCCATTTGCCGGTGCTCGGTATATGTTTCGGTGCACAGTTGCTTGTATGTTTGTATGGCGGAAGTGTGGTTGACCAGGGGAAATACATTTGCGAAAAACTACCAGTCCGCATTTTACCCCGGAATCCATTATTCGTGAATGATACCACCACCGATTCTATCCAGCCAATGTTTTGTTTCTCGGACTTACCGGTAATATGTGGTCGCAAACGGATAACCCCTATCGCGTGGATGAAACATAACTCTGAAGCCGAAACTCCGGTAGCATTTGAATTTGAGAAGGGAAAAGTGTATGGATGCTTGTTTCATCCCGAGTGGTGCGAAGACACGTTCTTTATTCTCTCTAACTTATTTCGCAATGGGTGATTATATTATTATTATTATTTAGATTATATTACGACGAAATTTCACTGGACAGCAAGTATTTGGCAATCATGGTATTGGATTCCAGCACTTTGCGCGGGCACAGGGCCGCAAACCATTGATACGCCGTGCGTTTTAGAATTTCGTCGGCTGGAATATATATTCCGAGCGCGTCCGGTGACATGACGAAATCTTCCTCGCTGAGTAAATGTTCTATGAGAATCGGTTTCATGGTGCGCATATTCTTGCAGCCCAAATCAGCGGCCGAGATTTGCCCGATTCGAAACGTTTTTGAATCCGGGTCGGCGGAGGCACCGGTCGCCACGTCCGCCGCGTGCATCTGCCCGAAGAACCAGCGACCGGGTTCGCCCACGAAATCAAACTCGCTACTCGAGTCCATGGAAACTGCGCGCTCCAAGTGCGCAATATACGCGCGCATTGCGGGGCTTTCGCGCCTGCAGCCCATAACACGAGTTGACGGGAAAAAGCGGACTTGGGATGTCACGCTGGTTCGGGCGGGCATTTCACCGACGAACGCGTCGTATTTTTCAGAATACTCCTTGTATTTCGGGTAAAGGTCGCCGAAGCATATGAAGGATGCAGGCATCACCAAACCGCCATACAGCGCCAGCAAGTTCGCCATTGCCAGTTCGCGCAAATGGCCGCTCAGCGGTTGAGGCAAGTTGTTGACTTTTGTAGCCCAACCGGGAATCACTTTATGGAAGGACGAGTCATCGATGAGGCACACGTTGAACGATTCGCCGCATTTCTGAATCAGGCTGCGAATGGTCAGGAACATGTAGGGTTGGTTCAGTTCCATGGACGTGCGCGAACCGAACGATTCCCAGTTGCGCGCGTTCTTTTCGATATCAACGTGAATCCACAGTATCGGTTTCTTACTGGATGCTAAAGATGCATCGTTGATCAAATATTTCTGGATCATATCGTAATCGCTGATTCGGTCCTGGGTCTCTTCTTTTTTCTTGAATCGGTCGTAAAGCACGCCGATCGTCATGAGCACGCCATATGCCACAAACAGTTTCACAAGATCTGCGGTTTCTATCATTCTAAAAATCTAAAAATCTAAATAAAATAATAATATATTTCGTATATATTGTTATATTGTTATTATATTTGAATTTCATTTTATTCGCGAATGAAATGAAAATAAATTATTATTTTTTACATTTGCCCAATTCAGCACCTGAAAATAATAAATAATTTTTTAAATTACATGGGTTGGTATTCTTATTTCTACATTGTTTACATTGACCCATCACCGCGAGTATTTTTTTTTCTGTAGTATCTGACATTTTGTATGTTTTGTTTTTCAATTGCGCTTTTATTTGTTTCCTCACTTCTTTAGTGTTCATTTTTCTGCTTTTTTTACACGATGTGCATTTTAAAGACTTGATATACTGAGCACATTTTTTTCTAAAATTTTTATTCATAGTTTCTAAATATGCCTTTTTCGTATAATTACCCGATTTTACGGAATGTAACCCCGTATAACAAATATTGTCAGTTATATTATTCATCGTATTGATGATGTGATGTCCAATTCGATTCGTATTTATTTATATTACAGTTGTATTATTTAATTCGATTTAAAATTTAAATTTAATTACGGAAAATAAAACAAATATCAGTATTGCAACGATGCCGATTATGCCTAAAATACCATATTTCTCATAATTATATGTTATATTTTGAGGGGCAGTTGTAATAAAATTTACCGTGTGGACTCCTCTTGCCCCCAAATAATACAACAATATTGTGATTGCGATGGATGCAGTGCTTATAAACAGTTTATTCATGTTTCAAATTATAATTTATATTGTTGACATATATTATTTTCATATATATTCAGTTCCCGATGGTTTGAAATTCTCTCATAAATCGACGGTTCATATCGCGCGCAATTTCGTCCTGACGCGCCATCTGGTATGCACGGTGCGTGCTTTCCTCCACATCGGCAATACGCGCGCGTTCCAGAATAGCGGCGGATTCTTCTTTGGAAAGCGGTGCAGCAGCTGCAACTGCGCTTGAACGAAACATTTTAAGCTCGTGTTCGTTTTTGAATTGGCGCACGCTTTTAAAATCGGATTCCGTCACGGGAATCAGCGTCTCGGTATGTGCGCGCTTTAAATCTTCGAATTGCAGCTGCGACTGATATGATCTGGATCCGTTCCCACCCGCCGCTTCCAGCTCGGAAGACGCGACAAGCGCCAGCCGGTCGCGGATGAGGTTACGTTTGCGTTCCATCTTGCGCATCTGACTCGCAGACCATGCGCCGCCTCTCGAAGATGTTGCATTTGTATTCATTGCATCCGCATCGGCGTCGTCATCATCCGAATCGCCACCGCCACTCGCACCGCCGTAATCGTCGGTGCTGCGAAACCACTGTTCATACCCGTCTTCATTGGAATCGGGGACGCGATATTTTTCAAACGCACTATTGAACCATCGGTTGAAATCACCGTGGGACATTGTCGCAAGTTTGGCACGATGATCGGATGCTGCCAAACATGACGACCCCGATGAGCTTTCGCTTCCAAGAGTGTCGGCCGAGCACGCAGCCGATTCGCCGTCGGCAATGAGCTCAGCGTATTCCTCCACGTGGCCGTAACCCTGCGCGCGTTCGTGTCGCATGGAATATATTTGATACAGAATGCGATATGCTTTTGTGAAGAAGAGGAAATACTCTTTGGGCAGATTGCATTTATCGGGATGCATTTTCAGCACAGTGCGTTTGGCAGATTTCAGGTGATTCTCCGAGAACGCGATCGGGATTGAAAACAGTTTCAATATGTCGGTTAGAGTGTAGTTTCTGATATCGGTATCTAAATCCATTCTGATATTTATTATGATATTATGATATAGTAATTGTATGATGATATTATTATCTAATAAATGGTTATACTTTATTATATATTATTTTCTACCAATAATCCAATAATGTATACAGTTTCTATTTTCAAATTACCATCTATATTTAAACATAATATGTATCAATGAAATATATAAAATATTCGTTGTTCAACAACAAATGTCACATGTTATGAGTGATAAAATAATGCAAAAAAATAATCATAATACATGGGATGTAAATGAATATAAGCTCATTTTTACTTAAAATAAATAGATAGTGTATATTATTATATTATTATTATCATCATCAGTTATAATTTATTTTATAGCCCTATGGTTCAAAGTGAAATTTTGGAATTATTTCACTCGCAGTTAGAAACTGTTTTCAAGACCTTTAAATACGATGTCGATTTCTTAAAATGCATCAATGTGCATGATAAAGAAATTATCGTAAAATTTCCAGTTGTATTAGATGATAACCGAGTTGAAATTTTTACCGGGTATCGTGCTCAACACAATAATTGGATGGGTCCATATAAAGGCGGATTACGTTTTAGTGAAGAGGTCCACATGGAAGAATGCAAGGCGCTGGCATTTTGGATGACAATTAAATGCGCGCTTCACAATTTACCATTTGGTGGAGCAAAAGGGGGCGTAATGTATAATCCAAGAAAATATTCAGAAAATGAAAACATGAATATTGCAAAAGCATTTTGTGCCGCTATTTATACAAACATTGGTCCATCTCTTGATATACCGGCACCCGATATCGGAACGTCGAGTCAAACAATGGACTGGATGGTTTCAAAATATAATGAATTGCGTAACGATGCGAACAAATTAAAAATAGGCTGTTTTACAGGTAAAAGCGTGGATTGTGGAGGGTCATTGGGGCGAAACCATTCTACAGGATTTGGGGTTGCATTAACTATTGACTATTGGAATAAACATCACGAGAAATTTATTAACGCTCCATTGAAAACATACATTATTCAGGGTTTTGGAAATGTCGGCGTTTGGACCATGCATTTTTTAAATAAGCTCGGTTACACGTGCTTAGCAGTTGGCGACCATACCGGGTATTATAAATTTAATCAAATGAGCGGTGTTGGCAATGTTGAATTGTTACAAAAATATAACACAAATAACCGAGGGTTATATAATTTGGAAAATGCGTCCGAAATTCAAGATGTTGAAAAAATAAGCGAACACGATTTTTGGAAAATGAAATGCGACATTATAGTTCCAGCAGCAAAAGAGCTTCAAATAACAAAAGATATTGCCCAAAATATCGATTCCAATTGTAGGCTTGTGGCGGAAGGTGCAAATGGACCGACAACTGCCGATGCCGACGCAATACTGTTTGAAAGAAACATCGAACTAATACCCGATGTGTTGTGCAACAGCGGAGGTGTAATTGTGAGTTATTTTGAATGGTTGCAAAACAACTCAAACGATTATTGGAGTTTGGATGAAGTTGAAGATCGGTTGAAAAAGATGCTGTTCAACACTTGTAATAGTCTATTTATTTTAAAGGACAAATATAAACAACCCAAATATAGTAATAGAAACTTAGTTTATAAAATGTCAGTCGATATTTTGTTTCATAACAAAAAAGTATAAAGTGTGTTTAGAAATATAATTATAAATAAAATATTATAAAATATAAAATATAAATAAATCAAAATCATACGATACTAATTTATATTTTATAATCATACACTGAATTAAATGAAAAAAAGTAGACGCCAGAAACATCAAGGTCGCCGACGACGCCAGTCGCGTAAACCATGTATTTCACGAGGTGGAGCTTTTGGTCATTATTTGGGTCACGCTATTGAGGCTGCGACTATATGCGCAAACACAATACATTTAGTTAAAAATGTTAATAAGTCAATTGAAACTCTTACATTTTGTCAAAGAATAATTACGACAGATGTGCATGATGTCAAGTTGATTGAAAGGTTCACAGCGAGACTGTCGGACTTGACAAAAATTTTGGATCTTATTTCTAAAAACAAGGTGATAACCGCAGTTGTTTCATTTGCAGTGCGTTTTTTTAAAGGCAAGCCAGGTAGTGAAATTCAAAAACTGACTGCCGCAATACCTGACGCACAAAAGATAGAAGATACGTCTCTTGTTTTTGACATGTTAAATGCATCAGCAATTTTTGCGTGGGGAGAATGGTATAATACCGAAGTGTCGGAAGCAACCAATAATCTTATTGCAGTAGTCACCGAAATAATTGCACTCCAAATAGGATTACCTATGAAGTCTGCGGAGGAGATAGTGCCAGCACCAGCTACTGTACGCGTAGTCACCCCGCCTGAAAATCCTTACGGTATAACAACCCCTTCTCTTATAGCCGGACCTCATGTTACACAGCAGCAGCAGCAGCAGCTCACTAAACCAAAAGCACTCGCTATAAAACCAACATCGACAGGAACATCATTTACAATTCCGGGTAATGAATATAAGTAATAATTTTACGAATATAATTATGATAGTCGGGATCGTCGGTATCCGTGACATTCCATAAACACATTAAATTGCTATAAAGCTCGGCACATTCGTTTGCGAACGGTGGTGTTGTTGTTGTTGTGTTTTCAGATTTGTTTTCATTTTTAAATACATCGACCTTACTCGCAACCTCGTCATATAACGCATTTATTCTTGCTCGAGCTTGTTCGTGTTTATACGTAAACTGCCCTTCGTAGAGCGATACATTCAAGTAATTAATAATATGAGCGAAGGTTTCGAGCACCTGATCTGCTGTTAATACGCCGCCGCGTTTTGGGATTGATTGTATTGATTGCATAAATAAATATTACAATGATATAATATTTATTATTTATATTATTTTATGACGATTTTGCAATGCAGCGCTCGAAAAAGGCGCGAAGCGCCGTGTCATTTGTGCCAGTAACCGAATCATCTGACCGTCCGGTAGCATTTCCAGCCGCGTAAAATAACAGCGCGGGAATACCGTTCACCATTCGGTTGCGTTTCAGAGTAGCATATAATTCGAACGAGTCATCCACATTGACTTCATAGCATGCGAGCTTGGATGTTGCCGGAATATCCGCAACCAGAGTTGTAACGAGGCTCTTTATCGCTTTGCACGGGCCACACCAATTTGCGGTAAATTTAAAAATACTACCATAACCCTTTCCACTATTCTCCTTTACTACTTTTTCAAATTCATCTCGCGTAAGAACAATGGCCTCCATTTAATAGTTTAATAGATTTAGTTTAGTTTATGTTTATCCTTATTATGCTTATATCATATAAACTACATTAATTTTAAATGATTTAGGAAAATAAATACTTTATGAAATAAACGGTTCATCGTGTTCATAATTCAATGTGACACTCCCAGAAATACTTGCAATACGCCCATTTGAAATGAATGGATTCCAATGGAATGGGTGGAGCCAATGTTGACGGATGCACGTTCGTAATAAGCGCCGGCTGAAGCGCTGGCGGCAGAACGTATCGCAGCTGTTCCGTATCTCGTATCGGATCCTTGGGTTTGCGCTCGAGTAAAACTGTGTTTTTATCAACCGGGATGAACCGCACCAGGTCTTCCAGTAACGGAGGGTAGGCGTATTTGTATCGCCAGCGCCAATCAATGCACCCGCGCGTATAATACTGAAACGTCCATTCAAGACCTTCCAGGTAATTTATGCAATACGCCTGGCACTTGCGGTCGGTGATGCGTTCTCCAAACATCGCGAGATAGTATCGCTGCTCCCAACCTTGTTTTTCGGGCGCGATATAGTGTTCGACGCCGCGTTCCTTTGTCGGAATGTGCAACAAATCGGTCGAATCTTTACATTTGGCAAGAATGAGTTCGTGCGCGCTTCCATATTTTCCGGTAGTATGCAATTCGGTAGATGTGGTTGTTTCAACCACTCGCTCAGAATCGGCGAGTCTGGAGCGCCGGTTTCTCAGCATGTGTTCCGCAAGCAGACGCGCGTGTTCGTCTTTGGCAAGGCACTGCATGAATTCGCGAACGCGCGACCAGTCAACGCGTAACGATTCCGTCGACGGGTCAGGATTTGGCGTCGTCGGTGTCATCGCGATAAAACTCCGGTTATCTGTCGCATGGTTGGGATGAAGCGAATTTTGAAACGTGGTTCTGTATGCGGTCATCACCGTTTCCGTGCCGTTGGTGCGAATGTTCATGCTGGGAAAGTGTGGCATGAAATCGTTCCCCATCATAAAAAACATGAAAATATAGTCGTATACCAAGTGTTTTTTAACGACCGGGCAGATGGCAACGTCGTCTGAAAACACGTGCGTGTTTGTCATGAACCGCGCGATGATTTCCGACATGAGCGGGATGTCGATGCAGTACTGTTCATTTGGACGAAGTGACGAATCAATTGACCGTATGAATTCGGGTGTTTCGCGATACAAGTATATATTTTTTGAAATGTGCAAATGGTTCAGAGTCAACATAATGAGGTCTGCGTCGAGGCCGTACACCAGCGTTACCTGTTCGCGGTGTTCGTCTGAATTATCCCGAATGTATTCGAAAATCTTGTGTTCGCCTTCACCCGGTTCCTTGCTCGATGACAGCACGTATGTGGGTAAACCGGTCTCAGAAAACTCGTTGTTTGTTTTAACGTATTCCATCATTCTGTCGTGCAAGTTGTTCATGAACGCGGTTCCCGGGGTGATGCAGGACGTGGACCACGCTTCTTCTGTCGTCGGGGCTGCTGCACTATTTGCCTCATTTTTGTTTTTGTCTTTGTTTTCTGCAAATTCGCGTTCCAAAGCGGATGTAATCCAGGTTCTGAACCGGCGTTCGCGCTGCTGGTTCAGCTTTGCGACGGGGGCTACGCCGTCAAAAGCGATGAGCACGCGACGAGTTGGCTTTACTTGAGACACGTATGACGTTATCGTATCGCATACGCGCTGCATGATAGCCGCCTCATACACTTCTCGCTTTGTGTTTGACCCCGTTGGTACGATATCGGCCACTTTAATGTCCCGAACCGCATCGTAAATGATGCCGTTGCAGTCCATATACAAATTGGAAACGGGTTTTTCGAATGAATTCAGTGGTTTTACAATATTCTTGTATGTTTTTATCGCATGAACGAAATAACTTGGAATACCCATCGTGATTATAGTTGAGTGAGTGAGCGAATAAAAAATATGATACTATAAATGTAGCGTAGCATTTAATATGTTTCGCTACATTATTTACACACACACACACCATACAACACAATATTTAATTTTAAGCTGAAGAATTTTGGAGCGTGTTCCAAAGCGTGTCGCATACGGCACATAGATATACATACCGCATATTTACCTCGTCGTAGCGAATATAGATGACTTCCCTTGGAACCAGCTTGCGCGCAACAATTGCCTGTGCCTGCGCAGCTTCACCTCCTCCAGCAACGTCCGCATATTCTTCTTCATCTGCTGATTGAACTGCCACGCCGGGTTTCAATGCAATTGCACCGCTCGATATTGGGACGAACGGGTTGCTGGGACATTCCGAGTTGGGACACTTGATGTGATTAATTCTTGGCAGTGTGGGGTCCAATTTCGTGTATTTGTTAATGATGTTGCCGTAACTTTGCGCACCGTGCTTAAGTTGAATCTTGGATACGCAAACCGCTTCTTTTATTTGTTCCTTGCTTCCACAATTTCGACAATAGTGGAACAGCGTTGTTGCATCCGATACCGATTCGTTGGCGTCTGGTTCAATTCGAATGTAATACATGTTATCGCATCTCGAACAAAAGTGCATGATTGCTTTAATAGTTTGACCTACTTTACTTTATGATGGTTATATTTAATTCAATTTTAATCGTTAATTTAAATATTTATATTTTTATTTTATACAGTTATACTATAATAAAAAATTGATTTATAAACATCATAACAAGTGATGTAATGCACCGTCGATAATATATTATGGAACCAAAAACGGGACAACGAATCGCCAAACCGAAGACCAAACCTCAGGTAAGTGCAAGTGTGTCATTTCGATTATTCGATTTCAGCATCTGTGACCGAGAACAAGAAGACCTCGGCGACGATGGCAGTTACGGAAGTGACGGAGATGGGACCGCGAGCGGGGGTAGAAGCATGATGTCCACGAGCAGCGACTCCGCTTCGTCAACGCCATCACCATCGCCGTCAAAAACTGCGCCTATTCCAGCATTTGGAAAAGGAAAGGAAAAAATAGCCAGCAATCGCGTGTTTCAAATTCAAATGTTCGGAATGAATGAACGAGGTAAAACGTGCTCTATTACCGTTCCCGATTTCAAACCATTCTTCTATGCCAAAATAGGTCGACTGGGTAACAATTCGGCATTTCTTCCAGAAGACGAGTGGGACTCAAATCATGCGCGCCGATTCGTGAAGTATCTGAAATCGCTTGTCCCAGATACAGAAGAACATGCGTGCGAACTTGTGCGCCACAAAAAACTTTACATGTTTGATGCCGGAAAAGAGCATCAGTTCATAAAGCTCGTATTCAAAAACCTCGCGGCAATGAAACGTGCACGCGCGCTCTGGTTCATACCCGCAGCACCGAACAAAAACAAACCACTGGTATCGGTATCGGCAGCAGCAGCAGCAGCGGCATCAGGAAAACCACCAAGATCCGACATGCGAATGAACCCTAAAGGACTTCTGTTTCAAGGATATGCGCTGTCGATTTACGAATCCAATCTTCCGCCTTTACTGCGATATTTCCACATTCGCGAAATAAGTCCGTCGGGTTGGGTATCATTTCCGCTGAGCAAGGCAAAACTGGTCAAGCTCACAGACTTGAAGCGATCCACGTGCGACTACGAATACATTGTTAGCAAGGACGACATTGTTGCGCAAAATTCGAAGGAAAAAATGGTTCCATATAAGATATGCAGTTTTGATATTGAAGCCAGCAGCAGTCACGGTGATTTCCCGATTCCCGTGAAGACGTGCAAGAAATTGGCCGCAAATATCGTGGACGCGTGCATTAGTTTATCCTCTTGTGCAAACATGGAAGCAATCAATTCTGAATTGCTGAAAAGGCTGATTTGCATTGCATACGGAAAAATCGTCCCCGACGCCACATCTCCGGTTGAAAGCAAAATCGAACGAATCTATCCGAAGGCCAGATACGACGACGGTGGAATTGTGAAATGTGAAATGAAAGACCTCACTCGAATGTGTGCAAAGTGGCTTGAAACTCCGCTGGACGAATTTGCATCACTGGCCGCTAAAGGACGTGCTGCGCCGTCTGTTTCTAATGCGCAGCGAATTGAGGAAATGTTTGAACGCATGAAACAGCGCGCTTCAAATGAAGCGGAAGCAGATGACTGCGACGCCGTAGACGGTGAAGATGAAGCTACCGCCGCCGACCAAGAAAATTGTGACGTTAACGACGTCGAAGAAGTAGAAGAAGTGGGTGAAGAAGACGAAGAACATGGTGATTACGAGTCAAAATATGACGACGACTCTAAACTTGATTCTGAATCGAGTGACCAAACCGAACGTCGCGCCGGCGCCGGCGGCCCTACCATTATCGACATTCTGCACAATGCGGCATTGGACCGTGAAACAAAAATCAACCACGTGAACGATACGCTGAATGCGGTGTTTCCACCGGTGGAGGGCGATATCGTAACATTCATAGGCTCGACCTTCGTCCGCCACGGCGAAAAGGCCCCGTATTGTAACCACTGTATCGTTCTCGATACATGTGACGTTTCCAAAATCGAACGTGACGTGCCAAATCTGGTGATTGAATGTTATAAGACGGAGCGCGAAGTGCTGCTTGCATGGACGCGACTTATCCAGCGCGAAAATCCGGATATGGTCATCGGATACAATATATTCGGTTTTGATTACGAGTTCATGTTCCGCCGCGCGCTTGAAACGCGGTGCGAAATGAAGTTTCTGCAGTTGTCCCGAAACAAGGGTGAGGTGTGCGGAAAGCGCGATTTTAAAACGGGCCAGATGGGAATAGAGGAAACAAGCATTGTCATTGCCAGCGGACAGCACGATTTGCACTACATTAAAATGAGCGGCCGGCTGCAGATTGATTTGTATAATTATTTCCGCCGCGACTACAACCTCTCGTCCTACAAGCTGGACTACGTTGCCGGTTATTTCATAGGCGATGATGTCAAACGTATTGAATACTACGATTGCGTTGACACAGAAACAACTGGAATAAGGACGCGTGTTTACAGCGCCAACTTGGCGGGCCTTGAGGCCGGCAACTATATTGTATTTGAAGAAACAAATAACTCGACCGACTCCTACAAGGACGGTGCCAAATTCATGGTTCGAGAATGCTGCAGCGCCGACGGATGGTTCAGTATCGACGGGCGCGAGGAACTGAATATGACCAAACATGTGCGTTGGGGGTTGGCGAAGGACGATGTTACCCCGCAAGACATTTTCAGAATGACGCGTGAAGGACCCCAAAGCCGCGCAATTATCGCGAAATACTGTATTCAGGATTGCAACTTGGTGCACCATCTCATCAACAAGATTGATGTGCTCACCGGGTTCATCGAGATGTCTAAAATTTGCAGCGTTCCAATGAGCTTTCTCGTGTTGCGCGGCCAGGGAATTAAGCTTACGAGCTATATTGCCAAAAAATGCCGCGACCGCAACACGCTGATTCCTGATCTGGACAAGACGGGCTCGAACGAGGGATATGAAGGCGCAATCGTTCTCCCGCCAAAATGCGGTTTGTATATCGACAATCCCGTCGTGTGCGTTGATTATTCGTCGCTGTATCCGTCATGCATCATCAGCGAGAGCTTATCGCATGATAGCAAAGTATGGACAAAAGAATACGACCTGAATGGACGCCTCATGTGCGAAACGGGCGAAAAGGATCCGCGCCGACATGGAACATATACATACGATAACCTGCCGAATTACGATTATGTGGACATCACGTATGACACGTATCGTTGGACGCGCAATGCGCGCGGAAAATCCGAGAAGTCGGTGAATGGAACAAAGGTGTGCCGGTTCGCGCAGTTCAAAGACGGAACAAAACCAATTCTGCCGTCTATTCTCGAGGAGCTGCTGGCCGCGCGAAAGGCCACGCGAAAACAGGCGGAAGCGCAGGACGACCCCTTCATGGCAAATATCCTGGATAAGCGTCAGCTCGGTTATAAAGTGACCGCGAATTCGTTGTATGGCCAATGTGGCGCGAAGACGAGCACAATGTATGAAGTTGACGTGGCTGCAGCCACCACCGCGACCGGGCGGAAGCTGCTCACGTATGCGCGTCGCATCGTCGAAGAAGTTTACGGAGACGCGCATCTGGAAGTGAAGCCTTCTGCCGATGAAAAAGAAAAAGACAAGTCGTCGAAAGAGCTGGTTCATACCCGCGCGGAATACGTGTATGGCGATACGGACAGTGTGTTCTTCACGTTCAATTTGCACACCCCCGAAGGAAAACCGATTGTGGGCAAGCGTGCGCTGGAAATATCAATCGAGTTGGGGCAGCATGTCGGCGAGCTGGCGTCACGGTATTTGAAAGCGCCGCATGCGTGGACGTATGAGAAAACCATGATGCCGTTCTTTCTGCTGCGCAAGAAGGGGTATATTGGCATGCTGTATGAAAAGAATCCCAATAAAGGGAAGCGCAAGAGCATGGGTATCGTGTTGAAACGCCGCGATAATGCGCCGATTGTGAAAGACGTGTATGGTGGAGCCATAGATATTCTCATGAACGAGCAAAATGTGGACCTGGCAATCGAATACGTGCGCCGCAGCATCCGTGAACTGGTTGAAGAGCGGTGTCCGCTTGACAAGCTGGTGATTACAAAATCGCTGCGTTCCACTTATAAAAACCCGCAGCAAATTGCGCATAAAGTTCTGGCGGACCGGATGGGTATGCGAGACCCTGGAAATAAACCGAGTTCCGGTGACAGAATTCCGTTTGTGTATATTCATAACGACACCAAAGGTGCGCTGCAAGGCGATAAAATAGAAACCCCTGACCACATTATGAAGCACCGTATCAAACCGGACTACGCGTTCTATATTACGAATCAAATCATGAAACCGGTGCAACAAGTGTTTGCACTGGGTCTTGAAAAGATGACCGCGTTTAAAAGACGGCGCGGTAATTACGAAGACGCCGTTGAAACGCTGCGCAGCCATTTATCGGAAGACCAAGTGAAGCTGGATAAGAAGATTACGGACTTGCGCAACAAGGAAGTGAAGGAAATTATATTCGAGGAATTTCTCAGGATATGTGATAATATGAAAAAGAAAAATCAAAGTATCACAAACTTCTTTAACAAGCGCTAACAAAACAAATGTTAACATTAACGGAAAAAAATAATAAAAAATAATAAAAAATACTTACCTTGCTTACCTTGTATTGCCTTGAGTCCGCTGTATTTTTTTCATAATTTCAAAACTTCAAAACCCAATTCTACACACGTCGCCAACAACATGAGCAGTTCGCGGAATGTGGTGGCGATATTTCAACAAGAGTGGGCCAAGCACTTCGTCTTTGGATGCCACATGATTATATTTGTCCTTTTCGGAAAGACCACCATACTTCCTTGCAATTATCGGGCATAAGAACGCATCCACCATTCTCGGTTCGAGTTTTGCAAATGATAGCATTGCGGCGTAACAACCTTGTTTGGCCAACCGCAATTGTGCCTCAATTGTAGCAACATACAGTCGCAATGATGCGGCTCCAAACAGTCGCGAAATCTCGTAACTGAATAATTTGGGAAACTCTGCAACAAATCGCATCGTCCGAGTGGATATTTGGAACTGGTCGTCTTCCGGTGCAGTTAAATCCTCCGCCTCGTTCCGCATGTTCATGAGACGTCTCCCACACACAATCTTTAGATCATTCAGTCGGAGGAATTGGTCATTTGAATTAACAGCCAAGTCGACTGATAACCCGCCCTGGACTTGTTTTGCAACAGTCATCAAATTTGAAATCTGTGTGTCATATAAGATTCTCAGCTGAGAAAGTGCCTCGAGGTAGGTAGTTCTGCGAGCCGGTTTGCCGGCAATAACGTCTCGATATGTGCGCTTTTTAGTTGAGACACCACCCTGTGCATGTCTTATCGCCGACTCGTGGATAATGTAGCGATTGCCGACGAGTATTTCACACGCGTTGGTGCAGTGCACACGACGTGTTGTATGAAGTGCGTATTTTGTAAGAGCAACTGCAAGATAATTTGGGATTTCATATGTGCCAAGCCTTCCGGACATTCCACACATCATGCGGGTAATCAGTTTTCCCGTCATGCCGGAAAACTCCAAGAGTCGAACTCTTTGAGCACCGGCAATTTCAGTAAACACGGAGGACGCCGGCGAGAGTGCTTTTGAAACTGATGATAAATTGACAAGACTTTTCGTCATAACATAATTGGCGCGTTGATTCCAGCTGTATGGTTGACACAACAGCAGCTGTGATGAGCGGCAAGCTGCACTGATAAGTGCATGAAATCTTGGAAATGCGGCGCCGACGCTAAATATATTTTCTATGTGTGTTTTGAAATCGTCAATCAATTGAACATACCTTTGCCTTACCGTGTCGTTCCAAAGTCCAGTTTCGATGCACTTTTGTGTTTTTCTTTCACGGTAATCACATTCTTGCATCGGGCTTTCGTAAGAGTAAAGTGACCAGTCTACATCTAATCCTATATCCAACCTTGAGAAGCTCACACAAAACCCGCGATGTTCCATAACGGGATGTCTTAATCGACTTTCCAGTTCGGATGCGAATTTGCACGAAGCTTCGGGGTCGGCTTCATCACGCACGTTTCGCACGTGCCAAGAATGTTGATTTCGCTCATTATATGCCAAATTAATGAGATCGCTTACTTCTGCGCTGTCGTTGGCAGCTCGAAGACGCTGATTCATATTCATATCGCTTTGGTGGTTTAGCCAACAGTCCGTGCATTCGCACTGGTTGACATTTCTGCGAGTTCGCATTCCTAATTCACCGTATCCACTGTCACTGTCGTCACTGCGATCACCATAGCTGTTGCTGTCATCGGAGTCTGCCATTTGTTGTTGTCGTTGTTGTTTCGGGGGCGCTACTCTTTTATCAATTGTTGTTCTTTTCAAATCAATTTTATTTCAATATACTTTGCTCAGTGTCATTGTAAAAACACCCTGAAGTATCGCAAAAATTGTCATAATTACTATGATTCTTACCCAATCTTCTGATGATGGTGTATACGCAGTTATTTCCGAAGCAGGTTTATTATGTTGACGCCCAATGTTATAATGGATAACATTTTCAATGATATTCAGAACGACGAACACAATAACTGAAATTACAAATATGTGTCGCGTATTTTTATTGAAATACTCATTGTATAACAGGTGAAACATTACTATTACTATATACAATACTATAAATATTGTATATAATTATTTAATTAATACCCCTAATATTTATTAACTCTTCGGGTATATTTTTTATTTTTTACTTCTGGTTGAACCAATGAAATTGCCTGAATATAAACATTTTTATGTTCATCAAACGTAACTCCGCCAATCGGGACATATTTTTTAGACGAGAGACGATCATTAACCATTTTTATAAAGTCATCCATACTCTTGTCAGCTGGCATACTTATTATATCATACACTTTACGCCGCCGACTTGAGTTTGTTTTGGGTTTTTTGATAGGCGGCGGTGGTGGTGGTGGTGATGTCATAGGTTGTACTTCGGGCTCGGGCTCGGGCTCTGTAGTCGTGGAATCAGTTGGATACGCTTCTGTGGTAGCGGTGGCAGCAGCATCGGTGGCAGCAGAAGCTTCATCGCTTCCGGGCACATTGTCAGACACAGGAGACGATGCTGCTGATTCCGGTCCATCATCATTAGCATCGACTTCATTTGGAATATTTGTTGCAGTCTCTTCGGGTGTTTTGCTTTCACTCATCTTGGTTGGTGTATTGAATTATTTATGTTATACTTATATTATAAAAATATAATTATTATTTTATTTATCCTAAAATAGCAAATAAAAAATGAAGTAATAATGGTATAGGGTGAAGATTATTATATTATATTATTATATATGATAAATGCCGAAGGTTGTTATTATTGGAGGTGGTATAGCTGGATTATCCGCCGCACATATTTTATGTAAATACCCTGAATTTGATAATAAAACTTAAATGTGATGAACTTGTTCTAGTTGATACAGCTTGGAAATTAATAATACAAAGAAAGGACGCGTGGAATCAAAAGTTTATTAAGAATTGCAAAAAGGAAAATACTGAAATAAAAGATATATTTAATGTAGGATTTTTAGATTATAATAAAGGTGAACTATTTGGAAAAATATTGAATGATTGTTCTAGAGAAGAAGCCATACAAGAAGGCATACATCAATTTAAAAATAGTACATATATCAAAGAATTGATAAATAAACATAATACCACATTTGATAACATTTTCGTAGCCTATGAAGATTGGTATGAATTTCATAATAATAATGAGGGAAAATTGGTATCATCTAACCCCAAATACTCAATAAATACTGGATTAATGAAATATATGCCAACAAATCAGCCGTACGACGTGCCTACTAATATGTTCTTATCCGGTTATTATGTTAAAAGTACAATGGGAGGTGTAAGTATGGAAGCATCGTGTGAAACTGGATTAAACGCTGGATTATCTATTATTAAAAAACATAATCATACAGTGATCGAATATCCATATGAACACGTAGTTGAAGGTACTCCACTGACTATTGGTTTGTCATATTTAGATAAGTTATTATACAAAATGAATTGGAATCCATTATATACATACATTCCATCATTATTGTTGGTAGCACTGTATATAATATTTTGTATTAGTATTGTGGTAATCGTTATTACCTTTATTTTATACAAATTAAAATTCAATAATAACTTTGTAAAATATAAAAAACGTAATATTACCAAACGATTGTAGGTGAAATTCCTACTATTGATTTTACGCTTTTTTCTTATTTTTTTGCTCTATAAAATGGGCGTTTTAAATGAGAAAAGGTGTAAAATTAAAAATGTTCGTTGGAATTGAATTCATTTTCCAAATTAGCTATATGTTCCAAACACGGCGATGCCGGCGATGCCGGCGATGCCGATGATGCTACAGCTACAGGTTTTTTTGTATTGCGATGCGTTGTCGCATAACCCTTATACTTCATAAATAATTTTGAGTATACTTCCCCCTTATTTATGAGCGACTCTATTAAATCCGGTTTAAGTGCTTCTATCCACCTGATAAAATCAGTTCCAGTGTTATCCGTAATACACACTACCTCGTTGGGTATCGGTTTATACGCTTGCTCGTTAAGCGCATACATTGTAACCTGTTTATATATTGTTGTAAAGAAATCAAATACTGACGTTCCAGAATTGACGGGATCGATGTAGTGTTCAAACATGTTGCGCATGCCAAGCACTTCTTCCGGGTCGCACCCCTGTCCTTCCAGACACTCGTTTACTGGATAATTGCACATGAGCCCCCCATCTACGTAGCAGCATTTGTCTACAATATGCGGAACAAATAGGATGGGGCACGCGGAACTCATGTATATGGCTTCAGTTACCTTTAAAGCAGGATGCGTTGTATGTGAAATATCGACTTTTGTCATCGTATTCAATTCCAACGAAAAAAAATGTAGGTCAATTCCGCTGAATTCGTAAAATTCCTTCATGGTAACGTCATTCTTTAATCCCTTGCCTTCTATTAGTGGTCGCAGCGTTTCTTCGATAATCTTGGATGCAAAAATGCCCTTCTGGTTATATAAATTCATCACAATATTGCTTTTATTGTGTGCATATAACTTGTTCCACGGTCGCCGTATATAGTAGTTGAGCAGTGTGCCCCAATCATACTTTAAAGCAATTGCCACTGCAATCACGCTGCCTATAGACGTGCCATAAATAGATTTAATGTTTTCAATTTTCCAGAAGTCATTTTCTTCCATACATTTCAATGCACCCAGCGACATAAACCCAGTGGTTCCTCCGCCGCCAATTACGATATGCTTAATGGTCATAATTAAAATCGGTGGGTGGTATAGGTTTTGTATATATAATTGGATTTATATAATTATTTTATTAACTTTTAAAATTTACACATTTGGACATTTGAAACGTAAAACTCCGATTAATTTTATAAAAAAATGAATTAAGTATTATTTATATTATTTATATTAATAATATTTTTTATCTAATAGTTATAGAACATATACACATAACACAATATAATATATAATATACCATACACACATGGAAAGTTTTCTTGATTACGGTAATGATAAAATCGAGAGATTGGAAAAAATAAATTTAGATGAGTTGTATGAAAAGAAAAAGACGCAGGACCAATCCAAATTGTACACGTACAATAAAATTCTTAGCCGCATACACACGAAAATAAAACTCACTGCGCGGCAGCAAGTAAACCAGCAGTTTTGCTGGTTTGTTGTTCCAGAAATCATTCTGGGTGTTGCCCACTATGACCATATGGGGTGTGTAGAGTATATTTTGGAACAGCTGCATAAAAATGGGTTTCGCGTGCAGTATACGCACCCCAATTTGATGCTCATTTCGTGGAAATCATACGTCCCCACCTATATTCGAAACGAGTTCAAGAAAAAAACTGGCATTGAAATTGACGAGAATGGAGACCCCATAATAGAAGAAGGAGATCCTGCCGTTTTTAATGCAAGTAAAGGCATCCGCGGTGGTAACAATTCGTCTGTTGATGGAAGTAACGCCAATTTGAATGCGCTTATTTACAAGAATGGAAAAGGGGCCACTCCAACTGCTGGAAATGGAAATGGAGGAAGTATTGTAGTTAAAAAGGAATATACGCCAATTAATAACTATAAACCAACTGGAAAACTGGTGTATAATGATTCGCTGTTCAAACACATTGAAAACAAGATTTAAGGTAAGTAACTTAAGTAGCACATAACATTCAGTTACGGTTACGAACCAAATCAGTGAGTCCAGAAATGAAATCAACTTGGATATCCCATCCAAGCTGTTTTAGTTTATCATTGCTAATATAGTATCGCTTATCATTGAATGGTCGGTCTTCCACATATTCAATCCATTCCAAGTCTGATATGGGATTGTTATGCGATGATGCATGCGAATTATTCGAAACGTCTACACCTTTTACCAGCTTGATCAACAATTTTGCAACGTCCATCACACTGTATTCGTTTTCGACGTTCGACCCGATATTGTATATCTCGCCAATTGATCCGTATTTGATTATAACATCGAACGCGCGACACACGTCACTCACATGAATAAATGACCGTAGGTTAGAGCCATCGCCCTGTATTGTGAGCTTGTGGTCATCTCTTAATAGCTGAATAAACCTCGGAATAAGCTTTTCGGGATACTGTCTGGGTCCATACACATTATTTCCTCTTGTAATAATCAGCGGCAGCTTGAATGAATGATAGTAAGACTGTGCAATGAGCTCGGCGGCCGCTTTTGTGGCAGCATACGGATTCGTGGGACATAAAATAGATTGTTCGGTCTTGTATTGATCTTTGGCAGCGTCAATCATGGATTCGCCGTATACTTCGTCAGTGCTAACATGAACAAACAGCTGAAGTTTATCATACCGTCTGGCCGCTTCTAATAAGTTGTGCGTTCCGACCACATTGTCTTGCGTATACTGCAGCGATTCACCAAACGAGTTTTGGACGTGTGATTGTGCCGCAAAATGAACCACGTGCGTTACACCAAATTCTTTAAACATCGTAGTAAGTTCATTTCCGGCGGTGGAGTCGGCCAGGTTTATATGGCGGAATTTATATCGCTCTTCGTCCTCGCGAACGCACCAGTCGATATTAAACAAGTTTGCGCAGTAATATAGGCAGTCTACATTGATGATCCGAATATGTTTATAAGTGTTCCACATATAATTAATATAATGCGAACCGATAAATCCGGCGCCGCCGGTAACGCATATCACTGTTTTTTGACAATCGTTCAGCGAATTTGACAAATTCGACATTTTAACAACGGCATTGTCAGGTTCGCCGTCCAATGATTTCATTTCGTATTCATTGTTATTATTATTTTTTCGCTTCATGGATGCTGGTATAGTAAGCGGCATCGCCTGTTGTATCGGTATCTTATTTTTAACCGAAAGCATTTTTGTATACAGTTCACCAACCGTGGAAGATAGAATGCGCGTGCACTCTCCTCCAGCATATCCAGCATAAGCTGCGGCATTTACCAGGAGTTCACTTCCCCGTTGCAAGCGTTGAATGTTTATATTAGATAGACCCAAACTAATGCCATTCGTGCTATTCGTGCTGGTGTTGATGGCACCTTCTTCCATTTCGTCAATTTCTTCGTTGCTGTTGCAGCGAGGGCGCATTCGAAGGGTGCACTCGATGCGATCAAGATGCAGTTCTCTTTCGGACTCATGAGTAGTGTCGTCTCGATTATAAAATCGCATGCAATGCTGCACGGCATCATATATATGGCGTGCCTTTGGAAATATAGATAGCAGCTTTTCATTGTCGAGATAGTTATTAGAGCGCTTTGATGCCAGTATCTCGTTTTGCTCTTCAACCGTGAAATTATTCCACGTAAAATCCGAATTCACGTGCGTCTGGAACATCTGCAAAATCTCATTGTGCGAAATTACGCCCGGATTAACGAAATTAAGGGTGCCGGCATATCGGTGCTGCATGAGAACGAGCGCGTATGGCAAAAATTCATCCAGAACAGTCATTGAGTTGGGTAGAGAGCATATTTTAGAATAGTTCGTTATTTTCGTAACGAAGTTTCGATCGTGATCGCGGTTTATAATCGGCATTCGTATGCGCAAATTTAGAACACTCTCACATATGCAGTTCCGCTCCTGCATAATCCGGTCTGTAACACCCTTTACGATGGAATAGCTGGAACCGAAAAAGTTCGGCGCGTCGCTTTCTTTGAACTTGTAGCATTCATTCATTGTTTCAGGTCCATCCGCGTCGTATCTCAGCATCCGCTCTACATCTTCTCCGTCGCGATACGCAAAAATGCAACCCGTACCAAGATAAGTGAAATGTGTTCCGGCGTATTTGCAAACGTATGCGAGAAGCAGTGGAGCTGTCAAATTGTCTCGTAAGTTCTCGCTCAACTTTCCATCCTGTTCGAGATAATCAATTGTTGAAAATATTTTGTCACCAACAGCACCGTGCGTTCGCCCAATAAACGATATTGCGTGAGTTGGTTTATAATCCGCAAATTCGTCGATAATTTCTGATTGCGTATCGAGCGATACGCGCTTCACGCGCGAAGCCCGATAATCGATGTCGCTACCTGCATTTTTGGCTCGCTCGCATACAGATTGAAATTGTTGACCAATCCAGCCGTTTGCTCCAAAAATTAATATTTTCATCGTATAATTGTTTTTTTGGTTTGGTTTAATCGAGAGTTATGTTTGTTGTATTTGGTGGGTGGGTTGTTATTGTGGATTGCTTTTATTATTGGCTATTGCATATACTCCAAATTGAATTAATATTTAAATAAAAACATTTTATTATTATATTATAATTATAAATATAATAATATGATATTCTCGAGATTGCCCGATTGCAAGGATTTGGCATATGCAGAGCTGTCGCGGCTTGAACCCGAAGACGAGGACTATACCACCGATGCATACGAGCTTGAAATTAAGGGGGAAACTGTTGTTGTTGCATTTGGAAAAATTAAACGCGAATTCGAGAAAATGCGATACGGAGTTGTGTATTACCCTCTGTATCTCGTAAATCGGCACAATCATGAAGTAGTTCGAAAAATTGGATTGGTTGAATACTTTGCAAATGACGAGTCTCGATTTAATGATACTATGGAGCTGGATGTAGAAGCTGCACCATTTAGACCGCTCATATTTTCATACATTACCGTTGCAATGCTTCGCGAAGCAAATGCTGGGTCAGCCGACCTTGCGAAAGCGCGCGTAAAGGCTAATGCAAAAGACAAGCGTAAAATACAAGGACTTAAATCGGTTGAAACACCCGAACGCGTAATGAATTTGGCCAATGACCAGAGCAGTGTCACTCCGCTCGCAGAAGCAAAACAAACTGTTGTAAATGTAAGTGATGATGATGAAGCAATCGCAATTGACGACGCCGCCGATAAAATTAAAACCGATGCTGGACGAGATGGAGATGGCATTAGTGACGTTGTATTACCAACGCAAACCAAGGCACTTGCCGATAAGGAGCGCGCGGAGTATAAAACTGCAGGCGTTAAACATGGCGATAGTGGAGGAGAGGTGTGGATTCAAACATTTATGAAAAACCGACATTTTGGAATTGAAGATAATGAAGGTGGAACCGACTCGCTGTTCGCGGCTATTCGCGACGGGTTGTTGAGTCAGGGCAGCATGACCGATTTGACAATTGAACAGATGAGAGTTAAATTAGCGGATATGGCGACACCGGAGTTGTTCGGCGAATACGTTAAAGACTATAATAAGTATGCCACACAATACAAACACCAGTTGGCTGAACTTGGGCGTAGAAATAAAGAAATTGACACCATCAAAGAAGAGCGCGTGCAAGGTAAGAGCCTGTCATCTTCTGACCTTTTAAAAATTAAAGATGCAAATGACAAACTCACAGCAGAACGGAATGAAATTAAAGACCGAGTTGATTATTTAAAGGATGTGGTTATGCGCCACTACGGATACATGAGGCATACCGAAAATAAATTTCAAAATTTCAAAACAATTCTCACCACGCGCAGTTTCGTTCCAGACGCATGGGCACTGCGCGCTCTGGAACGCGCGTATAATATATGCATTATCCGGATGTCGGAGACACGGTTCAAGGACAATGACCTTGATAATGTTATAATTTGTGGTGATAGGATCGATGACTCGCCCGGTCTCGGCATGGACATGGTTACATCCAATTATAAACCCATTCTGTTCTTGATGCTCAGCGTAAATGATAAGGACCAATACAGGTTAATTCGATACCATGCAAAGGGATCGTTTGCATTTCCAGAATTACAATACGATGTTCGGACTCACATTATGACGAAATGCATCGAGAACCCGGATGTCGAATTTGCGACGATTCCGCAATTCAAACGCTTGTTGGAAATATATCCAGCGCATCAGCGATCTGGCGGCGGCGGCGGTGGTGGTCAGAATGGCGGTGGAGGTGCGGATGATAATTACGGAGGCGGAGATGATGATAAGATGTCGGGTTCAAGGGATGTGCCCATATTTCAATTCTATAATCGGTCGGGGAATGATTTTCCGGGCAAGGGTGGCGGCGAATACGTTCCTGCGTCCATGCGGCATTTATTCACCCCGCTGTCCAAAATAACCAACTGGCGCAGGGCGCTTTCCAATTTTTCAGAGTCACCTTTCATAATGGATGGACACACGTGGTTCAGTGTGGAGCATTATTACCAGGGTTCAAAATTTCGCAAACAGAACCGAGATTTCTATCTGCAGTTCGCATTGGATTCCAAATCGGAAATATCCAAGGACCCGGCAATTGCAAAGGCAGCCGGAAGCAAGTCGGGTGTTTTGAACGGGCGGCTGTATCGACCCAAAGCGGTGACCGTGGACAACGACTTCTTTACAAGCGGGCGAGGAAAACAGGTGCTTATGGAGGGTCTCGATGCCAAATTTCGTCAAAATACGAAGATGAAGAACATCCTGCTTGGAACATTAAATGCACGGCTCTATCATTTTCAGCGGGGCGAAAAACCCATACTGTTTACAGCATTGATGCAGACCAGAAGCAAACTTTCGGTATAGTAATTAATTATTAACTGTAAGTAGTTCAACCAATATGGTCCAGATTGAACAAGTTTGAGGGAAGTTTAAAATGTTTAAAAATTAGATAAGTTCATATTTTTTATTTAAAATACACAAACGATATCGCATATGTAGTGAGAGATGTTTCCACGGTTTTACACATTCAACGTATAAATTATTATATAAATAGACATTACATTTTTATTTTTTATAATGTCTGTATATATATTATATACTTTCCAATGTCAGACCACGTCGACAGTTTCGTCAATCTGGTTAAGCACAGAGCGGATTTGTTACCCAAACCGTGTCAATATACAACGTCCGTATATAAGGGATGGTTTTACCAAATGCAACAGGCAGATGCATTTTTACATTCAAATTCAGCCATTGTATCTGGAATTGTCCCCGAGATAACAGTAACTGGCGGCGACAACACCCGCCTCCCGCGTCCAAAAATGCTGGGCACAACACAATTCATGTCGCGACAAATTACAGACTATATACAACAAACGAACGTGTCGCACTGGTTGCAATACGACGCAAATATAAGGGGTAGATCAATTAAAGTCAGCATAATGCACTGCTCAGATAAACGATATCATGTCGATGGTGGTGGTGAAACCACGGATGATACAATTCGCAAAGGAGTTTCGATAAAATGGCTGAACGCTTACAGGTCATATGTATACAAAATCTATGCGTGGTTTTATTTTATACAACCCTACATGTCTCGAGAGAATGGCGAATGTTCGCGAGAGATATCCATATATTTATACTTTACTCCGTTTAAGAAGACGTTGCCTGCAATAAGCGGCGACACACTTGGTCCGCTTCATGCGAATACTGGATACACGTGTCCGTGCAGTGTTAATCCGGAACGATATGGTGGAAAAACAGGCACCGAGATTATAATATTTAGGCACGAAGAATGGTTCAAGGTGCTGATCCACGAAACCATGCATAACCTGGAACTGGATTTTGTAACCGATATAAAAACCACGGTGAACGACTTGTTTCCCGGTATACGTCACGCGATTATCTTATCAGAGGCGTATGCCGAAACGTGGGCAAGATTATTGAATGTGGCGTTTTATGCATTTTACGACATTTACGGTGGTAACGCCACGGCAGCACAATACAATGCCGCAATAAAAAGATGCCTTCCATCTGAACGGGTATTCTCTCTTTTTCAGGCCAACAAGATATTAAAACATATGGGGCTAAGCATAGATACTATTTTATCGACGGAACCGATGCGCGTGTCGTCGGTGTCTAAAAAATATAGCGAAAACACGAATATATTCGCATACTATGTAATAACCGGAATGATGATGTGTGAAGCAGATGAGTTTCTCAAATGGTGCGCTGCAGAAAACAAAGTAAGCCTGATACGAGCGACTCAAGGTGAAACGGGATGTTCCAAGTTTAAAACTTTATTGTCCCGTGTCATAAAAAACGAGAGAATAAGCGAATGTAGTAACGCGTTGTCAACACTGAAACAGATGCCACTGCATGCTGAATCTGCACGTATGACATTATGGAGTTAATAAGAATAACCATAATACTATAATAAATTATGTTTATTTTTATTTTAGTAATTATATTATACTATACTATTGTATACTATACTATTTTATACTATACTATTTTATACTATACTATCACATAACAACAACATTTTAAGATGTCAATTGAAAAAACTGTCGCAGTATTCAACCCATCTACATGGCATACAAATATTCAGTTGTCTGGCGCAGCAGACCAACCCACCGGAGTAGATCCAAATGTGCAAATACAGCTTGTAAATGGAGGAGCGGGCACCGATGGTGCTATAACGTATCCCGATTTCCCTTTATCGCTCCCAACCCTTGTATCATTTGAATTTAATTTGGAATTATATTGGGAGACAGACCCATCGGTGACTATGCCGGGCGACTATTATACCATCAGATTTGGGTCCGGGTCTACTAACCCGATAGACGTGGTATTTGTATTTTGGAGTGGATATTCGAATAACGGGTTTAGTGGAAGTGGAACTTACCTTCTAAAAAACAACCTGGCGGTTGCGAAAAGCACGGTGAGCCCCGGAGCAGCAGGTGCAGGCGAGAGCCAATGGTATCCGATAACAATAAAATACAACAAGAGCGTCGTAAATACATGGACCATTATAACAAATGGCGTTACCGTTATGACATACAGTGACGCGAACGCGCTTTCGTGGCAGCAACTGCCAAACAATGACAAACTCTCCGTAATGGCACATTCGGGCGGGGGGCTACGTATGCGAGTATGGGTCCGCAAATTGAATGCGTTTTACAAGGCAATTTTACCCATACAAACATATAATACGGCGCTAATGCCAGTTCATTTTTACCCCGCCTCATCCGATTCCACATTTTCGTCTGGACGAGCCGCATATAATCGCGTATTTTATCCGCGTATTAGCGCTACCAATATAGCCAGCACGGCCGCGATCACCACTCGAAAATTAATATACGAACCCCGCGACGCATCATCTCGAATGGAACGACTTAAAATGCAGGCAATCGGCCAAAGTTCCATGCGTCTCAAGGAAACCGATGAGCTGCGTTTCAAGGCACCCAATGTGAATGACGCACGTGACGCGATTCGTAGATCGCGATCGTCTGGATACGCGGTTCCCCCGAAAGTGTTTAGTAAACTGTAAACTATAAACCTGTGAATTATAATTTATAAATTATAAATTATAAATTAT
>SXGQ01193849.1_pt1 | contig 31009 bp, 30 predicted proteins | sample 3178371 | NCBI WGS metagenome assembly SXGQ01 (sample SAMN11356859, study PRJNA531348) | freshwater metagenome | isolation source: freshwater sample F1-20 | place: China: Fuxian Lake, Yuxi | collected 2017-12-25
CCCCAAGTCCTCCAACACCTGCATATTCCTCTCATAAATCAGCGACGCATCCGGAAACGCTTCAACGGCCTTGTCAATACTTTCCTCGCGCAGCAAATGCAGCGTCGGGTAAGGGGCGCGGTTGGTGAAATTGCCGATGTCATCTTCTTGTGTGCCTGCAAATTGGTAGCGCGGGTGAAAGTCTGCCATTTGCAGCACGCCTTCAAGTTCCATTGACACCAGTACCGAATCGCAGTCAAACAAAAATTCGTTGAACTCTAAAAAGTCCGGCAAAAGATTTGGCGCAATCAGCAGCGTGGTGTCCAACTCGGTAGCGTCGGTGTCCACCAAGTGTTGCATTTCTGCTTGCAATATCTTCAACACTTGCTCAGGCTCGCTGTCCATGCACACCACATAGCGCACTTGCTTTTTGGTCACCACGGCTTTGGCAAACGGGCACAGGTTCAAACCGATGACCGCTTTTTCCACCCAAGCTTGGGTGTCGGCAATGGCTTGGGCTTCGGTTGTCATGCCGACAACACTTTGCCAGTCAATCGCGCATGCTCTTTGGTGGCGAATCGATCGGTCATGCCCGCGATGTAATCGGATACCGCGCGTGGCAAGTTGCTGCGTGTGGCGTGGCTATCGGGCATGGCTTGCGGGTTGCTCATGTATGCATTGAACAATTCGCGCACCACTTGCCTGGCCCATTCGGTGGTTTGCAGCACTTGGGGATGCATGTACAAATGGTGCAGCAAAAACTGTTTCATCTGCGTGCTGGCTGTGCGCATGGCTGGGCTGAATTTCACCAAAGGCGGCGACTCGCGCACGGCTTGCACCGACTGTGGTGTGTGTTGCTGCAAGGCGTTGCGGGTGGTGTGCATCACGTCGTAGACCTGATCGCTCAACATGCGCCGTATGGTTTCATACAACAAGCGCCGTGATGAGAGCGCGGGAAATTCGGCCTGTACTTGGTCGCTGTAGCCCTTGAAAAAATCGACTTCTTGCAATTGCGCCATGCTGATCAAACCCGAACGCACGCCGTCGTCCATGTCATGCGCGTTGTAGGCCATTTCGTCGGCGAGGTTGCACAGTTGCGCCTCCATCGACGGCTGTTGGTTCAACAAAAACCGTGCGCCCACGCCACCGGGCTCGGCAGCTTCCAGCATCTGCGCGTTGCGCTGCGAGCAATGCTTCAATATACCTTCGCGGGTTTCAAAGCACAAATTCAAACCGTCAAATTCCGGATAACGCTCTTCCAAGGCATCGACCATGCGCAAGCTTTGCAGGTTGTGTTCGAAACCGCCGTGAGCTGCCATGCATTCGTTCAACGCGTCTTGTCCGGCGTGGCCAAAGGGGGTGTGGCCCAAGTCGTGCGCCAAGGCAATGGCTTCGACCAAATCTTCATGCAAGCCCAGTGCCCGCGCCAGCGAACGTCCGAGTTGCGCCACCTCTAGCGAATGCGTCAAGCGGGTGCGAAACAAATCGCCCTCGTGGTTGAGAAACACCTGTGTTTTGTAGACCAGTCGGCGAAACGCAGTGGAATGCACGATGCGGTCGCGGTCGCGTTGAAACAGATTGCGTGTCGGCGCATCAGGCTCTGCAAAACGCCTGCCGCGACTCAACTGCGGTTGGCAGGCATACACGGCCAAGCCGTTGGCGGCAGGGGCTATGTCAGCAGCGAACACTTGGTTCATGCGCGGCAGCAAGCCTCAACCACTTCAGCCACCATCGCATCGGGGGCAGCCCGCACCACCGCACTGCCGGGGGGGTCGATCAACACAAAACGTATACCACCTGCCTCGGCTTTTTTATCGACCCGCATATGGTGCAAATACACCTCTGCACCGAGCGCCGGACCGGTCACAGGCAAACCGGCTTTGGCAATCAAAGCGGTGAGGCGCTGCACAAACGCGGCATCCACCCAACCCAAACGCTGCGACAAATGCGCTGCCATGACCATGCCGCAACCCACGGCTTCACCATGCAACCAGACGCCAAAACCCAAACCGGCTTCGATCGCATGGCCAAAGGTATGACCGAAATTCAAAATCGCGCGTATACCGGCTTCGCGTTCGTCTTGGCCGACCACCCAGGCTTTGATTTCGCAACTGCGTTTGACGGCATAAGCCAGCGCTTGCGGGTTACGCGCCAACAAATCGTCCATGTGCTGTTCTATCCAATCGAGAAACGCCATGTCGGCGATCGGTCCGTATTTGATGACCTCGGCCAAACCGGCGCTGAGTTCGCGCGGCGGCAGGGTTTGCAATGTGCCTAGGTCACACACCACGCGTTCGGGTTGGTAAAAAGCACCGATCATGTTTTTACCGATAGGATGATTGATCGCTGTTTTGCCGCCCACGGATGAATCGACTTGCGCCAGCAAGGTGGTGGGCACTTGCACAAACGGCACACCTCGCATGTAACACGCCGCGGCAAAACCGGTGATGTCGCCAATAACGCCGCCACCTAAAGCAAACAACACGGTCTTGCGGTCGCAGGCCTTGCCGAGCAACACATCAAAAATCTGGTTCAAGCTGTCCCAAGTTTTGTAACTTTCGCCATCGGGCAAGCTGCAAACATGCACCACGCGGTAATGCGGCGCCAAACTGGCTTGTAAACGGGCGAGATACAAGGGGGCCACGGTGTCATTGGTCACGATCAACGCAGCTGCAGCTTGGGGCAAACCTTGCCAAGCGGATGCGTCGTCGATCAATCCAGCGCCGATGGCGATGTCATAACTGCGTTCACCGAGGTCTATGCGTACGTGTGCTGTGCTTGGGTTCATGTGGCGGGGGCGTCGATCGGTAGCAAACCGGCAAGTTCAAGTTGGGTCACGATCATGGTGACCATGGTCGGTATGCGCGGGCGATGGGTTTCAATCACAAAATGTGCTGCAGCTTGGTAACACGGGTCACGCTCTTCAAACAGTTGCTGAACTTTTCGTTTGGGGTCGTCCACCTGTAACAACGGGCGCTGCTGGTCGTGTTTGAGACGGCGAAAAATTTCATCGGGTTGCACCCGCAAATAAATGACTTGGGTGCGTTCACGCAGCAACTGGCGGTTGGCTTCTTTGAGCACCGCCCCGCCGCCAGTGGCCAACACACCGCAAGCGGTGCGGGTCATGTCATCAATGACTTGGCTTTCAATGTCTCGAAAGGCTGGTTCACCATGGCTGGCGAAAAAATCTTTGATGGCCATGCCAATGCGCAATTCGATGACTTGGTCGCAGTCGACAAAGCCCACACCCAATTTGCGGGCCAATTGCCGACCGACTGTCGATTTGCCGCTGCCCGGCATGCCCACCAAAGCCAACACGATAGTGAATCCCTCAAGGTGCGAAGGCACTTTGTTCAAGCATTTTAGGGCTTAGGAATATCAACAACTCTTGTTTGCTGCGCCTGCTCGCGCGGTTGCCAAACAACCAGCCCAGCCACGGTGTGTCTCGCAAACCGGGCAACCCAGCTCGGTTGAGGTTGTCGGTGGTTTCGTAAATGCCCCCGATCATGACGGTGCCGCCGTCCTCCACCCGCACCTGGGTGCTGATGTGCTTGGTGTCAATGGCAAACCCAGCGGGTGTGCTTTGTCCCACGCTGTCTTTGTGCACATCCAAGTACATGGTGATGCTGCCATCTGGCGCGATATGCGGCGTGACTTCTAAACGCAAATTGGCTTTGCGAAAAGCAATCGAGGTGCTGCCGTTGGGTCCGGATAACTGGTAGGGCAATTCCGTGCCTTGTTCAATCAGGGCCTTGGACTGGTTGGCTGTCACCAAACGCGGGCTGGCCACCACCTTGCCCAGTCCTTCGGCCTCAAGGGCCGAAAGCTCCACGCCCAAGCGGCGGCTGTGCAAAGGATTGAAAAATATCAATGTGGCATGGGCCGGCTCTGCGCCCAATGCGTTGGCCGCCGGAAAATGGAGCTTTGTGTTTTCGGCCGATGAAGACAAACGCACCCCCAACGACGATGCAAAATGGTCTAAGGCTTCGACGATGCGTGCTTCGATCAACACCTGTCGCTGCGGCATGTCCACACGGTGTACCCATTGAGTCACTTGCTGCAACCGTTCTTCGATATCGGTGACAAACAGTTGGTTGGTTCTGACGTCGACCATGGCACTGCCTCGGGCGCTGAGCAACCGCGCGGGCACACTGCCAGACACGCTTGCTGCTGGGTTCAGCAAAGGCCCCAGCACATCGGCCGCCTTGGCGTAATTAAGTGCAAACGATTTTGTCTGTAACGGCTCCAGCACTTCAATGGCCCGCCGTGTTTCCATGGCCTGTTTTTCGCGAGCCGCCAATTCTGATTCGGGAGCAACCCAAATGACATTGCCTTCTTTGCGCTGTCCGAGCCCTCGGGTTTGCAAAATTGTGTGCAGCACTTGGTCCCACGGCACGTCTTTCAACCGCATGCTGAGGTTGCCGCTCACGCTGTCGGACATGATGATGTTGACGCCACTGAATTCGCTGACCAATTGCAACGCCGTGCGCAATTCAATGTGTTGAAACTGCATGGACATGGGCTCGCCTGTGAAAGCCAAGACCGGGGGTGCAGACACGTCGGGTGAAAGCGTTTGCGCCACGGCGTGCAGCCCATGCCATGACAACCACATGGCAGTGCAGCACCCCCAAACCTGAGCACGCCATGGCTTCATGGTGCCGCGCCCGCCGGAAAACGCCGCTCGTGGCTGACCCATTTCCCCTGGGCGTCTGCCACCCACTCGCGCAAACGCAAATGGTCGCGTTCAATTTCAATGACCACTCCCCAATCTTGCCCGAGTCGATCACCCACCAGCACGGTGTGTACCCGTCCGTCGCCTTGCACCAAGGCGTGTCGCTGATGGTCATTGGCCAACATGCCGACCCAACGCAACTGTGACAGGGGCCGCGTCTGCCAATCCTTTGGAACAGCTCCCGTCGATGCGACCCAAGGCAGGGCTTTTTGCACACCCACCATGGAAAACGGGTTGTGCATAGATGACACAGGGGGAGCAGTCGGCTGCCACGACAAAGTGCGGGCAGTCGCTGCGCCCGTGCTCGCCGCATTCACACCCGCGGACGGGGTCGGAGCCAGAGGCTGGGAGTTGGGTACCGTGGCGCGAGTTCGTTCTCTCAACACCACCCATTGCATTTGTAATTGCAATGGCAATTGCAAAATCTGCGCTTTGCCTCGGTTTGGCGTGGACAAAGTGTCTGACGGGATGCGCCATTCGAAGCCGGTGACAAGCATGCGCGGAACTGCTGTGGGCAGACCGTGCCATGCGGACAGCAATTGCGGCAAGCTGCCTGTCCAACGGCCTGACGCCATGGCTTCATCCATTTTGTGGGCCTGTACCGCCAGCCCATGCAAGCGCCCCCAGGCCAACCAAGCGCGCAACACCTGCTGCTGGTCGGGCGGCATGTCGTCTGGCCATGCTTGCCAGGCTGGGATTGACAACCCGGCGGGATGCGGCATGGCTTGCAAACTGGCGATGCGGCTACGCTGCTGTTGCACTTGCCGTTGCAACGCATGCATGTCTTGTTCGGTTTGCTGTGAACGCGCTTGGGCTTGCCACCAATGGTCCCAAGCCTCAGCCGACACCCATGCCGTCCCTGCGGCTATGCCAAGCAGCGAACACATGCCAAGCAACCCAACCTGTGCGCCGATGGGCCAGGCATGCCACACCCGCCAATGGGTGCGCCATTGCGGCCAGGCCGACAGCAAGCTGTTGATCAGCGCGCCGGTCATGGCTTGACCGCTGAAGCTGGCAGGGTCAATGTCAATTGAAACAGGTGTTGTTTGGCGGCCAGACCGTCTGCCAGTCGCCATTGCGCCTCTGCCCATTGCGATTGCTCCGTCTGCGGCGAAAAGCCGGCAACCGCCAGCGCAGTCTGCCAGTTTTGCCAATGGCCTGGGCTCAATGCCCAACCGCTGACTTGCCATTGTTGATCGCGCCACACCAAACGCTCGATTTGTATACCCCGTGGCGGGACAGACAACCACTGCTGCATACACTGCCAAGCGCGAATTTGCTGCTGGCGCCAGTGCTGCCAGTCCGTTTGCACTTGCTGAGCCATGCGCAAGCGGTTCTGCCACAGATTGACCGACTTCAACTCGGCATGCCATTGCGCCATGGTTTGCTCGGCTTGGTGTTGACGAGCTTGCTGCTTGGTCAACCATTCGTCCCAAGCATGGTCCAACCCTAGCACCACCGACACTGTGACCACGAACGACACCGCCCAGCCCCAGCGCCAACTGCGGAGGCGGCTTTGGCGACGCTGCTCGCGCCAAGGCATCAAATTGAAGCCGTTCATGGGTTGAACACCCCCAAGGCCAAACCACCCAATACCGCCCATTCGTTGTCACTCAACTTGCCTGCGGCTTCTGGCGGCGGTTCTTGCAATACCGCGGCTGTGCTGTTTTGCACAAAGCGTTGCCATCGCATGCTGGCCTGCCAATCGGGTTCCAGCCGCACCAGCCGCAATCCTGCTTGGCGGCACCAGTGCTCGCAAGCTTGCGCCCAGGCTTTGGGCACGGCCAACACCTCTGCTTGCAGCGAGGGCTGGGCCTGCAAGGCGGCGTTCAACCATGCGGGCCGGTTTGCTGGGGCTGGGTCAATCATGGCAGTGTCATGGCTGGCGTTGAGTTGGTAATCCCACAAGACTTCGCTGATCGGCCAGGGCAAAGCGGGAACGAGTTGCGCTTGCAAATGGGCTTGCAGTTGCCGCGTTCCCATGCCAGGGCTGAGAGGAAAGGTGAAGCGCATCAACTTGTCTTGCGGCAAGGCCATGCCCACGGTCTGCGCCACAAAACCGCTGCGCTGTCGTGCCCAACGCAAACAATGCGGCTCGGGCCATTCGCTGGTGCACGCCGACAAGGCATGCGAGGAAAACGTTTGCCAATGCCAAGAAGAATGTATGGGCTGGGTATGGCCGACCACGGGCGCCTGTGCCAAGCCAAGCCCGTGCTGGTTGAAGAGAATGCCCAACCCGATGGGCTGGCGGTTGCGCTTGTGGAACATGAAAATCCTTGTGCCATCTGAGATAACACGGGTTTTAAAACCGCCGAGCAAATTTGCGGTTAAGCTGGACTGGCATTTTTTTTACAATCCACTTTCTCCACCCAACGCGGCCTTGCACCGCTCGCTTGACATGCCCCCTCCACCTCCCGCCAAAGGTCCCGTTCACGGTGATCTGAAATCGCCCCCCGCCAACCACCTGTGGCGTGTGCTGGGCAGCTTTGTCGGATGGTTTGTGGGTTTTTCGGCAGCTGCAGGATTGAGCCTGGTTTTGTTGGTCGGTGTGGCATTGGTCATGGCTTATCCGCAACTGCCCGATATTTCCGATTTGGCCGACTACCGGCCCAAATTGTCGATGCGTGTGTTTTCAGTCGAAGGCAAAGTCATCGGCGAGTTTGGCGAAGAACGGCGCAAGTTGATTCCGTTCAAAGACATTCCCGATGTCGTCAAACAAGCCGTGCTGTCGATCGAAGATGCGCGGTTTTACAAACACGGCGGTGTCGACTACATCGGTCTGGCACGCGCGAGTTTGGCCAATGTGGGGCGGGCTAAAAGCCAAGGCGCATCCACCATCACCATGCAGGTAGCGCGCAATGTCTATTTGTCTTCTGAAAAAACCTTCACCCGAAAAATTTACGAACTGCTGCTGACTTACAAGCTCGAACACCTGTTGACCAAAGACCAAATATTTGAGATCTACCTGAACCAAATTTTTTTGGGGCACCGGGCTTACGGCTTTGCGGCAGCGGCTGAAACGTATTTTGGCAAGCCGATTCAAACGCTGAGTATTGCCGAGGCCGCCATGCTCGCCGGCCTGCCCAAAGCACCCTCTGCCTACAACCCGATCAACAACCCCAAGCGGGCCCGCTCCCGCCAGCTCTACATCATCGAGCGAATGGCGGAAAACGGCTTCATCACCGAAGCACAAGCCCAAGCCGCCAAGACCGAAGAGTTGAAGATCCGCAATGTGTCAACGCCCAACAGCACACACGCGGAATATGTGGCCGAGATGGCGCGGCAACTCATGTTCGCGCAATATGGCCCCGAAATTTACACACGCGGCTTGAATGTGTACACCACCATCAAAGCCGAAGACCAGGAAATTGCCTACCAAGCATTGCGCCGTGGCATCATGGACTATGAATTGCGACAGGTTTACCGAGGACCGGAAAAATTCATCGACCTGCCCACCGATGCCCGAGAGCTCGAAGACGCGATCGACGATGCCTTGATTGAAGCTGGCGACAAAGGCGATTTGCTCAGCGCCGTGGTGCTGGAAGCCACACCGAAAAAAGTGCGAGTGATGCGCCAAAACAGCGAAATACTGGATATCAGCGGCGATGGTCTGAAGCCAGTGACCTCGGGCTTGTCTGACAAAGCCCCCGCCAACATCAAACTTCGCCCAGGCGCGGTGGTGCGCGTGGCCAAAAATCCCAAAGGCGAATGGGGGTTGACCCAATTGCCCGAGGTGGAAGGTGCTTTCGTGGCCATCGATCCCGTTGACGGTGCCATTCGCTCGCTGGTTGGAGGATTTGATTTCGAGAAAAACAAATTCAACCATGTGATTCAGGCATGGCGCCAGCCTGGCTCCAGCTTCAAGCCGTTCATTTATTCGGCAGCCCTGGAAAAAGGCTTCACCGCCACCACCCAAGTCAACGATGCCCCGTTGTTTTTTGATGCCGCCGCCACGGGCAGCCAAGCTTGGGAGCCGAAAAATTACGATGGCAAGTTTGAAGGCGTGATGAGCCTAAAAACAGCGTTGGCCAAATCCAAAAACATGGTGTCCATACGGATTCTGGAAGCCGTCAACCCCGCCACGGCGCAACAATGGGTCAGCCGCTTTGGCTTCGATCCCGACAAACATCCGCCTTACCTGACCATGGCACTGGGTGCGGGTTCTGTCACGCCCATGCAAGTGGCACTCGGCTATTCAGTGTTTGCCAATGGCGGCTATTTGGTCAAGCCCTATTTGATTACCAAGGTCACCGATCCCTTGGGCAAGGTGTTGTCCAACTACACACCGATTGAGCTGGACGAACGATCTCGCGCCATCGAACCGCGCAACGCATTTGTCATCAGCCATTTGCTGCAAGAGGTGACCCGATCAGGCACAGCCATGCGTGCCCAATCCGCGCTCAAACGCGGTGACATCTACGGCAAAACCGGCACCACCAACGATTCCATGGACGCTTGGTTTGCCGGCTACCACGCCAGCCTCACAGCCGTCACTTGGATAGGCTACGACACGCCGCGCAAACTCGGCGACCGCGAAACCGGGGGTGGCCTGAGCTTGCCGGTTTGGATCACTTATATGCAACATGCCTTGAAAAACACGCCGGTCAGTGGCATGCCGGTGCCAGCTGGCGTGGTGTTTGAAGGCAACGACTGGTATTTCAGCGAATACACGCAAGGCAATGGCGTGACGACTTTGGGGCTGGACGGCAAACCCGGCGAAGGCGAAGGCGCTGCGGTGGACCCAGAAAAAAAGAAAATCCTGGAGATGTTCAAAGAATGAGACAGGGCAAGCCAGTTTTGGCTGCGCGGCTTCAGCGCTGAAAATTCAAAGCTGCGCCAAATTGCTGGCTGGCGTCTTGTGTGAGTTGTTGCCAAAACTCGCCCTGGCCTTTGGTATCTTGCCAATGCATGCCGTCAAACCGATAGTGGTAACCGCCGCTTCGCGCAGCCAGCCACACCTCGTGCAAAGGCTTTTGCAGGTTCACTATCAACTGACTGCGGTTGGGAAAGGTGATGGTGACCATGCCACCAACCCGCTGGTTGTCTATGTCGACATCGGCGTTTTCGTTGAGATGATCGCAAGCTGTTTCCAGTTGCTGCAACAAGCGCTCGGCTTGGTCCATGAATTCGTTGTCAGTCATCTGCGTTGGTTTCTCTGTGGTGAACCGCTCGGCGTGGAAGCGGCTATTACAATTTCAGCATGAAATCAGCGATTCTAGGCAGCCTGCTCGCCCTTGCGATCTCCATGGTCATGGGTTGCGGCATGAAAGGCGAATTGCTGTTGCCCACCGAACCAGAATCACAAGACCGAGCCAAGTTCCCCGATGTGCTGATTCCGTCATCGCCCTCTGACACCCCCACCAAACGCTGAGTTTGGCTTCATCAAAAACCATTTCATGACTTCTGCCCCTTTGCCAGGCGCGCCGTTTCTGGCTTACCGCGACACACAATTGTTCATCGAGGACATCTGCTTACAAGACTTGGCGAAAGCGCACGGCACCCCCTTGTTTGTGTATTCCAAAGCGGCCATGTTGCATGCTTTGGCCGCCTACCAACGGGCGTTTGTCGGTCGGGATGCCAAAGTGCATTACGCCATGAAGGCCAATTCCAGCTTGGGCGTGTTGCAGGTGTTTGCCCAAGCGGGCTGTGGTTTTGACATTGTGTCGGCGGGTGAACTCGAACGGGTGCTGGCTGCGGGTGGGCAGGCTGCGGATGTGATTTTTTCAGGCGTGGGCAAGACCCGCGAGGAAATGCGCATGGCGCTGCAAGCGGGCATTGCCTGCTTTAATGTCGAAAGCGAAGCCGAGCTGGATGTGCTCAACCAAGTGGCAGTGTCTTTGGGCAAAACAGCCCCGGTCAGCATCCGCGTCAATCCGAACGTGGACCCGAAAACCCACCCCTACATATCCACCGGCCTCAAAGGCAACAAATTTGGCATCGCGCACGAGCGCACATTGCAGGCCTACCAGCACGCCGCCCAATTGCCCGGATTGAAGGTCGTGGGCATCGATTGCCATATTGGCTCTCAAATCACCACCAGCGAGCCCTACCTGGATGCACTGGACAAAGTGCTGGACCTGGTCGAACAGATAGAAAAAGCGGGCATTCGCATTCATCACCTCGACTTCGGTGGCGGCCTGGGCATCAACTACAACAACGACACACCGCCTGCCGCCGATTCGCTGTGGTCAGCGCTGCTGGCTCGGTTGGACGAGCGTGGCTTTGGACAACGGCGGCTGATGATCGAACCGGGCCGTTCCTTGGTTGGCAACGCGGGCGTGTGCCTGAGCCAAGTGCAATATCTCAAACCCGGCGAGCAAAAAAACTTTTGCATCATCGACGCCGCCATGAACGATTTGCCGCGCCCTGCGATGTACGAAGCCTTTCACCAAATCGTCCCGTTGACACTGACTGAAGCAGCCTCTCAGGTGTACGACGTGGTCGGCCCGGTGTGCGAAAGCGGTGACTGGATCGGGCGCGACCGCGCATTGAACGTGCAGTCGGGCGACACATTGGCGGTGCTGTCAGCCGGTGCGTACTGCATGAGCATGGCCAGCAACTACAACACCCGTGGTCGCGCCGCCGAACTGCTGGTGGACGGGAACACAGCCCATGTGATCCGACAGCGTGAAACCATGGCAGATCAGTTGCGTGGTGAGGTTTTACCTTTTCCCCACACACGCCAAGCCAACAACACACCCAACACCACGGTGTAAATCCACACCTCTTCAAAATCATTTTTGCCGGCCCGCATCCAATAAAAATGCAACAAAGCAAACACTGGCAACACATACACCAAGCGATGCAATTGCTGCCAGCGTTTGCCGCCCAACCAACGAACAGCCGCGTTAAAGGATGTCAAGGCCAGCGGCAGCATAAAAACAAAACCCAACATTCCCAGCCATATAAAAGGCCGTTTCACCAAGTCTTTGGCTATCTCGTTGATTTCAAGGTTTTGGTCAAACCAGACGTAGCACAACAAATGCAATACCGCATACACAAAGCACGCCACGCCGGTGCTGCGCCGAAACCTCAGCAGCACAGGTGCCTTCAATAAGTCGCGCAGCGGGCTGATCGCCAGCACCAGACACAACAAACGCAAAGTCCAGTCGCCACTGGAGCGGCTCAAAGCCTCGGCAGGATTGGCACCCAGCGCATCATGGAACACCGCCCACACCCAGCCAGCGAAAGGCAGCGCCAACAAGGCATACCAGCACCCATGCGCACGCGGCGACAGCAGTGCTTGTTGCCATGACACTTTATTCAGCATGACAATTGCAACGCGTCCAACAGGTGTCAGAAGTTTTTGGCCAAATCCATGCCCGCATACAACTGGCCGACTTGCGCTTCGTAACCGTTGAACATCTGGGTTTTGATTTTTTTGGCAAACAGGCCGCCCTCGCCGATGCGTCGCTCGGTGGCCTGGCTCCAGCGCGGGTGGTCTACCGCTGGGTTCACATTGGAATAAAAACCGTATTCATTGGCGGCGGCTTTGTTCCACGCGGTGAGTGGCTGTTTTTCGGTGAAACGGATTTTCACGATGCTCTTGCCACTTTTAAAACCATATTTCCAAGGCACAGTGATACGCACGGGTGCGCCGTTTTGGTTGGGCAGCACCTCGCCATACATGCCAAAGGTCAGCAGGGTCAGCGGATGCATGGCTTCATCCATGCGCAAGCCTTCGGTGTAGGGCCAGCTCAACACCCGAGAGCCCACATAAGGCATGGTTTTGGGGTCGGCCAAGGTGATGAATTCCACGAACTTGGCGCTGCCCAGAGGCTCGACTTTTTTGATGAGTTCTGACAAAGAAAAACCCACCCAAGGAATGACCATGGACCAACCCTCCACGCATCGCAAACGGTAAATGCGCTCCTCCATGGCCGAGAGTTTCAGCAACTCTTCCAACGACAAGCTGCCGGGTTTTTTCACCAAGCCTTCGATCTCCACTGTCCATGGTCGGGTTTTGAGCGTGTGGGCGTTTTCGGCGGGATCGGCTTTGTCTGTGCCGAATTCGTAAAAGTTGTTGTAGGTGCTGGCGCTTTTGTAAGTGGTGATGTTGTCTTTGGCTTGCGCACCCGCCAATGCTGAGACCTTGGCGTCGAGCGGCGCCAATTTGCCAGGCCGTGGCACTGCTGCTGATTGGGCCCAGGCCCCAGCGCCCGAGGCCAGCAAGCCAGCCGCACCCAAATGGACCAACAAAGACCGTCGCTGTGCATACACCTGTGGCGGCGTGATCTCACTGGGATAAGGATGGTGAAAGCCTTGGTCTTGGGTAATCAGCATGGGCAACTCCTGAGCACAAAAAAGGCTGACACAGGGTCAGCCTTGGGGGAATGAAAAAAGAGGGGGTTCAATTCAAACCGGCGATGTAATCCGCCAAGGCCTTGATTTCACGGTCATTCAATTTAGCAGCAACCTGATTCATTTGCAGGCTGTTCTTGCGAATCCCGTCTCTGAATTGGGTCAATTGCGACACGGTGTAATCGGCGTGCTGGCCGCTCAGACGGGGGTACTGAGCAGGAATGCCAGCGCCATTGGGGCTGTGGCAACCCGCACAGGCGGGAACTTGTTTGTCGGCAATACCGCCACGGTAAATTTTTTCACCCAATGCCGCCAACTCTTTGTCTTTGGCAAAGCCCGGCTTGGCCTTGGTGCTGCCTAAGTAAGCGCCGACATTGCGCATATCCTCATCGCTGAGGGCAGAAGCAAAACCCAACATGACCGCGTTGGCGCGTTTGCCGGCTTTGAACTCGGCGAGTTGTTTGGCGGTGTATTCGGGGTGTTGTTGGGCCAACTTGGGGTTGGAGGGAATAGCAGAGTTGCCTTCCACGCCGTGGCAGCTGGCGCAAACACCGTTGTAGATGGCCGAGCCCTTGGCGGGATCGGCTTTGGCAGGCGCCGTGCCTTCGGCATGCGCCACCAAAAAAAAGCCCGTCAGGCCGACGGACAAGAGAATTCGGGCAAAAAAAGTCATGGCAGTCTGGTCTTGAAAATCAATCGGTGATTCTACAATGCAGCCCTGCACCCAACGGGTTGCGCGCAAAGAATAACCATGGCCCACCCCAGCACCTCTGAGGATGCAACACACCCAGCACGCGTCAAACAGGCGGTCGGATGGCTGCACACAGCGCGTTTTTTGACCACCGCCGCCCAATTGCACCATTTACCGGCCTACGACCAGCCCGAAATCGCGTTTGTCGGTCGCTCCAACGCCGGCAAATCCACCTGTATCAATGTGCTGACACAACAGCGGCAATTGGCCTATGCCTCCAAAACCCCGGGGCGTACCCAGCACATCAATTTGTTTGCCTTGGGCCGGCAAAACCAGACCGACGCGGTGCTGGCCGATTTACCGGGTTACGGTTATGCCGCCGTGCCCAAAGCCGACAAAGTGCGCTGGCAACGGGTGATGGCCAACTATTTGATGACGCGCGACAACCTCAAAGGCGTGGTGTTGATGTGCGATCCGCGCTTGGGCTTGACCGAGCTCGATGAAATTTTGCTGGAAGTGATTCGTCCCAAAGTGGAAGAGGGCCTGAAATTTCTGATGTTGCTGACCAAAGCCGACAAGCTCAACCGCAGCGAAGCCGCCAAAGCTTTGTCGATTGCGCGTTTGCAATCCGGTGGTGGTCAGGCGCATTTGTTTTCGTCCTTGAAAAAACAAGGTGTCGAAGACGTCAGTTTGCAATTGTGGGAATGGACCCACCCGAACGAGGCCACACCATGATGGCCTTTCAACGCGTGGCGCTGCCTCATGGCATTGAACTCGATTGCCGCGTCGCGGGTGATGCAGGCCGTCCGGTGATGCTTTTTTTGCACGGCTTTCCCGAGGCAGCATTTGTCTGGGACGCTTTGTTGCTGCATTTCAGCCAAGCGGCGAATGGCGGTTATTTGTGCGTGGCGCCAGATATGCGCGGCTATGCCGGCTCGTCTTCGCCCACCGATGTCAAAGCCTACCGGGCCAAAGAATTGGTCAAAGACGTCACCGCACTCCAGCAACATTTTTCGCCCAGCCAACCCTTGGCTTGCTTGGTGGCGCATGACTGGGGCGGCGCGGTGGCATGGAACGCAGCGAACCAACACCCTTCGATGATGCAGCGCTTGGCCATCATCAACTCACCGCACCCGGGCACGTTTTTGCGCGATCTCAAAGCCGATGCGCACCAGCAAAGTGCCAGCGATTACATGAATTTTTTGATCCGAGACGACGCCCAAGCTTTGCTGGCAGAGGACGACTACCGACGGCTATGGGCTTTTTTCACCAACATGGGCGCTGCCAGCGGTCCGCACGCATGGCTGACCGAAGACATCAAAAACACTTACCGTGCCGTGTGGCAACAAGGTTTGGACGGTGCGCTCAACTATTACCGCGCGTCTCCGCTGCGTCCACCGCGCGCTGGCGACCCGGCTGCCTCCGCCATTGAATTGCCCGAAGAAATGCTGCGCATTTTGGTGCCGACTTTGGTGCTGTGGGGCATGCAAGACATGGCTTTGCCGCCGGGCTTGATTGAAGGGCTGTCGGCGTATGTGCCGGATTTGCAATTGCACCGCGTGCATGACGGTACGCATTGGTTGGTGCACGAACAGCCCGAATGGGTGGCCCAAACCATCGGCAACTGGCTCCGCTGATACCGATTACAAACAGGTATCTTCATGGGCAAGGGGCTCGCACCTCTTCATACACAACATGGCTACTTTTTTGCATGTCGGCTGTGGCACCAAACACAAAAATGCCACCACCCCGGGCTTTAACACCGAACACTGGCACGAATGCCGACTCGACATTGACCCGCGCGTTCAACCCGATGTGGTGGGCAGCATCACCCAGATGCAGCAGTTGTCCGATCAAAGCATGGACGCGATTTTTTCCAGCCACAACCTTGAGCATTTGAATGCGTTTGAAGTGCCGTTGGCTTTGCGCGAATTCATGCGCGTTTTGAAAGACGAAGGTTTTTTGGTGCTGACTTGTCCCGATTTACAAACCGTGGCTGAATGGATCGCGCAAGACAAATTGTTGCAACCGGCTTACAACTCGCCCGCCGGACCGATCACTCCGCTGGACATGGTGTTTGGCTTGCAACAAGCGATTGCCAACGGCAACACTTATATGGCGCACCGCTGCGGTTTCACCCAAAAAGTGCTCACAGCCCATTTGAAACACGCCGGTTTTGTGTCGGTGCTGTCTGCCCGTCGGTCACGCGCATTCGACTTGTGGGCGATTGCCAGCAAATCCGCCTGCACGGAAGACCAATTACGCGAAATGGCATCGCAGCACTTCCCCGCCCCAATCAATGTTCGTAAAACGGCGGTTCACCCGCAGGCCGCGTCTTGAAACGCTTGTGCACCCAATAGTATTGTTCGATCGAGATATTGACTTGTGCTTCTATCGCTTGGTTCATGGCCACGGTGTCTGCCGTGACATTACCACTCGGGTACAAGGGCCAGGCGGGCCCGATCGCCACCTCATAACCGGCAGGTGTCAAGCGGGTCACCAGCGTACACACGCGGGCCTTGGACAGCTTGGCCAAGCGCGGCAAAGAATAAGTCGTGGCAGCGCTGACGCCAAAAAAATCTATCCATTCCGCGCCTTGGATACCAAAGTCCATGTCCGGCGAATAATGCAAACGCAAGCCTTCTTTCAAAGCCTGCAACAACGGTTGCGCACCATCGTTGCGCGGCACAGAGCGCACCCGCGCCGAGCGGTTGCGCCCTCGCATGACCCAGTCTTCGACAAAACGGTTGCGCAACGGCACAAAGACAAATGCCATCGGAATCTGCCTCAAGTAAGTCATGGCCAAACCACCCGCATCCAAACCGATGAAATGGGGTGCCAGCACGATCAAAGGACCGGGGTCATCAAACACCGTGAAGTCGCCGCTGAAAACCATGCGGTTTTTCACCACCGATTCAGGTGCGTGCCACAACCAAGCGCGGTCCCACAAGGATTGTCCGAGCAACACAAAATGTCGTTTGGCCAACTGTCTGCGTTGCGACTCTGTCAACTGCGGAAAACACGCTTTCAAATTGGTCAGCACCACGCCGCGCCTGCGTGCGGACACCGCGAAAAATACATGGCCAGTCATGCGACCCATGGCGCGTAGAACAACCAAAGGCAGGTATGCCAACACCGCCATGAACAGGCGCAATGGGTTCAATGCAACACCTCATGGCGAGGTTGCTTGAAGCGGGCATAGCCCCAGAGGTACTGCTGCGGGCATTGCCTGATCAAACCCTCGAGCGCGAGATTGATTTGCAACACGGCGGTTTCAAGGTCATCAGACAGCTTTTCCGCCATGGGCTCGAAATGCAAACAATAGCCTTGTGCGCGAGGCAAGCGCTCGCCCCAAGCCAACAATATTTGTGCATCGGTTTGCATGGCCAGTCGCGCGGCCAAGGTCATGGTGTAAGCCGGCCGGTTCCACATGCGCGACCACATGCCCATGCCATTAGGCGGCACCTGATCGGGCAGCAAGCCCACCGATTGACCGCGTCGCAATGCCTTGATCAATTGCCGCACACCGTCCATGCTGGCTGGCACGGCTTTGAGAAAAGGCTTGTCTCGCGCATGCACCAGCACATCCCGCAACCAAGCTTGCCTGGGTGGCCGATAAAGCACGGTCAATGGGCCGTGTTCAGGACCAAACCGCAGCGCGCAACTGGGCGCAGTGATTTCAAAACAACCCAAATGCGGGGTGACGAACACCACCCCTTTGCCTCTGGCATAAGCTTGGCTGATGTGCTGCTCGCCTCGCCATTGCACAGGCATCGGCGCGCCAAACCAGACCCGAAAAGATTCCAACGCCTGCGCACCCGCTGCCCCAATGGCACCACGCAGTTGTGACAAGTTGTAGCCCGCTTGTTGTGCTTGGTCGAGAAATTGTTCCCGGTAACGAGCCGAGAGCCACCACGTCAGCCAGCCCAGCAAAACGCCGACACGCTGCAGCCATGGCAGTGGCAATTTAGACAGCCAGCGGATGAAGAAATTCATAACGATCGGAGTTGATTAGAATGCCAATTGTCGCTGAGTTAATGAAGCAACTTGCAGGGCGACACACTCGAAAGAGTCGGCTGTTTGACAGCCATCTGCTAAAGCGTTCGCCAGACTCCGGGTATTGGCAACGCAACCATCAACCACAGGAGTTTTCATGGCGAACGATTATCTTTTTACCTCTGAATCTGTCTCTGAAGGGCATCCCGACAAAGTCGCTGACCAAATTTCGGATGCGATTTTGGATGCCATCTTCAAACAAGACCCGCGCAGCCGTGTGGCCGCTGAAACATTGACCAACACCGGACTGGTGGTGCTGGCCGGCGAAATCACCACCAACGCACACGTGGACTACATACAAGTCGCGCGAGACACCATCCAACGCATCGGCTATGACAACACCGAGTACGGTATTGACTACAAAGGCTGTGCCGTCATGGTTTGCTACGACAAACAATCCAATGACATTGCACAAGGCGTGAACCACGCGTCTGACGACCATCTCAACACCGGCGCCGGTGACCAAGGCCTGATGTTTGGTTATGCGGTCAAGGAAACCCCCGACCTGATGCCCGCCCCCATCTACTATGCCCACCGCTTGGTAGAGCGCCAAGCGCAGTTGCGACGCGATGGCCGCCTGCCTTTTTTGCGGCCTGATGCGAAAAGCCAAGTCACCATGCGTTATGTGGACGGCAAACCCCACAGCATCGATACCGTCGTGTTGTCGTCCCAGCACAGCCCTGACCAAAGCGAAACACCGACCAAAATGAAAGCGTCCTTTGTCGAGGCCGTGATCGAAGAAATCATCAAACCGGTGTTACCCAAAGAATGGCTGAAAGACACGCGTTACCTGATCAACCCCACCGGCCGTTTTGTGGTCGGTGGACCGCAAGGCGATTGCGGACTGACCGGACGCAAAATCATTGTTGACACTTACGGTGGCGCCTGCCCACACGGCGGTGGTGCATTCAGCGGCAAGGACCCGAGCAAGGTGGACCGTTCAGCCGCCTATGCCGCGCGCGATGTCGCCAAAAATATCGTCGCAGCCGGACTGGCAACACAATGCCAAGTGCAAGTGGCCTATGCGATTGGCGTGGCCAAGCCCATGAACGTCACCGTCAACACCCAAGGCACCGGCGTGATCAGCGACGAAAAAATCTCGGCATTGGTCAATGAACATTTTGATTTGCGCCCCAAAGGCATTATTCAAATGCTCGACTTACTCCGTCCCATTTACGAAAAAACCGCCGCTTACGGACACTTTGGCCGCGACGAACCCGAGTTCACGTGGGAAAAAACCGATAAGGCAGCAGCACTCCGTGCTGCTGCTGGGCTGTAAGCCCACCTTGCGTTAGCAAGGCATCGGTTTTTGGGCGGAGTTCATATTGGCGTAGCCAATGTGAACGCAGACCAAAAAACGGACAAAGCCCAAGCGCTGCGTGCAGCGGCCGGGCTGTAAGCACGGTACCCGCGAAGCGGGATCTTGGGCTTTGGGGCGAAGCTCATATCGCGCAAGCGATGTGAGCGCAGACCACAAGGCGGCAGCGCTGCGTGCAGCGGCCGGGCTGTAAGCACGGTACCCGCGAAGCGGGGTTTAGTCAACCAAGCCATAACGCCGACACAGTGCTTGGCGTTGTGTCGGCTGAAAATTGATACGCTCGACATCTTCTTCCACCGCCGCCAGCAGCCTCGGGTTCATCACAGCAAACCACAGCGGCGGCAGGTAGGCTACCAAAAACATGCCTGCATAACCACTTGGCAATTGCGGTGCATCGTCGAAATGCCTCAGCGCTTGGTAACGTCGGGTTGCATGCGCATGGTGATCGGCATGGCGTTGCAAATGGAACAGCATCCAGTTGGACAACACATGGTTGCTGTTCCAGGAATGGCGCGGTTGACACCGCTCGTAACTGCCATCGGGCAGTTGCAAACGCTTCAAGCCATAGTGCTCGACATAGTTGGCCGAGGTGAGCTGAAAATTGGTCCACATCGCCACTGGCACGATAAAGCCCAGCACTTGCGGGCCCAACCAAAATACCAGTCCCGCCCAGAGTGCCGCCGTCAGCGCCCAGCCTTGCACGATTTGGTTTCGCCAATGCAACGGCCCATGCCCCAATATCTGCAAACGCTGTGCTTCGTAGTGCCACGCACGCTTGGCACCACCAGGCATTTCGCGCCATAAAAAAGCCCAAATAGATTCGCCCATGCGTGAAGAAGCTGTATCGTGTGGTGTGGCCACTTCCACATGGTGGCCCCGGTTGTGCTCGACACAAAAATGCCCGTATGCGCTGGGCGCCAACACACACAGCGCCAGTAGGCGTTCCAGCCGGTTGTGTTGATGGCCCATTTCATGCGCCAAGTTGATACCAAACCCTCCTACCGCGCCGGTGGCCAACACCATGGCCAACCAGCCATGCCATGGCAGTGTGTGACTGGCCACAAACCAGGCTGAAAACACAAACGCTGCCCACAGCACCGGTACCAGTGCAAAAGTGATGTAGCGGTAGTAGGCGTCGTTTTCGAGTTGCGCCACAACCGAATCTGGCGGGTTGTGACTAGACGGCGGTATCAGCGCATCTGCCAGAGGCACCACACCATATAAAAACAGCAGTGGCCACCACAAAGCCACCACATCACCCGTCCACCACATCAGCAACGGTCCCGCTGCCACCAAGGCGGGCGCAAACAAAGAAACCAGCCACACCCAGCGCCAAGGGTCGCGGTAAACCGCAAGCTGCGCGCTGTTTGGACGGGATGGTGGCATGGTGGTGGTAGAGGTTCTGTTCACACCGGCAATGACATGGGCCAAATGACCAAGGTCTTCTTCGCTCAAACTACTGGCGACAGGGTTGAATTGACAACGCCATTGTTGCGTTCCTTGGCTTTGAAGTCTTTGAGGGTTTTCACCACGTGATCCAAAACACAGGGTAGTGCGCCGATTACAGCTTGTCTCGCCGCGCCAAGTCGGGGAAAAGTTTCAACCATGCCAAGGCAATCCCCACGGTACCCAAGCCACCTGCCACCACGGAAGCCACGGGGCCCCACAGTGCTGCGGTGAGCCCTGATTCAAATTCGCCGAGCTCATTGGAGGCACCAATGAACACCCCGTTGACCGCGGCCACCCGCCCCCGCATCTCGTCTGGCGTTTCCATTTGCATCAATGTCAAACGCGTGACCACGCTGATATTGTCGGCAGCTCCGCTGACCGCCAGCGCCGCCATCGACAAGACAAAATGGTCGGACATGCCGAACACCGTCAACGCCAAACCAAACACAGCGACCGCGCCGAGCAATTTGTAACCCACCCTGCGCTGTATCGGCCAGCGGGTGATCACGATGGACATGCACAATGCGCCTGCCGCCGGTGCTGCACGCAACAAGCCCAAACCGTCGGGGCCGACATGCAAAATATCCCGGGCAAAAATAGGCAGCAAGGCCGTGGCACCGCCCAGCAACACCGCAAACAAGTCCAAAGAGATCGCACCCAACAAGACCTTGCGTTGCCAGACAAAGGCCACACCGGCAAACAGCGATTGCCAACTCAAACTGTGGTGCCTGGCCACGTGTTCATAGCGCACCCACAGCGTCAACAACATGGACAGCGTGAACAACACGGCGCACACCCGGTACACCGTCAACGCACCACCCAAATACAGAAAACCGCCCAACGCTGGGCCGCAAATCACCGCGACTTCCACGCCGGTGGAGCTGAGGGCTACCGCGCGTGGAAACAAGGATTTGGGGACCAGCAACGGCGTGATGGCTTGTTGTGCTGGCATCTGAAATGCACGGGTCAACCCCAACACAAACGCCACCCCGAAAATCAATGTTCGGCTGACTTGGTCTTGCAATGTTGCGAAACCAAGGACCACAGCCACCACAGCCATGACCGCCATGCAAGTGGCAAAAATACGGCCACGGTGCAAACGGTCAATCACATGCCCTGCGGGCAAGGCCATCAGCAACGCTGGAATGAACTGGAACAAACCGACCAGTCCCAAATCCCAGGCGCTGTTGGTCAGTTCATACATGTGCCAACTGATGGCCAGCATCAACATTTGATGCGCCGTGATACCGAAAATGCGTGCCAGCCAAAACCGCATGAACTGGCGCTGCGCCAGCAAATCTGACAAAGACGAAGACATGCAGGGATTGTCGCGTCAATGCTTGGTGGCCAAAGCCCTAACAAAAAGCCCCTGGCTGTGAGCAACCAGGGGCGGGTGTGCGCTGGGTCAACCCAAGGGTTGACAGGGGATGAATCAAGCGGCCAAACGCTCTTCCACCACGGCTTTGGCTAAGCCGCCGATCAATATCTTGCGCGGTAATTTTTCTTCAGGAATGACATTTTCCAAACGCACGACCAACAAGCCATTGACCATGTCGGCAGAACGAACCACCACGGTTTCGGCCAGTGTGAATTGGTGGCTGAAGTCGCGTGTGGCAATGCCTTTGTGCAAGTATTCGCCTTGGGGATTGGCCTTGACTTTGCCCACGATATTGAGCTTGCTGCCCTCGGCAGTGATCTCGATCTCGTCTTGCTGAAAACCCGCCACAGCAACTTCGATCATGTAGTCGTTTTCGCTGTGTTTGACGATGTTGTAGGGGGGATAGGTTTGTGCCCGAGAAGCGGGGTCGCCGGTTTCGAGCTGTTGAAAAGCGTCGATCAGGCGTTCAAAACCGACCGAACTTAAAAGCAAATTGCGTCCGAATGCATAAGCCATTTGAAATCTCCTTGGTAACAAGCAAGTGAATGAAACACCAAGGCCCCGAAGGCACCTTGATGCAACCTACATTTGGGTGGGTGAGGAAATTTCAAGAGCCGGTTTAGATGGTCATGCCGCCGTCGATCGAATAAGCGTTGCCGGAGATGAAGCGGGACTCTTGGCTGGCCAAAAACACGACGATGGGCGCGATTTCATGGGCTTGCGCCAAACGCCCCATGGGCTGGCGGGCGATGAAGTTTTGACGCGCTTGAACCGGGTCGGCTTGGCTGTTGATACGGTCATGCAGCGACGGCGTGTCGACTGTGCCGGGGCAAATGGCATTGCACCGAATGCCTTGAGCCACATAGTCGGCTGCCACGGCTTTGGTCAAACCAATCACCGCGGCTTTGCTCACACCGTAGACAAAACGGTTGGGCAAACCCTTGATGCTGGAGGCCACGCTGGCCATGTTGATGATGCTGCCGCCTCCTTGCGCCAACATCTTGGGCAGCACCGCCTGGATCATCCAAAACTGCGCCCGCGCATTGAGGTTCATGGCGAAATCCCATTGCTCGTCCGTGGCATCCAGCGCCGTGTTGCTGTGGACAAAACCTGCGCAATTGAACAAAGCATCGATCTTGTCGATTTTTTGAACCAAGGCGTGTATGGCGGGTTTGTCCAACACATCCAAGACCGCTGTGTGGATATTGGCATGGCCTTCAAACGACTTGAGCAGTTCGGGTTGGATGTCGGTGGCCCAGACCGTGGCGCCTTCGGCCGCCATGGCCATGACAGAAGCGTGTCCAATGCCCTGGCCTGCGGCGGTGACAAGAACGGTGTGGTTGGCTAAGCGCATGAGATTTCTCCATGATTGAATCAAATGGCTTATTGTGTCTTGGTAGCTTGACCAGCCAAGCTGAGATGACAAATAAGAACGCGATAACAAACAGTAAACATTGCCTTTGAAAATGTGTGGGCTTGGTCGATTCGGTTGGCGACAGCGGCATTGTTACTCAGGTATTTTTTGATCTTCGCTCACCCCCAACAGCCAAGCCAAGGTCTACATTCCTTGGCATGAACACACGGATCACGGCCCATGAACGCCCCGCACCCCAGGACCTGCAAGCGGTTGAATGGTTGTCGCATTTGCTGCTGCAAAGTCTGTCCTTGAAAGCATCTGACATCCACTTGGAACCGTTTGACAACTTGCTGCGTGTGCGTATTCGGCGCGATGGCCATTTGGTTGAAATGCCGGCGCCTCCCGCCGGTCTGCGAGAGCAAATCGTCTCGCGTATCAAAGTGCAGTCGCGCATGGATATCGCCGAAAAACGCTTACCCCAAGATGGCCGCTTACAACTGGTTTTGCAACACCGCGCTGTTGATATGCGGGTGAGCAGTCTGCCAACATTGCATGGCGAGAAAATGGTGTTGCGGATTTTGGATGTGCAATCACAACCGCTGAGCTTCGAGGCCTTGGGCATGCCAGACAAAGAACTGGCGCAACTCAAGCAAGCCATACACCGTCCCAATGGCATGGTGCTGATCACCGGCCCCACGGGTTCGGGAAAAACCGTCACGTTGTACACCTGCTTGAACCATTTGAATACAGCTTCGGTCAACATTGCCACGGTGGAAGACCCCTCGGAAATCGTGTTGCCAGGTGCCAACCAAATCAATGTGAACGAACGCATAGGACTGAGCTTCGATGTGGCGTTGCGTGCCTTGTTGCGCCAAGACCCGGACATACTGATGGTGGGAGAAATTCGGGACTTTGCCACGGCAGATACCGCTGTCAAAGCGTCACAAACCGGCCATTTGGTTTTGTCTACTTTGCATACCAACGACGCCCCTTCCACACTGACTCGGCTCAACCACATGGGTGTTGCCGGATTCAATTTGGCCAGCAGTGTGCGACTGATTTGTGCTCAACGATTGCTGCGTCGATTGTGTGATGCATGCAAGCAACCCTCGCCCGATCCACCTGGTTTTCAGGCGGTGGGCTGCTCGCAATGCTTGAATGGTTATGCAGGTCGAATTGCCATTCACCAAGTCATGCCAATCACTGCTGCGCTGCAAACCTTGGTGTTGCAACAAGCCAGCGCAGGCGAACTGGCAGCCCAAGCCGCACGCGAAGGTGTGCGCAGCCTGCGCCAAGCCGGTATGTCTAAAGTGGTGTCGGGTGAGACCACTGTGGATGAAGTCATGGCCGCCACGCATGAATGACCGCTCTGCATTTGGCCCGCAGCCAGCTGCTGTTGCTGCCGCTGTGTCAGCACCCCGGGTGCGCAATGTCAGCGCCCGCGAATTGACGGTGTTCACCCGGCAATTGGCAACCTTGGTGTCCTCTGGGGTGCCCTTGCTGCAGGCTTTGGAATCGATACACACAGGGCTGGCGGGTCAAGCGATTGCCCGCGTGGTGGAGCAACTGCGACAACACATTGCAGCGGGTTGGTCTTTGCAAGCAGCCTTGCAACAGCACAATGTGTTCTCTGCTTTGTATTGCCAAATGGTGGCAGCCGGTGAGTTGTCTGGCAACTTGGACAACATGCTTAACCGTCTGGCATGGCATACCGAGCGGCAACAACAATTGCGCAGAAAAGTACGCATGGCCTTGGTTTATCCAGCGTCGGTGTTGCTGATTGCATTGGCGGTGGTGGCAGTGATTTTGGTCTGGGTAGTGCCGGTTTTTCAGTCCATATTCGCATCTTTTGGTGCCGATCTGCCCTGGGCCACACTGTGGATATTGGGTTTGAGTGATGCGCTGCTGCAATGGGGCTTACCGCTGGCGGGTGCGCTGCTGTGCATCGCATGGTGTGTCAGAAAACGCTACCGATCCGACCCGGGTTTTCAATGGTGGGTGGCTGTTCGTGTGCTTCGACTTCCGTTGCTGGCACCTTTGATGGTCAACGCCAATCTGGCGGTCTGGACGCGTTGCATGGCCATGCTGATGCAGTCTGGGGTGCCCTTGCTCGACACCTTGGAAACGGTGGCTGGCGCTTGCAGCAATCGGGTGTACGCCTTGTCCACACTGCGGGTTCGCGATGCGGTGTTCAAAGGCATCGGACTTGCACAAGCGCTGCGACAACTCGAGGCAAGCACGCACTACCCCAGCGCTGAATTTATCGGGCTTTACCCACCGATCCTGGTGCAAATGATTGACATCGGCGAACAATCGGGAAGCCTGTCAGCATTGCTGGGCAAAGCCGCTGATGCACAAGACGAAGCGCTAGAACAGCAAGTGCATACGCTGACCCAACTGATTGAGCCTTTGATGGTGGTCGTGCTCGGTGGCTTGGTCGGCGGCATGGTGATTGCGTTGTATTTGCCGGTGTTTCAACTCGGCCAGGTGATGTGAGACCCGTTCTTATAGACTTGTTGCCATGTCGCACACCGCATTCAAACGCATTGGCTTGACCGGAGGCATCGGCAGTGGCAAGTCCACGTTGGCCCAGCTTTTAGTTGCGCGAGGCGTGGACCTGATTGATGCAGATGCCTTGTCGCGGCAATTGACTGCTGCCCATGGCGCGGCCATGCCTGACATTGAAAAAGAATTTGGACCAGCATTCATGGCGGCTGACGGCAGCTTGGCACGCGAGCGCATGCGTCAATTGGTTTTTTCTCAACCTGAGGCGCGGCTGCGCTTACAAGCCTTGTTGCATCCGCGGATACTTGCGGCTTTGACTGAGCAAGAGATGCAGTTGATAAATCAGGGAAAACCCTTGGTGGTGTTGGACATTCCTTTGTTGGTCGAGTCTGCGCATTGGCGCCAAAAAGTTGACCGTGTGCTGGTGGTCGATTGCTCGCAGAACACGCAAATCCGCCGGGTCATGCAGCGCAACGGCATGGCTGTAGAGGCAGTTCAGGCGATCATGGCCACCCAAGCCAGCCGCGAACAACGGCTGGCAGCCGCCGACTGGGTGGTTGCCAACGACAGCGACGATATCGGCAAGCTCAGGTTGCAAGCCCAAGCCATTCAACTGCACTTATAAGCCGCTTTGGCCCCCTGACAACTGCTGACAGCGGTTATCATTTGGTGTGTCAATAATCCCACACCTGTACGCTTTTTGTGATTCTCTACGAACACCCTTTCAACGAACGAATTCGCACCTACTTGCGGTTGGAATATTTGCTCGGGCGTTTTGAACACTTGTTATTGAGGTCCTCCGAAATTGACCACCATTTCGCGCTGACCACCTTGTTTGAAATCATCGATGTCGGTGGCCGCTCTGATTTGAAATCCGACATTCTCAAAGAACTCGAAAGACACAAGCAGCAGTTCAGCAGTTACCGTGGCAACCCCTCTGTCTCAGAGGCCGTGCTCAATGAATTGCTGGGCAACATCGAAAAATGTTTGCAAGGCTTTAACACCCAGGCTGCTCGGCTGAGCCAGTGCGTGACCGAAAGCGATTTCCTCAGTAGCTTGCGCAACCGTGTGGCCGTGCCGGGTGGCACCTGTGCGTTCGACCTGCCGGGTTACCACGCATGGCAACAACGGGATGCAGACCTGCGACGCAAAGACATTTTGAAATGGTCTGAGCCTTTGAAAACGCTGCAAGACAGTGTCAGCTTGTTGATGCGCTTGCTCAGAGAAAGCGGTTCACCCCAGCGTGTGGTCGCCAACCAAGGCCAATTCCAACAGGCCCTGCCACAAGGGCGTTTTCAAATGATGCGTTTGTTTATCGACGAATCACAAGGCTTGGTGCCCGAGATCAGCGGCAACCGCATGATGGTCTGGGTACGCTTGATTCACCAAAACTGGGAAGGCAAGCCTCAAACCGCAGTGGGCACCGCAGAATTCGAAATCGAGCTCTGCGCCTGAGCGAGCCACTCGAGCACCGGCACGGTTCCTGCCAGCACCGGCGCCACGGTCACAGGCAGTTGCTGCCAAGAAAATTGTTGGCCCTCTTTCATTTGCAGCGCACCCTGCCACTGGGTGACTTTGCAAAAGTGCAACTCCACCCATGCATGCGGATAATCGATTTGCTCGGTGCGCCAAAGCGTGACCTGGGTGATTTGAATGCCCAGTTCTTCATGTAACTCGCGGGCCAGCGCTTGCTCGATGGTTTCAGCCGTTTCTATTTTTCCGCCCGGAAATTCCCAATGGCCTGCATAGGCTTTGCCCTCGGGGCGGGTGGTCATTAAAAACTGGCCGTTCTCGGCCAACAACACACCCACCGCCACTTGAATCAGCGGCCTGTCAGCCCCCTGGGTGCGCGGTACATGGGCATCCACCACGCGCAAAGTGGATGAAGCATGTGGATTCATGTGCCGTTGGTGCCCATGCGCCCCGCAAAGTCTCGCGCAAATTGGTAAGCCACACGCCCACTGCGTGAGCCTCTTTCCAAGGCCCAGACCAATGACTCGGGATGCGCTTGTGGCCACCAAGAAGCAGGCACCTGCAACGCAGACAACCATTGGTCAACGATACGCAAATATTCGTCTTGGCTGAACGGGTAAAAACTGACCCACAAACCGAAACGCTCGGAGAGCGAAATTTTTTCTTCTATCACTTCGCCCGGATGCACTTCGCCGTCATCGGTGTGTTTGTAGCTCAGGTTGTCCTTCATATATTCGGGCAACAAATGGCGTCGGTTGCTGGTGGCATAAATCAACACATTCGGCGAGGCTGCGGCCACCGTGCCATCCAGAATGGATTTGAGTGCTTTGTACCCCGGTTCACCTTCGTCAAAACTCAAATCATCACAAAACACGATGAATTTTTCAGCGCGGTCCGCCACCACTTGAATGATGTCTGGCAGATCGACCATGTCTTGCTTGTCGACCTCGATCAAACGCAACCCCTGGCTGGCGTAAGTGTTCAAACAGGCCTTGACCAAGGACGATTTGCCTGTGCCGCGTGCCCCGGTCAGCAACACGTTGTTAGCGGGTTTGCCTTGCAAAAACTGCAAGGTGTTGCGCTGGATTTTTTCTTTTTGCGGATCGATTTCTTTCAAATCATCCAACGACATTTGGCCAACATGCCGCACGGCTTCCAGCACCCCATGGCCGCTGCTGCGTTTTCGGTATCGAAACGCAATGCCCGCACTCCAGTCGGGTGCGTGCAAAGGTTGCGGCAAGATATGTTCGATACGCGCCATCAATAATTCGGCGCGGTGCAGCATGCGTTCCAAAGCGTCGCTCATGGTTCAGCTGCGGTAGTCTGCGTTGATGGTGACGTATTCATGGCTCAGATCGCAAGTCCACACTTGGTCATGCGCATGGCCACGACCCAACAAAACCCGCACCGTGATTTCGTCTTGCTTCATAGTGCGTTGCCCGTCTTCTTCGCGGTAATCGGGGTGACGGCCTCCGCGCGTGGCCACATGCACATCGTCCAAAAACAAATCAATGCATGCTTGGTCTAAATCGGCAATGCCTGCGTATCCCACCGCAGCCAATATGCGACCAAGGTTAGGGTCGCTGGCAAAAAAAGCGGTTTTCACCAGAGGCGAATGCGCGATCGCATACGCCACTTGGCGGCATTCGGCGCGGTCGCGTCCTCCTTCCACCCGAACAGTGATGAATTTGGTGGCGCCCTCACCGTCACGCACGATGGCCTGCGCCAACCACATGGCCACGTCGATCAAAGCTTGTTTCAGCACTGCCGCCGCCGGGCTTTGCCAATCGCTCACCACCTGATTGCCCGCTTTGCCGGTGGCGATCACCACGAACGAATCGTTGGTGGATGTGTCGCCATCGATGGTGATGCGGTTGAAAGAAGCTTCGGCCAACTCGTGGGCCAAGGAGTGCATCAGCGTCGAATCGATGGCCGCATCGGTGGCCAAGAACCCCAGCATGGTGGCCATGTTCGGGCGAATCATGCCTGCCCCTTTGGACATGCCGGTGATGGTGACCGTGCGACCCTCTATTTGAATTTGACGGCTGGTCGCTTTGGGCAAGGTGTCGGTGGTCATGATGGCTTGAGAAGCCAGCGACCAATGGTTTTCTGCGCGTGCCGACAGCGCTTTGGGTAAGCCATCGACGATGCGCTGAACTGGCAACGGCTCCATGATCACGCCGGTTGAAAACGGCAGTATGTGTTGCGGCTTGACGCCAAGTTCATTGGCCAATGCACCGCACACCGCGAATGCATGGTTCAAGCCATCTTGACCCGTGCCCGCATTGGCCACACCGGTGTTGATGACCAATGCGCGTATGCCTGTACCCGCCGCCAAATGTTGCTTGCAGAGTTGCACAGGCGCTGCGCAAAAACGGTTTTGTGTGAAAACCGCACCGACCGAGGCACCCTCGTCCAAGGTGATCACGGTCAAATCCTTGCGGTTGGCTTTGCGCACGCCCGCTTCGGTGACTCCTATTTGCAGGCCGGCCACGGCATGCAAGTCTTCAGGGCGGGCAACGGTCAGATGCACAGCCATGGGATCAAGCCAACTTGCCGTGGCAGTGCTTGTATTTCTTGCCACTGCCGCAAGGGCATGGCTCGTTGCGTCCCACCACAGGCACTTGCGCTTTTGCCGCCGCATCTGCGGCAAACAACTGCGCTTGGCCGGTTTCATCGGGTGCCGAATAGGTGAGGTTGGTCACCGAATCCGCACGTTGCTCAATGGCTTGTGCGGCTTGTTCAATTTGCTCGGCTTTTTCAATTTGCACCGTCATCAAAACCCGTGTGACTTCGTTTTTGACCATGTCCAACAGTTGGCCAAACAACTCGAAAGCCTCGCGCTTGTATTCTTGTTTGGGTTGCTTTTGCGCGTAACCCCGCAGGTGTATGCCTTGGCGCAAATAGTCGAGTGAGGACAAATGCTCGCGCCAATGGCTGTCGATGTTTTGCAGCAAGACAGCACGCATGAAAGGCGTGAACTGCTCGACTCCGACCACATCCAGTTTTTTCTGGAATGCATCATGCGCAGCTTCAATCACTTTTTGCAAAATATCTTCATCGGTGATGGCTTGGGCTTGTTCTACCTCGTGGACCAATGGCAGTTCAATATGCCATTCATTGTGCAAGACATTTTGTAAACCAGCGATATCCCATTGTTCTTCTACCGATTCGGCTGGCACAAATTGGCGCACCAAGTCGGTGAAACATCCCTCGCGCAAACTGGCGATTTGTGCGGTCAGGTTAGACGCATCCAAAATATCGTTGCGTTGCTGGTAAATGACTTTGCGTTGATCGTTGGACACATCGTCGTATTCCAGCAATTGCTTGCGAATATCAAAATTGCGCGCCTCTACCTTGCGCTGTGCACTTTCGATGCTGCGGGTGACCATACCCGCTTCGATGGCTTCGCCTTCGGGCATTTTCAAACGGTCCATGATGGCTTTGACCCGCTCGCCCGCAAAAATTCGCATCAGCGAATCGTCCAAGCTCAGGTAAAAACGCGACGAGCCCGGATCGCCCTGGCGTCCGGAGCGTCCGCGCAATTGGTTGTCAATCCGCCGCGATTCATGGCGTTCGGTGGCAATGATGCGCAATCCGCCTGCGGCTTTCACCTTCTCATGGTCAATCGCCCAAGCTTCGCGCAATTGTTGCGCTTTGGCAGATTTGTCTGCTTCGCTCAGGCTCTCATCAGCCATCAACTTTTCAACGGCTTTTTCTACATTGCCGCCCAACACAATGTCGGTACCGCGACCGGCCATGTTGGTGGC
>SXGQ01092628.1_pt1 | contig 30988 bp, 29 predicted proteins | sample 3178371 | NCBI WGS metagenome assembly SXGQ01 (sample SAMN11356859, study PRJNA531348) | freshwater metagenome | isolation source: freshwater sample F1-20 | place: China: Fuxian Lake, Yuxi | collected 2017-12-25
GTCACGCAGGAGGTCGCCGGTTCGAGCCCGGTCACTCCCGCCATTTTTCTTTGAATCTTAAGAGCTTTTCAATACAATGTGACTAAGTTAACCTATGTTAAATTATGTAAAATTTATTATAAAGGTTAAAAATTAAGCAAAATTTTAATCATGATTTATAATTTTTTATCAAACTATTTTTCAATAATTTTATTTTTATTTATAGCCTTGGCTTTAAGTATTGGCTTTATCTTTGTAAATTTTTTGGCTGCACCCAGCAATCCAGATCCAGAAAAGCTATCAGCCTATGAGTGTGGATTTGAAGCTTTTGATGATTCAAGAATGGAATTCGATGTTCGATTTTATTTAGTTGCAATTTTATTTATAATTTTTGATTTAGAGATCGCTTTCTTGTTTCCATGGGCAATATCTCTTGGAAATATCGGCGCCATTGGGTTTTGGTCTATGATGATATTCTTGTTTGTTTTAACCATCGGGTTTATTTATGAGTGGAAAAAAGGAGCTTTAGAATGGGAATAAAATTAGACTCATTTTCTGAGAAAGAAAAAAAAATTCCTCAAGAATTTAAGCAACTTGCAAAAGAATTTAGTGAAAAAGGTTTCATAACTACTACAACTGATAATTTAATTAATTGGGCAAGAACAGGCTCATTGCATTGGATGACTTTTGGTTTGGCATGTTGCGCGGTTGAAATGATGCAAACATCAATGCCAAGATATGATCTTGAAAGATTTGGAGCAGCGCCAAGAGCATCGCCAAGACAGTCTGATGTTATGATAGTTGCTGGGACATTAACTAATAAAATGGCACCAGCTCTTAGAAAAGTTTACGATCAAATGCCCGAACCAAGATATGTTATTTCAATGGGTAGCTGCGCTAATGGAGGTGGTTATTATCACTATTCTTATTCTGTTGTTAGAGGATGTGATAAAATTGTGCCAGTAGATATTTATGTTCCCGGATGTCCTCCTTCGGCAGAAGCATTATTGTATGGCATTTTGCAGCTTCAAAAAAAAATAAGAAGAGAAGGTTCAATAAATAGATAAAGTTTTATGGACCTAAAATTAAAAGAAATTGAGCAAGTAATCAATTCAGAACTTACTAGTAAAATAAAGAGAACATCAATTAATTTTAATGAACTTTTAATAGAAACTACTGAAGACGATATAATCCAAATAATATTTTTTTTAAGATCGCACGAAAAACTTAAGTTTAGGCAATTGATTGATATTGCAGGTGTTGACTATCCCGAAGAAGAGAAAAGATTTAAATTAATTTATCTTTTGCTTTCACATGAAATGAATACAAGAATAAAAATATCTATTAATTTTGAAATAGGAAAAAAAATACCAACTATGACAAAAGTTTATCCATCTGCCAATTGGATGGAAAGAGAAGTGTTTGATATGTATGGAATTGAATTTATTGATCATCCTGATCTTAGAAGAATTTTAACTGATTATAATTTTGAAGGACATCCTTTAAGAAAAGATTTTCCATTAACTGGATTTAATGAGGTTAGATACAGTGAAAAAGATAAAAAGGTAATTTATGAGCCAGTAAAGCTTGAGCAGAATTATAGAGATTTTGATTTTGAAAGCCCTTGGCAAGGCACTCAGTACATTAAACAATTAAATGAAAAAAATATTAATGACAAAAAAAAATAGATCTTTAACTCTAAATTTTGGTCCTCAACACCCAGCTGCACATGGTGTTCTGAGACTTATTCTGGAATTAGACGGGGAAGTAGTCGAAAAAGCCGATCCTCATATAGGCTTACTTCACCGAGGAACTGAAAAGTTAATTGAGCACAAAACTTACATGCAAGCATTGCCTTATTTTGATCGACTTGACTATGTTGCTCCAATGAATCAAGAACATGCTTTTACTCTAGCAACTGAAAAACTTCTTAGTATTTCTGTTCCCGAAAGAGCCCAATATATAAGAGTTATTTTTTGTGAAATCGGAAGAATTTTAAGTCATATTCTAAATATTACGACCCAAGCACTTGATGTTGGCGCTTTAACTCCGTCACTTTGGGGTTTTGAAGAACGAGAAAAGTTAATGAAATTTTATGAAAGGGCTTCTGGATCTAGATTACATGCTAATTATTTTAGAACAGGCGGAGTACATCAAGACCTTCCCCAAAAATTAATAGATGATATTGGTAATTTTTGTAAAACTTTTCCTAAAATAATAGATGATTTGGAAGATCTACTAACCGATAATCGAATTTTTAAACAAAGAAATGTAGAGATTGGCATTGTAAGCAAAAAAGAAGCTATAGACCATAGTTTTTCCGGAGTAATGTTAAGAGGCTCTGGCATTGCTTGGGATCTTAGAAAGTCGCAACCTTATGAATGTTATGAAAAATTAGATTTTAAAATACCTATTGGAAAAAATGGAGATTGTTTTGATCGATATTTATGCAGAATTGAAGAAATGAGAGTAAGTGTAAAAATTATTTTGCAATGCATCAGTCAAATGCCACAAGGACCTGTCAAATCAATTGATGGAAAAGTTTCTCCGCCTAATAGGAAAGACTTAAAAGAATCAATGGAAGCTTTGATACATCACTTTAAATTATTTACTGAAGGTTTTAGAGTTCCCGCAGGCGATGTTTATGCTTCAGTAGAGGCACCAAAAGGGGAATTTGGAGTATATTTAATATCTGACGGAAGCAACAAACCATACCGTTGTAAAATAAGAGCACCTGGGTTTTCACATCTTCAAGCTATGGATTATTTAATTAGAGGACATATGCTTGCTGATGTACCAGCGGTTCTTGGTTCTTTAGATATCGTGTTTGGAGAAGTAGATAGATGAGTTTAAAAAAGATACATGATCAACAACCAGAATCTTTTGATTTTTCTAAAGCTAACTTAGAAATTGCCAAAGCTATTTTAAAAAAATATCCTCAAGATAGAAAAAAAAGCGCAGTAATGCCTTTATTGTATTTAGCTCAAAGACAAAATGGGAATTGGATCCCTTTAGCTGCAATGAAATCTATAGCCAAGTATTTAGAAATTCCTTACATAAAAGTTTATGAAGTTGCTACATTTTATTCTATGTATAACTTAGCGCCGGTTGGAAAATACTTTGTACAAGTTTGCACGACTAGTCCATGTCTTATTAGAGGAGCTGACAAAATAGTAAAAATTTGTAAAGAAAAAATATCCAAAAATGAAAGCACACTTTCAGAAAATAAATTATGTTCTTGGCTTGAAGTAGAGTGTTTAGGTGCATGCGTAAATGCTCCAATGATGCAAATCAATAATGATTATTATGAAGATCTTGATGAAAAAAATACTATAGAAATTATAAATTCTTTATTAGAAGATAAACCAATTAAACCAAAATCTTTTAAAAATAGAACAAGTACAGCGCCAGAAAAAGATAGATCAATTTCTAACTTAGGAAAAAATGCTTAAAGAAGAAAATAAAATATTTAAAAATCTTTACAACTCTCTTGGTTGGGAAATTGATAATGCTCTTAAACGAGAAGACTGGAATAATACAAAAGAATTAATTTCTAAGGGAAGAGAATGGATTATAAATGAAATAAAAACCTCAGAGTTAAGAGGTAGAGGTGGTGCTGGTTTTTCAACGGGTCTTAAGTGGTCTTTTGCACCTAAAGAAGTTGGATCTAGACCACATTATCTTGTTATAAATGCAGACGAGTCAGAACCAGGAACCTGTAAAGACAGAGATATAATTAGATTTGAACCGCAAAAATTAATTGAAGGGTGTTTATTAGCGGGTTATGCGGTTAATGCTCACGTTTGCTATATTTATATAAGAGGCGAGTATTATAATGAGGGAAATAGATTGCAGGAGGCAATTGATCAAGCATACAAAAAAAATTTTTTAGGAAAAAATGCGTGTGGTTCAGATTGGGATTTTGATATTCATATTCATGTTGGTGCAGGCGCTTATATTTGCGGAGAAGAAACAGCTTTACTAGAAAGTATTGAAGGCAACAAAGGTCAACCTCGACTTAAACCTCCGTTTCCAGCATTAGTAGGTTTATATGGATGTCCTACGATAGTAAATAATGTTGAAACAATAGCTGTTGTACCAACCATTTTAAGGAGAGGCGGGAAATGGTTTGGATCTTTAGGTAAACCAAAAAATACTGGCACAAAAATTTTCTGTATTTCTGGAAACGTTAATCACCCTTGTAACGTTGAAGAAGAAATGGGAATTCCTTTAAAAGAATTAATAGAACAATATGCAGGAGGTGTTATTGGTGGATGGAACAACTTACAAGCCGTAATTCCTGGTGGATCATCTATGCCATTACTTCCAAAAAGTATTTGCGATACTATAATTATGGATTTTGACTCATTAATTGCACATAAAAGTGGATTAGGTACTGCCGGTATAGTTGTGATCAATAAAGATCAAGACATTATAAAATGTATGGCACGAATATCTAGATTTTATAAACATGAAAGTTGTGGTCAATGCACACCTTGTAGAGAAGGATCAGGTTGGATGTGGAGAATTCTAGAAAGAGCTGGAAATGGCCAGGCTACTTATAACGATATCAATTTATTAGAAGATGTCACAAAACAAATTGAGGGTCATACTATTTGTGCATTTGGGGAAGGTTCTGCTTGGCCAGTCCAAGGATTATTAAGACATTTTAGAAAAGAAATTGAGAAAAGATGTATTAGCGAACCAATATTTGGAAGAAAAAGAAAAATTCCATATCTGGTTGATCAACATCTTTTGGAGAATGATAATGCCTAAAATAATAATTAACGAAAAAGAAATTCAATTTGAAAAAGGTATGACTGTTCTACAAGCTTGTGAGCTTGCTAACGTTGAGATTCCTAGATTTTGTTACCATGAAAAATTATCAATCGCTGGTAACTGTAGAATGTGCCTTGTTGAAATGGATAAATCTCCAAAACCAATCGCATCTTGCGCCATGCCAGCTGCAGAAGGAATGAATATCAAAACGAATACAGAATTTGTAAAAAAAGCTCGTAAAGGAATAATGGAATTTTTATTAGCTAATCATCCGTTAGACTGTCCTGTCTGTGACCAGGGCGGCGAATGTGATCTACAAGATCAATCCATGTTTTATGGTTTTGATAAATCAAGATTTGTTGAAAATAAAAGGGCCGTAAAAGATAAATACATGGGTCCGTTAATCAAAACACAAATGACAAGGTGTATCCATTGCACAAGATGTGTTCGGTTTGCAGAAGAAGTAGCTGGCGTACCAGAAATTGGAACCACAGGAAGAGGCGAAGACATGGAAATTACAACTTATTTAGAGCAATCAATGACTTCTGAATTATCGGCAAATGTTATCGATCTTTGTCCCGTTGGTGCACTTACTTCAAAACCTTATGCTTTTGAAGCAAGACCTTGGGAATTAAAAAAAACTGAAAGTATTGATGTGATGGACGCTGTAGGTTCAAATATTAGAGTTGATACTTATGGTTGGGAAGTCAAAAGAATTTTACCAAGACTAAATAATGAAATTAATGAAGAATGGATTTCAGATAAAACAAGATATGCTTGCGATGGTTTGTCAAAACAAAGACTGGATACACCTTACATCAAAAAAAATGTTAAATTAGTTAAATCAAGCTGGGAAGAAGCAATCGAACTAATTGTAAGTAAACTTAAATCTGTTAATCCCGAACAAATAGGAGCACATGTTGGAGACATGGCTTCAATAGAGACAATTTTTTCATTTAAAAATTTATTAAAAAAAATTAATTGTACTAATTACGAGTTCAGGGAAAAGCAATTTTATATAAATCCACATGATAAAATAAATTATTTATTTAACAGCTCTATTCAAGGAATTGAAGAAAGCGATCTAATATTATTAATCGGTTGTAATCCAAGACACGAAGCTACTATGGTTAATGCAAGAATAAGAAAATCTTTTATAAAAAATAAAACACCTATTTTTTCAATTGGTAACCCTGGCGATCTAACTTATGATTATACATTATTAGGTCAAGATATTAATGACCTAAAAAATGTCATCGAAGGCAAAAGTATCATTAATGAAAAATTGAAAAGTGTAAAAAAACCATTATTTATTATTGGTGAGTCAGCACTAGAACTTAAAAACGCAAAATATGTTTTAGAAGAGACTAAAAATTTTTTAATCAAAAATAATTTTATAAATGAAGACTGGAACGCTTTAAATATTTTGATTCAAAATGCCTCAACTGTCGGAGCAATAGATCTTGGTTTTTATGACATTGAAGATAAGAATAATTTTATATTTTTTGATAAATTAAAAAATCAAGCTTTTAAATTACTATATTTAATTGGTTCCGATAACATTGAAATTAAAAAAAATAATGAATTTATCATATATCAAGGATCGCATGGTGATAGGAACGCTGAAATTGCAGATGTAATTTTATCTAGTCCAGCTTATACGGAGCAAGATGGACTTTTTGAAAATTTAGAAGGAAGACTTCAAGAGTGCAGAAAAGCTTCCTATCCAACAAGCGAAGCAATGGAAGATTGGAAAATTTTTAATCTTATAAGTAAAAATTTATATAAATCTAATTTGTTTAATGATTTTTTATCAATTAGAAAACTAGCTCTTAAAGAAATACCCATGTTTTCCGAAATAGATTTTTTGCCAATAAAAAATAAAGTAATTAATCATGGGAGTAAGACTTTAGCAGTAAGTGAAAAAATTGAAATTAGGCCTATAGATTATTATTATACCAATGCAATAGCTAGAGCATCTAAAACGATGAGCGATTGTAGAAACATAATAAATAGCAATAAAAAAAACGGAACTAATAATTAAAATGAATTATTTTAACACTCTCTTAAGTGAGCTTTATAAAATAGCATTTATTTTAATTCCTTTACTTGTTTCTGTAGCCTTAATCGTATGGTTGGATAGAAGAATTTGGGGCGCTGTTCAAAAAAGAAAAGGACCTAATGTTGTTGGTCCTTTTGGTTTGTTACAAACTTTAGCTGATGCATTAAAATATATCTTTAAAGAAATTATAATCCCTTCAAGCTCTAATAAAATTATATTTGCATTAGCTCCTATTGTGACTATGACTTTAGCTTTAGTAGCTTGGGCTGTTATTCCATTTAGTAACGAACTTGTTTTAGCAGATATTAACGTTGGTATACTTTATCTTTTTGCTGTTTCTTCATTAGGTGTTTATGGAATTATTATGGGAGGATGGGCATCAAACTCAAAATATCCATTCCTAGGAGCTATCCGTTCTGCCGCACAAATGGTTTCATACGAAGTATCAATAGGAATAATTATAATTAATGTTCTTTTATGTGTTGGATCTTTAAATTTAAGAGATATCGTCAACGCTCAAAAAGAATTATGGTATGTTGTACCTTTGTTTCCAATGTTTGTTGTTTTTTTTATTTCTGCTTTAGCAGAAACAAATCGACCTCCTTTTGATCTACCAGAAGCAGAAGCGGAGTTAGTTGCTGGTTATCAAACAGAATATTCAGGCATGATGTATGCAATGTTTTGGCTTGGGGAATATGCAAATATATTGCTCATGTGTGCCTTAGGTTCAATATTATTTTTAGGAGGCTGGTTATCTCCTCTTGATGTCTACCCGGTTAATATAGTTCCAGGGCCTACTTGGATGATTTTAAAAATATTATTTTTATTTTTTCTATTTGCTTTAGTAAAAGCTACTGTTCCTAGATACCGATATGATCAACTTATGAGATTAGGGTGGAAAGTATTATTACCTTTTTCTTTATTCTACGTTGTATTGACAGCTAGTTTTCTTTTTTATTTTGATAAATTACCAACAAGAATATTTTAAATGACACTGATTAGATTTTTAAAAACAATTTTCTTAATGGAGTTCATTTTAGGTTTTTGGATAGCAATTAAACAAATGTTTAAAACAAAAAAAACAATTAATTATCCATTTGAAAAAGGTTCTTTAAGTCCAAGATATAGAGGAGAGCATGCTTTAAGAAGATATCCAAATGGAGAGGAACGTTGCATCGCTTGTAAGCTTTGCGAGGCGGTTTGCCCAGCCCAAGCGATAACAATTGAGTCAACTGAAATGGAAGACGGAAGTCGAAAAACTACTAGGTATGATATCGATATGCTAAAATGTATTTACTGTGGTTTATGTCAAGAATCTTGCCCAGTTGATGCAATCGTACAAGGTCCAAATTTTGAATTTGCAACAGAGACAAGAGAAGAACTTTATTATAACAAAAAAAAATTATTAGATAATGGTGATAGATGGGAAGAAGTTTTAGCTAAAAATATTAGATTAGACAAACCTTATAGATAAAATGATAGCCCATACTATATTTTTTTATTTTTTTTCAATTATATCAATTGCTTCAGCCCTAATGGTAATAGCTACCAGAAATACTGTACATGCAGTTTTTTTTCTTATCTTAGATTTTATTTCAGTTGGATGTCTTTTTATAATGATAGGAGCCGAGTTTTTAGGAATGATAATGCTTATTGTTTATGTAGGAGCAGTAGCAGTATTATTTTTATTTGTCGTGATGATGCTGAATGTAGCAGAACAAAAACAATCATGGTTTAGAGATAAAGAAATAAAATCAACGCACATACCTATCGGTCTTATTGTAAGTATAATTATTCTTGCTGAAGTATTAGTTGTTGTAGGTGGCTGGAAATATAAAACTAATTTTATAAAAACAGAATTATTACAATTAGATGAAAATTTCACTAATACCCATATGTTAGGAAATGTCCTTTATACTGAATACATCCACTTATTTCAGGTAGCAGGAATCATTTTACTTTTAGCTATGATAGGCGCAATTGTTTTGACTTATGCAAAAAGACAAGGTGTAAAAACCCAGAGTTACATCACTCAAATATCAAGAGAAAGAATAACATCTATAGAGTTAGGGCACGCAGATTTTAATAAAGGAGTAAAGATTGATGATTGATATTCAGTTAGGTCACTACCTGACATTAGGTGGGGTAATATTTTTACTTGGTGTTGTTGGAATCTTTTTAAACAGAAAAAATGTTATTGTAATATTAATGTCAGTTGAGCTTATTTTGCTTTCAGTAAATATTAACTTGGTTGCTTTTTCTATTTATTCAAATGATATAACTGGACAAATTTTTACATTTTTTATATTGACCGTTGCAGCTGCTGAAGCTGCAATTGGTTTGGCAATAATAGTATCTTATTACAGAAACAAAGGCTCAATTAGAGTACACGAAATTAATGAGCTAAAAGGTTAAATGCCTTATTTTTTAGTTTTTCTTCCTTTGCTTGGTTCTATCTTAGGTTATTTTATTAAACCTTTAGGAGACAGATACTCAGAATTAATTACTACAGCTTCAGTGATCATTTCAGTAATATTTTCAGTAATAATTTTTTATAATGGAGTCGTTCATGATCTTTATGGGAATTATAAAATTTTTAATTGGATAAGTTCCGGAGACCTTCAAGTAAATTGGTCTATTTATATAGATCCATTAAGTTCAATAATGTTGGTTATAGTAACTTCGATATCTTCTTTAGTTCACATTTATTCAATTGGGTACATGAGCCATGATCCAAACAAACCAAGATTTATGTCTTATTTATCTTTATTTACTTTTTCTATGTTAATGCTTGTTGTTTCAGATAATTTTATTCAGCTATTTTTTGGTTGGGAGGGCGTAGGATTATGTTCGTATTTACTAATTGGTTTTTGGTATAAAGCAGAAACTGCTAATAATGCTGCTATAAAAGCTTTTTTAGTTAATCGTGTCGGAGACTTTGGTTTTGCTATCGGTATTTTTTTAATTTTTTTTTATTTTGGTACTGTAAATTATAGCGAAGTATTTACTAAAGCCACTCAATCAATTGATAAAGAAATAATTTTTTTAGGACTCAATACAAATCTCATAACTATTATATGTTTAATGCTTTTTATTGGTGCGATGGGAAAGTCAGCTCAGTTTTTATTCCACACATGGTTACCAGACGCTATGGAAGGCCCAACACCGGTCTCTGCTTTAATTCACGCAGCAACAATGGTAACAGCGGGAGTATTTTTAGTTGTGCGTTCTTCACCTTTATTTGAATACTCACAAGTTGCTTTAAATTTTGTTGCGATTATAGGAATGATAACTGCTCTTTTTGCAGCTTCTGTAGCGCTTGTACAGAACGACATTAAAAAAATTATTGCTTATTCAACTTGCAGTCAATTGGGTTATATGTTTTTTGCTGCCGGTGTAGGAGCTTATCATGCAGCTATATTTCATTTATTTACTCATGCATTTTTCAAAGCTTTGTTATTTCTTGGCTCTGGATCTGTTATTCATGCATTTAAAGACGAGCAAGATATAAGATTAATGGGAGGAGTATGGAAAAAAATCCCTTATACTTGGTTTTTAATGCTCATTGGTACCTTAGCATTAACAGGATTCCCTTTTTTGTCTGGATTTTATTCTAAGGATGCAATTATTGAATTTGCTTTTATGAAAGGTACTTCAATAGGCTATTACGCTATTACAATTGGAATTTTTACTGCTTTTTTAACGGCTATTTATTCTTGGAGATTATTTTTTATAACTTTTCATGGCAGCTTTAAAAATAAGATGATGCAATTGGAAAAAATACAAGAATCTCCAGCGGTTATGCTTTTACCTTTGGTAATCCTTGCGTTAGGCGCTGTACTTGTAGGTTATTTATTTAAAGAAATCCTTATTGGAAAACAGAATTTAGATTTTTGGATGAATTCAATATTTTTTGCAAAAGAAATAGTACATTTACATTTGCCTTTTTGGCTTTTATTTATAACACCTGCGTTAGTTATAATAGCAATCCCTTTCTCCTATTATTTATATATTAAAGATACTTCAATTTTAGATAGCCTGAAGAAGATGAATGAACCATTACATAATTTTTTATTTAACAAATGGTATTTTGATGAACTTTATACATATTTATTCGTTAAGCCACTTAAATTTATAGGTTTTATTTTATGGAAAAAAGGAGATCAAAATATAATTGATCGATATGGTCCAGATGGTTTTTCAAAAGTAATTAATTTCTTTTCAAATAAAGCTGTGAAATTTCAGAGCGGTTTTATTTATGATTATGCGTTTGTAATGCTTTTAGGTGTTTCTTGTCTTTTGACTTTTCTAATAATAAATTAAAATGAATTTTCCAATATTATCATCGATTACTTTATTACCTATTTTAGGTTCAATTTTTATTTTTATTTTTAACAACAAGTCTATTGATAATAAAAATGTAATTTATATTTCTTTATTTACTACCATTTTAACTTTTTTTTTAGCTATTTTTTTATGGTTTGCTTTTGATAAAACCTTATCCGAATTTCAATTTGTTGAAGAAAAAAAATGGATAAGTGGTTATATAAAATTTAAGTTTGGGATTGACGGTATATCTATTTTATTCATAGTTCTAACAGCTTTCATTACTCCAATTTGTATATTGTCTTGTGTTAATTCCGTTAAAACCAGACTCAAAGAATTTTTAATTGCCATTCTTGTTTTAGAATCATTTATGATTGGAGTTTTTTGTTCTTTAGATTTAGTAATTTTTTATCTATTTTTTGAGGCAGGTCTGATACCAATGTTTTTAATTATTGGAATATGGGGTGGCCCAAAAAAAGTTTATGCAGCATTTAAATTCTTTTTATTTACTCTTCTAGGTTCTGTTTTAATGCTAATAGCTATTATTTCAATTTACTGGCTTACAGGAACTACTGATGTTACCGAAATATTTAAGATAAAAATACCTACAGAATCTCAATATGTTCTTTGGTTAGCTTTTTTTAGTTCTTTTGCTGTTAAAACGCCAATGTGGCCTGTTCATACTTGGCTACCAGATGCTCACGTCGAAGCACCAACAGCAGGCTCAGTAATACTTGCAGCTATTTTGCTTAAAATGGCTGGATATGGCTTTTTAAGGTTTTCGATTGGCATGTTTCCGGTTGCGTCAGAATACTTTGTGCCTCTTATCTTTACCTTAAGTGTTATCGCAATAATTTACACTTCTTTAGTTGCTCTTATGCAGGAAGATATGAAAAAACTTATCGCGTATTCTTCTGTAGCTCATATGGGATTTGTAACACTTGGTATTTTTACTTTTACTAAACAAGGTATTGAAGGAAGTATTTTTCAAATGTTAAGTCACGGCCTTATTTCAGCAGCTTTATTTTTATGCGTTGGTGTTTTATACGATAAAACACATTCAAGATTAATCAGTTCTTACGGAGGGGTAGTTAATATTTTACCTAAATATTCATTAGTATTTGCAATATTTATGCTAGGTGCAGTAGGTTTACCTGGCACAAGCGGATTTGTTGGTGAAATCTTAGTTTTATTAGGAGCTTTTCAAAAGAATTTTTTAATAGCAATAATTGCCAGCATCGGACTTGTCCTTGGAGCAGCATATATGCTCTGGTTGTACAAAAGAGTGATTTTTGGAAAATTGGAAAAAAAGGAAATAGCTGAATTAAAAGATTTAAATTTTTCCGAAGGTTTAATACTATTTTTACTAGCTGGACTAACTTTATTTTTTGGTTTTTATCCTAATTTAATTCTAGATACTATTGAAGTTTCAGTGGATAAATTGATTAACGATTATCAAATGAATTTAATTATAAATACGATTAAATAATGGAAAATATAAACTTATTTTTACCAGAAATATTTCTTTCTATATCAATACTAACAACATTGATGATTGGTGTTTTTTTTAAGGAAAGTTACACCCTCGTGACAAATATTATTTATGGAATAATTATTTCTTTAACAATAATCATTATAATTTCTTTTAGTGAATCATTTAACTTATTTTCGAATAGTTTTATTTCTAATTCATTTACAAATTTTTTTAAAATTTTAATTTTAATAGGAACTTTTTTTACATTAATAATTACACAAAAATTTATAAAAGAAACGAAAATAAATTATTTTGAATACTCACTTGTTCTACTTTTATCTGTGCTAGGAATGTTCATCATGATAAGTGCAAATGATCTTATACTTTTTTACCTTGGCTTAGAGCTGCAATCATTATCTTTATATATTTTAGCTTCTCTAGATAGAGATAATTTAAAATCTAATGAGTCGGGATTAAAATATTTTATTTTAAGCTCATTAGCTTCGGGATTGTTGCTTTACGGCTGTTCACTCCTTTATGGTTTTAGCGGTTCAACAAACTTTGAAATAATTAGTTTAAATACAAGTACAGAAAATATAGGTACCGTATTTGCAATGGTTTTTATTTTAGTAGGCTTATCATTCAAAGTTTCTGCTGTTCCATTTCATATGTGGACACCAGATGTATATGAAGGCGCCCCAAGCTCTGTAACAAGTTTTTTTGCAATTGTTCCAAAGCTAGCTGGAATTGCAGTCTTTATAAGATTTATGCAGATACCTTTTAGCCAAATAGCAGATCAATGGCAGCCAATTTTAATTTTTATTTCTTTAGCGTCCATGATTCTAGGTGCAGTAGCTGCAATCGGGCAATCTAAAATTAAAAGACTTATAGCCTATAGTTCTATTGGTCACATAGGTTTTGCATTAGCAGGAATTTCAACAAACACAATTACAGGCTACAGCAGCAGTATTGCTTATATTTCTATTTATATGATCATGAATCTTGGAATTTTTGCGTGCATTTTTTTAATGAAAAGAGATGGACAATATTGTGAAAATTTAGAAGACTTAGCAGGAATATCAAAGCATCATCCAATTTTGTCCATCTCATTTTTAATTATTTTATTTTCGTTAGCAGGAATACCTCCATTAGCAGGGTTTTTTGCAAAATTTTATGTTTTTATGGCGGTGGTGGAGAGTAAAATGTATACACTTGCAATCATAGGATTACTAAGTACTGTAATATCTGCTTTTTATTATTTGCGAATTATAAAAATTATTTATTTTGACGAGGAAAAAAAATCTTTTGATCAAACAAGCAATTTAGCAATATCAACTACTTTATTTATAAGCATTTTAATTCTCGCTACATTTTTTATCTATCCTTCATTTTTAAACTCTATTGTTGAGACACTAGTTATAAATTAATGAAATTAAAAATTACAAAATTTAAAAGCTTAACAAGCACTAATGATAAAGCTATCAATTTAATTCAAAAACATAGACACATCTCAGGTTTTATTATCGCCGACAGACAAACTCAAGGCAGGGGTACCATGGGAAAGAAATGGATTTCTAAAAAAGGAAATATTTTTATTTCAATATTCTTTAAAGTTAATCTAGCTAAGATCAAGATCGAAAATTTTTTAATGATAAATGCAAATATTATTAAAAACGTTCTTAAAAATTATACAACTAAAAATATTAAAATTAAAAAACCAAATGATTTATTAATTGCAAATAAAAAAATTTGTGGAATTTTACAGGAGGTTGTCGAATATAATAATGAAAAATTTTTGATCTCGGGTATAGGTATAAACACAAGTAATGCTCCTCAACATAAAAAAATTGCTTCAACTTCTTTAAAAGAGCATACAAAAAAAATTATTAAAAACTTAGATATTATTAAAAATATAAAAAATAATTATGAAAACATGATTCATGATTTAAATAATAATAATTTTGCTTACGTCAAAAATAAATATATTTAAATAAATGGACTATTTAGTAGGAGATATTGGAAACACATTAACGAAAATCTGTTTAATTAATAATAGATCTAAAATTAAAAAACAATATAGTATTGAAACTAAAACATTATCTATAAATAATAATCTAAATAAGTTTTTTATTCCAATTTTTAAAAAAAAAATAAATAAAAAATTATTATTTTCTAGTGTTGTTCCAGCTATTTATAACAAAATTAAAAAATTTCTAGCAAAAAATAACTTTCAATGCCTTGAAATTAAAAATCTACGTTTAGAAAAATTAATAAAAATTAATATAGATAATTATAAGCAGCTAGGTTCTGATAGGATAGCTAATGCAATAGGTGCTTTTAATTTATTTAAAACAAATTGTTTAGTTTTAGATTTTGGCACAGCAACTACATTTGATATTGTAAAAAAACCAGGTGTTTATGAAGGTGGCGTCATTGCACCAGGCGTCAAATTATCAATTTTAAAATTAAGTAGCTGCACTGCTGCGCTACCAATATTTAAATTGAAGTCGAACTTAAAAGTATATGGAAAAAATACAAAAGACGCACTGAATGCAGGGTTTCTTTGGGGTTATCAAGGCTTAATAGGCAATATAATCAAAAAGATTAGCTTAAAATTTAAAACAAAATTTAAAATAATTTTAACCGGTGGCTATGCGGATATATTTGCTAAATTCGTAAATAATAATTCAACAATTGATAAACATATTACTATAAAAGGTATTATGTTTATTTATAAAAATTTAGTTAAATGAGTAAAGACCAGCTCTTATTTTGCCCATTAGGTGGGTCGGGAGAGATAGGCATGAATTTAAATCTTTATGCTTATGGAAAAGAAGATAATAAAAAATGGATAGTCGTCGATATGGGTGTTACCTTTGCTGACGACTCTATTCCTGGTATAGATTTAATTTATCCTGATCCAGGATTTCTTATAGATAAAAAAAAAGATCTTTTAGCAATTATACTTACCCATGCTCATGAAGATCACATAGGTTCCGTAGCAATTATATGGCCTAAACTTAAATGTAAAATTTACGCCACACCTTTTACAGCCGCATTGGTTACAGAAAAATTTAAAGAAAAGAAAATTGATATAACTAATTACCTTCAAATTGTTCAACTTAATGGAAAAATTAAATTAGGTGAATTTGAAATAGAATTTATTACATTAACTCATTCTATATTAGAACCAAATGGATTAAGCATAAAAACACCTTTAGGTATTGTTTTACATACAGGAGATTGGAAATGTGATCCAAACCCTCTCATTGGAGAGAAAATTGATGAAAAAAAATTAAAAGAAATTGGAAATCAAAATGTAATAGCCATGATTTGTGATTCAACCAACGTTTTTAACGAAGGTAGAGCAGGATCAGAGTCGGACGTACGCGAGAGCTTATTAAATATTATATCAGAACAAAAAAAAAAAATACTTGTTACTACATTTGCTTCCAATGTTGCACGCATGGAGACAATTTTTTATTGCGCAAAAAAAACCAACAGACAAATATCATTGGTAGGTAGATCTATGCATAGAATCTATAAAGCTGCTAGGCAATGTGGATATTTGCAAAATTTAATAGAACCAATTGATCCTCGTGATGCAAAAAATATTGCGAGAGAAAAAATTATTTATTTATGCACAGGAAGCCAAGGAGAACCCATGGGAGCCACTAAAAGAGTTGTTAATGGTACGCACCCTGATGTTTATTTAGAAAAAGGTGATACTGTAATTTTTTCTTCAAAAATCATACCTGGAAATGAAAAAAAACTTTATTCAATGCACAATGATATAGTAAGAAATGGAATTGAAATTATCACAGAAGAAAATTCTTTTGTTCATGTCTCAGGACATCCAAACAGAGATGATTTGAAAGATATGTACGATTGGGTAAAACCAAAAACGGTTATCCCTGTTCACGGAGAACATAGGCACATGCAAGAACAAGCTAAATTTGCAAAGGAAATGAAGGTACCACACACTTTACAAGTCGAAAACGGTGATATTGTACTTATTGCTCCTACTAATAGTCCTCAAATTATTGATAAAGCGCCTTCTGGCAGAATGTATTTAGATGGCTTTATGGGTGTTAGAGAGGATTCTAATTCTATAAAAGAGAGAAAAAATATAGCTGTCAATGGTTATTTAGAAGTTACAGTATTAATAAGCAATAATGGAAAAATAAAAAAACCTGTCATTTCTTTTAAAGGTATTCCAACAGAGGAAATTTCGGAAAATTTTATTTTCGACATCGAAGATGAAGTAGATAATATTTGTAGAACATTTTCTGTTCAAAGCAAAAAACAGGAACTCAATTTAATAGATACTTTAAAACAAAATTGTAGAAAGATAGTAAAAGATAGGACTGGAAAAAAACCCTACACCACAATAAATATTTATAGAATTTAATGGGAGTAACAGGAGCTATTGTTGTTTATATTTGTATCTGGTGGATAATTTTTTTTTCAGTTTTACCTTTTGGCATAAAATCACAGAACATAGAATTTAAAGACGATTTTAAAGGAAACGATCCAGGAGCGCCAAAAAACCCAAGAATTGTTAAAAAATTTTTAATAACAACTTTAATTACTTCAATAATTTTTTCAGTAATATACTATCTGGTAATCAATAATTATTTAAATTTAAGAGAATATTTACAATAATGCAATTATCAAAGTTATTTTTACCTTTAACCAAAGATCTCCCAGTCGACGCTAAAATAAAATCGCATCAGCATATGCTTAGAACGGGCATGATTAAACAATCAGCAGCAGGAATATACTCCTGGCTACCATTAGGATTCAAGATCATGAAAAAAATTGAGTCTATCGTACGAGAAGAACAGGATAAAATTGGTGCCCAAGAAATGTTAATGCCAACAATTCAATCAGCAGATATTTGGAAAGAAAGTGGGAGATATAATGATTACGGCGAAGAAATGCTTAGAATTAAAGATCGTCAAGGAAGAGAAATGCTTTACGGCCCAACCAATGAAGAGCTAATAACTGAAATTTTTAGGTCCAGCATTAAGTCCTATAAATCATTACCTTTAATGCTTTACCATATTCAATGGAAATTTAGAGACGAGACAAGACCAAGATTTGGAATTATGAGATGCAGAGAATTTTATATGAAAGACGCTTATTCATTCGATATCGATGATGAACGAGCCAAACAATCATATAATAAAATGTTTTATGCATATTTAAAAACTTTTAACAGATTAGAATTGCAGGCGATACCAATGGCCGCTGATACAGGACCTATTGGTGGTAGCTTATCACATGAATTTATAATCCTAGCAGATAATGGCGAGAGCAATGTTTATGCAGATAAAAATATTTTTGATATCAAAACAAGTAGTTACAATTTTACCACGGATTCGTTAGAAAAAATGAGAAATGATTTTTCTTCATTTTATGCTGTGACGGATGAAAAATTTAGTAAAGATAATTTTGAAAAAAAAGTAAAAAAAGAAAATCAAATTATAACTAAAGGTATTGAAGTAGGACATATTTTTTACTTTGGTGAAAAATATTCAAAACCTTTAAATTGTCTAGTTGATCATCAAGAGGGAAAAAAAATCACTGTCAAAATGGGGTCATATGGAATAGGCGTATCTAGATTAGTTGGGGCAATTATTGAGGCAAAACTTTCAAATGATGTAATGAAATGGCCAAAGTCAGTTGCACCATATGATCTAGTTATTATTCCAAGTATAAATAAAAATAATATAGATAGCTTAGAAAAATCCAATAAAATTTATAAAGAATTAAAAGAAGACAATATAGACGTACTATTAGACGATGTTGATGAAAATATTTCAGCTAAATTTAAAAAGCATAATTTGTTAGGCATACCCTATCAAATTATAATTGGATCAAAATCCGAAGGGGACAAATTGGAATTTAAAGAAGTCGGTAAGGATGCTGAAATGTTAGATTTAAAAGAAGTAAAATATAAAATAAAAAAATAAATTGTTTAGCTCAGTAGAAAAATTAATAGCATTAAGAAATTTAAGACCTAAAAAAAAAGAAGGTTTTTTAAAAGTTATTTCAACATTTTCATTTATTGGTATTATGTTAGGTGTTTCTATTTTGATAATAGTAATGTCTGTAATGAACGGCTTTAGAACGGATCTTACAAATAAAATTCTTGGTTTCAATCCCCATTTAATTATTAAACCTTACAATAATGAAAGAATTAATATTGAATTTAAAAAACAATTAAAAGATAATTTTAATGAAATAGAATATTTAGATTCTTTCAGTGGCGAAGGAGTGGTTATTAAATCTGAAACGACTAAAGGTGTTTTAATAAAAGGACTTGATCAGAACAAAAAAAATAATTTTGATTTCTTAAAAAAAATTTTAATTGAAGGCGATAAGTATAAAATTGAAAATAACGAGATAATTGTTGGAAAACAATTAGCAATAGATTTAAATTTACGAGTGGACGATAAAATAAACCTTCTTTCCTCATCATTTATAAGCACACCTTTTGGAGGTATACCTAAGCAAGAAAACTATGTTGTAAAAGGTATATTTAGTAGCGGTTTTTATGAATTTGACCAGAATGTAATTTTTTTAAATTTAAATGAGACTCTCAATTTTTTTAGCAAAACAGAAGAGGATCTTAATTTAGAAATTTATCTTCAAAATCCATTAGAAGCTGACAATATAAAAGAGCGAATTCAAAAAATTGATAGTAATTATTATATTTATAGTTGGATTGATTTAAACAAATCTTTTTTTAGTGCTTTGAAAGTAGAGAGAAATGTAATGTTTATAATTTTAACTTTAATTATAATTGTTGCAGCTTTTAATATTGTTTCAGGTCTCACAATTTTAATTAAAAATAAAACTAAAGAAATAGCGATACTAAAAACACTCGGTCTTAACAACAAATCTATTGTTAAATCTTTTTTTTTAACTGGGTTCACGATAGGCTTAACCGCCACAGTTACAGGTTTAATTTTTGGTATACTGTTTGCTGTATATATAGAGACTATACGTATATTTTTATCGAATATTTTAAATGTGGAAATTTTTCCTGCAGACATTTATTTTTTAGATAAAATGCCAAGTGAAATAAATCCTATTTCAATATTAGTTATTTTTCTATTTTCTTTAATCACAACAACTATTGCTTCTTTAATACCTGCATTAGCTATTATAAAAACGAATACAGTCCAGGCTTTAAAATATGAATAAAAATATTTTAAAAATAAATAAAATAAAAAAATCCTTTAATCATAAAAATGGAAAAATTGAAATTTTTAAAGATATAAGTCTAGAAATTAAAAAAGGCGATCTTGTTGCTTTAGTAGGTCCCTCAGGTTCTGGCAAATCAACTCTATTAAATATGATATCGCTTTTAGATACGCCAGATGCTGGTGAAATATTATTTAATAATATTAATTTAAGGAAATTAAATGATAATGAAAAAGATCATATTCGAAAAAAAAATATTTCCTTAATATTTCAAAACAATAATCTTCTCAATGATTTTACTGCAATAGAAAATGTTATAATGCCTTTAATTATAAGAGATGAAGATAAAAAAAAATCTTATGAAAAAGCCAAAACTATTCTTAATGATTTTAAACTATCAAATCGGCACGATCATTTTCCTGACGAGTTATCTGGTGGTGAACAACAAAGAGTTGCAATAGCAAGAGCTTTAATTTCTGAAACCGATTTAATCTTAGCTGACGAGCCAACAGGAAATTTAGATTACAAAACTTCTCTTGAAATTTTTTCTTATTTTTTAAAATTAAAAAAATTAAATAAAACTATAATTTTTGCAACTCACAATAGAGAACTTGCTAACAAAGCAGATTACAAGTTGAGTATTTTAAACGGTAATATAAAAAGAACAAATGTTTAATGGTAAAGTATTTAATAATTTTAAAGTTCACACTCAATATTCCGTCTGTGAAGGTGCTATAAAAATTGAAGATTTAAGCAATCATTGTAAAGAAAATAAAATTCAAAGTATTGGTATATGTGATAGCTATAACTTATGCGGCGCTTTAGAGTTTGCTGAAAAAATTAGTAAATCAGGCACCCAACCGATAATAGGAACTCAAATAAATTTTTTATTGGATGGTGTTATTGGAAGACTTCCCTTATTTAGCACCTCAGCCTTAGGATATAAAAATTTAATTAAATTATCTTCTAAAAGCTATCTGGAATCTGATGAAAAAAGCGATCCATGCTGCAAGATTAATGAGTTAAAAAGCATCAACCAAGATTTAATTTTGTTAAGTGGTAATCATTACGGACTTTTTGGTAATTTATTTAAACACAATAAACTAAAACAAATTGAAGAATTAATTAAAGAGTTAAAAAATATTTTTAAAGATAGTTTTTATTTTGAAATACAAAGGCATAATGAACCAGAAGAAGAAAACTTTGAAAATTTTATAATTGAATTATCAAAAAAAAATCAAATTCCACTTATAGCCACTCAAGAAGTATTTTATTTAACTAAAGATATGCATGAAGCTCACGATGCATTAATTTGTATAGGGCAAAAAAACTTTATTAATGAAACCAATCGAACAAGGTTTAGTGATCAACATTATTTAAAAACAAATGAAGAATTATTTGAATTATTTAGAGATATCCCAGAAGCAATAGAAAATAATTATAATTTTCCCTATAGATTTAATTTTAAACCAAAAAAATCATTACCAGTTTTGCCTACAATTCAAATTAACGAAAATGTTACCGTTGAACAAGAATTGCTATTTCAGGCAAAAGAAGGGTTAAAAAATCGATTAGATAATTTTATTTTAAAGAAAAACAAAGAAAAGGAAGAAAAAAAATTTTTTAAACTTTATGAAGATAGATTAATTCACGAAATTAACATCATTAATTCAATGAATTATTCTAGTTATTTTCTCATTGTGTCTGATTATATACGGTGGTCTAAAAAAAATAAAATACCCGTTGGTCCAGGCAGAGGTTCTGGAGCTGGCTCACTAGTTGCTTACTGTTTAGATATCACTGATATTGATCCTATTGAATTTGATTTAATATTTGAACGTTTTTTAAATCCAGATAGAATTTCAATGCCAGATTTCGATATAGATTTTTGTGAGGAAAAAAGAAATTTAGTTTTTGAATATTTAAAATCTAAATATAAAAATGGAGTAGCGCACATAATAACTTTTGGAAAATTAAAAGCCAGAATGGCTTTAAGAGATGTAGGTAGAGTTTTAGGTTTACCCTACGGTCATGTTGACAGAATAAGCAAAATGATACCCTTCGATCCTTCGAGACCATTGTCTCTTAAAGAGTCTATAGATCGTGAGCCTAGATTTAAAGAAGAAGTTAAAAACAATAAAAGAGTTAAAAAATTAATAGAGCTTTCATTAAAATTAGAGGGGTTAAATAGAAACATGGCAACACATGCTGCTGGCGTTGTGATTTCTGGGGAAAATTTATCAGAACAAGTTCCTTTATATAAAGATTATACTGCCAATTTAACTTTACCGTCTACACAATTCGATATGCATTCCTCTGAGAATGCTGGGTTAGTTAAGTTTGATATTTTAGGTCTTACAGCTCTTACTGTTATCGATAAAACAATAAAAATGTTATTAAAAGAAAATATTAATCTTGATATTAGAAATATTGATCTTCAAGATCAAAATGTTTTTAAGTTATTATCAACCGGTGAGACAACCGGACTTTTCCAATTAGAAAGTACTGGTGTAAGAGAAACTTTGCGCCAAATGAAACCAACCGAATTTAACGATATTGTGGCACTAGTAGCTCTATATAGACCTGGACCAATGAGCAATATTCCAATCTACAATGATTGTAAAAATGGACTTAAAACTCCAGATTACATTCATGAAACTTTAGAAAAAATTCTAAAACCTACTTACGGCATTATTATTTACCAAGAGCAGGTAATGCAAATAGCCCAAACTCTTTCAGGATTTACAGCTGGTGAAGCAGATATTTTACGACGAGCTATGGGAAAAAAGAAAAGAGCAGAGCTTGAAAAGCAAAAAGAAAAATTTGTAGCTGGAGCTATTCAAAATGGGATTAAAAGAGAAATTGCAAATTATGTATTTACTAAAATAGAACCATTTGCCGACTATGGTTTTAATAAAAGTCATGCCGTCGCTTATGCTTTTATTGCTTTTCAAACTGCGTATTTAAAAACTTATCACAAGGAAAAATTTATTGCGGCTTCAATGTCAACTATATTAACTAATACCAGCAAATTACGTGAATATGTTGAGGAGTTAAAAAGATTAAAAATTGAAGTTATAAGGCCATCTATTAATAAATGTTTTTCAGAATTTAAAGCAGAGGCTAATAAAATATTTTATGGTTTAGGAGCAATAAAGAGCGTCGGTTTTGAAGCAATTTCAAATATCATAAATGAAAGGGAAAAAAATGGAATATTTAAATCTTTTACTGACTTTATTAACCGTATAAATCCTAAAGATGTAAATAAACTTCAATTAGAAGGTTTAGTAAAAGCGGGGACTTTTGATGAAATTGACCACAATAGGAAAAAACTAATCAATTCTATACCAAAGATTATATCAACCATTAAAAGTAAATATGATGAAAAAATAAGTAATCAAAGTAATCTTTTTGATATCGATAACAATAAAGAAAATCAAAGTTTTGAATTTGAAACAACGGAAGAATGGTCTAAGAAAGAATTATTAGCAGAAGAATTTAACTCGCTTGGATTTTATATTTCAGACCACCCGTTAAATGAATATAAAGAGTTTTTTGCACAACTTGAAATAAAATCCTACAAAGATTTTATAAATAGCGATAAATCCGAAGCTCTAGTTGCAGGTACCATTATGTCCATTCAAGAAAAGAAAAGTGCAAAAGGATCTTCATTCGCTATTATAAAATTTAGTGACAATGAGAGTGAGTTTGAGATATTTTTATTCTCTGACCTTCTGAACTCGAATAGAGATAAATTAAAAGAATCAAATTCATTTGTTTTTACTCTAAAAAAAGAAAAAACAAATGCTGAAAATACTCAAGGTAGAATAAATATAAGAAAACTTATCGATCTTTCTGATTTAGTAAATAAAACCTATGAAAGTATTTCAATTGAATTAAATGACAAAAAAAAAATTAGAGAACTTTCTGAGCTGTTAATAAAAAATGGAGAAACCAAAATCAATATAATATTCAATGAAAATAATAAAAAACTTATGTTTGAGCTTAAACAGACCAGAAAGTTTGATTTTGATTTGTTCTGTCTTATTAAAAACAAGGAATATGTTAAAAAAATAAGCTTTTAGAAGCTTGATTTGTTAATTTTTTAAATGTATGAGTGCGTAATTTCGCACACAGCGCAAAGGATTAAATCCTACCGGTCTCGAAAGAGGTTTGCTGTGGTGGATTAACCAGAAAAATTATGAATATACCAGAAGTAAGTATCAAACAATTATTAGAAGCCGGAGTACATCTAGGCCATAAAACTCTAAGATGGAATCCAAAAATGAAAAAATTCATTTTTGGTGAAAAGAATTCAATTCATATAATCGATCTTACTCAAACTGTTGTTTATTTCAAAAATGCATTAACCGAAGTTTATAAATGTATTTCACAGGGCGGAAAGATCTTGATCGTATCTACAAAAAAACAGGCGTCTGAACAAATTACAAATTTAGCAAAAGAAACTGACCAATACTTCGTAAATTATAGATGGCTTGGTGGGATGCTTACCAATTGGAACACAATACAAAACTCTATTAAAAGATTAAAAATGTTAGAAAATCGACTTTCAAAAGAAGATACAGGTTTTACAAAAAAAGAGATTATAAAACTTACTAAAGAAAAAGAAAAACTTCATAGATCTTTAGGTGGCATAGCGGATATGAATAAATTACCGCAAATGATTTTTATCATAGACACAAATATGGAGTCACTCGCTGTAGCAGAAGCTCAAAAAATTAATATTCCTATAGTAGCTATCTTAGACACAAATTCAGATCCAACTGGTATACAATTTCCGATTCCAGGAAATGACGATGCACGAAGATCTATAAATTTATATTGTGATCTTTTAAAAGATACAATCTTAAGTGCTTCAAAATTTATAGAAAAAAAATCTTCAGAACAAAACAATCAAAACGATCAAGAAAAAATAAAATCAAAAAAATCAGAAACTAAAGAAGAAAAAGTTTCAATAGAAGAAAAAGTATCTATTTAATTTTTATTTTATGTCCAGCAAAGATACACTTGAAAGTGTAAAAAAATTAAGAGAGATCACAGGAGTCGGATTTAAAGATTGTAAGTTAGCTATCGATGAGACAGGTGGCGATATAGAAAAAGCAATTGATTTTTTAAGAAAAAAAGGAATAGCAAAAGCTTACAACAAAATGAGTCGTACAGCTTCTGAAGGACTATGTCTTGTAGAAGAAAAGGACGGAGAAATTTCTTTAATTGAGATAAATAGCGAAACAGATTTTGTAGCAAAAAATAGTGAATTTATTTCTTTTTGTAAAGAAATTTCAGAAATCAACTTTAGGAACAGAGGGGATCTATTAAAAGTTAATAAATCTATTATGAAAAATAATTTAACTGTTGAAACAAATTTAATAGATTTAATTGCAAAAATTGGAGAAAAAATAACTATAAGAAGAGCTATTTTTTTTGATAATAAAAATGGAGCAAATACTTTTTACATACACGGTGCAATAGAAACAAAAATTGGAAAAATAGTCTCAATTGTTAAAATTTCAAAAAAAAACAGCAGTGAAATTGGAAAAAAAATTGCAATGCATATCTCAGCTCTGTCACCTATGTGCCTCGAAGAGAAGAATTTAAGTAAAGAAGTCGTAGATAAAGAGATAGAAATAATTAAAGCTGAATTAGTCAATTCCGGCAAACAACCAGAGATGGTAGAAAAAATTACAAAAGGTAAAATTAATAAATTTATTTTTGATAATACACTTTTAAACCAAATATGGATAATGGATTCTAAAAAAAAAGTTTCAGATATTTTGAAAGAAAATGATATAAAAATATTAAATTTTATAAGATATAAAGTTGGGGAAGGAGTTTAAGCCATGAGCAAAGTATTTAATGAAAAGGAATATTCTGCAAAAATGGACAAAACTATTCAGTCTTTTAAAAAAGATTTAGCTTCAATTAGAACTGGTAGAGCCAATGCTTCTATGTTGGATATAATTAAAGTTGATGTTTATGGTCAGATGATGCCTATAAATCAGTTAGCTACAGTGAGCGTACCTGAGGCAAGGTTAATTAATGTTCAAGTATGGGATCAAGCAAATATTAAAGCAGTTGATGCCGCAATACAAAAATCTGAATTAGGAATAAATCCACAAATAGACGGATCAATTTTAAGGTTAAGAATTCCAGATCTAACTGAAGAAAGAAGAAAAGATTTAATCAAATTATTAAAAACTATTGGTGAAAAAAATAAAGTTGCGATTAGAAACATTAGAAGAGAAGGTAACGAAGAACTAAAAAAAATAGTCAAAAATAAAAAAATAAGCGAAGATGAAAATAAATTTTTTGAAAAAAATATTCAAAAAGTAACAGATGATCATATTGCAAATATTGAGAAAATATTAAACGAAAAAGAAAAAGAAATTCTCAAGGTATGAATAAACTCAATCACATTGCATTTATTATGGATGGCAATGGAAGATGGGGCATTAAAAAAAAAAAAAGTCGAAATTTCGGGCATCTTGCGGGGATTAAAACAGTTGAAAAAATTGTTAGAGCTTCAATTAATTTTAAAATTCCAATTATTACTTTTTTTGTTTTTTCTACAGAAAACTGGAAAAGGCCCAAACAGGAAGTTAATTATCTTTTAAATCTAATTAATATTTATTTTAATAAAGAGATTAATAATATTATTAAAAACAATATCAGAATAGTTGTTTCAGGAAGATTAAAAAAATTACCAATTAAGACATGCGATATTCTAAAAAAAATTATAAGTAAAACAAAGAGAAATAATAAATTAATAATTAATTTAGCTATAAATTATGGATCTAAAATTGAAATTATAGATACAATTAATAAAATTATTTATAAATCAAAAAAAATAACAGAAGAAAATATTAACAAAAATTTATATTCTGATTTAGTATTTCCAGATATTCTTGTCAGAACCGGAGGGCAAAGAAGGCTAAGCAATTTTATGCTTTGGCAACTTTCATATTCAGAAATTTTTTTTTTAGATAAATTATGGCCTGATTTTAACAAAAATGATTTAAAAAAGATTATAAATCAATATCATCAAATTAAAAGAAATTTTGGAGGAGTTTAGAATGAAAAGTGAACTTTTTTATAGAATTTTAACTTCTGTAATACTTTTGCCAATTTTGTTTTTAGCAACATTTTATTCAGAAATATATTTAATATTACTTTTATTATTATTTTATTTTTTATCTATGTACGAAATAATTAAAAATACTACTAATATATTATTTATTTTTTTTTCATTAATTTTATTATTTTTTTCATTTTATTCTTTTTATATATTAAGAGGAAATACAGATAGTTCTTTAATTATAATTTATTGGATATTAATTTCTACCTTTCTCTCTGATGTCGGCGGTTACTCTTTTGGAAAAATATTTAAAGGTAGAAAGATCACCAAAATTAGCCCCAATAAAACATATTCTGGAGTATTAGGATCTTTTCTCTTAAGTTGTTTGTCAATACCACTAATGAATCTATTACAGCTTATCTTATTAAAAAAAACAATAATTAACTTTTTAGAATTAAATTTTTTAATTATTACTAGTTTAATATCTCTAGTGTGTCAGATTGGAGATTTATTTGTATCTTTTTTAAAAAGAAAAATAAATATCAAAAATATAAGTAATATGTTACCGGGCCATGGCGGTATTCTAGATAGAATTGATGGTTTAATATTTGTTTTATTATTTGCTTTTATATTAAGATTTTTTTTAATAATTTAGATGAAAAAAAAAACTATCGCTATATTAGGCTCGACAGGATCAATTGGGGCGTCAACATTAGAGATAATTAAAAAATCAAATCATTTCAAAGTTGATTTATTATACGCAAATCAAAATTACTTTAAAATAATTAAGCAGATTAAAGTTTTTAAACCTAGGATATTTGTTGTCAAAAATGAAAAAATTTATTTAGAATTAAAAAAAAAACATAAAAAAATTATTATTTTAAATAATTTAAATAATATCCAAAAATATATTAATAAATTAGATATTTCTGTTTCAGCCATTCCTGGAATTGCTGGACTTGAGTCTACAATTATTTTTACAAAATTGAGTAAAAAAATTTTACTAGCTAACAAAGAATCAATTGTTTGCGGATGGAATTTGATAAAAAAAGAATCAGCAAAATATAATACAGATTTAGTACCTATTGACTCAGAACATTTTTCTATCAGTTCATTACTTAAAAATTATCCGAAAGATCAAATTGAAAAAATTTATATAACTGCTTCAGGTGGTCCTTTTTTAAACCTTAAACTTGACAATTTTAAAAAAATAAAACCTAAAGATGCAATAAGACATCCTAAATGGAATATGGGTAAGAAAATTTCAGTAGACTCAGCAACTTTAATGAATAAAGTTTTAGAAATTACAGAAGCTTTAAAACTCTTTCCCTTTAATCTTAGTAAATATGAGATCATCATCCACCCTGACTCGCTTGTTCACGCCATAATAAAACTTAATAGCGGATTATCTGTTTATCTCCATCATCTTCCAGATATGAAAATACCTATTGCAAATGTATTAATTAAAAATTTTAATTATAAAAAATTTTTTAATAAAAAAAATAAAGCTAATCATATTGCTCAAAATTTAAATTTTTCACCTGTTGATAAAAAAAAATTTCCATCCGTAACTTTAATATCTGAAATGAACAAACGTAAATCGTCACCGATTATCATAAATGCAGCTAATGAAATATTTGTTGATCAATTTCTTAAAAATAATATAAATTTTAATGATATTGTTAATTATTTGAAGCTTGTTTTAAGAGACAAAAACTATATAAAAATGTCGAATTTAGCCTCTAATAATATAAAAAAAATATATATAATAGATAACTGGGCTAGAAAAACGGCCTTTAAAATTATGAAAAAAAAAAATATATGCTTAAAACTTACTCAATTCTCTTTTTTTTATTCTTTTTTCATGTATCTGCAGAGGTAATCCAAAAATTAGAAGTTAAAGGCAACAAAAGAATTAGTTCTGAGACCATAAAAGTATATGGAAACATTAATTTAGGAAAAAATTATTCTTCTGATGAAATAAATGAGATTAACAAAAATTTATATGAAACAAATTTTTTTGAAGATATAAGTGTTTTTTTATCTGATGGAGTTTTAAATATCACTGTTAAAGAATACCCAATTATTAATTTTGTTGATATTCAAGGAGAGAAATCTGACACAATAAAAAAATCTGTACTTTCAAAACTTAATTTAAAAGAAAAACAAAGTTTTATAAAAAATAAATTATCAGAAGATATAATTTTGCTTAAAAATATTTATGCAAGTATTGGATTTAATTTTGCAAGTGTAGAAGCAAAGGTCCAGTCATTTGATAACGAAAGAGTAAATCTTCTTTTTGTTTTAAATAAAGGAAAAAAAACAAACATCTCTCAAATTAATTTTATAGGTGATAAAAAAATTAAAGAGAGTAAATTAAGAGATATTATTGTTTCAGAGGAAATGAAATTTTGGAAATTTTTGTCTAAAAACACATTTTTAAATAAAAATAATATCGAATTAGATAAAAGACTTCTGATAAATTATTTCAAATCAATTGGTTATTATGACGTGCAAGTTTTATCAAGCAATGCTGAAGTTGGACAAGAAAACTCTACTCGTCTTACTTATAATATTAATGCCGGAACCAGATACAAAATTAATAAAATTAGCACTAATGTTAGCGAAGTAATAGATTCAAATCTATTTATTCCTTTGAAAGATAGTTTTTCTAAAATGATAGGAAAATATTATTCTCCATTTAATGTAAAAAAGTTATTAGATGAGTTAGATATTTTAATATTAAATAATGATTTACAGTTTATTGAACATTCAGTCAGTGAAATTTTAGAAGGTAATACTATTGAAATTAAAATTAATATATTTGAAGGAAAAAAAGAGTTGGTTGAAAAAGTTAATATTATCGGCAATAATATAACTGATGAAGCGGTTATAAGATCGGAACTTTTAATCGATGAAGGTGATCCATTTAATAAAACAAAATTAGAACAATCTATTGCTAAACTTAAAGCAAGGAACATATTTGGGGAAATAAAAAATAAAATTATTGATGGGTCAAAAAAAGATCAAAAAATTCTTGAGATTGAAGTTGAAGAAAAACCAACTGGAGAAATTTCCGCTGGCGCAGGCATTGGTACAAATGGTGCATCATTTGCATTTAATGTAAAAGAGAATAACTGGCTTGGAAAAGGCTTAAGTATTTCAACAAATTTAGACGTGAGTGCCGAATCTTTATCTGGTCAGTTATTTGTTAATAATCCAAATTATAATTTTTCTGGCAACTCTTTATATTACCAAGTTTCAAATATTATTAACGATAAAGCGACTTCTGGATTTAAAAATAATATTATAAGTACTGGAATTGGAACTAAGTTTGAGCAGTATAGAAATGTATATATTTCCTCAGGATTAAATTTTTCTCACGATAAACTAGAGGTTAATTCTAGTGCATCGCCAGCTTTAAAAAAACAAAAAGGTACTTTTACTGATTTGGCTTTTGATTATGGGGTCTCATTAGATAAACGTGATAAAGTATTTTCACCTACAGATGGTTATATTTCCTCATTTAGTGGCGCAATTCCTATTTATGCAGATGCAGGATCTATTTCAAATACTTATTCATTTAGCAAATATCAAGGGATAACAGAAAACGCGGTTGGAGCTATCAAACTACAAGCTTCAGCAGTTAATGGTTTAAGCGATAAAGACGTTAGGTTAAGCAAAAGGCTATTTACTTCAAATACAAGATTAAGAGGATTTGAGTCAGGTAAAATTGGTCCTAAAGACGGAAAAGATTATATTGGTGGAAATTATTCTATTACTTCAAACTTTGAATTAAATCTTCCTAACCTTTTACCAGAGAGTACAAAAACTGATGTAGGTCTATTTCTTGATTTTGGTAATCTTTGGGGTGTTGATTATTCTAGTAGTTTAGATGATTCCAATAAGATAAGATCTTCAGCAGGGGCTAATGTAAGTTGGGTTTCCCCAGCTGGTCCAATGACATTTGTCCTTTCACAAAATTTGTCTAAAGCTAGCACAGATGTTACGGAAGGATTTAACTTTAGATTAGGAACTACTTTTTAATTAATTTAATTAA
>SXGQ01322810.1_pt1 | contig 30977 bp, 25 predicted proteins | sample 3178371 | NCBI WGS metagenome assembly SXGQ01 (sample SAMN11356859, study PRJNA531348) | freshwater metagenome | isolation source: freshwater sample F1-20 | place: China: Fuxian Lake, Yuxi | collected 2017-12-25
GAAGACCACCAACCCGCCGCGGGCCTACTCGAGCGTGAGCCGCGACGGCGGTCGCACGTGGAGCACTGCTGCCGCCGAGCCCGACCTGCACAACGCCAAGTCGAAGGGCTTTTTCGCCCGAGCTGCCGATGGCACGCACCTTTACGTCTACAACGACGGCCCGACGCAGCGCGACCGTAGCTGGCCCGGCTTCCCCCACGGCGGCCGCGCCTCGCTCCGCTACAAGACCAAGCCCGCCGGCGGCGCGTGGAGCGCGGAGAAGACATTTTTCGACGCCGGTACGAAAAACTCCTACCCCACGCTCGTCGAAGTCGCGCCCGGCGAGTTTCGCGCCGTATGGGACAGCGGCGACGCCACCACGCCGCGCACGCACGTCCTCTTCGGGAAATTCAAATTTACGCCATGAAACTTCTCCCCGCCCTTCTGTTAGCGCTTCTCCTCGCCCCGCTCGCCGGGCTTCGCGCCGCTGCTCCTCCAACGCCCGCCGGCAAACTTAACATCGTCCTCTTCCTGATCGACGACCTTGGCTGGCGCGACATCGGCGCCAACGGCAGCACGTATTACCAAACCCCCCACATCGACCGGCTCGCCCGCGATGGCGCGCGCTTCACCGATGCCTACTCCGCCAGCGCCCTGTGCACGCCGACGCGCGCCGCCATCCTCACCGGCAAGTATCCCGCGCGCCTGCTGCTCACCGACTGGTTGCCCTCCGGCCGTTGGGATCCGAAAGCCAAACTCCGCTCCGGCCGCTTCTTGCGCAGTCTGCCGCTCGAGGAGTTCACGCTCGCCGAGGCGCTGCGTGAGGCCGGTTACCGCACCGCCAATATCGGCAAGTGGCATCTCGGTAGTGAACCATTCTCGCTGCCCGAACACCATGGCTTCGACGTCAACATCGCCGGTAACGCCCACGGCGCGCCCGGCAGTTTTTTCCCTCCCTATGCCGGTGACTGGTTGATCCCGTCCACGGGCCAGCGCGCGAAGTGGAACGTCCTGCCTGACAGCCAGCCCGGCGAATATCTCACCGACCGCCTCACCGACGAGGCCGTGAAGTTCATCCGCACCAACCGCGAACGCCCGTTCTTCCTCTATTTTCCGCACTACGGCGTGCACACGCCGCTCCAGGCGAAACCGGAGGTCGTCGCGAAATACGAAAAAATTCCGGAGGCGCAGCAGCAGGGCAAACCCGTCTACGCCGCGATGGTCGAGAGCATTGACGACAGCGTGGGCCGCGTCGTCGCCACCCTCCGCGAACTTGGTCTCGAGCAGAATACCGTGATCGTTTTCACCAGCGATAACGGCGGTTTCTGGAACGCCACCAGCAACGCCCCGCTCCGCGCCAACAAAGGCGCCTCCTACGAGGGTGGTATCCGCGTACCGCTCATCGTGAAGTGGCCCGGCGTCGCCCGCCCCGGCCTGGTCAGCGCCGAGCCGGTCACGAGCCCCGATCTCTATCCCACGCTGCTCGCCGCCGCCGGCCAGCCGCTCCGTCCGAGCCAGCATCGCGACGGCCTTGACCTGCGGCCCATCCTCACCGGCTCGGGCGCGCTCGGCCGCTCCGCACTTTTCTGGCATTTCCCGCATTACAACGAGCACCCGTCCAGCGTGCCGTCTTCGGTGATCCGCAAGGGCCCGTGGAAGCTCATCGAGACCTTTGACCCCGAGGGCGTCGAACTCTTCAACCTCGCTGACGACCTTTCGGAGAAGACCAACCTCGTCTCCGCCCAGCCGGCCATGGCCGCCGATCTTCGTCGCGAACTCGCCGCGTGGCGCACCGCCGTCGGCGCCCAGATGATGGAGCCGAATCCGGACTACGATCCCGCCGTCCAACGGCGCGAGAAGGGCGCAAAGAAAAAGAAGGGCTCAAAAAATGAAGATTAATCCCTTCACTTTAGCGGTCCTAGCCGTGCTCGCCGCCGCGGCCACACTTAGCGGTGCTGCCGCCAAGCCCAACGTCCTCTTCATCGCCGTCGACGACCTCCGCACCTCCCTCGGCGCCTACGGCGACCCGCTCGCGCTGACGCCAAATCTCGACCGGCTCGCGCGCGAGTCCCGCCTGTTTGAGCGCGCCTATACGATGCAGGCCGTCTGCGGCCCCGCGCGAACCGCCATCCTCACCGGCCGCCTGCCCGACCACAATCGCACCTGGCACAACCGGAATCTCTTCCGCGCCACTAACCCCGATACCGTCACGTTGCCCCAGCTCTTCAAACAGCACGGCTATCACACGCAGGCGATGGGTAAGATATTCAGCGGCGACGAGCGCGAAATCGATCCCGCGTCTTGGTCCGTCCCCGAGATCCTAAAGCAGGTCGGTTGGACTAATTATGCGCTCCCGCGCAGCGACGCCCCCGGCAAACAGGCGCCTTACGAGGCCGCCGACGTCCCCGACGACGGTTACACCGATGGCAAACTCGCCAACCTCGCAGTTGAAACGCTCGGCAAACTCAAAACGCAGGCCGAGCCCTTCTTCCTCGCCGTTGGCTTCTTTAAGCCGCACCTGCCGTTCAACGCTCCAAAAAAATACTGGGATCTCCATGATCCGAAAAAATTCGACCTCCCCGGCGAACCCGAGGGCGTGCGTGAGGCCCCCGCGGCCGCCTACCACACGCATCGCGAGTTGGGTGGATACGCCGGGGTCGCGAAAGACGAGCGTCTCGACGCCGCGCAGACCCGTATGCTGCGTCACGGCTACTACGCGTGCGTGAGCTACGTCGACGCCCAGATCGGCCGCGTGCTCGACGCCCTCCGTCGCCTCGAGTTGGATCGCAACACCATCGTCGTCCTCTGGGGCGACCACGGCTTCGCGCTCGGCGACGCCGGCCGCTGGTGCAAGGGCACTAACTGGGACCTCGATACCCGTGTGCCGCTGATGATCCGCGTGCCCGGAATGGCCAAACCCGGAATGGCGACAGATGCCATAGTCGAATACGTCGATGTCTATCCCACGCTGGCCGAGCTCGCCGGGCTGCCGGCGCCGTCTTATATCGCCGGCCAAAGTCTCTCGCCCCAACTACGTGACCCCGCGCAGCGAGCGCGTGACTTTGCACTGAGCCAATTTCCCCGTCCTTTCAACGCCGGCACACCCGAAACTATGGGCTACTCGATCCGCACGGCCACGCAGCGCTACACCCGCTGGGTGAAGTGGCCCTCGCGCGAGACGTTCGCCGAGGAGCTTTACGACTACACGCTGCCCGCCAGCGCCGAGCCGCGATGGACGGCCTTCGTCGAGCGTCGTAACCTGATCGACGATCCCGCCGGTGCCGCCGCCCGAGACCGGTTGCGCGGCGTGATGGACCAGGTGCTGCGCGAACGCTCCGTCGTAGCCCCGGAGCGCCCCGCTTCCGACGATACCCGCGCAAAAAAGAAAAAGCGCGTGCCGTAGTTGCCGCCATATCTCCGGACTTTCTTTCCTTTCAACCCATGAAACCCACCCCACGTTTTCGTCCCGCTCTGTTGTTGGCGGTCGCCGCCCTCGCGGTCCCGCTCCCTCCGCTCGCCGCCCAGACCGCTCCGACTTCCATCACTCCACGCCCGGCACCCGGCGAGACCGTGCAGCTCTCCGCCTTCGAGGTCACCACGTCCAAGGACATCGGCTACCAGTCCTCCAACTCCGCCGAGGTCACGCGCATGAACACGGCCATCGTCGACATACCGATGAACGTGACCGTGTTCAACCAGCAGTTCATGGAGGACATCCTGGCGCGCGACACGACCGACGTGCTCGATTATGAAGCGTCGGTCCGCAAGACCACGGAAAACGACGGTTTCCTCGCCCGCGGTGTCGGCAGCGTCTCGGCGAATTTCCTTAACGGGTTCGCGCAGCCCGCCGGCTTCGGCTCGCAGTCCGTCGCCAACATCGAGCGCGTCGAGGTCATCAAGGGTCCCGCTGCCGTCCTCTACGGCCAGGGCGGCTACGGTGCCACCATCAATCGCGTGACCAAGCGCCCGCTCGCCCGTCCTCAGTCCACCCTCCGCACTTCGGTCGGCCCGCAGGACTCCTACCGCATCGCCTACGACACCACCGGCCCGGTGCCGCTCTTCGGCGGCAAGCGCCTGCTCTACCGGCTCAATGTCGAGTGGGACGACGCCGAGGTCTACCGCGGCACGCCCAACCAACGCTTCAACCTCTCGCCCGTGCTCACTTGGAACGTCTCCGAAAGCACCCAGTTCGTGCTCGAATACACCCGCGACCGCCATGTGCGGCCGGGCGGCTGGGCGTTTCCGATGATGGCGCGCGACTACAACGGCATCGCGAGCGGCGACGGCGTTTATCACAAGTTCGGCGACCGCGACTACAATCACACGTGGCCCGGCGACATTCGCCAGAACACCCGCCAGATCGCCTCTGTCGACGTCCGCCACGTCTTCAATCGCGACTGGCAGTTCCGCTCGCAGTTTCAATACAGCGACCGCGACCAGCACCAGATCGAGACGCAGCCTTGGATCGAGTCGCTCACCATCCTGCGCGATGCCGTGCTTACGCCCCGCTCGTGGCGCGACGTGCCGCGCGGCACGGAGAATTTCCGCACCCGCAACGAATTCGCCGCGAAATTTCGCACCGGCTTTGCCCGTCATCAGGTTCTCGCCGGCCACGCTTGGGATCTCCAATACGACGACAACAAGACCTCCCGCGCCGTGAACAACTTCGGCGGGCTTGCTCCCGGTTCCGCCGCGCTCGAGGGCAGCGGCTTCAACACCACGAGCGGCGTCGTCTTCAACCGCTTCCCCAACGTCACGCTCGCGCAGTTCATCGCCAATCCGAAGCTCGCCGGCTTCAACCCGAATCTCCTGCTTCCCGTCAACGTCTTCGCTCCCGTCAACTCGCCGGCCGTGCCCCCGCCCGCCCAGCGCCCGCCGCTCTATCTCGATACTTGGACCCGCAACAAAATCGGTAACCGCGAGCTTTACCTCAACGACCTCATCTCGTTCGCCGAGGAGCGCTTCTTCCTGCAGCTCGGCGTCCGTCGCACTTCGACCGATCGTGCCAATCTCAACCGCGTGACCGGCACGTTCCCGAGTCGCCGGCTCAATCCCGCCGCCGTCAAGGCCATCGCTTCCGCCGACTCGACGACTCACAGCATCGGCGCGGTCTACCACGTCACCGCCGACAAGACCTGGACGCTCTACGCCAACGCCAACAGCTCCTTCATCCCCGAGTTTCGCACTCAGGCCGACGGTTCCGGACTCGATCCGGAGGAGGGCAACCAGCTCGAGGCCGGCATGAAGTTCAGCCTGCGCGGCGGGCGGCTGCAGGGCCTCGTGAGTGCCTTCGATATCCGCCAGGAAAATGTTTCCGAGGCCGATCCGGCCAACCCCGGCTACTTCCGCCAAGTGCAGGGCATCCGCAGTACCGGCCTCGAGGTGAACCTTAATCTCCGCCTCAACGACCGCTGGCGCGCCTTCGGCAGTTACACTTACCTCGATGCCCGCGAAGTGCGCACCGGTCTCTCGCAGCCGCGGCAGGCAAAGGATTCGTTCACCGTGTTCAACCGCTACACCTTCGACTCCGGCGCGCTCAAGGGAGCCTTCGCGAGCCTCGGCACGATCTACGTCGGCCCGCGCGACAGCGACCGCGGCGCCAATCCGCGCAACGAGCCCACTTGGATCGCGCCCGCGTTTTGGCGCTTCGACGTCATCGCCGGTTACAAACTGCCCGCCGCCCGCGGCAGCCGCTTCCGCTACGATGTCGCGCTCAAGGTGAAGAACGCCCTGAACAACAACCGTATGTTCTTCGTGATCACCCAGGATCGCTACACCCCCGACGCCGGCCGCGAGGTGGAGCTCAATCTCACCTCTCGATTCTAATCCCTAGCCGCCATGCGATCTTCCCCGCTCCAGTTATGGTCTCTCGTTGCAAACGCGGCTTGTCGGACCGCGTTCACTGCCACCTTTGCATTAGCCTTGGCCTGCGGCGGCCAAACTCCCGCGCGAGCAGCCGCGCCGCTGCTCGAAAAAGTGCATCTCTTCGAGGAAAACACCGACGGCTTTGTCTCCTATCGTATTCCGGCCATCGTCGTCACCGCGAAGGGCACGGTGCTCGTCTTCTGCGAGGCGCGGAAATACTCCGGTTTGGATTGGGGCGAGATTGAGATTCACCAGCGTCGCAGCACTGACGCCGGTCGCACGTTTAGTCCGGCCCGACAGGTCGCGCACCTTGGCGCCCGCCTGCCGCGCAATCCGGCCAACGCCGATCAACCGCCCGGCAAAGTGATCGGCGAGCCCGGTCAGCAGACGGTGAACAACCCCGTGGCGATCGCCGACCGTGACGGCTCCGTGCATCTCATTTACTGCGTCGAATACATGCGCACTTTCTATGTGCGCAGCGCCGACGACGGCCTCACGTGGAGCCCGCCCGTGGATATCACGGGCGCGGTGGACCGTTTCCGGCCGGAGTGGCCGTGGCGCGTGGTCGCAACCGGCCCTTGCCACGGCATCCAGCTGCGGAACGGTCGCCTGGTCGTTCCCGTGTGGCTGGCTAAGGCCGAGGGTGGCGCCCACGGTAAGGCCGTCGTGGCGACGATTTTCAGCGATGACAAAGGGGCCACATGGCAGCGCGGCGAGATCGCCGTCCACAATACCGCCACCACGCCGGGCGTCAGCGAAGCCAGCATGGCGGAACTTAGCGACGGCCGGGTGATGCTCATTGCGCGCAACCACGCGCCGGCCCATCGAAAGATCGCGGTGTTCAGTCGCGACGGCGCGACCGGATGGAGTCGCCCGGAGTTTGCCGAGGCGCTACCGGAGCCCATCTGTCAGGCGAGTCTGCTCAGCTATGACGATCCCGCCGCACCGGGGAAATCGCTCCTATTGTTTTCTGGGCCGGAATCACTGGAACGCGCTGACGGCAAGGCCGCGCCCGGCGTTCGCCGCGACCGCCAGACGCTCGCCGTCAAACTCAGCCGCGACGACGGAAGCTCGTGGGTGACGACCCGCACGCTTGAGCCGGGACCGAGCGCCTACAGCGATCTCGCGGTGCTGCCTGACGGGACGATCCTCTGCTTCTACGAAAGCGGCCGGCCCGGCGCGACTCGCCCCAACTCCAAACGCACCGACTGGCCCTACGCCCGGCTGACGCTCGCGCGCTTTAACCTCGCTTGGCTGGAGGCCGGGCGCTGAGGCGCGATCGTTCAACTACCTAGAACCTCCGATAACCAACACCCTTCATGAACCCTCCAAATCCTTTCCGCTCCGCCTTGCGCATTTCCCTCTCCGGCTGGCTTGGGCTCATCATCAACTTCGCGTTGATTCTCACCTGCGCCCAGTCCGACGTGCGGGCGCAGGGTGTGACTGGCGCCGTGGCCGGCCGGGTGTTCAACGCCACGGGCGGCGTGGCGCTGCGCAATGCGGTCGTGACCGTTGAACCCACCGGGCAGCAGACGGTGACAGATGATGACGGCGTCTTCCGGCTCGCCAACCTTCCCGCGGGCTCCGCGCGTCTCCGCGTCAGCTATCTTGGCTTTACCCCGCAAACCGTCACGCTCATGGTGCCTGCCGGTGGCACGGTGGCGCGAGACATCGAACTCAGCCTGCGGGCGGAAAACGAGCCCGTGAAACTTTCCGATTTTACCGTCGTGGCCGATCGGGAGATGAGTGCGCAGGCAATTTCCCTCAATGAGCGCCGCCTTGCGCCCAACATCAAGAACGTCGTCGCGTATGATGAGTTTGGGGACCGGAGTGCCGAGAACATCGGCGACTTCCTGCGGTTCCTGCCTGGCGTCGGCATCGACGAGCCGGCGCAGATCGCCCAAGGTGTGACCCTCCGCGGTCTCCCGGCCAACACCACGGGGATCCAGATCGACGGCGCCGAGGTGGCCAGTGCGCGGGGCAACAGCCGCGAACAGTCGCTACTCGACATCCCCGTGGGCAATGTCTCCCGCGTCGAGGTGACGAAGGTGCCCACGCCGGATCAGCCGGCCAATAGCCTTGGCGGTTCGCTGAACATTATCCGCAAGTCCGGTTTCGAATCCAAACGGCGGATTCTCAACTTCCAGTCCTACTTCATCCTCGACGAGCGTCAGCTCTCCCTGAGCGGCGGCCCGCGCGGGCCCACCGGCGATTTGAGTCCGCGCTACCAGGAGCCGTCGATTGAGATCAGCGCGCTCCTCCCTCTCACCCCGCGCGTGGCGGTCACCGCCTCCGCTTCGCGCACCTGGCGCCTCAAGCCGATGGAGCGCGACGACTACCTCGACACCCAGGGCGACTGGCACTTCGTCAACGGCTACCAGCGCCTCAGCACGTGGCAGAGCCTCGCGAACATCCTGCGCACCTGGTCCGTGCAACTCGGGACGGACATCAAGCTCACCGAGCGCGATTCGCTCGGCGTCAATGTGCAGTACCGCAACATCTCGAACAACATCATGCGCCTGGACTTTGTCGCCAACTACGGCGCGGGCGCGACGGGCGATCGTACCTTCACCCAGGGCAGTGCAGCCGCCAACGGCAGCGTCACCCAGATGGCCGGTTCCAATCAGGAGACCGGGGCCGACACGGTGCACACCACAATCAAATATCTCCACCGCGGCCATGATTGGCGGATCGAAGCCTTTGGTTCCCATTCCAACTCCCAGTCGTTCCTCGACGACCTCGATAACGGCCACTTCAACAACGTCAGCACCGTGCTCACCGGTATCATTTTGCGCGGCGAGGGCATCGGCGAGACCAACGACCCAATCCCCGTGCGCTACAGCGCGACGCGCGCCGGGGCGCCGGTCGACGTCTATCGCGGCGCCAATTTTGTGCTCGGAAATCCCACCTCGAACCAGAATGCGGCCCGCACTGACAAGTACACCGTCCGCCTTGACCTCACGCGCGAGTTTGGCGGTACCGTGCCTATCACCCTGAAAACGGGAGTCTTCGCCGACCGAATGCAGCGCGACCGGCGGGGCTTCAACCGGACGTGGACGTTCACGCCCAACGGGTCCACGAGCACAGCGGCCCGTTCCGCCGGCAACTTCGACGTGTTCGACACCGCATTCAATGCCGAGGCACCGAAGATCTTTGATCGCGCCATGGAGTGGGTGAGCGTGGCCAAGGTCTACGAACTCTACCGGCAGCGCCCGGAGTGGTTCGTGCGCAACCTCGCCAACGAGCACCAGAGCCGCGTCACGAGTTCCAGCCGGCTCATAGAGACCGTGTCGGCGGGTTATCTGCGGGGCGACGTCCGCCTGCTCGAGCGCCGGCTCTGGCTGACCGGGGGCGTGCGGTTCGAACGGACCGAGGACGCCGGCGCCGGCGCCCTCAACGATCCCTCGCGTCAGTACGTCCGCGACGCCCGCAACAATCTCGTGCTCGGTGCCAACGGCCAGCCGGTGTTGATCACGACGGATGCACTGGAGCGCGCCCAATTGCGTTACGTCGAGCGCGGCGCGCAGGCGGTTCGAAGCTACGGCGATTGGTTCCCGAGCTTCAACGCCAGCTATCACTTCACGGAAAACCTGGTGCTGCGCGCCGCCTATGCCCGCACCCTCGGGCGGCCGAATTACAACTTCATCGTGCCGGGCACCACGTTCAGTGAGCCGACCGCCGCCCAGCCGACCATCACGGTCAACAATACCGGTCTGAAGCCCTGGATGAGCGACAACTTCGATCTTTCGCTCGAGACCTACCAGATCAAGGGCGGCTCCGGGTCCATCGGGGCCTTCCGGAAGAAGATCAAGGACTTCTTCGGGGGCTCGGTCACGGATGCCACGCCGGAACTGCTCGCGCGATACGGCCTGCCCGATGACCCTCTGTATCTGAACTACGACATCTCCACGCAGATGAACGTCGGTGACGCCACCATCACCGGCTACGAATTCGCCTACAGCCAGTCGCTCTTCTTCCTGCCGTCCTGGGCGCGCGGCCTCCAGGTGTTTGGCAGCGCCACGCGCCTCGAGCTCTCCGGCACCACCCTGGCGGACTTCACCGGGTATTCGCCCCGTAATTACGCCGGCGGGATCAACCTCGTCCGCCCGCGCTTTTATGTGAAGTTCACCGTGACACACCAGGGCGTCACGCGTGGACCTTTCATCACGCCCAACGTGAGCAACGGCATCCCGGCCGACACCTACACCTACCAGGGCCAGCGCCTGCGCTACGGGATCAACGCGGAGTACAGTTTCTCCAAGGCCTTCAGCCTTTACGGCTCGATCGCCAACCTCGGTGGTTTTATCGGCGGCAACCTGCGCTATTCGCCCGCCACGCCGGACTTCATGAAGGAGCGCCGCCGCCAGGAATTTCCCTCGACCGTGCAGGTCGGGATCAAGGGCCGGTACTAGCCTGCCTATCTCCCAGTTTTTCCCATGACCATTCAAAAAACCGTCGGCCTCGTCGCCAGGCTGAAGTTCTGAGCGAGTTTGACGCTCGCGCCCCGGCAATTCCGCTTCATTTCCGCCCTTCGGCTCCTCTCCTCACCATGTCACCTTTCCGCCCTTCGGTTCCCCTCTGCTTTTCGATGCCGCAGGTTTCTTTCTCGCGATGCAAACTGGTCGCCTTGCTGGTGCAACTCGGGGGGGGCATTTTAGCCGCGATCACTCCGCTGGGAGCCGCGCCTTTCCTAGATAAAACCGATGTTTTCTCGGAGGGCCAAAACGGCTTCATCTCGTATCGCATTCCCGGCATCGTAGTCACCGCCAAGGGCACGGTGCTCGCCTACTGTGAAGCGCGGAAATTCACGTCCGCCGACCGCGGTGAGATCGAAATCCATCTGCGCCGCAGCACTGACGGGGGTCGCACGTGGAGCGCACAGCAGCAGATCGCCCACCTTGGTCCTCGGCTCCCGCGTAATCCGCACATGCCGGACGACAAGAAGAAGAAGGACATGGGGGGACCCGAGCAGCAGACCGTCAACAACCCCATGCTGATCGCCACCCGCGACGGCCCGGTGCATTTCGTTTACTGCGTGGAGTACATGCGGGCCTTCCACGCCCGCAGCGACGACGACGGCGCCACCTGGTCCAAGCCCGTCGAGATCACAGCCACTTTTGATCGCTTCCGTTCCGAGCTCGACTGGCAGGCCATCGCCACCGGGCCCGGACATGGCATCCAGTTGCGCAGCGGCCGTCTGCTCGTGCCGGTGTGGCTGGCGACGTATGAAAAAACCGCGCCGCAGCGCAGGGGCTGCTCCGTAATCTTCAGCGACGACCAAGGAGCCACCTGGCAGCGCGGAGAAATGGCGATGTCGATCGGCGGCGAGTCGAGCGTAGCCCAGCTCTCCGATGATCGCGTCATGCTCAGTTCGCGCAACACCGACCCGCGCAACCGTCGTGCCGTGGTGTACAGCCGCGATGGCGCTACCGGCTGGACGAAGCCCGAGTTTGTCGACGAACTGCTGGAACCCGGTTGCATGGCGGGCCTCGTGATCGCCCCGGGACTGCTCGGGGCCAACCGCCCCCTGCTGCTCCACTCCAGCCCGCGGACGACTGACCGCGCCCATCGCGAGCGGAAGAACGTCACGATCCACCTCAGCCAAGACGACGGCCGCACCTGGCCCGCGCGGAAATTGCTCCAAGCCGGCCCGAGCGCCTACAGCGATCTCGCGGTGCTGCCCGATGGCACCGTTCTCTGCCTCTACGAAAACGGCAAACCCGGCGAGACCCGCCGCAACGGCGACTGGGCCTACGCCCGCCTCACGCTCGCCCGCTTCAACCTCGATTGGCTCACCGCCGGGCCGTTGGCCGTATCCGTGACGCCCTGAACCGCGCCTGATTCATCCTCACCCCCATGCCGTCCACCTCCGTCGCTTTTGGCGCCCTGAACTACCTCGCGCTCGGTGCCTACCTGATCGGCACTTTGTCGCTTGGCCTTTGGTTCGCGCGGCGCAACCGCAGCACGTCCGATTACTTCTCGGCCGGCCGGCGGATTCCTTGGTGGGTGATGGGCATCAGCATCTCGAACGTCAGTTCGATCTCCTACATGTCGATCCCCGCGAAAGCCTACGCGGAGAACTGGACGATTTTCTGGGTCAACGTGCCGATCGTGCTGCTCGCGCCGGTCGTGATTCTCGTGCTGCTGCCGGTGTTCGCGCGGCTGCGCTCGGCCTCGGCTTACGAGTTTTTGGAAACGCGCTTTGGGCTCGGCGCGCGGCTCTACGGGGCCACGGCCTTTGTGCTGCTCCAACTCGGCCGCATGGCGCTCGTCATTTATTTGCCCGCCCTCGCGCTCGCCGCGGTCACCGATCTGAACGTCATCGCGTGCATCATGCTCATCGGCGCCGTCAGCGCGGTCTATTCGGTGGTCGGCGGCATCGAGGGCGTGGTGTGGACGGATTTCGCCCAGACGGTTTTTCTCATCGGTGCGGCGCTGCTGAGCTTCGCGCTCATCGTGTGGCGGCTCGACGGCGGTTTTGGCACGTTGGTCCAGGTCGCCTCGGAGCACGACAAGTTCCGCTCGATCCGTTGGTCGGGTGACTACACGACGACTGCGATCTGGGTCGTTCTGATCGGCAGTCTCTTCAGCCAGTTGGTGCCCTATATTTCGGATCAGAGCATGATCCAGCGCTACCAGACGACCACCGATGTCGCGGCGGCCGGTCGCGCGTTGTGGACCAATGCCGGGATCGCACTGATCAACACCTGCCTGCTGCTTGGTGTGGGCACGGCGATGTTTGTCTACTACCGGCAATTTCCCACGCACCTCGCCGGCCTGCCGAAGGCCGACGCGATCTTGCCCTTCTTCATCGCGCGCGAGCTGCCGCCCGGTGTGGCGGGCCTCGTGGTGGCGGGCATCTTTGCCGCCGCCCAGTCCGCGATTTCGACCAGCCTGAACTCGACGTCCACGGTGATCGTCACCGACTTCCTGCAACGCCTTAGTCCGCCACGCGACGACGCTTATTGGCTCCGCCGAGCCAAAGTGATCACGGCGATCGCCGGCGTCGTGGCGGTGTCCCTGGCCTGCCTCCTCGCCGTCACTCCTATGGAATCGGCTTTCGATTTCTTCCAGCGGCTGCTGGGCCTGACTTCGAGCGGCCTAGCCGGCCTTTTCATCCTCGGGATTTTTACCCGGCGCACCCGCACCGCCGGCGCGCTCACCGGGGCGCTCACCAGTGCTTTCGTGCTCTACCTCGTGCAGTCCCAGACGAAGGTGCACGTGTATCTTTACGCACTCACTGGCATCGGCGTGTGCGTGATCGTGGGCTATACCGTGAGTCTGCTGCTTAACGCCGTGCGCCCGCTACCCGCCACCGCGAACCGCTGATACCGGCACCGCCGCCCCCAAAAAATTCCCTTTATGCACCTCATCCGCTCGCTCCTCCTGATCCTCGGCGCCGTCTCCGCGCTTCGCGCCGCGCCGCTTTTGGAATTCTCCGACGTCTTCCCCGCCAACTCCAACGGTATCGTGCGCCACCGCATCCCCGGTGTCGTCGTCACGCCCAAGGGCACCGTGCTCGCCTACTGCGAAGCGCGTAAAAACAGCAGTTCCGACTGGGGCGAGATCGAGGTCCACCTGCGCCGCTCCACCGATGGAGGAAAGACGTGGGACGCTCCCCGCCAGATCGCCCACCGCGCCGCGCGCCTCGAGGGCAATCCGCGCAAGAAACAGGGCGGCGACCGCGAGCAGACCGTCAACAACCCGGTCGCCATCGTCGATCATACGACCGGCGCGATCGAGTTCCTCTACTGCGTGAACTACGCACGTGCTTTCTCCATGCGCAGCACGGACGACGGTGTCACTTGGAGCGACCCCGTCGACATCACGGCGAGTTTTGAACCGTTCCGCCGTCACTACGACTGGAAGGTCATCGCCACCGGCCCGGGCCACGGCCTCCAACTCAAGAGCGGTCGCCTCGTTGTCCCCATCTGGCTCGCCTACGGTGCCACCGGAGACCACAAACCCTCCGCCTCTGGGACGATTTACAGTGATGACCACGGCAAGACGTGGCTCGCGGGCGACATTGCTTTCCCGAATGCCGGCGAATTCGGCGATCCTAACGAAACCATGATCACCACGCTCGCCGACGGCCGTGTGATGCTCGTGGCGCGCAACGTCTCCAAGGCCAACCGCAAGCTCGTCAGCATCAGTGCTGACGGCGCAACCGGCTGGAGCACGCCGAAGTTCCACGACCAACTCTGGGAGCCGATCTGCATGGCTAGCATCGTCGCGCACCCGGCGCAGCCCGGCACGCAGATCTATTCCGCGCCCCACACCCTCGGGCGCGACGCCGCCGGCAAGGAGATCCCCGCCGGCCGGGGCAAACGCGAAAATCTCTCGATCAAGCTCAGCCGGGACGACGGCAAGACGTGGTCCGTGAACAAGACCCTCGACGCCGGCCCCAGCGCCTACTCCGACCTCGCGGTGTTGCCCGACGGCACCGTCCTTTGTCTCTATGAAAAAGGCACCGACATCGTGGCGGCGCGTTTCAATCTCGACTGGCTCAACGGTGCGCCCGCCACGCGCTGACGCCGAGTTCCCTGAGGTATCTGAACGACGAATCGTCGATCCTATCACCGCCGCGTTTTCCGACATTTCTAACTGAACCTTTTAACTGAGTTTCTCATTCGCCATGCAAAATCGATTCCGCGGCCTCGTCGCCGCACCCTTCACGCCCTTCAACGCTGATCGCTCGATCAATCTCGACGCCATCCCCGGCTACGCCCGGCTCCTGAAGGAGAACGGCGTCGGCGCCGCCTTCGTCTGCGGCACGACGGGCGAGGGGCTTTCCCTCACGTTGGAAGAACGTCTCGCCGTTTCGGCGAAATGGTTGGAGTCAACGGGTGCGACTCTGCCGGTGATCGTCCACGTCGGGCACACCTGCCTTGAGGACGCCCGCAAGCTCTCGGCGCACGCGGCCCAGATTGGCGCGGCGGCGATCTCAGCTTTGGCCCCGATGTTTTTTAAGCCGCGTACGGTGGACGACCTTGTGGATTGGTGCGAAGCGGTGGCTTCGGCGGCTCCGACCCTCCCGTTTTATTACTACAATATTCCTTCGATGACCGGCGTCTCGTTTCCCGTCGCCGACTTCCTCGCTCGCGCCGCCAATCGCATCCCCTCCCTTGTCGGCGTCAAATACACGCACGAAGATCTACCCGACTACCGTGCCTGTGTGGCCGCCGCCGATGGCCGCTACGATATCCTGTTCGGCCGCGATGAACTCTTGCTCGAAGGCTGGAAAGCGGGTGCCCGCGGGGCGGTCGGCAGCACTTACAATTACGCGGCGCCGCTTTATCTGCGGCTCCTGGCGGCGCACCAAAATGGCGACGAGGCGACCGCCCGGAAGTTGCAAGATACCGCGATCAAGATGATCGCGATCTGCAACGACATCGGCGTCACCCACCTCGCCGCGTCGAAAGCTCTGATGGCGATGCTCGGGGTGGATTGCGGCCCCGTCCGCCTGCCGCTGGTGCAGCCCAGCGCGACGCAGCTCACGACCCTTCGCGCGAAGTTGACCGAGATCGGCTTTTTTGAATTCGCCTGCCGCCCTGTTGCGTAACTCCGGAAGTCCGGCGTAGGGCAGGGTCTCTGACCCGCCCTTTTTCGCGCAGTTCGTGCGCGTTCAGGGCGGGTCGGAGAGCTCGCCCTACTGCCGAGTCGCCGTCGAGCCGCCGGCGGCAAATTTCGGCAGAAGTGGGGCGGGTGAACGCAGGGAGGTGCTGCGGTTGAGCATCTGCAAAAGTGAGCCGACGATTTTCTTCGCGAACGAATGCGGATCGACCCGGTAGCGCGCGGGTTCGGGGACCAGCGACGCCAGAAACGGATCGTCGTCGCGGGAGATGAGAGAGATGTCCTGCGGTACCCGCAGCCCGCGCTGGGCGAGCACACTGGCGGTCGAGAGGTAAGCGTAGGAATTGCTCACCACGAGGGCGGTGGGCGGATTCTTTTGGTCAAAGAGAGTGCGCAGGGCGCGCGCGACGGAATCGACGTCGTCGCGGTGATAAGCGATCACGGCGGTGTCGTCGCGGTGCGGCGACCGACTCACGCCTTCGATAAATCCGCGCTCGCTGTCCACATCGCCGGCCCGCCGGGATTCGCGGTTGAGCAATGCTAGGCGGCGGTGTCCGGCGCGCAGGAGGATCCCGGCGGCGTGCCGGCAAATCGCGCGGTAATCCAAATCATAGTGGGGTAGCGCGATGTCCGGATAAGTGGAACCGGCGACGAGACACGGGGTGTTTCGCCGGGCAAACCAGCGTTGCATCGCCTCCGAGGAAAGCGTGAGGACCCAAGCGCTGTGCGCGTGCTGGCCGATCAGGCGGTCCAGTGCCCGGGCCGGATTGGTCTGGTAGCATTGACGGCCCTCGTGGATGCGAAGCCGATAGCCTTCTTCGATGAGCAAATCTTTGAGCTCGTCGATCCACAGTGCGATGAGGGGGCGGAGGTGCCCGATGGGCTCGGGAATGAGCACCCCGACGGTTCTCGTCTGATGTTCGACGATGGTCGGTTTGGCTGTGCCGACCACACGATTACCCAGTCCTCGTATGGGTTCGATCAGACCATCGGCTTTGAGTTGTTCGAGGGCGGCGCGAACGGTGTTGCGGCTCGCCTGCAGGGTGCGGCTGAGGACCCGCTCGCTGGGCAACCAGCCACGCCACGTGCCTTTCTCCAACTCGGCGCGCAGATGTACGGCGAGCTGGCTGGCGACGGTGCGGTGGGGAATCAGCGTCATGGGCGTTGCGAGCACGCACGACGGAGCCGGCGACGGCGAAATTATTTTTTGGCGGGATGCTCGGCGACAGGGGCGGACCAGACGCGGGCCGAGCGCACGCCGGGCCGCGCTTCACCGCCCGGCACCACAATCTGTCCGCGCCACGTGGTCAGGGTTGTGGTGACGAGGGAGAACGGCACCTCTCCGGCACGACTCCAGGTGTCGTCGGCAACACGGTAGGCTAGGGTGTCGCGGGGAAATCCCCGATGTTCGGTGGGGGCGAGCGCGACTTGGGCACCGTCATCACCGCCAAAAATCAAGATGCGCCCGTCGATCACGGGAGCTGGGGAGGGCGCGGCAACCGAAACGCGCGGAAGGTCCGCGAGACGTTTCCAGCCGGTTGCCGGGCTATAGCGATACGCGTCTTGCAGCCATTCTCGTGAAGTTTTGCCCTGTCCGGCTCGAACGAGACGGGCCCCGCTGAACAGAAAGAACGCATCGCCGTGAGCGGCGGCGGTGGCGAGGAAACGTTCCGCACCGGGCCAAGTCGGGAGCTCGCGCCAACCGCTCGCGAGCTGATCGAGGTCGAGGGCGAAGAAAGCGTTTTGGGCCGCGGCGGCGTCGGGCCGGTCAAGCCCGCCCGCGACATAGAGGGTGCGTCCGACGAGGGCGCCGGCCGCCATCGCCAGCGGTTTGGGCAGATGCGGCCACGCGGTGAAGGTGACCGTTTCCCGCTCCCAGCGGGCGAGCCAAACTTCGTTGAAATTGCGGGTAGCATCACCCCCGCCGATCAAGACGAAGCCCTCGGGCGTGTTCACCGACACACCGTAGCCGCCCGCGTGCGGCAAACGTCCGGCGTTGCGCCAAGTGGTCGCGGCGGGCTCGAGCACAAATAGGCGGTCATACCAGATTTTTGCGCCGCCCTCCCACGGGCGTTTATCGGGGAAATTAGCCCCGCCGGCTACGATCAGCGCGTCCCCGCTGACGCCGGCGTAGCTGCCGGCAAAGCCCTCGCGGTCGGGCAAGGCTGGGAGTTCGCTCCAACGGAGCGGTGGGGAAGTGATCATGTCGGGGGCGGATTGGGCGCTGGCGGCGGCGGCCAGATAAAACGCAACGATGCAAAAGGCGACGGACGGACAACGCATGGGGGTGATTGGCTTGTTTCTTGGTTGGTTGAACCGGTTGGGGCAAGTGGGGGGCAGTGGATCTATTATTGAACCGCCAACAAAGTCGATTGTTCGGCGGTTCCCTTGCGGCACCGCTTGCGCAATTCGCCGATTCGTTCTTAACCGACCGGGCATGCCGATCTACGAGTATTACTGTCCGCAGAACCACACGGTTTATCAGTTCTACGCCAAGACGCTGGCGCAGGGAAAAACGGCGCCGAAGTGTCCGGATAACCCGCGATTCAAGCTGCAAAAAATGATGTCGACGTTCGCCGTGACGAGCGGCGGTCGGAGCGATGAAGCCCTGCCGCCCGCAGCTCTGGGCGGTGCCGAAACCGGACCGGAAGATGCACGGATGGAGGCGGCGATGGGCGCGATGGAGAAGGAATTTTCGAACGTGGATGAGAACGACCCTCGGGCGATGGGCCGGATGATGCGGCGAATGGCGGAGATGACCGGAGAGAAAATCGACGGCGAGATGGAGGAAGTAGTGCGGAAGCTGGAGGAAGGCGCCGATCCGGAGGCGTTGGAGGAACAGATGGGCGGCGGACCGGAGGGCGAGAGGGACATGGATGGGATGGAGCCGGGGCTGGCCGGGATGAAACCCAAGGAGCAGCGCGAGGCGCGGGCTCGGTTCAAGGCGAGGCGCGGGCCGGCGCTGCGTGATCCCAAGCTTTACGATTACGAGTAAGGCGGGTGCGAAAGGATTTGGCGGGCGTCGGCGGCGGATATTTGCTGTTCGGATGGCGAACCACGAACTCCTGAAACGTATCGAAGCAGCCAAGCGTGCGGTGCTGGCGCAAACCGAGCTGTTGCACCGTGAGTTTGGGCGCGCGGAGAGCCGCTGGAAAAGCGACGGCACCCGGGTGACGGCGGTCGACGTGGCGATCTCGGAGAACATTTTTCGCGAGCTGGCGGCACAATTTTCGGGCGATCAATTTTTCAGCGAAGAATTGGCCGAGACGGACGCGCCGATTCCGGTGACGGCGGAGTTTTCCTGGGTGCTCGATCCGATCGATGGAACCAACAACTTCGCGCTCGGCATCCCGCATTGCGCGATCTCGCTCGGCTTGTGTGTGCGGGGCGAGCCGGTTTACGGCGTCGTCTATGATTTGAGCCGGCGGGTGTTGATGCACGGTGGGCCGGGTTTCGGGATGCACGACGGTGAGCGGGCGGTCACGGTGTTGAACGTGACGCCGCACGCGGAGAGCATTGTCGGATTCCACCGGCCCGGTGATCCGGCGCGGATGCCGGCGGCCAACGCCATTTTGGGGCAGTTCAAGATTCGCGGATTGGGGAGCGCTACGTTGCACCTGGCCTACGTGGCGGCGGGGCTGTTCGACGGCTGCGTAGATTTCAACGTGAAGATATGGGACCTCGCGGCGGCAATTCCGCTCGTGCGTGCGGCCGGTGGCGAGGTGACCTTTATCAACGGCGAGCAACTGCCGATGAAATCGTTTAACCTGAAGATGGGTAAAATCGTCTACGTCGCCGGCGGGCCGATCGTGGCGGCGCGGCTGCGGGAATTGGTCGGGTAACGGGCGGCCGTCGGGCTGTGCTTTGAAAACCGAGGCTCCGGGAAGCGAGTAGGGCGCGGCTTGGGCTCCGGAGGTGGGCAAAAAAAGGGGCGGTTCCAATGAACCGCCCGATGAGGCATCAGACCTGGTAGGTCTGGAGCGGAACGGGGTCCAGGATCGTGCTCTTGGGCATCTGTTCCTTGAGCTGTTCCATGAACCAAGCGCGGGCTTCGGGATCGCCGTGGGTGAGGATCACGCTGCGGGCACCGGTCTGGACGACGAATTGCACCAGTTCTTCGCGGTCGGCGTGGCCGCTGAGTTCGAAGCGCTCGACGCGCGCTTTGATCTTGGCCTTCACGTTGGCAGTTTTGAAAAGAAAGGTGTCGCCCGGGGACATCGCAAGGAGTTCGCCTCCGGGTGTGGTGGGGTCGCAATAGCCAACAAAGCCGATGGTGTTCTTCGCGTTTTCGAGCAGCCCGGAAGCGAGGGTGTAGCTAGGCGTGCGTTCGACCAACATGCCGGAGCTGATGATATAGAGGGCGTTCTGGCCGGGGTCTTGGCCGGCGACGAGCTTGCGCGGGGTCGGCTTGATTTTCAGGTCCTTGATGATGCCGCGGTTGAACTGGATGTGTTTGGTCTTACGGCTGATTTCGTCGAAGTAGTCGGCGAGATCCATCCCAAGGCCAGAGGCGAAAATCGGGAATTCGGCGAGTTTACCGAACTTGCGGGCGTCGTGGATGATCGTGAGGACCTCCTGCATGCGCCCCAAGGCAAACACGGGAATAAGAAACGAGCCGCCGCGAGAAATGGTGTCGTTGATGCTGGCAACGAGGCGGATCATCTCTTCCGAGCGACTTTTGCCGACCGGGCGTTCGGTGGTGCCTCGGGTGGTTTCAGTGATGACGGTGTCGAAGTGCCCGGCGGGAAAACGCGCGCCTTTCAGCGTGCGTTGGTCGGTGAAGAGCACGTCGCCGGTAAAAAAGATAGCGCGATGCTTGTGGATGATTTCAATGGCGGCGGCGCCGGCGACGTGGCCCGCGGGGTGAAGGATGATCTCGATCTCGTCTTTGGTGCCGCGAAACATCTTGGCCTGGTTGAAGTTTAAGCCAACCAGACGTTTGCCGATGCGATCGATCTCTTCGTGGGTGAAAAGAGGGTAGTCCGGGATGTTGGCCTCCTCGCGCTGGCGCATCATAACGTTGGCGGAGTTGTGGAGCATCCGCTCGATGAGCATCCGGCTGGAGGTCGTCATCAGCACGGGGGTATTCGGATGGTCACGCATCAGGACCGGCAAGCTTCCGATATGATCCAAGTGGCAGTGGGTGATGATGATGAGGTCGATCGGCTTGTTGCGAGCGAGCGAAAAATCGGGGGTGGCGGCGCGGCCGACTTCCTTGGGATTGAGGCCGCAATCAATCACGATGCGGAGGTCGCCGAGCTCGATGAGCATCGAATTGGAACCGATGCCGCCCTTGCGATTAAGGTCTGTTAACTTCATAAAGGGTCTAACGAATAGGAGAACGCCCGGGAGAACGAGAACGAATTTTGTCCGACTCGCAAAAGTCCCGGGTCGTAAAGCCGTTCGGGGCGATCACGCAGCAGGATCGGCCGAGGCTGGCGTGACTAAGTCGAACGACGGCAGCAGGACGTGAATCTTGCGCCCGAGTTCGTCGACGCCGTGAAAACTCCCGGTGGCCCGGGCCGAGCCGCCGGTGACGTGATAGCTGTTGTAGGAAAATTGTTCACCGGGAGCGAGGCGGGGCGTTTCGCCGACGATTTTTTCCCCTTCGACGACCAAGTGGGATCCATCGAAGTGCTCGATCACCCATTTTCTGCCGAGGAGCGTAAGCGTGTGTTCCGATCCGTTGTGAATCGTAACGAAGTAGACGAAAGCGTGCGGTTGATTGGTGGGCAAACTCGCGCCGCCATGGTGGTAGACGAGTTTATCGAGGCGGGCGGAAAGGCCGGAAGGAGTTGAAGAGCAGCAGGACACTTTCCGAATATAACGAGGTAATGGCGCGCTCGCAAGTGTGGTTGGCAGGGCGGCACGGAACGGGTCGCTTCGGGCTTGCGGCGTGGAAGCGGGGTGCGCAGAAACGCGGTCCCATGGGAAAATTGGCCCTGCTCTCGGTCAGCGACAAAAACGGACTCGTCGAATTCGCCACGGCGCTGGTGCGGGTGCACGGCTACACGTTGCTCTCAACGGGCGGCACGGCGAAGTTGCTCGCGACGGCGGGACTGCCGGTGACCGAGGTCGGAACGCACACCGGATTTCCGGAAATCATGGAAGGCCGGGTGAAGACGTTGCACCCGAAAATCCACGGCGGATTGCTTTGTCGGCGCGACAAATCGGAGCATCTCGCGCAGGCGGTGGAGAACGGAATCGAGCTGATCGATTTGGTGGTGGTGAATCTTTATCCCTTCGAAGCGACCGTGGCGAAGCCGCACGTGGAGTTCGACGAGGCGATCGAAAACATCGATATCGGCGGACCCTCGATGCTGCGGAGTGCCGCGAAGAATCACGCGAGTGTTTCAGTCGTATGTGATCCGGCGGATTATGCCGGTGTGCTTGTGGCGCTTGCGGCGGGGGAGGGGAGCGCGGTGCTCGGTGATCTGCGCCGGAAGCTCGCGTTAAAGGTGTTTCAACGGACCGCGAGCTACGATGCGGCCATCGCCCGGTATCTTGAGTCGCAGGCGATGGAGCCGGATCTGGAAGCGTTGAGCGGTCTGCCGGCGACACTGTCCCTTTCGTGGAAGAAGGCGCAGAGCCTTCGCTATGGCGAGAACCCGCACCAACGGGCGGCGCTCTACGGCACGTTTAACGACCACTATGAGCAACTGCAGGGTAAGGAACTAAGTTATAACAACATTCTGGACATCACGGCCGCGACCTACCTGATCGGAGAGTTTGAGCGGCCGACGGTAGCGATTCTTAAACATACGAATCCGTGCGGCGTCGCGAGTGCGGACACGCTGAGCGAAGCCTGGGAGAAAGCCTACGCGACGGACCGGCAGGCTCCATTCGGCGGGATCATAATCGTAAACAACACGCTCGAGGTTGAGCTCGCCAAGCAGATCGCAGAGATCTTCACCGAAGTGATCATTGCGCCGCGATTCAGCCCTGAAGCACGCGATATTTTCTCCAAGAAGAAAAACCTGCGGCTCATGATCGCGAAGGAAGGAATGGGGCCGGATGCGTTGCAGGAAATCCGCTCCGTGATCGGCGGCGTGCTGGTACAGGACCGGGATCGCACGCTCGGCAACGTGCGCGAGTTTAAAGTCGTGACGAAGCGCCAACCGACCTCTGAGGAATGGGCGGCGATGATGTTTGGCTGGAAAGTGGGGAAGCATGTGAAGTCGAACTCGATCGTGTATTGTCGGGGGGAGCAGACTCTCGGCGTCGGCGCGGGGCAGATGGCGCGGGTAGACAGCTCGCGGATCGCGGTTTGGAAAGCAGGTGAGGCGAAGCTCGATTTGCGCGGATCGGTGGTCGCGAGCGAAGCGTTGTTTCCGTTTGCGGACGGATTGATTGCGGCGGCAGAGGCCGGGGCGACCTGTGCCATCCAGCCCGGTGGATCGGTGCGGGATGCGGAGGTGATCGCGGCGGCGGACGATCGCGGCATGGCGATGGTTTTCACGGGCTCGAGACACTTTAAGCACTGAGCGGGCCGATTGCGAAAAACGGAGCTGAAGAAAGCCGTTTTGCGATTGGCGGACGGGCAGATTTTGCCCCACGTTGGGCGGATGTTCGATCCCGTTGAAAAGCTGAAAGAATTTATCCGTCATCCGTCGGTTTCGGCCGACTCCAAGTTCGGCGAAGGAATGCGCGGCGCGCAAAAATTCGTGGCCGATCTGCTGGGTTCGATGGGCTTCGACGTCGAGGTGGTGCCGACGGAGCTTCATCCGATCATTTTGGCTAGCCGCGGAAGTGATCCGAGTTGGCCGCACGTGGTGATCTACGGGCACTACGACGTGCAACCTGCCGATCCGTTGAATCTGTGGACGACGCCGGCTTTCGAGCCGAGCATTCGCGGCAATCGGATTTATGGGCGTGGGGCGGCGGACAACAAGGGGCCCTTAATCACAAATATTGCGGCGGTCGCGCGCCTGTTGGAGGCCAATCCGAATTTGCCGTTGCGCATCACGTTCCTCATCGAGGGCGAAGAAGAGATGGGCAGTCCGAGTTTTCCGAAGTTTTTGGAACGCTACAAGGATCGCTTGAAGGCGGCGGATTTTGTCTACCTCTCCGACACAGCTTTACCCAATGAGCAACAGGTTGTGCTGACCTGCGGGCTGCGCGGTCTAACGTTGTTCGATGTGCACATCACCGGCGCAAAAGGTGATCTGCACTCCGGATTGCATGGCGGCGTGTTGCGGAACCCAATCCAGGCGCTCGCCGAGATCATCGCGACCCTGCACACGCCCGAGGGAAAAGTGAACGTCCCCGGCTTCTACGACGATGTGCTCGACGTGCATCCTTGGGAGCGCGACGAACTCAAGAAACTCGGCGGGGATGAAAAGGCCTACGCCGATTTTTTGGGTATCGATACTTTTTACACGACGCCGGGGTTCTCTCCGTTCGAATCCTCGCGCTTCCAGCCGACGCTGGAGTTCAACGGAATCGGCGGTGGATACCAAGGGGAGGGCACCAAAACGGTGATTCCGAGCAAGGCCTTTGCGAAGATCAGTTGCCGGCTCGTGCCCAATCAGCAGCCGGATAAAATCAAGAAATTGGTGATGGATGCGATCCGTGCGCGCACGCCAAAAGGCGTGAAGCTGGAGTTTGTCGATCAGCATAAAGGCGAGGCTTATGTCGTGGTCCCGCCGGGTCGTTCGAATACGCCGAAGGAACAATCGCCCGTCTTGGCCCGGGCCTTTTTGGCCGCGGACAAGGCGATTGCGGAGATTTGGGGCCGGCCACCGATTTACCTGCGCGAAGGCGGCAGCGTGCCGATCATCGCGGACATCAAGCGGGTGACCGGTTTGGACTCGGTAATGTTTGGTCTCTTCCTCCCAGAGGACAACCTGCACGCGCCCAATGAGAGCTTTAACTTGGATGTGATGAAAAAGGGGATCGAGACGACCGAACGCATGTTGGGAGCTTTGGCGGCGGGAAAGTAGCCCGCGAGGTGTTCACCGTCCCTGAATTTCGCGTGCTCATAAGCACTCGGGCATAAAAAAACCCCGGCAGATGCCGGGGTTTCTTGTGGGCCGAGTCGCCCGAAATTATTTCTGTTTGATGATGACCAGCTCGACGCGGCGATCCTTTTTCATGTCTTCGTCGGTGCCGCCTTTTTTCGATTCCTCGCTGCCCTTCGATAGGGTCTCGAGCTTGTCGACGGAGACTTGGATTGTCCCGAGGTATTTTTTGGCTGCATTGGCTCGGCGATCACCGAGACCGAGATTGTATTCTGAAGTCCCGCGCCAGTCGGCATGACCCTCGAGGAGGAGGCGTTGGCCGGGATTCTTTTCGAGGTAATCCTTGGCGGCTTGGAGCTTTGCACGCTCCTCGGGTTTTGAGATATCGGAGCGATCAAATTCGAAATAAACTGCGCCGAGCAGGCCGCGGATGGTAACGCCGTCGTCGATCACGCCATCGGCCAGACGTGACTGCAGGCCGGTGTTGAGGTCGGCGGTCGTTGCGATGTCGGAGGGATTAATACCGCCGCCCGTGTTGGGGCCAAGTACCGTGGTGCTTGGGTCTGGCCTGAAGGGTTTTTTGGCGCACCCGCTAAAAAGGACGGCGGCGCTGAGCGAGAGAAAGAGCAACGGCTTCGAAACAAGTTTCATGGTCGAATTGAAATAAGAGATTAAACGAAAGCTATTGGGCCAATAGAATCGTGCAGCAAGAAATTTAGACGGGTTTTTTCTGGTCGCTGATTCCGGCTTCGGTGGTCTAGCGAGTAAAGTTCGCGACGTCGTGGAGGTTGAGCTTCCGCATCCGGTTGGTGTGGTGGTTGCCCACGGTCTTCGTGATGATCCCAAGTTTTGCCGCGATTTCCTGGGTACGGTAGCTTTCGGCTACCGACTGAAGGATCTCAAGTTCACGGTTGATGAGGAAATCTGGCGCATTCTTCAATGGAGCAATCGAATTGGCGACGACGTTGCCCAAGAGCGCCGCGACTGCGTTCTGATCTTCAACTACGGCAACGCGCTTCATTTGAATAGGTTTAGTCCGTCCGCACCGAATTTCGGCGCTCTCTAGGTGGTGGGCTGGCCGGGATTCGAACCCGGAACCAACAACTTAAAAGGATGCTGCTCTACCGTTGAGCTACCAGCCCAAAACCTATGGAACTGCGGAAAATGGGTTTTGCCGGACGCGCTTGGCAAGGAATTTCTCCTCTGATTTGCCGGAGCTGTTGACCGTGCCCGAATGAGTGCGTATCCCACCTAAACTCCACCGAAAATCTTGGGAACAATCGAAAAATATACCCATCAGAGTGAGGCAGAACGTATGTCCTCAAAAGCCCAAGAAGTAGCCTTAGATCACGCCCTCGTGCTTCGCTTCAAAAACGGTGACCAAGCGGCGTTCGACGAAATGGTTTCCCGTTACTGGGATCGGATTTATTCCATGGTGCACCAGCTGCTGCGCAATCAGCAGGACGCCGAGGAAGTCACGCAGGACGCATTTATCCGGGCGCATCGCGGGCTGGTGAATTTCCGTGGCGATTCCGCGTTCTCGACTTGGCTTTACCAGATTGCAACGAATTTGGCCCGGAACCGTTACTGGTATTGGTGGCGGCGGAAACGCGATAAATCAGTTTCGTTTGACGCTCCAGTGAGCTCCGATAACGACACGACCTTGGCGGACATCATCCCGGCCGAAGTTGAGTCGCCGAATGACATCACGGTAACATCGGAGTTTGTGGCCCGGATTGGCAAAGGCATGGACCGTCTCAGTGCCAAACACCGGGAAATTCTGACGATGAGAAATATTCAAAATCTCAGTTACGAAGAGATCGCGGCGATCTTACATATTTCTGTGGGGACCGTGAAAAGCCGCATCGCCCGGGCTCGCGAGAGCCTTCGGTCCAAACTCGGGGAAGATTTCAAATGAAAGATTCGGAATTCATCGAACTGCTCAATCTCTACCTCGACCACGAAATCAGTGCGGTTGACGCCAAGCGGCTAGAGGTGGAGGTGCAGAGCAGCCCAAGCCGCTATCGGGTCTACCGCGAGTATTGCCAGATGCAAAAGGCCTGTGTGGTTTGGGCGGAGAAAGCGGCTGTGGATCTGCCCGTTGATGCAAAAATCATTACTTTCCCGTCGCCGAAGACATCGTGGGGATTTGGGGCTTATGCAGCCGGAATCTGCGCGGTAGCAGCCTGTATTGCGTTAGTTTTTGTGGTTCAAGGGGGCAGTGGCTCAGCCTCTACTGCTCCTAAACCGAGCGACCCGACTTTGATCGCCAGTGTTGAGATCCTAGCGCCGATGGGGAGCGACGACGAGGCGCGAAGTTTGGTCCCGTCCCTGCTGTCATTAAGCCCGCGTACGCCTGAGTTTCAGCCGGTGATCGTTGTTCGCAACTTGGCGCTCACCCGCCAGCAACGTGAGGCAGGTGCGCTCGCGACTGCCGACGCCCGATTTGAATGGATGAACCGGGTGCAACCGGTGGCGCTTAATCGTGCTGCCGCAGCCGATTTGGTGTTTGAAACCCAAGCCGCACGGCAACCGGACCAACGTTCGTTTCGTGGCCGTCGTTTGATCGATGCCCAGGTCGAGCAGGCAGCGTTTCAATTCCAGCGCTGAGTCGGAGGCGGCAGGCCGACTGCCGTTTACACCTCGGCGAAGGTGCCGCTAAGCGAGGGCTTTTTTGATAAGCGCCTCCGTCGTGGCTTTGGCCCCAAGGGTGAGCGCGGCTTGGCGCACAGCGGCGTCGGCGTCGGCGGCTTTGTAACCCAAGGCCAACAACGCGGCGATCGCATCACGTTGGGCGCTTGCTACCGGTTGGGAGGTGGCGGAATCCGTGGTGCCGGAAGCGGTTTGTCCAAGCGGGCCGGAGCCGACCTTCGATTTAAGCTCCACGACCAAGCGTTCGGCGGTTTTTTTTCCGATCCCGGGGCACTTCGAGAGCATGCCGATATCGCCGCTCCGGATCGCGCTCTCGAGCAGTTCGACGGAAAGCCGGCTCATGATGGTGAGCGCACTTTTGGGGCCGATGCCCGTCACGTGCTCGATCATGAGGCGAAAAAAGTCTCGGTCGGTGGTTGTGGCGAACCCGTAGAGCGTTTGGGCGTCTTCGCGGTAGATAACGTGGGTGTGGAGTTTGACGACGGTGCCGGCTGCCGGCAGGCGCTCTGCGGTGGTGACCGGTATGTTCACTTCATAACCAAACCCGTTAAGCTCGACGATCGCGTGCAAGGGCGTAGCCGACGTGAGCAGGCCTTGGATGGAGGTGATCATATTGATCGGCGCGAGCGGCGGCTGTTGCGTGGAAGCCTACTTAAGGCCGAGCACATCCTGCATGTCGTAAACCCCGGCGGGTTGATGCACGATCCATTGGGCGGCTCGCAGCGCACCCCGGGCGAAGATACCTCGATCGCTGGCTTTGTGGGTCAGTTCAATTCGTTCGCCCAAGGCCGCGAACATGACGGTATGATCCCCCACAACATCGCCGCCTCGCAGGGCATGGATCCCGACTTCGCCGGCTGTCCTTTCGCCGGTGATTCCCTCGCGGCCGTGTCTCAAGGCGGATGCGTCGAGTTTTCTTTCTTCCAAGATGATTTCGAGCAGGCGTGCGGCCGTGCCGCTGGGGGCATCTTTTTTGAAGCGATGGTGCATCTCAACCACCTCGGCGTCGTAATCGGATCCAAGAACGGCGGACGCCCGACGGGTTAGGGCAAACAGAAGGTTCACTCCGACGGAGAAATTTCCCGCCCAGACGCACGGCACCTTTCCGGCGATTTTCATCAAGTGGGCTTTCTCATCCGCGGAGTGGCCGGTGGTACCAATGACGATGGGCTTGCGGTGGGTGACCGCCAGATCTAGTAGGGCAGGAGTGGCCCGATGCGAACTAAAGTCGATGATAACGTCGGTTGTCGGCAGGTGGTGCGCGACGTCGTCGCCCGCGTCGAGCGCGGCTCCGATGGAAAGACCGAGTTCGCCGGCGGTCCGGGCGATGGCTTCGCCCATACGACCTTTTGCACCATTGAGCAGAATTGAAAGGGGCATGGCGTCGAGGTGTCTAGCGGTCCAAGCCGGCCAAAACTGAGGTCAAGGCCTGCGCGCTCGTCGCGCTGATTTCGGTCAACGGCAGTCTCACTTCGGCGGAGGCAATGATGCCTGCACGTACGAGCGCGAACTTGATCGGGCTTGGATTTGATTCGATGAAGATGGCCTTGAACATCGGGTATAGGCGATGGTGGGCCTTGCGGGCGCGGGTGAAGTCGCCGGCCAAAGCGAGCTTCACCATTTGGCTGATCTCGCGAACGTAGAGATTTGAACCGACGCTGATCACGCCCTCGGCGCCAACGGCCATAAACGGCAGGGTGAGCGAGTCGTCGCCGCTTAGGACCGTGATATCCGTGCCTAGCGCCTGCTTGAGCTGATCGACGCGGTCGACGCTGCCACCGGCTTCCTTGATCCAGCGCACGTGCTTGTATTTTTTTCGGAGCCGTTCCACGACGGGAATTCCGATTTCGATGCCGCAGCGTCCCGGAATCGAATAGAGAATGATCGGCCGATCGGTGGAGTCGGCGACTGCGCAAAAATGGCGATAGAGACCCTCTGGGCCGGGTTTGTTGTAATAAGGCGCAACCACCAGCATCGCATCGGCTCCGGCCTCGTGGGAAAGACGGGTGAGTTCCACCGCCTCATAGGTGGAGTTTGAGCCTGTGCCGGCAATGACCGGGACCCGGCCGCGAGCGGCCTCAATGGTAGCTCGAATGATCGCAATATGCTCCTCGTGCGTGACCGTCGGTGATTCTCCGGTTGTGCCGACCGGAACCAGACCATCGATCCCGCCGCGAATCTGGTGCTCGACCAGTTTCTTGAGATCCGCGAAGGAGACCTGGCCTTTGGTGAAAGGCGTGACAAGCGCGGTGATCGTGCCGGTGAGCAAGCGTGGTTTCATGGAGGAAAAGTGGGTCGTGAGCAAAGTTGCCTTGGTGGAGACAGCAGGACGATTTAGGGATTGCGAACGCTTTTTTTGACTAGGCCCGAGTTCACTCTGCACACCGAAATTTTCAACGATCTACTTCGACTCGCCGTTGAAAGCGGCGCGAGCGATATCGTCATTAAGCCGAATAAACCCCGCTATCTCGGGCTCTCGGGCCGGCGAAAGCCCGTGGAGATGGACCCGATCAGCTGACCCGAAGCGCAGGCGTTCGTCGATGAGCGCGGGCCCCGGGGTCTTCCGGAAAAAATGAGACGAGAGCGGCATAGGCGTTTGGTCTGCACTCAGACTTGAGGTTCGTGAACTCATTCCTCGGGATGTGGATCCGGCCTTCCGTTTCGGCCAAGAGGCGCGGAATTCGGTGCCGGCCGGGAAATTATCACCCCGTGAATTCTTGAAGTCAGATGAGTACGATACGTCCTTCAAACCAGTGAGGCGTTTTTAGGGCTTGGTTTTGCGGGTGGCGGGCGTTTGTCTTGCCGGTTTCCACCATGGGATTGGCATTATTATTCGCGGGACAGGGTGCCCAAAAACCGGGCATGGGTAAGTCGCTTTTTGAGGCGTCGCCGGCGGCCCGTGCGCTTTACGAACGAGCTAATTCGGTGCTGGGCTGGGACCTCGCCAGAGTCAGCTTTGATGGACCGGATACCGATCTCACGCAGACCAAAATCTGTCAGCCGGCACTTTTTGTGCACGGCTTGGCGTTGTGGGCGGCTCTCAGCGAGCAGGGCAAGCGACCGACGGTCGATTTTGCGTTGGGCCTCAGTCTGGGCGAAGTCACGGCCTACGCGGCGGCGGGGGTTTTTGATTTTGAGACGGGGCTGAAAATCGTGGCAGAACGGGGCCGCCTCATGCAGGTCGCGTGTGAGCAGACCGAAGGTGCGATGGCTGCGGTTATCGGTGAGGAACGCGCCAAGGTGGCCGAGTTGTGCCGTGATTTTGATATCGAAGCGGCGAACTTTAATGCGCCCGGGCAGATTATTGTCTCGGGCGAGAAATTGAAAGTAGCCGCCGCGGTCGCCGGGGCCAAGGACCGGGGAATGAAGAAGGTCATGCCGCTCAAGGTTGCCGGCGCCTATCATTCTCGCTTGATGGAACCCGCGCGCGCGGCGTTCGCCGGCTTTCTGGAATCGGTGCCGTTCTTGGCTCCGAGGTTTACCGTGTTTTCCAATACGACCGGCCAAGCGTTGTCCGACCCGCTCGCGATCAAGGCCGCTTTGGTGAAGCAGGTCGTATCGTCGGTTCTCTGGGAAGATTGCATGAGAAGCGCGGCGGCAGCCGGGGCGACGGAGTTCTGGGAACTCGGGCCCGGCGGAGTGTTGGCGGGTCTGGCGCGGCGCACCGAAAAGACGTGGCCGGTGAAGAGTTTTTCCGAGTTTTCCGATTTCACGAATGTCTGAGCCGATGTCTGCTACCAACACCCGCAATTTCTGTATTATCGCCCACGTCGACCACGGCAACACCACGCTATCGGACCGACTGCTCGAACACACCAACACGGTCGCCATGCGCTCGATGACGGCGCAGCACCTCGACTCGATGGACCTCGAGCGCGAGCGCTGCATCACGATCAAGTCGCATCCGGTCACGATGACCTACCGGGCGAAAGATGGAAAAGACTACAA
>SXGQ01717494.1_pt1 | contig 30957 bp, 29 predicted proteins | sample 3178371 | NCBI WGS metagenome assembly SXGQ01 (sample SAMN11356859, study PRJNA531348) | freshwater metagenome | isolation source: freshwater sample F1-20 | place: China: Fuxian Lake, Yuxi | collected 2017-12-25
GTCCTCGCCTGTAACAACTACGAGGTCATCGACATGGGCGTCATGGTCCCCTGCGAGAAGATCCTGGAGCGGGCGCGACACGAGAAGGCCGACATCATCGGCCTCAGCGGACTGATCACACCGTCGCTCGACGAAATGGTCCATGTGGCCCGGGAGATGGAGCGGACCGGGATGAAGATCCCGCTGCTCATCGGCGGGGCCACGACCAGCCGGGCCCACACCGCCGTGAAGATGGCCCACCACTACTCGGAGCCCATCGTGCATGTGCTCGACGCCAGCCGGGCCGTCCCGGTCGCCAGCAGCCTCCTCAGCACGGAGAACAAGCCGGAGTTCGTCCGGCAGCTCCGCGAGGACTACGAGCGGGCCCGCAGGCAGTACGCCAACCAGACGACGACGCTGAAGGATCTCAACACGGCCCGCGCCAACGCGGCCCGGCTCGGATTCGACGCCCTGCCCCAGCCCGCGTTCCGCGGTGTGTGCGAGGTGGTCGCCCCCGGCGTCCAGCCCCGCACCCCGGGCGCCCGGACCCTCACGGTCTCCCTGGACGATCTGGTCCCGTACATCGACTGGTCACCGTTCTTCCACACCTGGGAACTGCGCGGACGGTTCCCGTCCATCCTCGAGCACGAGAAGCATGGCGAGGAGGCTCGGAAGCTGTTCGCCGACGCCCAGGTCCTCCTTGGCCGCATCCGACAGGAACGTCTGCTCGAGCCCAGGGGGGTCTACGGCTTCTTCCCAGCCGCGCGGGATGGGGACGACGTCCACCTGTTCGACGGACCCGAGCGGCGGCAGCGGATCGCGACGTTCCATTTCCTCCGTCAACAGACCGAGAAGGGCGATGCCAGCCCGAACTGGTGTCTGGCCGACTTCATCGCCGGGACCGACACCGAGGTCCCGGATCACCTGGGTGCCTTCAGCGTGAGCGTCGGGTTCGGACTGGAGACGCTCGTGAAGGAGTTCAAGTCCCGGCACGACGACTACAACGCGATCCTCGCGGAGGCCCTGGCGGATCGTCTGGCCGAGGCCTTCGCGGAGTTCCTCCACCGCCAGGCACGCATCGACTGGGGGTTCGGGAAGGACGAGAACCTCTCGGGTGACGACCTGATCGAGGAACGCTACCGCGGGATCCGTCCGGCGCCCGGCTATCCTGCCTGCCCCGACCATACCGAGAAGGCCACCCTCTGGCAGTTGCTCGGCGTGGAGGAGCGCACCGGGATCCAGCTGACCGAGAACTTCGCCATGTGGCCCGGCAGCAGCGTGAGCGGCCTGTACTTCGCCCATCCCGATTCCAAGTACTTCGCGGTCGGCAAACTCGACAAGGACCAGATCACCGACCTCGCACAGCGCAAGGGACGATCGGTCGCGGAGATGGAGCGATGGCTCGGTCCGTGGCTGAACTACGATCCGGAAACCCCCGTCACCCAGGGCTGACCACGGTTACCCGCGGTCACTTCAGGCGACGCGACCACGCGGCCAGCTGACGCCGGACGCCAGCCGTGCCGGGAGCACCCGTCGATGTCCGCTTCGCCATCGCCCGACGAAGCTCAAACACCCGGCCGATGTCGTCCCCGAACGCCGGAGAGATCGAACAAAACTCCTCGGAGGACACGGCATCGAGGGGTTTCCCGGCCTTCTCCGCGAGCGCAACCACGGCACCGACAAGGTGGTGGGCCTGGCGGAATGGCACGCCCTTCAGCACGAGATGATCGGCCAGATCGGTCGCCAGCAGCTGGGGATCCGCCGCGGCCCGTGCACAGACCTCCGCCTTTGCGGAGGTGTTCCGGATCATGCCCGCCATCAGACGCAGGCAGGAGCGGACGGTGTCCGCGGTGTCGAAGACCCGCTCCTTGTCCTCCTGCAGATCCCGGTTGTAGGTCATCGGCAGACCCTTCAGGAGCGTGAGGAGCGACATCAGGTTGCCCACGACCCGACCGGTCTTGCCACGCGTGAGCTCGGCGACGTCGGGCTTCTTCTTCTGCGGCATCAGCGACGATCCGGTCGTGTAGGCATCGGCGATCCGGATGAAATTGAACTCGCTGGTCGCCCACAGAATCAGGTCCTCTGCCAGTCGGCTCAGATGGATGGCCGACAGCGCGGCAGCCGAGCAGAACTCCACGAGAAAATCCCGGTCGCTCACGGCATCCATCGAATTCTGCGTGATCCGGGGGCGACCCTTTGCGTCGACGAATCCGAGCTCCCGGGCGACGAATTCGCGGTCCAGCGGCAGCGTGCTCCCGGCGAGGGCCCCGGAACCGAGCGGACACACGTTGGCCCGATTCGACGCGTCGGCGAAGCGCTCCCGATCGCGGGACAGCATCTCGACATAGGCCAGCGCATGGTGGGCCAGGTAGACCGGTTGGCCGCGTTGGAGATGGGTGTAGCCCGGGAGGATCACCTCGGGATGGCGTTGGCCGAATTCCACCAGGGCCTTCTGCAGGTCGGCCAGATCCTGGTCGATCGCCGCACACTCGTCCCGCAGCCACAGCCGGATGTCGAGGGCGACCTGGTCGTTGCGCGACCGACCCGTGTGGAGCTTCGCACCGGCCGGAGTCCGACGTGTCAGCTCAGACTCCAGGTTCATGTGGACATCCTCCAGCGACGGGTTCCACTGGAAACGTCCGGCCTCGATGTCCGCCGAGATCGAGTCGAAACCCTTCCGGATGGCGTCGAGTTCCTTGCGGGTCAGGACACCGATCCGCTCGAGCATCGCGGCATGGGCCAGGGATCCGCGGATGTCCTGCCTCCAGAGCCGCCAGTCGAAGGAGATGGATTCCGAGAAGGCGGCGACATCGGCCGCCGGCCCCGACGCGAAGCGTCCAGAGCGCGAGACGACAGAGGAGGCGGGAGACTTATGCTTCACGCGGAGAAGCGTGCCCCATTGGGCCGGGGGGTCGCAACCGCAACCCCGGACACGAGACCAACTCCTGGACCCGGGCGGATCCCGAACGCCGCGGGTCAGTTGAGCCCGATGTCCCTGCGGACGAACGTCGGCTGGTCGAGGTTCTCACCCCGGAAATAGGTCCCCTCCGCGGGATCGAACCGACCCGTCCATGCGGGGACGAAATTGAACTGTTGCTGGGCTTCCTTGTCCCCCGCCGCGGGTGTCCGCACACGGGAGGAGGTCCGGACACCCGGAACCGTCGCCACGGTTCGCCCCTGGGAATCCGTCGCCGATGGCACATCCTCGAACTGGAGCCGCCCCGTGGGAGACACCTTGGCGGCCGTGTAGGTGAGCGGTGTGGCCACAGCGGGGGCGGCGTGGAGACCAACTGAATGGTGCACGGACAGAAGGAACGCACGGATCACTCCGGAGCCCCGGGCCTCCGAACCAGCACCCACCACCAACTGGGCCCTTGGGCAATGGCGATGGATCTGATGATGCAGCCATTCCAGCTCCTCCAGCCGGAGATCCTGCCCGCCTGTCAGGTGGAGCAGGACACCGTTGGCCTCGGCAAACCGGGACGGGGTCTCGAGGAAGGGATGATCCACGAGTCCTGCCCAGAGCTTGCCGACCCGATCCTCGCCCGAGGCCTCGGAGAAGGCTGCGACAGCATGGGCGAGGCGTCCACGGGTCCAGCGCTCCAGATCCGCGATACCCACTGGCACCATCGACGGGCCCTGGATCATCCGGACCATCGCCTCCAGCACCCCGATCAGATGCTCGTCGGCATGCCGCATGAGATCATGGACGAGGGTGGACTCCGGATGCAGCCCAACCATCGCCTGGTTTGAGACCCGGATCACGAGGTCGGCCGATCCCTGGAGGGCCGCGAGACACTGCTCGACGTTGCGGCGTCGAAGCGGTCCCTCGAAGTCGAAGGGCTCCACGACCACCGCCACGACAAAGGCACCCGCCTCCCGGGCCAGCCGGACGACGACGGGACCCATTCCGGCCCCTGCTCCCCCTCCCCCCCCAAGAAGAACCACAAGAACACCGGAGGACAGCTGTCCTCGGATGGATTCGGCATCCTCCTCGGCAATCCGCTGGGCATGCACGAGATCGCCCCCGCAACCGAGTCCGCGCGTGACCGAGCGCCCCACAACCACCGCCGAAGGGCCCGGACTGAAGCCGCACCCGACCGGCAACTCGGTGTCGAGGGTCCAGATCCGTGTCCCCTGGATCGGATCCATCCGGGGAAGAAGACGCGAACCCATGCCCCCGACGCCACAAATCGTGACGGAGGAATCGACCGAGGATCCTGTGGAATTCATGTTGGAACAGGTTTCAGAGGAGGAACGAGCGGATCGAACCCAGCGAGGCGAGGGAACGAAGCTTGCCTAGAAGGTTGGGGCGGGTGCGTTGACGGGCCCGCATCGCGCCATAGCGCAGGAGCCCGATGGCGGCGACGAACTCCGGGTTCTCGAGGACGTTCGCTGGACCGGAGACACCCTGGACGAGTCCTTGGTGGACGGGGGACTGGAAGATCCGCTTGGCGACCTCGACAATCCTCGGGGTCCGCGCGGCACCACCGCAGAGGAAGACTCCCGCGGTGGCCATCCGCAGCGCATCGGCCTCGCGGAGCCGGAGCGCCACCAGCTCGAGGGTCTCCTCAATCCGATGGCTCATGATCCGCTCCAGATTCTCGAGCGGGATCCCCTTCCCGACATGGAGACTGGTGTTGTCGACACCCACTTGGACCCCGGCGCTCTCGGCACGGGCCACCGCCGATCCATGCTCAAGCTTCAGCTCCTCGGCACGGCCGATCGGGATGCGAAGGCCGTAGGCTAGGTCATTCGAGACATGGTCGCCCCCAACCGCAAGCACCCCGGAATGACGCAGGAGTCCCTGGTGGACGAACGCGAACTCCGTCGCCCCGGCACCGAGGTCCACCACCACGGCACCCGCCTGCTTCTGCTCGGTCGTGAGCACTGCCAACGCCGAGGCCAGGCCGCTGAAGACCGGCTTCTCGACCCGGACCGGGACGGCGTTCTCCACGGCCTGCCGGGAGGTGGCCAGGCGGTTGGCGTGGCCGCGGATCACATGCACCCGGGCCTCCAGACGCCCGCCCACCACACCCACCGGGTTGTCATAGACGGTGTGGTCGTCAACCAGGAAATCCTGCCGGACACTGTCGATGATTTCGGAACCCGCCGGACAGCTCTGCGACTTGGCATTGCGCAGGGCGAGCTGAACATCCTCGTCGTCGATGGCCCGGTCCACGCTCGGGATGGTGTGCACCCCCCGGTAGTTCGCGCACTCGACATGCCGTCCCGTCACCGCGAGCAGCACCGACTCGATATCCACATCCGCCATTTCCTCGGCCTCGGCCAGGGCCTGTCGGACATCGTCACCCGCCTTCTCGGCGTCGAAGATCTCCCCCTTCCTCACGCCCCGCGACTTGGCCTGCCCCAATCCGAGCACGTTGAGTTCGCCGGCATCCGTGACCTCGCCCACGGCCGCGCAGACCTTGGAGGTGCCGATTTCCAGCCCTATGATGATGTGTCCTGAATCAGACATGGCGACGGGTGTTCTTGCGTTTTGGGGCACGGGTGCGGGGTTGCGGCTCCGGCGACACGGTCCCCGGTTCCGCCCACCGCAGCGGGGGATGATTGGTTACGCTGAGGTCGAGCTCGGAGATGGCGAGCCCCTGCCGACGACCGAACTCGCAGACGGAAAACCACTCCTCCAGCTGTCGGGCGTGATCCCGCTGGGTGGCCATCACGACCCGGCTGCCACCACGGGTGAGGAGCTTCAGGACTTCGGTCTCCGAGATGTCGATCTCCACCAGGTCGGCCAATGCCAGCATCGGCGACCGCTCGAACTCCGAGAGCAGCCGCAGCGCCGAAAGCGCCCGCTCGTCCCGGATCCGGCTGCCGCTCACGAGTCCGTTGAGCGACAAACCCACGAGGTTCGGCAGGGCCGCCTCGGCCTCGAGGACCTCGAGCGGGGCGTCGCCGCGACGGAACGGAAGGAAGACCGCGCCTTGTTCATCGATCAGGTAATAGGCCTGCGCAGAACCCAGGGGAGGCAGGACCAGCCGGGCGACCGGAACGCGTTCGCGGACCGAAACCCGCAGCACGTCCGGGAACTCGATCTCGACCCGGGCCTCCTCGATGCGGGGATGCCGCAGAAGGCTCTGGCGGACCTGGTAGAGGTCCACGGCCAACGCATTCCGTCCGGGTTCCACACCGGCCAGGCGCCGGACCTCGTCCTCGGTCAGCAGACCCTCGCGGGTGACCACCACATTACGGATCGCCAGTCCCCGGATCCGATGGAGCCAATGGTCCTGCGCCAACCGCAGACCCCAGTGCCCCCCGCCCACCAGGGACATGAGGACCACGAGTCCCATCACGGGCTTCACCCACCACCGGGTCCGCGACGTCTTCCCGCCGGACCCGGAGGCGCCGGCCTTCACCGCGAAGACGAAATCCGCATCCCGTCGCCGGTTCTTTCGGCTGATTAAGAACAGTTTCTTCATGGCAGTCAGGGTCGCTGTCTGCGGAGGGCGAGATCGACCATCCGACCGCAGAGTTCACGAAAAGGAATCCCAGCCGCGGCCGCCGCCTTGGGCAGCAGGCTCGTCTCGGTCATCCCAGGACGCGTGTTCACCTCGAGCACCAGCGGCGCACCCTCTGCGGTCACCATCACGTCCACCCGGGCATAGTCGCGCCCCCCCACCGCCTTGAACGCCCCCAGCGCGGCCTCCTGGATCCGCAGGGTCGTCTCCGGAGAGAACGCCGCCGGACAGTGATACTCGGTGCAGCCAGGGGTGTATTTGTTCCGGTAGTCGTAGGCCCCCGACTTCGGCCGCACCTCGACCACCGGCAGAGCGACGCCATCCAGGATGCCGACCGTGGTCTCCCGCCCGACGATACGGGGTTCCATCACAATCTCCGTCCCGTGGCGCAGGGACGCCCCCAAGGCCTCCGGAAACGCCTCCGGTGTCTCCACGAACTGGAGCCCGACACTGGACCCCTCACGGGCTGGCTTCAGCACGACAGGACAGGTCCAGTCGCCCCCCGGCCACGGTGCATCCCCCGACCGCAGGACCTGGAACCGCGGTGTCGGAACTCCCTCCTCGCGCATAAGCTCCTTGGCCAGGATCTTGTCGAACGCGATCCGCGAGGACTCGATCCCGCAACCGGTATAGGGAAGCCCGAGAGCCTCGAGTTCGGCCTGCACGGTCCCGTCCTCGCCGTAGGTCCCATGCAGCGCGAGGAACACCACCTCGGTCCCCGGCGGGATCCGGAGATGGGTCGGTGAGGGATCCACCTCATGGACGATGTGTCCCGCCTCGCGCAACGCAGCCGCCACGGCAGCACCGGAACGGAGGGACACCTCACGCTCGGCCGAAGGCCCGCCGAGGAGCACGGTGATCGTCAGGGATGTTCCAGGTGTCGCCATGCGCTCAGTCCTCACCGACGATCTCGACCTCCGTCTCCAGCTCGAGTCCACGGGCCTCGCGGGCCCGCGTCCGGACGAGGTCGATCAGCGTCAGGACATCCCGCGCCGTGGCCCCGCCGAGGTTCACGAAGAAATTTGCGTGGACGTCGCTGACCATCGCAGCCCCCACCCGCGTTCCCTTCAACCCCAGCTCGTCGATGAGCCGTCCCGCAGGCAATGTCGTGGATGGATTCTTGAAAGTGCATCCCGCGCTCGGCTGGTTCGGCTGGCTGTCCCAACGCTTGCGGCTGAACCCATCCATCTTCTGCCGCACCTCTTCCGCCGTGCAGGTCTGACCCCGAAGGGTCGCTCCCAACGCCAGATGGGTCTGGAGGATCGGACAGCTCCGGTACACCACCTCGACCTCTGAAACAGGCAGATCCAGGATCTCACCCACCGGGGACATGCAGCGCAGTCGCTCGACCACATCGAAGACCCAAGAACCCATGGCACCGGCATTCATCCGGAGCGCACCCCCGACAGATCCCGGGATTCCCTCCAGGAACTCGAGGCCCGCCAGATCGTGACGACGCGACTCGACCGCGAGGTGCTTCAACCGGACCCCGGCACCGGCCTCGATGCGGCCCTCCATGAACTCGAGCCGGCTGAAGTGGGCTCCCGCAAGCGAGATCACGACACCCCGGAACCCGCCATCCCGCACCAGCAGATTGGAACCTCGACCCAGCACCATCCAGGGAACATGGCGCAGGGCGCAGAGCTCCAGGACGCTGGACAACGCATTCTCGGACGACGGCTCGACCCAGAGATCCGCTGGCCCACCCACCCGGAGCGTGGTCCGGTTTGAAAGCGGCTCATCCCGTCGGACCACGGTGTCCTTGGGCAGGGCCACCGAGAAATCCCGGAAGAGGTTGGTGATCACCTCGGCGTGATCGACCGCTCGGCACACCTCGTCCGCAAGCGGTTCAGGGGCCAGTTGAAGGGCGGTTTTCATGACGTGTGCACCCCGAGGGCATTGGCACGCGAGGCCGGCATCCGTTCCACGTTCCCGATCCGGGTCGCATCCGGGATCAGGTCCCACATCCGTCGGGCGATCTCGGAGGCCGCCTCGGGACGGTCCAGCCGCGCCAACGCCCCAGCCATAGCGGCGCGAGCCGCCTCGGATTCCAGGAGCTCACACAGATGGGCCGTGAGGTCTGCACCCCCGGCCGAAACCTGGTCGAGAGACCGGGCCGCCCCCGCCTGCACGAAGACCGCAGCGTTCGCGCGCTGATGGTCGTCGGCAGCGGTCGGATATGGGATAAGGACCGAGGGCAGACGTCGTGCCGCCAGCTCCGACAGCGACGAGGCCCCGCTCCGGGACACGACCACGGAGCTCGCGGCCAGGAGCTGATCCATGCGGGGCGAGAACGGCCAGATCTGAGCCGGGATGCCCAGACGCTGATAGGTTTCCGAGACCTCCGTGAATCCGTGGTCGCCCGTGAGGTGGATGAACTGAAGCTCTGGATGTCGGCGAGCGAGGTCCGGAAGCGACGCGAGGAAGAGGCGATTGACCCCGCTCGCGCCCTGGCTTCCACCGGTGACCAGGAGAACGGGACGATCCTCGGCGAGACCCAGCTTCCGCCGGGATGCGAGACACTCCGCCGAGCGAACCTCGGAACGGACGGGGGTCCCCGTGACACACACCCGACGGGTCCTCCAACGGAGCGCTGTCTCGGTCATCCCCGCGCAGGCAAGATCGCTCAGCGGAGCGAGCCAGCGGTTGGCCCGTCCGGGGATGGCATTCGACTCATGGAGCACGACCCGGGCCCCCAGGCGTTTGGCCGCAAGCACCGGCGGCAGCGCCGTGAATCCCCCCATCGCCAGAACAACGGACGGACGGGCGGACTCGAACGCACGCACGACCCGCCGATAGCCGCCCAAGACGCCCATCAGGAAAGAGGGGAGGCGGCGCGGACTGAAGGCCACCGAGGGAAGGACCTCGACCGCGTAACGGTCCCGGACACCGGCCACCCCCTGCTGGTCCACCTCCTTTGGGGACACGAAGAGGACCACCCGGGCTCCCTTCGCGGCCACCTCGCTGGCTACCGCCAGACCCGGGAACAGATGCCCTCCCGTTCCGCCGCAGGCGATACCCACCGTCACCCCTGATGCCTTGGAACTCATTCCGCGAAATCCGTGTCCGAAGATCCAAAGGGGTTGGATGACCAGGCACCCGATCCCTCCGCCGCACGATCCGACGCCTGACGAGCCACGCTGATGAGCAGGCCCACCATCGTCAGGAGCACGATCGTCCCCGATCCGCCGCGACTGACGAAGGGCAAGGCCATGCCCTTGTTGGGCAGCAGATAGGTGACGACACCCAGGTTGACCAGGGACTGCAGGGCGATGGTGAACGTGATTCCGGAGGCCAGCATCATACCGAAGAGATCCCCTGCCCGATGGGCGATCGCCGCCCCACAGAGCAGGATCACACCAAAGGCGGCCACCACCCCAAGGGTCGCCGTCAGACCCAGTTCCTCCCCGACCGCCGGCAGGATGAAATCCGTGTGGACCTCCGGGACCTTGAACTTGTGCGTGCCACGTCCGAATCCGACACCATGCCATCCCCCGGCCCCGAACGCCTCCATCCCGCGGTCGACCTGATAGCTGAGCGCCTTGTTGTCCCCCGGGTTAAGGAAGGCCTGGACCCGGTCCCGGGCATATCCCGGAACCGACAGCAGCAGGAGAAACGCGGCGAGACCTGCAAATGCCGGAATCAAAACCTGCCGCCACCGCGCACCGCCCACCAGCATGAGTCCCACTGTGACGGCCCCCAGAAGGAGCGTGGTTCCCTTGTCTGGCTCGATGACAATGAGGGCCAGGAGCGGCAAGGCCACAAAGCCGGGCCCAAGGACGCCCCCGGCAAAGCTGGTCATCCGATGCTGGAACCGCACCGCATACCACGCGAGGGCCAGAACGAGCGTGACCTTGGCAAATTCCGAGGGCTGCAGTCCCCAGAGCCAGCGCTGCGCCCCCTTGGTCGCCGTGCCCAGAGGCGTCAGCACCAGGAACAGAAGGATCAACGTGACCCCGTAGATCGGCCAGACGGCGGCATGGAGCCGCCGGTAGTCGGTCAGTGCCGCAACCCCGAGTCCGATGAAGCCAATCCCACACGCCATCGCCTGCTTGAGCAGCCACGGGTGGACCAGATCCGCACTCGCCGTGGCCCGTGACATCGTGATGCTCGCCAGCGTGGCCACTCCCAAGGCCACCAGCGAGGCCACCGCCAACAAGAGCAGGGTGATCGTGCGGTTCATGATAGCAGGGACTCGTGATTCAGGCCCAACCCGAACTCACCTCGGCGCCGGAGTCGTGATCGGCCCGGGAACCGCAGGCGTCACAACCGGAACGGCCGTCGGCGCCGGTGCGACCGGTGCCGGCGCGACTGGAGTCTCTGGAACGGGTGTCGGAACGGATCCAGACGAGGCGGAGGCGGCGGCACCCGACTTCGACGGGATCTTCAGCTTCTGCCCCACCCGGATGTCGCTGCCCTGAAGACCATTGGCATCGCGGATCGACTTGACGCTGACGCCGAACTTCTTGGCGAGCCGGCCGAGGTTGTCACCCCCTTTGACCGTGTAGGTCTCGCCACCCTTCGACGGAGCGGCCTTGGTGGATTCGCGCCCCGACGGTGCCGGCTTCGTTTCGACCGGAGTCGCATCACCGGCTCCCGACGGCAGCGCGAGCTTCGCGCCGATGGAGAGCTTGGCGAGGTTCTTGCCCGGGTTCGCGTCCTGCAGCTGCTTGAGCGTGATTCCGTTCTTCTTCGCGATCACGAAGCCTGAATCCCCCTTCTGGACAACATACTCGGCACCCGAGGCGGGCGGTGGCGTCACGGGAGTGTTCGGCGACGGGGTCGTGGAGGTCGACATGACCGGTTCGACCGGAGGCACCGTGCCTGCCACGTTGGAATTCGTCACGGGCTCCACCGGCGGAGGCACGACCTGGCCATTGGTTAGGCCCGCATCGGTCACTGCCGGAGCGTTGGTGTCGGTCACCACCGGCGGCGGTGTGGCGAGGGTGTCGGTCGGCGCCGGAGCCTGGGCCTGATTCTCCTCCTTCTTGCAGCCGAGGAACAAGAACCCTCCCAGCACGACGACGTGGAGGGCGACGATGAAGGCCGCCATCTGGAAGGTGGATTTGCTGCGGGCCTGCTGCTCGAGGAGGGATCCTTGGGGAACCAATGGATTGGGAGTGCTCATGGAATGGAAACGTCTGCTAGGGACACGCGTTGGTTTGAGTTGAGATGAACCCGCAACGGGCTTCAGGCCTCGGGCCTGCCACCTGTCTTGGGAAAGTGAATGCCGGAAACCAAAAAGATCGGTTCCTCATGAAACCGACCTTCGTGTCCCAGGCCCGAATGGCCGGAACGCGCCACCGACAGAATCCTCCTTGAAATTCATTCAGGAAGAAGACGTTCACAGCCCCCTCCCCGGCTCCCATTAAACGGAACCCCTGCACCACGGCAAGGGGGGAGTCGATCAAACCCCACAACAGGTCGCGGTATCCCCGACCGGAGCACCGGCTGGGACCTTGGGAATCCTGTGGGACGACGGAAGGCATGTTGACGTTAACGGATCTTGAGGGTGCCCAGGGCCGCGACGGCGAAGAACACGGCCACGATGTAGAAACGGGTGACGATCTTGGACTCGGACCAACCCAACTTCCGGAAATGATGATGGAGCGGGGACATCAGGAACAGGCGCTCTCCCTGCCCCCGGGTGCGCCGGGTGTATTTGAACCAGCCAACCTGGAGCATGACGCTGACGGCCTCGGCGACGAACACGCCGCCGGCGATGAGGAGGATGAACGGCTGGTGGATGAGCACCGCCATGATCCCAAGCGCCCCGCCGATCGCGAGCGAGCCGGTGTCCCCCATGAACACCTCTGCAGGATGGCAGTTGAACCACAGGAATCCGAGGCTCGCCCCGATCAGCGCCGCACAGACCACCGTCAGTTCGCCGGCCCCCGTGACATGCGGGATGAGGAGGTAGGCCGCGAAGATCTTGTTGCCGGCCACATAGGTCATGATCAGGAAGACCAGACTCGTGATCAGCGTACATCCAATCGCCAACCCATCCATGCCGTCCGTCAGATTCACCGCGTTCGAGCTGCCCACGATCGCCAACACCGACAGGATCAACCCCAGCAGCGGGACACCGGTCAGGATCGGGTTCTTGAGGAACGGCACCTGGATCTCCGTGATCAGTGTATGGGTCGAGGGCAGCCTCCAGAGGTACACGCTGATCGCCGCACCTAGGGCGACCTGCACCACCATCTTCATCCGGGACGACGTCCCGTCGCTGCTCTGCCGCGTCACCTTCAGCCAGTCGTCGTAGAACCCGAGGCCAGCCAGGACGATCAGCGACAGCACGGTGACGAGGACCAGGGGGTTCCACCGGGCCCAGAGCAGCACCGTGAGATCCAGCACAAACACGATCAGAATGCCCCCCATCGTCGGCGTCCCTCGCTTCGCCAGATCCGCCGCGGCCGCCGTGGCATCCTTGGCGACGACATCCTTTGGGCGATACTCCTGGCGGAACCGGAGACCCCGCAGCCAATCGATGACGTGGGGCCCGAGAAACATGCTCAGGAGCAGGGCCGTGAGTGCCGCCCCGGCACTGCGGAAGGTGATGTACTGGAACACCGACCACGGTGCCTGCGGCAACATCTCGGAAAGGTGGTACAGCATGTCAGTTCAGTCCTCCCTGCCCCGAGACCCCACACGGACGGAGCTCCTGGACCAGACGATCCACGACACGATCGAGGGCGCTCGATCGTGAGGCCTTCACAAGGACGGCGTCGCCTGAACGAAGTTCACCGAGGAGTAGCCGGGCCGCCGGTTCCGCATCCCCAAACGCGCGATCCACAGCCCGCCCCGAGGCCGCCACAGTGATGTCCGACCGCCGTCCAATCGCCACGATCGGTCCAATGCCAAGCCGGGCCGCGGCAAGTCCCACCTCCCGGTGGGCTTCCTCCGTCGCCTCACCCAATTCCGCCATGTCCCCCAGCACCGCCCACCGCCGTCCAGCGCACGGGAGCTCCGCAAAGGTCCTCAGTGCCGCCAACATCGAGTCGGCGTTCGCGTTGTAGGTGTCGTCCAGGATCCGGACGCCCGCCACCTCGCGACACGCGAGGCGGCGGGACGCCGGACGGAAGGCAGCCAGGCCGTCGCGGGCGGCAGCGGGGTCCACACCCAGCTCGCACGACACCGCCAGTGCATAGAGCGCGTTGGGCACCGAATGACGGCCTGGCAAATTCATCGAGTACACCCCGGACCATGCCGGGTCCGGACACCGAACCCTGAAGAGGGTGGACGTCCAATCCATCGAGACGATCTCGGCGGACCAGTCGTTGGCACCGCCGAATCCCACCCGGACCACCCGCGCACCCGTACGCGAGGCCAGGGTCGACGCAAACGGGGAATCCCCGTCGAGGAACAACACCCCACCCTCTCCTGCACCAGGCAACGCCTCGGCCAGCGCTCCCTCTTCCCGGATCACGCCGTCCAGATCCCCGAAGAACTCGAGATGCTCCCGGCCAATGCTGGTGATCACCCCGAGACGCGGTGAGATCATCCGGACCAGCGGCGCCAGTTCACCCGGATGGTTGGTGCCCGCCTCGAGCACCGCAGCCTCGTGAAACGAATCCAATGACAGGAGGCTCAGCGGCACTCCGATGTCGTTGTTGAAGCTCGCCTCGCTCTTCAGGATGCGAAGCCTCGGGCCCGCAACCGAGGCGATCAGCTCCTTGGTCGTTGTCTTGCCGTTGGATCCCCCGACACAGACGACCGGGAGACCGAACCCACGCCGATGAGCGGCGGCCAACAACCCAAGGGACTGTCGGGTGTCGTCGACGACCACGCGCGGAAGCCCGGCGATCGCCAGGGATTCTCGGCCACGCGCGACGAGGGCCGAGATGCCAGGCCGACCCACAAGCCCCGGCAGGAATTCATGCGCATCGAACCGATCCCCCTTCAGGGCAACGAACAGATCCCCTGCTTGGACACTCCGTGAATCGGTCACGACACGCCGGATCTCCCCGGCCGACACCCCGTCGATCAGGGTGCCGCCGCAGGCGTCGACAACGAATTGAAGTGACCTCGGATCCATCAGGCGCGGGGAGCCATCGACCTCAGAGCATCGCTGCCAGGCACAGCAGGCAGAGCAGCAGCTTCAGATAGAAGGTCCAGGGTATCGACAGGGCGTGTGTCATGGGTTCAGGGATTGGCAACGACGGCGGGAATGGCCCTCGCCCCCGGCAACTGGAAGGCAGCTGAGTTCGTGGTCTGGATCGTGGGCATGAGCTTGAGGACGTTGGCGACCTCCAGGGCGATCTGCCGGAACACCGGCGCGGCGGCCTTGCCGCCGTAGTAGGACTTCTCCTCGGACTTGGGCTCGTCGACCGTGACGATGATGGCAGCCTCGGGATGGTCCATTGGGAAGAAGCCCACGAAGGAGCCGAAGTAGTGGGAGGCGTCGTAGCCCCCATTCACGAACTTCTTGGCCGTGCCGGTCTTGCCGGCCACGTCGAACTCCGCCAGCGCCGCCTGGCCTCCGGTCCCCTTCTCGACCGCCGCCCGCATCACGCCCACCATCTTCCTGGCGGTCTCGGAGCTCACCACCCGCCGCCCCTGGGGCACCGGAAATTCCCGGACCAGCCGTCCATCCGGTGTCCGCAGCTCCCGGACCAGCCGAGGGGGCAGCAGGATCCCGTCGTTCGCGATCGCAGCCGCCGCCATCACCGACTGGAGTGGAGTCACCCGAAGTCCATAGCCGAACGGAAGCGAGCTGGGGGTCCATCCGTCCCAGGACGGGATCGTTCCGCCCTTCTCGCCATACACGATGAACTGATTGGTCACGTAGTTGGTCACCCCGGGCGCAACCCTCACCGGCACCCGGCGGTAGCCAACGGACTGCTCGCCGCACTCGATGCCGGTCCGGGACATGAACCCGAAGTCCCGGATGTACTGGACGAACCGGTTGGTCGGCACGCGGAGCCCCAGCATCACGGCACCGACATTGCTCGACTGCGCGAACGCCTTCTCGACGGTCGCCTCGCCGATGTGATGCCCCTGGTCATCCCGGATCACGCGGCGGGTCCCGGGAACGGTCCAGCGTCCGCCGTGGCAGTTGATGACCTCATCGATGGAGGCGAGCCCCTCGTTGAGGACCGCGGCGTAGGTCAGGATCTTGAAGGTGGAGCCGGGCTCGAACGGTTCGTTGATCGCCCGGTTCTTGAACGCGGAGAGCGGATCGGCCCCGGGGCGGATCAGGCGGATGCTGCGGTCGTTCGGATTGAAGGTCGGTCGGTTCGCCAGGGCGAGGATGTCCCCCGTGCGGGGACGGACGACGATCGCCGAGATGGCAAGCGGGTGGAGGCGCGAGACCGCGTCATCGAGCGCCCGCTCAACCGCCTCCTGGATCTGCGCGTCCAGCGTGAGGTGCACGTTGAGCCCATCGACGGCAGCGATGTCCCGTTCCCTCAGCGGGACATACTCGCGTCCCCCGACAGTCTGGCCGAGCACCACCCCGTGATTGCCGACCAGCGCCTCGTCGAAGCGCTGCTCGATGCCCTGGGCCCCGCCAAGTTCCACCGGCACATGACGCTGAGACCTCGAGGCAACGGACTTGTTTGTCGTGAACCCCAGCACGTGGGCCGCCATGTGCTCGAACGGATAGCGGCGCTTCTCGAAATACTCCGCATAGAGCCCGTTCGCCTTGCACTCGGTGAGGTTTGTCTCGACGAGCTTCGACGTCTTTTTGAGGGCCTTGAGGGCTCCGGCCTTCTCGCGGCTGATGGCCCATCGGGCAGGCAGGTTCCAGACCGGGGTGGAGGCCACCTTCTCCCGAGCCCGCTCGAGCATGAGACGCCGACGGTCAGCCAACTCGACCTCCGCGTGGAACCGGTTGGTGCGGAGGGCGGCGAACAGACGGTCCCAGACCTCCGGGGCCACATTCGTTGCCACCAGATTGTTCCGGTAGGGGCGTGCCACGACCTGAAGGTTGGTCGAGACGATCCCCCGGTTGGTCACCACCACCTGCTGGGTGGACTGGAAGTAGACCGGCTTGAACCGGGCGAGAATTTCCTCCTCGGGCATCTGCAGGTGCACCGCAGCCAGACGGGCGACATCGGTCGTGAACCCGCCCAGCCGCACCGGGTCGGCTCGGATTTCGACCGTGGTCTGGGACTGCACGAGGACCGTGCCATTGGCGTCGCGGATCTCACCCCGACGCGCCGGCCGGATCCGCTTCACGTCGGGGTCGTTCGCGCTGAACGGAGTGGGTTCCTGCGGACGCACCACCTGGACATCGAACAGCCTCACGCCCACGACCATCAGGCCAGCGACCAGGAGCCAGGTCAGCAGCCAGAGGTTGCGATGGGAGGCGGGACGGATCATCGGCTCAGTGGCGGGTCGTGGACACAGGGAGATCGGCCAAGGCGACCATCGTGGCGGCCGGGACCGCGGCCGGGCCGATGGGGGTATTCTGGCGGACCGGCGCGGTGGGTTCCGTGATGAGCGGGATCACGAGCCTCTGGCTCGCGGCGACATCCCGAAGGCCCAGCTCCATGGACTGGACCCGGCCAACAAGGACCTCCTTGCGCCGGGACCTCTCCAACTGGTCGCGGGCCTCGCGCACCCGCTCGGACACCCAGCCGATCTCGCGCTCGATCGACTCGATCTGTTGCCCCAGGGCGTCGTGTGCCCGGCGCTGGGCCACGTAGCCGACGGTGAGGGATCCGATGAGACCCACGAGCCCCATCACCACCACCAACCGCTGCCATCGCAGCTCCACCGCTGCCCGTTTCTGGTTCTTTGCCATGTTGTGGTTGCTAGATCTTCTCGAGGACACGGAGCTGTGCGCTCCGGGACCGGGGATTGTGCTGGATCTCCGCCTCGGACGGCAGAATGGCCTTCCGGGTCGTCAGTCGGGCCCGGGAGGGTCGGGGAATGCGATAGTGGGGAAGATCGGCATCGGCCCCCTCCATCAGGTCGTAGTCCCGGCTCTCCGCCCTCATGTACTCTCGGACCATCCGGTCCTCCAGGGAGTGAAAGGTGATCACCGCCAGCCGTCCTCCGGGCGCCAGGATGTCGGTCGCAGACCGCAATCCCCGCTCCAGTGCCCCCAGCTCGTCGTTGGTCCGCATCCGGAGCGCCTGGAAGACCCGGCTCGCCGGATGGATCCGCCGCCCGTTCCGGGGACAGACCCGCTCCACCGCGTCGGCCAGCTGCCTTGTGGACTCGATCGGTCTCATGTCGCGTTCCCGGACCACCGCTCGGGCGATCCGCCTCGATTCACGTTCCTCACCCAGCTCCCAGAAAAGGGTGGCGAGCTCTCCTTCCGAAAGCCCGTTGACGAGGTCGGCTGCGGTGAGTCCTTGTCGGCGGTCCATCCGCATGTCGAGGGGTCCGTCGACCTGGAAGCTGAACCCACGCGGACCCACTTCGAGCTGGTGGGAGCTGACTCCGAGGTCGAGGAGCGCGCCGTCGCAGCTGCACGGCGGGATCCAGCCCGCCAGGTCGGAGAAGTTTCTCCGCTGGATCTCGAATCGTCCTGCATAGGGTGCCAGGCGTTCATTGGCCGTTGCCACGGCGTCCCCATCCTGGTCGCACGCATACAGGAAACCCGTCGGAGCACTCGCCTCCAGAATCGCCGCGCTGTGCCCAGCCCCACCGCAGCATCCGTCGAAATACCGTCCCCCGGCCCGGGGCCGGAGTGCCTCGATGACCTCCGTGAGGAGGACCGACTGGTGGACGAAATCCATCGCGTTGCATACCTCAGTCACCAGAGGCCACGAGTGTCCGCTGGCGACGGTTCCGGAGCCGGTTCCACGCGTTGTCCTGGTCGTCGGACCGGACCGGCATCCGGGCCGATTCATGCAGCAGGAGGGACTGGCGCCTGCCCTTCCCGCCCGATTCCTCCTCCAGCCCGTTGCGGATCGGGCGGACCTGACGCAGGAGCACATCGCGTGGGACCAGACTGCGGACCGAATCCCGCTTGCGGTTCCTCCCTCCCAGCCAGCCCAACAGGGTCGAGACCAGCCGACCCATGGCGCCCGGCCTGCGGCCCGCCGCGGGGGTCGTTCCCGACGACGCCAGGAAGATGGCGCCCGGCAGGATCATCGCAGCCCGGATCGGGGACTCGGTCCTTCGGGAGGACCGACTGAGGAACGAGAATAGGCGTTTCATGTTCAGAGGAGGTTCAAATGGGATTCAGACCAGTTGGGTGTACGCATCCGCCGCCAGATCCGACTCGGCCCGGGTGCAGAGTTCATGGAGCGCCGGATCCCAGATCTCGAAATCCGCACCGGTCCCCACGAACAGGACCTCCTTCTGCAACCCGATGGCGTCCGCCATCCGGACCGGAAGCACCAACCGCCCCGACGCATCGAGCGCCATCGTGGTCGAATTCCCGAAGATCGCCCGCCGTAGCGCCCCGGCCCGCGCATCCCCCATGCCAGCCTTCTCAAGCTTCGAGAGAAGATCCTGGAACCGCCTCTGGGAGAGGCCGTAGACATACGCATGATTGCGCCCCGCCGCCCGGTGCGGCCAGAGTATCAACGTGAACAGGGTTCGAGAATCCGCCGGCCGCCACTCGTTTGGGAATGCCACCCGCTTCTGCGCATCCAACTTGTATGTGTACTGCCACGTGAACGCCGGAAGCACGCCGTCCACAGCCCGATCGAGGCTACCCGCCCCGATCGGTCCGGCATTGCTGTTGGACGCTTCTTCCGACATGACAAACCCAATTCCTCCCTAAATTTAACTAGGTGCCCCTAGAAAACCCTAAACACCACTGGAGCGTCAAAGGTTTTTGAACCTGGATAACCTGTTGCCTTTCAATTGGTTGAGCGGCCATCGTCAAAAAACCGCTCCAGTCAAACCATTCGTTAACGTTAATTAGTATTGCTGAAACCACTCTTTTTCCCCTGTTGAGCCCTTCGCCAAGCCCGCTTCCCCAAACCCGTCACGCCTCTAAAACAGCCTCCCCAGAATCAGAACCCCAGGCGGGAACCCCATCTCCGGTTCATCCGAAAACCTCCAGTTCAATTAATGATTCCAATTCACAATTATTATGCTGACCCAGGAATTCGACTATGACCTGCCGGAGGATCGGATCGCCCAGGTTCCTGCGGAGCCTCGGGATGGATCCCGCCTGATGGTCATCGATCGACGGGACGGGAACCGGGACCACCGAATCTTCCGGGAACTGCCGGAGATCCTGCGTCCAGGCGATCTCCTCGTTCTCAACGATTCGAAGGTCATCCCCGCCCGACTCCACGGGTTCAAGGAGGACACCGGCGGCGAGATCGAGGTGCTCCTCCTCGAGGAATCACAACCCCTCCAGTGGTGGACCCTGCTGCGCCCCGGGAAACGGGTCCGGCCCGGAACCGCGATCCGATTCCGATTCCCGGATGGCCGCCCCAGCGATCTCCAGGGTGTCGTGCTGGAGAAGAACGCCGAGGGCTGGTGCCACCTCCGCTTCTCCGGCGTCACCGACCTCCTCCCGTCCCTCGACCAACTTGGGGAACTCCCTCTGCCCCCCTACATCCATCCCCCCAGCCCAGCCGAACGCGGACTCACCGAGCAGCGCTACCAGACCGTCTACGCCCAACAGGCCGGATCCGTCGCCGCCCCCACCGCAGGACTCCACTTCTCCACCCAGGTGTTCGAGGACCTGCGACGACGCGGCATCGAGACCGCCTCGGTCACCCTCCACGTCGGCCACGGCACCTTCGCACCGGTCAAGGCCGAGCAGGTCCAGGACCACCTCATGCACGAGGAGGTGTTCCACGTCCCTGAAACCACCGCCACAGCCATCCGACGGGCCCGTATCGAGGGTCGACGGGTTATCGCCGTCGGCACCACCACTGTCCGCGTCCTTGAGAGCGTCGCCCGGGCCCACGACGGTGTCGTGGTCCCCGGGCCAGGACGCACCGCGATCTTCATCCATCCGCCGGCAAACTTCCTGGCGATCGACGGCCTCCTCACCAACTTCCATCTTCCGCAAAGCACGCTGCTCATGCTGGTCAGCGCATTCGCTGCGCCCGGACTGCATCCCGAGGGACGTGATCTCATGCTCGCCGCCTATCGTGAAGCCATCGCGGAGCGCTACCGGTTCTTCAGCTATGGCGACGCCATGCTGCTGCTCTGAACCCAAACCCGTTCCGCCCGATCCCCACCTGCATGAAACGTCCGTTCGTCTTCCTGAACGTTGCCGTCACCGCCGACGGCAAGATCGCCTCGGAGGAGCACCATGTGACGACGTTCGGAAGCCCGGCCGACAGCCATCACCTCTACGAGCTCCGGTCGACCGCCGACGCCATCCTGTGCGGGGCACGGACCCTCGAGGCAACCCGGGCGACGCTCGGCAACGGCAGCGAGGCCTTCCGACGTCGCCGGTTGCGACGCGGTCTTGCGGAACATCCGCTGCGGATCGTCGTGAGCGGCAGCGGCTCCATCTCCTCCGATGCCGCAATCTGGTCCCAACGGTTCTCTCCGATCCTCCTGCTGACCACGGAACGGAGCCGCAGGGAATGGAAGCGCCTCGAAGGGCTGGCCGATGAGGTCTGGTGCCTGGGCCGCTCCACGATCGATTTCGGGAAGGCCCTCGAACGTCTGCATCGGGAACACGGTGTCCGCCGCCTCCTCTGCGAAGGCGGTGGAGAACTGAACGAGGGGCTGATCCGTGCAGGACTCGTCGATGAGCTGCACATCACGTTCTGTCCCCTCCTGCTGGCGGGACGGAGCGCACCCACCCTCGCCGATGGACCCGGCATTCCCGTCCTTGCGGACGCAGCTCAGTTCCGTCTCAAGAGTCGTCGCGTCGTCGGCGCTGAACTGTTCGCAGTCTATACCGCCGTGCGGCCCAGTCGCTGACGCCTGTCACGGGGTGCAGATGACAGGCGGGGAGGACTCCGTCCCGAGCTGGAGCCATTCCGAGACGATCTGCTCTCCCTCGGGCGACGCGAGGGAGGCCCACGTGGCATCACCCGGACGCTTCACCAGCCGGAGCCCCTGCGCCGCGGTTCTTCCGATCTCCGGCGGTCGACCCGCGGCCTTCGCCGCCTCGAGCTGTTCCTTGAGCTCCGGCGCATTCGTCTCGAGATAGACCACCACCCAGGTCGACCGCACCTCCGGATGACCGTTCGTCGACACCACCACCGCGCGGACCCCATCGGGGACCGCATCGTTCACACCGGTGATCGGCGGGATCAGGCCACGATCCGCGACGAACAACCGCTGCTCGCTCAAGTCGTAGAAGAACGCCTTCTCCGAGACGCCGGAGTCGGCGCCCATCCAGCTCCACACCCGCCATCCGGCCACGCCAAAGAGCACCGCGACACCAACCAGCTTGAACGCATTGAGGCGGGAGGTCGTCATGGGGGCACCGGTTGCGATCAATGAGGATCGACCTTCGCCGACCACGCGCACTCATTCGTGTTGCACGGGATGCGTCCGGCGTTGAGGAGCTGACCCGACCCATCGGCGAAGGCGTAGTTCGACTTGCGGTCGTGCCGGACCGCCCCTTTGTCGCCCTGGGCCACCCGGTTGAATCCCGGGGCTCTCGCATCTCCAAGCTCCTTCCAGATCCACCAGCGATCCTGCGGCCAGGCCCCATTGACGTCGCTGTGCCCGTCGCCGAACAGGATCAGCCGCGAGGGGGACTCGATCTGGTTCCAGCGGCAGACGTTGTCCTCGTAGCCCTTGGGTCGACCGAAAGGCGGCTGGGCGCCTCCAGAGGTCCAGTGCACGTTCACCGCGCCGAGTCCACTGGGGACACTGATCTCGGCCGGGACGAACGCACCGAGCACCGCGAGGTTGCCCGTGCCCTTCTTAATGGAGGCGGTACGGGCCGAGGCATAGACCTCCGCCCGCTCCGAGGGGCAGTCGAACAACCGTGGATTCTTCCCGGCCGACACGAAAAGATACGGGCGCCACGTGACCTCACCTCCAGGGATCTGGGACTGGATCGGCGGAAGCCAATCGTTGCTGTCGCCCGAATACAGGTGGGTGGCGAGCGCGAGCTGCCGGGCGTTGTTGAGGCAGGCGATGCCGAGGGCGCGGCCCTTGGCCTTGCTGAGCGACGGCAACAGCATCGAGGCAAGGATCGCGATGATGGCGATCACCACCAGGAGCTCGATCAGGGTGAATGCAGGATCCCGCCGACACTTCACGGGATCTCCCAGTGGCTCGAAGGAAGAGGTCATGTTCTTTTTGAACAGCTCGAAGATGCTCCGGACAAACGTCTCGCAGGGTCCCTCGACGCTCAATCTTCAACACTTAACTTCTTCAGGCAGGGACTCATGCCGCGACGCGGAAAATTCACAAAGCCCACAATCTCGTGCGTTGACAGTCCGGGGCAGTCGAATCCGGGTGAGCCCACGCAAGGGGACACCCCACAAAACCGTCGCGGCCCGCAGGCCCATCCCCTTCAGGGCTCAAACCTCCTCGGTGAAGCTCCTGCCGGAACTCGAAGGAGTTGTGAGCTGAGGAAGGAGACACACTGCATCGTCGGTTTTTCAGCACCCTGCGAAACCTGGCTGCACCCCGAGCGGCCAGCCCCCCAGGCGGAAGAACCACCCAGCACCGCACCCGCACGACGCCCGGTGTCCACCTCGGCCGGATCCAAGACCGCCCAATGATGGGCGCTCCCGCGCCCGGTGGAGCAAGGCACCGCATCACCCACCCATCGAAGCCCTCTGCTTCCGAAACCGCTCCTCACACTGTAATCGCCGGCCCCGACTCCATGCCTCGGACGACTTTCTGCTTTGAGGAAGCGCAATCCAGTTCCAGCCTCCACACGGCCATGGCGTTCGCATTTCGTTTCCTCGGCACCGGCACCTCCCAGGGTGTCCCGGTGATCGGACGGGACTATCCCCCGGAATACCTGGCCAATCCCCGGAACCACCGTCTGCGCCCGTCCCTCTACATCGAGTCCTCCGGCGCCCGGATCGTCATCGACACCACCCCCGACTTCCGGACCCAGATGCTGAGGGAGAAGCTGGGCTACCTCGACGCCGTCCTGATCACCCATGCCCACGCCGACCACATCATGGGCCTCGACGACTGTCGCCGGGTCTGCGACCTCCGAGGGGGACCTCTGCCGATCCATGCCAGTTCGAAAACCTTGGAGGATCTCGGGCGCATCTTCCAGTACGCCTTTGATGGACGCCCCATCCCGAAAGGGTACTTCCATCCGGATCCCCAGGAGGTGACGGGGCCATTTCGGGTCGGGGATCTCGAGGTCGTTCCCCAGCGGCTGCCTCATGGCCGGATCGAGTCCCTGGGCTTCCTGTTCCTACAGGACGGCCTCCCGAGGTTGGCGTATCTCAGCGACTGCAAGGAGGTGCCCGACGAAGTGGTCCAGTCGGTGCGGGGCGTGGACGTCGTGGTCCTGGATGCCCTGCGCAAGCAGCCCCATCCGACCCACATGTGTCTGGACGAGGCGTTGACGGCAGCCCGACGCATCCGTGCGGAGCGCACCTTCCTGACGCATCTGACGCACGACTACGACCACGACGTGGACCAGGCGGAGCTTCCCGATGGGGTCTGGCTGGCCCATGACGGCCTGAGGGTGGAGGTCGCATGAGGTCCCGTGGAGCTAAGATCCCGACGCGAGATTGCAGCCAGAACAACCTGGCGTACCGGATTGCCCGGGTGGTCCTCCGGAACCTGTTCTTCGCCTATTTCCAAGGGCGGATCCTGCATCCGGAGCGGGTCCCCATCCAGGGCCCGGCCCTGCTGGCGTCAAACCATGTCTCCTTTGCGGATCCGCCGCTGATCGGCTGCTGCCTTCCGCGGTCGATCAGCTTCCTGGCACGGGACACCCTCTTCTCCCCGCCATGGTTCGGTGCGGTGCTGCAGCATCTCAATGGCATCCCGATCGACCGCGACGGCGGGGGTCCGTCGGGTCTGAAGGTCGTTCTGGGTCGACTCGCCAAGGGTGACGCGGTGCTGCTGTTTCCGGAAGGCACGCGGTCGGCGGATGGTGGTCTGCAGGAGGCGCGCGGGGGAATAGGCCTTCTGGTGACCAAGGCAGCCGTGCCCGTGATCCCGGTACGGGTGTTCGGATTGGACCGCGCCTGGAGCCGGGGGCGTGGATTCCCGAGACCTCATCCCTCCGCGATCAAGTTCGGTCATCCGGTGGACCTCAAGGCCCTCCGGGACGAGGCGGTCACAGCCGACAAAGTGCGCCAGCGGTTCCTCTACGATGAGATCGGACGCCGGATCATGGCCGGGATCGCGGCCCTGGAGCCCTGCGAGGACCGGACCACGTTTGCCGAGCCTTGAAGCAGACGCGGCTGGACTGACGCGCCACGCATTCCCTCGGCGGTTGCGGTAGTTCCGGATGGGACTCGTTCCCGACAGGTCCACTCCCGGATCGACTCCAGAGCCACCCCCCAGGCCACCTGAACCTTGTTCATCCCGGAGGCCAGCCGAGGGGGCGGCCACCGAGCAGGTGGCAGTGCAGGTGCGGCACCGTCTCCCCACCATCGGCCCCGTGGTTCATCACCAGCCGGAAACCGGAGGCGTCGAGCCCCAGCCGTCGCGCCACCTCCCCGGCCTTGAGCAGCAGATGCCCAAGGACCTCCTGATCCGCCGGCTGGGCCGCGCCCACCCGGGGAATCGGACGCTTGGGGACGAGGAGCACATGGACCGGCGCCTGCGGATGGATGTCGCGGATCGCGATCACCGTGTCGTCCTCGTACACGATGTCCGCCGGGATCTCCCGCGCGATGATGCGTTCAAACAGTGTCATGGATTCCCTCCTTCGATGCAGCAGGATGATCCGTCAACAGGTCAGCTCATCACCAGCGGGATTCCCACCGCGGCCGGCTCCCGGGCGTACCAACCCCGGACGAGGTCGATGATCCAGGTCTCGACCCGGTCACAGGTCTGGCACCAGTGCTGCCGGTCGGCGAGGATCTTCACGCAGCCCCGAAGGCCCCGGAACTCGATGCGTTCGGGTTTCTCGGTGAGGAACTCCCGAAGTATCAACCGGAGCCGCCAGCAGAACTCCAGCTCTCCGAGCTGGCTGCCCCCCATGGCCAGGGTCCGAAGGTCCAGTACCCGGACCTTCGACGGTTCGCCTTGTGGCTGGGTCTCGAGGAAGACCCCAAGTCCATGCAGCACCTTGGACAGGGCCTCTGTGAACTGCCCGGCGCTCACCATCTCGCAGCCCAGCTCGACCTTGAAGTAATGGATCACGGCTGCGGAGGCATGCCGGAGAAGCTCGGGATCCAGCATCTGCGACGAAGGACCAACGAACTCGATCGTCAGGTGCTCCATCGAGCAGGGAATGTACGGTCCGTCCTTGGACGCGATCAGGAGACAATCCCGGCGCAGGGCGATCATCCCTTCCCCCCCCCGGTCCCCTCCCCGGCCTCGGGCTCGGCCAGAAGGGCCATCTGCCGCTGGTCGGGCACGGGCAGGGTCGCGAGCCGGTTGACCTCGTCCACGAACTCTCCCACTTCCTGGAATTCCCGGTAGATGCTGGCGAAACGGACATACGCCACCGGATCCAACGCCCGCAGTCCCCGCATCGCCCGCTCACCGATCGCCTGAGCCGTCACCTCGCGGTCAAACCGCTCCGTCAGATCGTTCGTGACCCGCTCCACCAGATCCGAGATCGCCTCCTCCGATACCGACCGTTTCTGACAGGCCCTCTGGATGCTCGTCAGCAGCTTGTCCTTGGAGAACGGCTCCCGCCGGCCATCCCGCTTCACCACGAAGAACTCCTCCCGCTCGATCTCCTCGTAGGTCGTGTACCGATGCTGGCACAGGAGACATTCCCGACGACGCCGAATCACCGCCCCTTCCCGGGACGCACGGGAATCGATGACCTTGTCATCCTGCCCGCCACATTTCGGACATCGCATATAGGAATCGAAGACCCCCAACATCAAGGGTCGTCCCTGCACGTAGCCCACAATGGCTTGGGGCGTCAATCGGTTTGGCTGGAAAGTTGTTCAAGGAACGGCCCGGAGCGGAGGAATTCCGTCCGGAGCCCTCCGTGATCCGTCCGCGATCCCAGGCGCCTCGATTCCTTCCCACGGACCATCGGAGTCCCCTTCCCGTTCCGCGGAATCCATGATTGGATCCGCGGCCTAACACATGGCCTTCTCACACGTCGTCATCTTCTGGACCGATCCCTCCAACCCCCAGGCTCCGGACCTGCTGCTCGCCGGGGGCGACCAGTACCTCAAGGGCATCCCGGGCGTGCTCCAGTTCCACATGGGCAAGATGGTCGGAAGCCACAGGCCCGTCGTGGACCAATCCTATCAGATCGCCCTCAACCTCATCTTCCCCGACAAGCAGGCCCAGGATGACTATCAGGTCCATCCCGAGCACGTGAAGTTCGTCGAGAACTGTCGTCACCTCTGGACGAAGGTCGTCGTGTACGACTTCGCCTGAACCACCGGCAACCGTCCGCGCATTGGACCGCTTGCCTGCCCGTTCCCTGACGGTCAGCCTCATCTCCATGCGTGGACGTGGGCTGGCGTGGTGGATCGGGCTGATGATGCTGGTGCTTCCGGCATCGGCCCTTCAACCACGGCCCATCGGCACGGAACCGCCTCCCCTGGACAGGGAGATGCGCGGCATGTGGGTCGCCTCGGTCGGCAACATCGACTGGCCATCCCGTCCTGGACTCTCCACCGCGCAGCAGCAGGCCGAACTCCGGGCGCTTCTCGACCTCGCCCTCCGGCTCCGCCTGAACACGGTGATCCTGCAGGTCCGGACCGGGGCCGACGCCCTCTATGCGTCATCCCTCGAGCCCTGGAGCGAATACCTGACAGGACGAATGGGCCAGGCGCCCAATCCGTTCTATGACCCGCTCCGGTTTGCGTGTGATGAGGCCCACGCCCGAGGACTCGAACTCCACGCCTGGTTCAATCCCTTCCGGGCCCGCTACAACAAGACCGTCTCGCCCATCTCCAGCAGCCACCTCATCCAACGCCACGCCGACTGGATTATCGCCTACGGACCCTACCGCTGGCTCGACCCCGGCACCCCAGAGGCCCGCGACCACGTCCTGAAGGTCGCCCTCGATATCGTCAGCCGATACGACATCGATGGGCTGCACTTCGACGATTACTTCTATCCCTACCCCATCAAAGTCGCCGACGGGGTGCTGCTGCCCTTTGCAGACGGACGGAGCTACGAGCGCTATCGGCGCGGTGGCGGTCGACTGGATCAGGGGGACTGGCGTCGGGACTGCGTCAACCGGTTCGTCGAATCCCTCTACTCGGCCGTCCACCGCACCAAGCCCTGGGTGAAGGTCGGGATCAGCCCATTCGGTATCTGGCGTCCCAACAACCCACCCGGAATCCGGGGACTGGACCAGTACGGACTGCTCTATGCCGATCCGATGCTCTGGCTGAACTCGGGCTGGTGCGACTACATGGCACCCCAGCTGTATTGGGCCCTGTCGCAACGGGAACAGGCATTCGGCCCGCTGCTGCGCTGGTGGGACTCCCAGAACACCCGGAAGCGCCTGCTGGTGCCGGGACTGAACAGCGCCGAGGCGGGCGGCAAGATCCCCCCGGCCGACATCCTCAACCAGGTCCGGATCAGCCGACAGGACCGCGCGGCGGGAGTTCTGTTCTGGAACGCCAGCAGCCTGCAGGACAACCAGGGCGGGGTCGCCGCGGCCCTCGCGCGCAATCTGTTCAACCGCCCGGCGTTGGTGCCGGCAACGCCTTGGCTCGGAAAGGAAGCGCCCGGCACACCGAATCTTGAAGGCACCCTCTCGCTCCGGAATGCCCTTCTCAGCCTCAAGTGGGAGCCCGACACCAACACGGTCGTGCGGGTGCAGATGCTCCGCAGCCGGTACGGCTTCGAATGGCGGGACGAATGGCTGCCGCCTCAGACCCGGCAGCGCTCCTTCGATACCCGACGGGGCAACCTCGCAATTCCTGACGAGGTGAGACTGGTGCCGATCGGGCGCACGGGCATGGCCGGTGAGCCGGCGGTCTGGGTGAAGCCCTGAGCTGACCTGGAGGCACGGTTTGCGCGCGCGCGAATCCCCTCCAGACCGACCACGGTCCGATTTCCTCCTCGGATCCGAGGGAGCACCTGTGTCAGTCTACAGACACTCCCATGCTCACGCCCACCGACTGGAAGATGGTGCTGATGGCCCTCGCGGCGATTGGCGCCCTGGTGCTGATGATCACCCGGTTCAAGGTGAATCCCTTCATCTCGCTGCTGCTTGCCTCGCTGCTCGTCGGCGCCGGTGCCGTCGCCACGGGACGCCTTGTGAAGGATGCCGCCGGCAAGGAGGTGCCCTACACGCTGCTCGGGGTGGCCAAGACGTTCTCGGACGGCCTCGGCACCACGCTGGGCGGCATCGCGGCGATCATCGGCCTCGGCACGATGCTCGGGAAGCTCCTCGCCGAATCCGGCGGAGCAGAGGTCCTCGCCAAGCGCTTCGCCGCCTTCTTCGGACCCCGACACATCCAATGGTGCATCATGGCCCTCGCCCTCGCCGTCGGACTCACCACCTGGTTCGCCGTCGGCCTCATCCTGCTTCTTCCCATCCTCCTCACCCTCACCCATGAGACCAAGCAGCCCTTTCTGCTGCTGACCCTGCCCCTGCTGTCCTGCCTCTCGGTGATGCACGGGGTGATGCCCCCGCATCCGGGACCCGTCGTGGCGGTCGAGATGCTCAAGGTCGACATGGGACTGGTCCTGTTCTGGGGCATGGTGATCGGACTGCCGACGGCGGGCGTCGCCGGCCCGGTGCTCGCCCGGTTCGTGATCCGCCGGGTCCCGGCGGACGCCCCCCCGATCCCCCGCGTGGCGGAACGTTCCGCCCCGGGGTTCACGCCGCCCGGGTTCGGGCTCTCCCTCTTCTCCATCCTCCTGCCGGTCGTGCTGATGCTGATCACGACCGTGACCGAGCTGGTGCTTCCGAAGGGCAATCCCGCCCGTGAACTCTGGGCCTTCCTCGGCAACCCCACGATGGCCCTGACCGTCGCAGTGCTGTTCGCCAGCTGGTCCCTCGGGACCCGATGCGGCTACACCGCCACCCAGGTGCTGAAGTTCACCGAAGGCTGTGTCGCCTCGGTCGGCATGACCCTGCTGGTGATCGGTGGCGGTGGAGGATTCGCCCGGGTGCTCCGGGACAGTGGCGTCGCGGAATCCATTGGCCGACTCGGCGAGGCTGCCCATCTCTCGCCCCTCCTCTATGGATGGCTGGTCTCGGCCTTCATTCGCGTCGCCACCGGCTCGGCCACCGTGGCGATCACGACCGCCTCGGGACTGCTGGTGCCGGTGATCGCGCTGCATCCGGAGCTCGGCCAGACGCACAGGGCCCTGATCGTGGTGGCCATCGGCTGCGGGTCGCTGTTCCTGTCGCACCTCAACGACTCAGGGTTCTGGATCGTGAAGGATTCCCTCGGACTGACGGTGAACCAGACGCTCCGCACCTGGACGGTCTGCGAGACGATCATTGGCATCGCCGGCATGCTCTTCTCCTTCGCGGTGTACTCGATGCTCTGAGGGGGAACCCGGGCTAGCCGGGAGCCGGGAGAGTATCGCATCGGGTTCAAACACGCGGCTGGGATCCGCTGACGCGTTGGAACGCCGGCGGGTCTGCACGGGGAACCGCATGGAGAAGGCACCTTCCCCGGGTTGGGCGCTCCCGCGCCCAGCGATGCAGGGCACTGCATCACCCACCGAACCAAGGCGAACCACCACACCACCCCCCCACTCTCAACCCACCGCGGCAACCGCGGCCTCCACCGTTTCCTCGGCCCGGAAGAACGTCAAAAACCCCGACATCTCGAACACGGAACGCACATTCCCCTTCACCCCCACGAGACAGGACTTGCCCTGCTTCTCCTTCAGAAGCTTCGACATCACCAGCAGCCCACGCAGCCCGGCACTGCTGATGTACTCGATTCCCGACAGATCCAGGACCAGTCGGACCGCCCCGCTGGCAATCACCTCGCGGATCTGTTTCTCGAAGACCGGGGCGGTGACGGTGTCGAGCTTGCCCGTGAGGGCCACAACCGTCGCAGCACCGGAGGTGTGGGTCTGGATATCCATGGGGTGTGGCTCGAGAGGACTACGTTTCGGATCCCGTCTTCAATACCAGTTTCAGGCGGTTGACCCCGTCCACCCACTCGTGCTCCACCGAGGTGCACAGATTCCGAACCAGGTTCAGGCTGAGGGCATCCTCGAGGTCCTCGCCTTCCAGCGGGTTGAGCCGGGCCCCGGGAGCGGTCCAGACCAGTTCGGTGCGGTCCGTCGCCTCGGAATGACTCAAGGTCATCTCAAGACCACCAGAAACCAGGAAGGGGCGGCAGAGATGCAGGGACTCCTCGATCAGAAGCAGCAGGTTGTCCCGGACCGGCTTGGGCAGGATCTGCCTCTCGCAGAAGGCCTCGACCTCCGCGTTGAGGGCATAGAGGTCGAAGTCGGGCGTTTCGAACCGCCGGGTGAGGCTGCGGATCCGATGGATGAACGCACGGGTGCGATCCCGCTGGGGATGGTCGAAGATCTGGTCGGGCGTCCCTTCCTCATGGATCACACCTTGGTCGAAATAGAGCACCCGGCTCGAGAC